>Ga0209640_10006127_pt1 | contig 10521 bp, 10 predicted proteins | sample RifCSP10_1_FD_184018 | JGI IMG/M metagenome (GOLD analysis project Ga0209640, IMG submission 184018) | Soil microbial communities from Rifle, Colorado - Rifle CSP2_sed 10_1 (SPAdes) (version 2) | ecosystem: Environmental > Terrestrial > Deep subsurface > Rock core/Sediment | place: Rifle...
TATCTGAGTCCGGGCTTGAGCCGATTCCAGCCCGGGGTGAGCGTGCCCGTGAGGTAACGAACGTTCTCGTCATACATGCACAGCATCGCGCCCAGCCCGTGGGCCTTCATGCGCTCCCTGGCCCGCTCCAGGCGGTACGTCCTCAGGCGTTCCCAGTTGATGCGCTGCTGCCAGTCGAGTCCCGCGATGCCGAAATTAGCGCCCATGTGTGCTGTGGCTCCTCAGAGTGATAACGGACCGATACGCGCAGGCGAAGTAGAAAGAAGTACATGGAGGTGGGGAGGGAGTCAAGGAGCGGTAGGCAGTAGGCGGTAGGCAGACGGCGGTAAGCGGTAGCAGTAGGCAGAAGGTAGGAGTCAAATCCATTCGTAGTTGAAATTACGGCGCAAGTATCCGAATGCCTCGACGGAGTGGGGCTGGCAGTTCGTGTTTCCGGCCGCGCGGATCTATCTCCACGTCCTCAATCGCGGGGCGTTGGGGGTCAGGAGCCCAGCCGATCGGTTATGACGGACAGTCGCCTGACAACCGTCTCGTCAAATTAGCCCGCGTGGCCCGCGCGCATGCCTCCTGGCCGCGCGTTAATGTAGCGAGGAGAGAGGCCCTTTCCGGCGTACTATCATCCTGCGCTTACAGCCTTTGGCGGTCATCGGACCCGTGAGGTGAGGGCCGTTGTAGGCTGCGAGCGATCCGTTCCGGTCTACTCCATAGACTGTTATGCCTCTCGTTCACGGCTTGGCTCAGGATGCGATCCGACGATAATTGATCTGATGACTTCGAAGGCACTTGGTCGAGACGAGGCGGTGAGGCGTCTGGTCGCCGCTGAGGCAGAGATCCGAGGCCTCGGGGTTCAGCGCCTGGCGTTGTTCGGCTCGGTTCTGCGCGGCGAGGCCGGCCCTGACAGTGATGTCGACGTGCTCGTGCAGTTTTCGCCGGGCGCCAAGACGTTTGCGCACTTCCTGGCGCTGTCCGATCTGCTCGAAGAGCTTCTCGGTAAGCAGGTGGAACTCGTGACGACCGAGGCACTCTCGCCGTTCATCGGGCCGCGAATCTTGGCTGAAGCCCAAGATGTCCTTCGAGCCGCGTGACTATCTCCGCCACATCTTGGTGGAGACGGACTACCTGGTCGCGCAAGCGGTTGGCTTGACTCGGGAACAGTTCCTGTCGAACGAAACGCTTCGGCGGGCGTTTGTTCGAAGCCTTGAGATTGTCGGTGAGGCGGCGAAGAAGGTCCCAGATGAATTTCGCGCGAAGCACCCGGCGGTCGAGTGGCGGGCGATGGCCGGCATGCGCGACCGTCTGATTCACGACTACTTTGGCGTGGACTACGAGCTGGTGTGGGATGTCGTCCGAAACCGCATTCCAGCGTTGCGCAAGCAGGTCGCGTCGATGCTCGAGGTTTGACACGCCGCTGCACCAGACGGCGCTGCCATGATTGAGAAGCGCCGCTGGTGATGCTTGACGTTGACCGTCCAAAGACCGACATTGACGTCCCGGACGGCTGTATGCACATAGTGCATACGTGAACGCGACCTGGGATCCGAAGAAAGCCCAGGCGAACTTCCGGAAGTATGGTGTCCGCTTCTCCGACGCAGAGGCCGTGCTCCTGGATCCGAACGCCATCAGTCGAGACGACCCGACAGCCGACGATGAGCGGCGGTTCGTGTCGCTCGGGCTCGATGTCGTGGGCAGGGTCGGGTCGTCGTGTACACCTACCGCGAGGTGGACGTGCGGCTGATTTCAGCGCGACCCGCCACTCCGAACGAGAGACGCCAGTATGAAAAAGGAATACGACTTCAGCAAGGGCAAGCGGGGACCGGTGATTCGTCAGCGGGGGAAGACGCGCATCACGATCCACATCGACGACGAGGTGCTCGAGGCGTTCCGAGAGCGATCCGACGCCGTCGGCCGCGGGTACCAGACGATGATCAATGAGGCCCTGCGAGAACACTTGGGACAATCGGGCGACCGTGTCGATGCGGACACGATCCGACGAATCGTTCGCGAAGAACTCCGGAAAACAGGTTAAGGCGGTCCAACACGCGCTGCACCCACGGCCGCCGCGCGATCATGAGCGGCCACGGGTGAGCACTGACGTTGGCCACCGCCTCGAGGTCGCCCGCAATCACGCCGCAGTGCCCGACTTCGTCTCCGGTTGCTCGACGTCACCGACGATCTCGAATGTCACAAGAGGTTGGCAAACTGGCCGACCTTGTCGTGCTCGATGGCGATCCGCTCGCGAATATCCGGAACACTAGCAAGATTTATCGCGTCACCAAAGGCGGTGTCATCTACGATCCAGCGCAACTGCTCGCCGCCAAGCGATGAAGCCCCGGCTCGTAACCGGCCTGGCAAACTCCCTGGCGCGTCGGCCACAACTTCACTACCTGCCGCCTACTCCGCGCGGGCTGAAGCCCGCGCTCTACGCTGCCTACCGCCTACCTCTCTCCTCCGCGCCTTCGGTAGCAGCTCCCCCGCCGCGGGCGCATCGTCCATCGGCAGCTTGACGCGGCGGATACCGTCGTAGGAGTGGAGCGCGGCGGCAACCGCGCCGGCCGTGGCGACGCACCCGATCTCGCCGACGCCCTTGGCCCCATAGCCTCCGACTTCATCCGGCACTTCGACCAGAATCACGTCGACCTCGGGCATGTGCTTCGCCGGGACGATGCCGAGATCGCGGAGGTCGAGGGAGTCGGGGACACCGTTGGTAGACGAGAAGTTTTCGCTGAGGGCGTAGCCCAGGCCCATGTGCACGCCCCCCTCCATCTGCTCGGCGCAGAGTCTGGGGTTGATCGCACGGCCCACGTCGTTGGCCACCACGACACGCTCGACCCGGCCCTGCTCGTCGAGGATGACGACCTGCGCGGCATAACTGAAGGTCAGGTGCGTGGTCGGATTGAGGACCGCCTCGGGCGTGCCCGGCCGCGTGGTGAAATTGCAGACGTATTCCCCGGTGTACTCGCGACCGACGAGCTTGGCGAGCTGGAGGATCCGCTGGTCAGGGTCCACGCGATACCCGGTGGGCTCCTGCGTGATCGGCAGTGAGTTCAGGTCCGCGGTGAGCTTCCGTGCCGCCTGTTGTGCGGCTGCGCAACTCAGCGTCGTGCCCCGAGAGGCCCACGTTTCGCCGCACTTCTCGCCGAGATCCTTGTCCCACTTGACGGTCATGATGTTGGGCGGGAGACCGGTCTCCTCGCACACGGCCTGCATGGTGGCCGTGTAGACGCCCTGTCCCATTTCCGTGTAGCCGTTGAGGACCTCGAGCTTGGGGCCGTCGGTCACGCGCAGGATGATGTAGCCGCCTTCGATCGTGCCGTTGCCGAGCCCCGTGCTCTTGATGCCGCAGCCGATGCCCTTGTACTTGGCGCTCTTGTAGACGGGCTTCACGGCATTGAGCGTGGCGCGAATGCCGCGGGCGCTCTCGCGCATGATCTGGCCGGTCCCGAGCGCATCGCCAGGGTTGAGGATGTTGCGTTCGCGGATGTCCCAGCCGTCCACGCCCACTTTCTCGGCCAGGATGTCCATGGCGCCTTCCATCGCAAACTGTGCCTGGTTGCTGCCGAAACCCCGCATCGCGCCGGCGTTCGGGTTGTTGGTGTAGACAGCCTTGGCTTCGACATCCACATTCGGCACGCGGTAGACGCCGCACGAGTGGCACGCCGCGCGCAGGGCGCACTTGGCGCTCGTCGTGTGATAACCGCCAGCATCGGCCACGATGCGGGACCGTACCGCCAGCAGATGACCGTCTGCATCGGCGCCGACCGTGAGCGTGATCGTCATCGCGTGGCGCTTGACGTGGTGCTGGGTCGATTGCTGCCGCGTGAGTACCGTCTTTACCGGTCGGCCGAGCGCATGGGCCGCCATGGCTGTCTGCGCCTGGATTGACAACTCCTCCTTCGCGCCGAAAGAGCCGCCACTTTGGTACAGGACGATTTCGACATCGCTCGGATCGAGGTTCAGGACCTTGGCAACCTGCGCGTGGTCGTACACCGATCCCTGGCTGTCGGTGTAGACCCTGACCCCGTTCCCCTGAGGCACGGCGATGCACGCTTCCGGCTCGAGAAACGCGATCTCGACCGGCTGCGTTTCAAAGGTTGTTTCGAAGACGTGGGCGGCCTTGGCCAGCGCTTTGTCCACGTCGCCCCGCGAGAAGGCCGTGAGGGGCTGGAGCACGTTGGACGGCCGTGGGCTGAAGGTCGATGTGGAGTGCACCAAGGGCGCATCGGGCGCCATGGCCGCAAATGGACCTGTGAGAGGCTCGAGGACCTCGTAGTCGGCCCTGACCTTCTCGGCCGCCTGACGTGCGTGAAACTGCGAGTCGGCCACGACCATCGCCAGAAAATCGGCGACGCAGCAGGTGGTCTCCCCTTCGGCGACCAGCACCGGCTGGTCTGGATCGTTGAGGCCTGTTCCCCGGAAGCCCGGTACGTCGGCGGCCGTGAACACACGCACCACGCCAGGCATGGCGGCCGCCTCGTCCGTGTGGATCTTCAGCACTCGCGCGCGCGGATGCTCGGTCAACACCATCGCGCCGTGCAGCATGCCCTCCACGCGCATGTCGTCGACGAATGGTCTATCGCCAAGCGTTTGCTGGAGCCCTCCGAATCGCGGGATCGACTTGCCGATGCCGTGGCCGTTTCCGCCGCCGTTCGTTCGGGCGAATGCCGGGTTTCGCGTCAGCCCGAACTGCTCGCCAAAATACTCGTGCCGCCGCGGTTCAATGCGAGCCAGTCGGCCGCCGTTCCGGACGGCCTCGGCCGCGGTCTGGATCGAATCGATGATGCGGCCGTACCCGGTGCAGCGGCACAGATGGCCGTCGAGGGCTTTGGCGATGGCGCCGCGGTCGTCTGCCTTGCCCTGCTCGATGAGGGACGTTGCCCGGATGACGATACCCGGGATGCAGAAGCCGCACTGCACGCCGCCTTCGAGTACGAACGCTTCCCCGAGCACGCGCCTGGTCTGCTCGGGGATCCCTTCGAGGGTGACGACGTTGTGGCCCTCGGTCTGTTCCGGCTTCCTGAGGCAGGCGAGCGCCGGTCGGCCGTCAATGAGCACGAGGCAACAGCCGCACGCGCCTTCCGGGGCGCACCCATTCTTGGCCGACACGATGCCGCACTCCTCGCGCAGCACCTCGAGCAGGTGCATGCCCGGCTCGTAGGATGCATCGGTGGGTGTGCCGTTCAGATTGAAGCGGATTCTGGGCATCAGGTGGACTTCCTCAGCGGCACGATCGTAACATCACCAGCTGCGCCAAACCCAAAACCCAACCACGCCAACTCCCAACAGGGGGTTCTTGGGAGTTGGGCCGTTTGGGAGTCGGGCATGGTCATTGGGCCGTTTGGGAGTTGGGTATCGGTCATTTGGCGTTTGGGAATTGGGAGTTGGGAGTTGATGATGCAGGAGCCGTGGAAGACAGATAAGTGGTTCAGCAGCCCGTGGTGTTTCTTGCCGGAGGTCCGCAAGGACCACACGTTCGGCTCGAGTCTCAAGATCCACGACGTGACGCTGCGCGACGGCGAGCAGCAGACCGCCGTCGTGTTTCGGCGTGAAGAGAAGGTGGCCATCGCCAAGAAGCTGGATGCCCTGGGCATCCATCGCATCGAGGCGGGCATGCCTGCCGTGTCCGAACAGGACAAGGCGGCCATCTCCGACATCTCCGCGCTCGGACTGAAGGCCGACATCTTCGGCTTTGCGCGCTGCATCCCGGCCGAGATCGACGTCATCAAGGCGTGTGGCTGCAAAGGGGTCGTCATCGAGATCCCGGCGAGCGACCACATGATCAAGTACGGCTACGGCTGGCCGCTCGAGCGGGCCATGAAAGCCTCGATCGAGACCACGCTGGCCGCCAAGGCGGCGGGTCTCTACACGGTCTTCTTCACGATCGACGCGACGCGCACGGAGCTGAACCGGTTCCTCGAAATCGTCGAGCAAGTGGCGACCGAAGGCCACATGGACGCCCTGACAATTGCCGACACGATGGGCGTGTGTACGCCTGATGCGGTGTCGCACGTGGTCCGGAAGGTCATCGACCGGTTGAAGAAGCCCGTCGAGATCCACTGCCATCAGGACTTCGGCCTCGGCGTGGCGAACACGGTTGCCGCCCTGGCCGCCGGCGCCTCCGTGGGGCACACCACCATCACCGGTCTCGGCGAGCGGGCTGGCAACGTGCCGATGGAAGACGTGGTGCTCTCGCTGCTCTGCCTCCACGGGGTCGATCTGGGGATCCGCACCGAGAAGTTCGTCGAGGTGTCGCGGTTCGTGATGGATCTCGCGAAGGTCACCCAACCGCCAAACCGGCCGATCGTGGGGGAGAAGCTCTACGAGGTCGAATCCGGCATCATTGCCGGTTGGGTGCGGATGGCGCGGAAAGAGCACCCGCTCGAATACGTGCCCTTCGCGCCTGAGCTCGTCGGTCAGAAGCCGGTCTCCATCGTCCTCGGCAAGAACAGCGGTCCGCCGTCGATGGAGGAGTGGTGCGAGAAGCTGGGCGTCGCGGCCACCGACGAAGAGCGGATGGCGATGCTCAAGCAGGTGAAGGCGAAGTCGTTCGAGAAGAAGGACCTGCTGACCTCCGACGAGTTCAAGGCGATCGTCGAGCAGGTGCTGCAGAAGGCACCGGTGGGGAGGTAGGGAGCGGCGATCAGGGATCGGGGATCGGGGATCAGGCTATCTCATCGGCGAGTGAACCGCGAGCCGGGAGGGCCGTAGGCTCAGAGAGCCAAGCTCTCGCCCTTGCCGAGGTAGTCGATCATCGCTCGATCGCCGGTCGCCAGTTTCCACCCGCGGACGCGCGCATGGGCCGCCAGGAGCCGATCGAAGGGGTCGCGCGTCCAGCCCATCTCCACCGCCGCCGCGAACCATTTTCCCGCCGGGGGCTCGTCTAGTAGCCACCGAGGATCGTCGGCCAGCGACGCCACTGACGCCGCAGAGGCGACTTTCAGGCGGCCCGATTCGGTTAGCAGCTGCAGCTCCAGCAGGCTGGCGGGCGACAGGTAGAGGCGCGGCAGGATGGTGAGGGGATGCGCCCGGCGGTGTCGCTGCAGCAGCCAGATCGCCGCGTTCGTGTCGAGAAGAATCACCGCCGCCCGCGCCGTGGGCGAAACCGAAGACCCCTGGACCCGGCCGTCCAGGTCCAGTTGCCGCTCATCACCGCCGGGTCCACGAATTCGAAGAACCGATCCGGCGGCTCGCCTTGCGGCTTGCGTTGCTGCGCTTCGAGCGTGAACCGCATGCCCTTGCGTTCGATGATCACCGTCGCTCCCTGTTCGGCCTGGTCGAGGAGGTCACCGAACCGGGCCCGCGCCTCTGCCACCTTGAAGCCCTTCACGTTGTACAGTGTACATCACACAAGGCCGCGAGGGTGCGAGGGTGCGAGGGTGCCCGATCAGGTCGTCGCGTCGCCGCCGTCGACGATGGCGTTTTCCACGACGCCTCCGCCAGCGCGCCGGAACGCCGCGGCATCCTGATACGCGGGCGACTCGAAGCAGGCCACGCCCTGTTCCAGCGTGGGAAACTCGATCACCACGTAGCGGTGAAACTCCGTTGGTCCCTCGTTGATTTTGTAGCGTCCACCGCGCGCCAGGATCTTTCCTCCATGGCGGGCAATGATCGCCGGCACGAGGTCGGTGTACTTCTTGTACTGGACCGGATCGGTGATTTTCGCGCGAGCAACCCAATACGCGGGCATGGAGAGGCCTCCTTCAGGGACGTCTATTCGTTTGGGGTTCTCAGGTTGCTCCGGCGCACGGGTGCACCGGTGCTGGTTCTAAGCGTGACTCCAGTGAGCACGCTTGACGAGCGACGCGAGCACCAGAGCACTTGAGCACCAGAGAACCTGAGCACCAGAGAACCTGAGCACCCTTCTTACCGTATGGCGATCGGCGCGACGGTCGAGCCGGTGGCACCCTGCATCTTGAGCGGCTGAATCACCAGGGCGAATTCGTAGACGCGCTTGGCCGCCAGTTCGTCGAGCTTCAGATTCTCTAGCAGGTGAATGCCGTTGACCACCAGCATGATTTGATGGATCGGGTTGGACACGGCCTTGTCAGGGTTGGGAGTGACGTTCACCCCCTGGTTGTCCGCGCCGACCAGCATCGGATCCTGCCGGGCCACCCATTCGGCGGCCGGGGCACCGAGTCCGGGAGACGTGGTCGTATAGCGGGCGTTGTCTTTGCCCCACAGGCGGCCCCACCCGGTGTGCACGATGACGGCGTCCCCGGGCTGCAGCGTCAGGCCCTGTCGCTCGAGCGCCTGCTGCAGGTCGGCCACGGTGATCTCGTAGGTGTCGGGGAGCATCTCCACGCCTTTTAGCGCGGCAACGTCGATCAAGATGCCGCGGGTGATCAGTGCGCCGACCTTTTCGATGCCGAGCTTGGAGAAGCCGGTTCGGGTCGCGACCTCGTCCACCTTCACGCAGTTGTACATGCTGTTTCCGATCGTCTGGTGGGCGAAGCCGTCGAACTGCGTGCCCACCTGCCCGATCTCGGAGTAGACGATCTCCTCGTTGCTGCCCCGGCGGTTGGGCTCCGGATTCATGACGGTGCGCTTCGTATGGAGCTCGAAGCGGCGGGGGCCATTGAGCGGCATCGACGCCGACAGCACCTGCCCGAGCTCGATGACCTCGCCCGTGCGGATGAGCCGCGCCGCGCGGAGCACCGTCTCCGGCTTCATGTGGTTGCCCGCGCCGCGCTCGTCGGCGGCGCCCCACTTCGAGGGGCATCGCCGGCCGTCCGTCGGCGGTTGCCACGATTGGGCCTGGGCCGCGCCGCTCAAGGCGCCGAACACAGCGGCGAGGGCGATCACGATGTGAGCACGCATGGTCACTCCTTGGATTCAGGTCTTACAGCTGTGTGACTAAAGTGTTGGGGACGCCGCGGTGCGTATCATAGTGCCGCAGCCTCTGATTGTGCGACTGCGCTAGGCGCGCACACGCTGAACCGGGAAGTCGTCGGAGTGAAGAGCCCGGCGGATTGGTGGCGGCATCGCCGGATATGGCCGCACGTTCGACCGAGGACGGGGGCGGCCGTCGGCCGCACTCCTCGCGCGCAACGGCGGCGGTTGGCTCGGGGCTGTCCCGCATCATGTGTTTTGGCGCGTGGCTTTCTGCCCGTCCGACGCTCGTGTGGTGGGGGGCATTGGCCGCCACGCTTGCGGCCAACGCTTCCATCGGCCCGACGATGATACCGCGGCCAGAGGCTGGCTTCGCGCCCTGTGCGGCCGTGCTACCATCCGCGCTGTCAACTGGTTGGGCCCGTGGCGTAGCGGAGGCGCAGTTTGTTTAGCCGCCTGGAGATCCGGTCGTCGGACGGTCCAATCAACACTGGTTAGGCTGCACGGGCAGTAGCCATGCGTCAGAAGTTCACTAGCGAATCAAGAGGCGAGCCAATGAAACGGCGTGAGATCGTGCGTGGATCCATTCTTGTCGCGCGGGGAGCCATCCGATGATTACGGATCGTCGTCAGTTTTTGGCTGCATCTGCCGCGGGTGCGGTGGGAGTGCTCGGGCAACAGCTGTCCTTCGCGCAGGCACCAGAGCTACTCCGGAGCTTCCATCACAAGGTCGGCCCCATCGACTGGTACTGCGAGACGCAGGGACGTGGCCCGACGGTGGTTCTCATTCCCTCCGGTGAGGGAGATTGCGGCTCGTTCGCGAAGGTGGCCGCGTTGCTTGCCTCGCGCTTCCAGGTGCTGACCTTCGACATGCCCGGGTTCTCCCGCTCGAGCGACCCGCCCGGCTTCGATCGGTACACCATCAGCCAGGCTGCGGGGGAGATCGCGGCGCTTACCCGCTCCCTGGAATTGGGACCTGCCACGTTCTACGGCTGCAGTTCCGGCGGCCAGATCGCGCTGCGGCTGGCCGCAGAGCATCCAGACATCGTCCGGCGGGCCATCGTCCATGAGGTGGCGCCGGGTGGAGGTCCGGTGGCAGCCTCGCAGCCGCCGTCGGATCCGACGCCGGGCCCGGGCGGCTTGACGCCAGGCAGCAGCGACGAACAGATCATCGCTGCCTGCAAGGGGCTGTTCCGGAACCAGATGAACGAGAACCCGCAGGCCTGGGACGCGCTGGGCGCCGATTACCACCAGAGGCTCCAGCGCAACTACATCACCTGGGTTCGGCGCTACTTCCCGATTCCAGACATGCGTACACCCACGCCAGATGAACTTCGACGTCGGCCCGTCACGTGGACGATCGGCGGGCTGACCCGCGCCGCGGCCTTTCACTGGAACGTCGTAGCCGGGCACGCAGCCGGAATCGAGGTCGGGCTGCTGATGTGCATGCACTTTCCGCAGGTCAGCATTCCCGAGGCACTGGCTACGCACATCGCGAGGGCATGAGTACGATGCGGAAGTCTCTGCTGTCAGCCTAACAAAGTTTTGCAGCCGTCGGCGTCCGGTGCGATCGTGAGCCGCCGCGGCTGAAAACTAGCGTTGATATGACTTCGATTTGTCAAGGCGGTGGCGTACGAGGCAGACGTGTCTTGTCTTGGCAGGCGTGACGCACGGCCGCGCTGTTGCGATGTGGCAC
>Ga0209640_10006128_pt1 | contig 10520 bp, 10 predicted proteins | sample RifCSP10_1_FD_184018 | JGI IMG/M metagenome (GOLD analysis project Ga0209640, IMG submission 184018) | Soil microbial communities from Rifle, Colorado - Rifle CSP2_sed 10_1 (SPAdes) (version 2) | ecosystem: Environmental > Terrestrial > Deep subsurface > Rock core/Sediment | place: Rifle...
GGGATCGATGTCCACAGCCAGGACCGCCGACGCGCCCAAAAGGACGGCGCCGACGGCGAGCACGCCCGACCCGGTGCCCCAGTCGAGCACTCGCGCCCCCGGCGGCAGCTGCTCCTCCATGAGCGCCAACATCATGCGCGTCGTGGGATGCTGGCCGGTGCCAAACGCCATCCCAGGGTCCAGCACGATGGGCCGCCTCACCACGTCTTCCGCAGAGAGAGCCTCGGATGGCTTCGCCCAAGCTGGTACGATGATCAAGCCGCGTCCCACGGGGATGGGAAGGTAGTGCTTCTTCCAAGCCTCGGCCCAGTCCTCCTCCTCCAACACGCGACGGCGCAGTGTCTGGACGTAGCCAGGTGCCAGGCGGCGGAGGCCGACGGTCACCGCCTGTTCTTTACCGGGGGCCTCATCATCCTCCGGCAGGTACGCCTTCACGGTAACCAGCAGGGCCGGCTGCGTATCGTTGGGCTCCCAAAGCGCGGCAATGTACCCCTCCTCCACAACCACACCACCAGTGGCGACAGGCTCGAGCAGCGCCGCGAAAGCCTCCTCGTCCTCTCGAAGGACGTCGAGGCTAAGCTCTATCCAGCGCATCAACTGCCGCTGCCGAACATGCGCTCCAACAGGTTCTTGTCGTCGCCGACCTTGGACGCCTTCAGCGTCTTAGCCAGCTCCTCGAACAGCCGCCTTTGTTCGGCCGTGAGCCGCTGCGGCACCTCTATCCGTGCCGATACGATCAAGTCGCCTCGCCCGCTACCCCGCAGCTTGGCTACACCCTTTTCCTTGAACCGGAAGGTCTTCCCCGGCTGGGTCCCAGCCGGCACTTTCAGCGTAAGTTGCCCATCGAGGCTCGGCACCTCCACGTCGTCCCCTAGCACGGCCTGAGCAACCGTGAGGGGCACTTCGAAGAGAAGGTCGTAGCCTTGGCGCCGGAATAGCTTGTGCGGCTCGATAGCCACGTCCAAGTACAGGTTGCCTGGTGGACCACCATTGAATCCGGAATCCCCTTCGCCGGTAAGCCGGATCTGCGCACCGTTGTCGACACCGGCCGGGACATGGACGGAAAGGCGCCGCTCTCGCCGCTCTCGCCCGGTCCCCCGACACTGCGCGCACTGCTTGCTCACGACCCGCCCCGTGCCGTGGCACTGTGCGCACTCGGCGACATTGACGAACGGCCCGAAGAGGCTCTGGTGCACGCGACGCACCTGGCCCGAGCCGTTACAGGTGGTGCAGCGCGTCGGGGGCGTCGCCGGATCGCCACCCGACCCCTTGCACGTGCCGCAGAGCTCGATCCGAGTGAGGTCGATCTCTTTCTCGGCGCCGAACGCCGCCTCTTCGAAGGTCAGCTGCAAGTCGAGTCGCTGGTCCGCGCCGCGCTGGGGCTGTGATCGGACTGAAGTGCCCCCAAAGAAGGCGTCGAAGACGTCGCCCAGCCCACCAAACCCGAAACCCTCGAAGCCTCGCTCGAAGGGACTCGCCTCAGGGCTGCCGTATCGATCGTAGCGAGCGCGCTTCTCCGCGTCGCCGAGCACCTCGTATGCCTCATTGATCTCTTTGAAGCGTGCCTCGGCATCCGGCTCCGGGTTCCGGTCTGGATGGTATTGCATCGCCAGGCGCCGGTACGCCCGCTTCAACTCCTCCTCAGAGGCGTTTCGCGCAACGCCCAGTACATCGTAGTAGTCGCGTTTCGCTGCCATGTCCCTCTAGTATAGCTAGCCTCAGACCCTCGCGGAACAACGGGCCGTCCGCCGCCCACCTTGCCCGTTACAAAAAGCCGATGCTATCATCGGCTTATGGGCATGAATGATGCGCTCCGCTTGGCGCTGCTCCGCTTGTATGGCGCAACGCGTCGGGCGGGACCGCCACCACCAGGCGAGCCCCGTCGCATCGTCCTACTCAGGCCCGACCATCTCGGCGATCTGATTCTTGCAGTGCCCGCGTTGCGCCTGCTGCGGCACTCTCTTTCCGGCGCCCACATCACGCTGGCCGTCGGCCCATGGAACCGCGATGTCGCGGCCCGCTTTCCGTGGGTTGACGAGGTCCTGGAGGTCGACTTCCCGTGGTTCAATCGGCGTCCAAAGGCCACGCCTTGGTCGCCATACCTCCGCCTGCTGGCCGAAGCAAGTCGTTGGCGCCAACACGCCTTCGATACTGCGGTCGTCCTCCGTTTCGACTTCTGGTGGGGAGCCCTCCTTGCCGCCGCTGCGGGCATCCCCCGAAGGATCGGCTACGCCGGCCCGGAGACAACCCCGTTGCTGAGCGACGCCATCCCCTATCAGGTGGAACGGCACGAGGTGCTGCAGAATTCCTACGTCCTGCAGCAGGGCCTACACCTAACAGAGGGCGACCCTGGCCCGCTCGAGTTCCCTGTCACCGACGAGGAGCGCACCGCGGCCGAATCATCCCTTCCCGGTCATGGATGGGCAATGCTGCTCGTCGGAGCCGGCGCGCCTGTGAAGCTCTGGCCGCCAGCCGCCTTTGCTCAAGTGGGCATGCACCTCGCCACCGAGACAGGCCTGCGTCTCGCGGTTGCCGGGGCACGCTCGGATGCGCCACGCGTAGAAGCCGTCCGTTCCGCGCTATCCGTCCCCGCCACGCCGCTCATTGGCCTTGGCATCGGCGACCTTGCTGCCGCTCTAGCCCGCTGCGACGTGGCCGTCGGTGCCGACTCGGGCCCCATGCACCTAGCAGTGGCCGTCGGCACGCCGACCGTGCATCTCTACGGACCCGTCAGCGTCACGTCGTTCGGCCCCTGGGGCGACCGGCGCCGCCATCGGACCGTAGTTTCGCCCCTAGCCTGTGTCCCCTGCAACCGCCTAGACTACAGCGAAGCGGAGTTGCCGCTCCACCCATGCATCCGAGAGATGCCCGCGCTCTCGGTCCTGCAGGAATGCGACTCCGTCCTGCAAGAGGCAGCCGGTGCGCATAGGAGTTGACGCGAGCCGGGCCACCCGTCTACACCGCACTGGCCCGGAGAACTACTCGCTTCACCTTCTCCAGGCACTCCTGGGCCTCGAGCGTGCTCGCGACCACCAGTTCCTTCTCTACTTCAACGAGCCTCCGGAGGGCACCCTCTTCCCCTGGCAACCGAATACACGGGAGCGCATTCTGCGCTTCCCGCGCCTATGGACGCAGCTACGCCTCTCTTGGGAGATGGTGCGGCAGCGACCAGACGTCCTGTTTGTGCCGGCACACGTCCTGCCGATCGTCCACCCTCGTAGCGTGGTCACTATTCACGATCTTGGTTACCTTTACTACCCAGAGGCGTATCACGCGTTGGACCACTGGTATCTGCGAACCTTCACCGCGCTCAGCGCACGCTGGGCCAAAGTCATCCTCGTCGACTCACAGGTGACGAAAGAAGACGTGATGGAGCATCTCAATGTACCTGAGGAGCGCATAGCGGTCGTCTATCTCGCCCCGTCCCAGGAGTTCACGCCGTACCCTACAGCCGGAGAGCGTGAGCGCCTTGCGGCGCAGTACGGTATTGAGGGCGATTACATCCTCTACGTGGGCACCCTACATCCACGAAAGAACGTCGGTCGCCTTGTCGAAGCTTTCGCGGTCCTCCGACGAGAGGCGGGCCTCTCCGAGCGCCTCGTCTTGGCGGGTGAGAAAGGCTGGGTACCTCCGGAGTTGCTCGACCAGATGCAGGAAGTCAGCCAGGCGATAACGTTGACCGGCTTCCTCCCCCCGGAGGACCTCCCTGCCCTCATGCGCCACGCCCGCGTTTTGGTGCTGCCTTCGCTGTTCGAGGGGTTTGGCATGCCGGTGATCGAGGCGATGGCCTGCGGCACCGCGGTGATCGCTTCCAACGCTGGCTCACTGCCGGAGGTGGCCGGCGAGGCCGCCATTCTAGTTGACCCGGAGGACACCCTCGACATCGCCCGAGCCATCTACCGAGTTTGCACGAACGAAGCGCTGCGCGAACGGCTCCGCGCTCTTGGCCTGCAACGTGCCGCCACCTTCACCTGGGAACGCTCCGCGCAAGCGGCCCTCGACGCGCTCGAGCAAGCGGCCCAGGGCTCTCCGCGCCCATGAGAGTCCTCACAGTCAAGCTTGCCGATCTCGGTGACGTCCTGACAGCGACGCCGGCTCTGAGGGCCCTCCGTATCGCCCGCCCAGCGGACCACCTCGCCGCGTTGGTGCCACCACACAGCGCGGCCGTCCTTCGAGGAACTGACCTCGTAGACGACGTGATCACCTTCCCCAAAGCCCTCTTCGACAAGCCATGGAACGCCGTCAACCTGGATGCCCTTCGCCAAAGTATGATCCTTCTGTCCGAGCTCCGAGACCGACGGTTCGATGCAATCGCCCTCTTCCACCACTTGACAACGCGGTTCGGCGCCGCAAAATACGCTCTTCTCTGTGCGGCCGCCGGAGCGCCAACGCGCGCCGGCCTCGATAACGGCCGGGGCATCTTCCTCACCCACCGCGTCAAGGACGATGGCTTCGGCGCCATGCACGAAGTGCAGTATGCATTCGCCGTCGCCGGCTTGTTAGGTGCGCAGGGTGAACCAGGTCCGCTCGAGGTCCCCATCTCCTCCGAGGCGATGGACTGGGCCGCGGGAAAGTTGCCGACTGAGGGTGAGCTCATCGCGCTCCACCCGGGCAGCGGTGAGTTCAGCCGGGCGCGCCGATGGCCCATCGCCGCTTTCACCGCGCTCGCTCGCGCTCTTCAGGACCGGGGCGCCCGCGTCGTTCTCGTCGGGGGTCCTGAGGAGGTCGGCCTTACTCGGACTGTCTCCGCCAACCTGCCGGCGCCGTGCATCGACCTGGCAGGCCGGACGAGCGTGTCACAGCTCGCTGCGGTCCTGGCCCGCTGCCGCCTGCTCATCGCCAACGACGGCGGCGTCATGCACCTCGCCACGGCCGTGAGCACGCCGGTAGTCGCGCTCTTTGGCCCTTCAAACCACAGGGCCTGGGGCCCCTGGACCGCAGGGCGCAGCTACGCGGACGTGGTGCGCCTCGAGCTTGCCTGCAGCCCCTGCTTCTACGTGGGCGACGGCCTTGGCTTGCGCGAAGGATGCTTGGCCCGCCCGTGCTTGCGCGAGCTATCACCGACGCTCGTGCTGGCCGCCGCGCAACGCGCGCTCGACTGCAATGGATAGCTTCGCTTCAGAGCCATCGCCTAAGTCTGTACCCATCCTCGGGGTGACTATTCACAGCCTGACAGCCCACGAGGCGCTGGCACGACTCGAGCAGTTGCTGGACGAGCGCAGCCCGCACCAAGTGGCAACGGTGAACCCCGAGTTCCTCGTCCTTGCCCGCGACGACCCTGCCTTCCGTAACGCGCTCCTCCAGGCCGACCTTCGCTTGGCCGACGGAACGGGCATCGTCGTCGCTTCCTGGCTGCTCGGCCGCCCTTTACCCTGTCGCCATCCAGGCGTTGACTTGGTGGTCTCCCTCGCCTCCATCGCCGCCCGCCGCAGCGAGAGCATCTATCTGCTTGGTGCCGGCCCGGGCGTCGCCGAGCAGGCTGCCGCTGTCCTAGTGCACCGATTCCCAACGCTGCGCCTTGCCGGAGCGGAGATGGGGCCCGCCCAAGGGAACCACCTCCCGAAAGAAGGCGAGGAAGCGCTCGTAGGCCGCATTCGGGCGAGCGGCGCCTCAATTCTTCTGGTCGCCTTCGGCGCGCCCCTCCAGGAAACGTGGCTGGCACGGCACAAACAGGCGCTTGGCGTGCCCATCGCTATCGGCGTGGGCGGCTCCTTCGATGTACTGAGCGGCCGCGTGCCTCGCGCCCCCCGTCTCATGCGCCACTTGGGACTCGAATGGCTCTTCCGCCTCGTCCGAATGCCCTGGCGGTGGCGACGCCAGCTTGGTCGGCTGCCCCGTTTCGTTGCATTGGTACTCCTCCAAGCCCTGCGCGGGCCCAACGCCTGGCGGCCGGACACCAGCACTGCTCAGTCATGACCACCGCCGAGCCGCCGCTGCTGTATTGCAACACCCATCGGTCGGTGGCGACCCTTCTGCGTTGCAACAAGTGCGAGACGCCGATCTGCCCCCGCTGCCTCGTGCAGACGCCCACCGGCGCTCGTTGCCGCAACTGCGCTCGTCTGCAGCGCTCTCCCATCTATCAGCTGACCTGGACCCACTACCTCGGGGCGATCGGCGTCGGTGCCGCCCTGGCCGTCGCCGGCGGGCTCATCTGGGCCCTGCTCCCGCTTCGCGGCTTTTTCACGCTACTCCTCGGCTGGGGATTCGGCTTGCTTCTCGCCGGGGCGATGAGTCGCGCTGTGCGCTACAAACGAGGCCTGCCGCTGCAGATCATCGGCACCGCGTCCGTGCTGCTTGCAGGAGCCATCGCCCTTTTCCTTGGCGGCCCTGCCATCTTCGGCCTCCCCGGCCTTCTGGCCGTGGTCATCGGCGTCGTCGTTGTGGTGGGCCGCCTCGCATGAGCCTCGGCGATTGGGTGCCACGCCTGGCGGGGCGTCGGATCACCGTGGTGGGCGACCTCTGCCTCGATGAGTACGTGGTCGGGCGGGCGGAGCGGCTGAGCCGTGAGGCCGCGGTGCCTGTCCTCGCCTTCCGTGACCGCTTCACCATTCCCGGGGCGGCGGCCAACCCCGCGCTGGTCATCGCCGCCCTTGGTGGGGACGCGCGGGTGGTCGGCGTCGTCGGCCAAGACGAAGCGCGCGATGATTTGATCAATGGCCTTGCCGCCAGGGGCGTCGCCCTCGATGGCATTGTCACCGACCCGCGCCGTAAGACGACGACCAAAACGAGAGTCCTTGCCGAGGTCAGCCTGCGCTTCCCTCAGCAGGTCGTCCGCATCGACCGCCAAGAACGGCAGCAGTTGGCGCCGCAGGTGCGCCGCCAACTGCTGACCATGCTGCGGGCGAGCCTAGCGGACACCGAAGCGCTGCTGATTTCCGACTACAAGAGCGGCGTCGTCGACGAGTCCGTCGTCGCCGAGGCAGTCTCCTGGAGCCAGCGCACCGGCTCGCTCGTGGCCGTCGACAGCCAGGGTGATCTCCGCAAGTTCCGAGGCTGCGTGTTGGTCCGGTGCAACCTCGAAGAGGCGGAAGCCACCCTGAGACGGCCGCTCCCGAATGAAGAGGCTGTCGGCCGCGCTCTGCGCGACCTGCAGCGGCGTCTCAACGCCCAAATGGTCGTGGTCACCCGCGGCAGCGCCGGCATGTCCTTCATCGACTCGGAGGGTCGCGTGTGCTCGCTGTCGGCCGCCAACCAGCAGGAGGTCTACGACACCACGGGCGCGGGTGATGCCGTCATCGGTGTCCTTACGCTGGCGTTGACGGCCGGTGCGCCGCTGATCGAGGCGGCCCAGCTTGCCAGCGCTGCTGCCGGGATCGTGGTCCAGCGCCTCGGCAACGCCACGCCCACGCCGGAGGAGCTCCTCTCGGCCGTCGCATCACTGCAAGACTATGGCCTCGCTTAGCCCTCGCCTCTCGTCCAGGCCACCAGCCAGCGCAGCTCCTGACTGCCAAGCAGCCACGCCAGCGCCAAGAACACAACAGCGCCGGTCCCCACGGCGATGGTTGCCGACAGGAGCGCCGGCAGTGAAAGAGCACGAACCGACACAACCACCACCCCCATCGCCGCGCTCGCCAGCCCGACGCGAAAGAGCGACGATGCCCCTCGCCACGGACCGATCCTGCGCCATAATAGCGCACCGGCGACGCACGCCTCTCCGAGAGCAGCGAGCGACGAGCCGAGGGCCAGTCCACGCACGCCCAACGGCTCCATTAGCGCGAGGCTGGTCGCCACATTCACGACGAGGCCCAGAACTGCGATGACGAACGGCGATGTGGTATCGCGCAGGGCATAGAAGGCGCGGATCAGCACCTCCAGCGCCGCGTGCCCCGGTAGTCCGATCGCATAGACGGCCAGCGCTGCAGCCGTAACCGCCGTAGCACTCGCGCCGAACTCGCCTCGCTGGAACAATGCCTGCACGATCTGGTCGCTCAGGAGGAATAAGCCCACCGCCGAAGGGACCGCCAGGAAGAGGACTAGGCGCAGACCCCAGGCCACGCTGGCGGAAAGGCCGGCCCGGTCCTCGTCGGCTCCTTGAGCGAGCATCGCCGGAAAGAACGCCGTCGCCAAGGCCATGCCAAACACCCCGATCGGCATCATCAGCACGACCCAGGCGTACGAGAGGGCAGCCAGGCTCCCGGGGCCCAGCAGCGTGGCCAGCACTGTCGCGACGACGAAATGCAACTGGCCGACCACCAGACCGAGCAACCGCGGGCCCGTGAGGCGAAGCACCTGCCTCACCCCAGCCTCCCGGAGACCGAGGGTCCATCGGTACACGAAACCCAGGGCTCGCAGGCCGGGAAGCTGGACTGCCAGGTGCAGCCCCGCCCCGACCACTACGCCCCACGCCATCCCTTCGATGCCCACCGTCGGGGCCAACAGCGCCGCCGCGATGATGGCAGCGTTGTACAGGAGCGGCGCCAGGGCAGGCAGCAAAAAGCGTTCGCTTCCCTGCAGGATGCCACTGATAAGGCCGCTCAGGCTGAAGAAAAACGCCGATAAGAGTAGTACGCGCGTGATCCCCACGGTAACCTGCTGAAGCTCAGTGGGCATCCCCGGCACCGTCAACGGCACGATCTGCTGAGCCATGACAAACGCCACGCCAGCGACCAACGCCGTGCCTAGCCCGACCAGCGTAAGCACGGCGCTGGCGAGGCGATGGGCAGCGGCGGCGCTTTCGCGCCTGGCTTGAGCCCACATCGGCAGAAGGGCTCCGCTCAGCGCAGCGCCGCCCAGGAGTTGAAAGAGCAGGTCCGGCAGGCGAAAGGCGGCGAAATAGGCGTCGAGCTCGGGCGTCGTGCCGAACTGCTGGCCAATGACTATATTGCGTAAAAGCCCGAGAAGTCGGCTGCCCAGGAAGCCTCCCGCCACGAGAAGGCCGGCCGACATCAACTGCGCCCCCGCGGCGGGGCGGTCGGGCATCACAGCGTCGCCGGACATGAGCAGCGGCAGTATAGCACCCTCAAACGACGCGCAAGGCCAACACAGGCTCTGTCACCTTGACGTTAAGGAGACACCGGTTATACTAGGGAGACAGGAGGCACGGTCATGGGACCACGTGCGGCAGGCGAACACTACTATCGCATCGGTGAGGTCGCCGAGCGCACAGCGCTGACGCAGCGGACCCTCCGCTTCTACGAGGAGCGAGGCCTGTTGCCGCCGCCCGTGCGCATGGAGTCCGGCTTTCGCCTGTACACCGAAGAGGACATCCAACGCATCCAGCTGGTTCGACAGCTTCAAGAGATGCTTGGCTTCTCCCTCTCTGAAATCAAGGAGATGGTAGAAGCCGAAGAGGTGCGGACGGCGCTGCGCGCGTCGTTCCGCGACATGCCCTCTGCGACGCGCCTACTGAAGCTGCGGCACGCGATCGAGGTCACGGAGGCGCAGTTGCGCCTGATCACGCAGAAGATCGAGAAGCTCAGCGAGATGCGCGAGCAGTGGGAGCAGAAGCTGGGCCATTACCGAGAGCACCTGGGCCAGCTTGAAGCCCAACTGGCCGAAACAGTTGAGATTCCTGCTCGCTAACGAGCCTCTCTGACCGCCTTCGGCCTGACGGCGGAACCCACACAGCAGCCGGACCCCGGTTGGGAAGGATCTTTTCTCCTATGGCGCGAGACCGAGACGATCTAAGTACGATGACGCCTCAGGCCCCAGCAGGCCCGGAGGTGAACGGACACGCAAACGGCGGTGAAGCAACTCAACCTCGCCAGCGAGGAGGCAGCGGTGGCTGGGGTGGCGGTGGCGGTTGGGGTGGCGGTATGGGTAGGGGTGGATCCGACGCCGTGGGTCAAATGCAGGGACCTGGCATGGGCGGCCCGATGGTGCTCACGCCTCCGGGGGGGTGGGCTCGCACCTTCAGCTCCCTGCGGCTGCGCGACTTCCGCATCTACTGGATCGGCATGCTCTTCTCCTTCATTGGCATGCAGATGGGGATGATCGCCAGACAGTGGCTCGTTTATGACCTGACGGGGTCAACCACCGCTCTTGGTGTTGTCGGAGCCTTCTCCGCGATACCCATGTTGCTGCTCTCTATCCCGGGCGGTGTTGTCGCGGACCGCGTCCGCAAGAAGAACCTGCTCCTCGCAGCACAGACGATCACGGGCGTGCTCGCCTTCACCATGAATAAATTCTGCATTCAGTTCCCCATTGGCGACCATTCTGGCAAGCTCCATCATGATCGCCGTATAGGGCCGGATGGGGAACGAACAGATCACCTCTACTTCTGCAAATTTTGCTCCTTGAGCTGCTGCTGCGCAGCCGCTGAAGGAGGTAGCGCGGCGCATCAAGCCGTATGACTTCCGGCACCCGGAAAAACTCTCAAAAGAACAACTGCGAGGCCTGCAGCTCATCCAGCAGGCGGTGGCGAGTTCACTCGCTGCGTCCCTGGGAGCTCGCCTGCGGTCCCCTGTTGAGGCGAAGCTGAGCGCACTCGAGCGATCGATCTACGAAGAGTACGTGGCGCAGGTTGGCCAAAGTTCGGTCTTCGTCGTCATCGACATGGCGCCGCTCAACGGTTACGCGAT
>Ga0209640_10006131_pt1 | contig 10515 bp, 10 predicted proteins | sample RifCSP10_1_FD_184018 | JGI IMG/M metagenome (GOLD analysis project Ga0209640, IMG submission 184018) | Soil microbial communities from Rifle, Colorado - Rifle CSP2_sed 10_1 (SPAdes) (version 2) | ecosystem: Environmental > Terrestrial > Deep subsurface > Rock core/Sediment | place: Rifle...
GTCGTTATGGGTATCATATGGATTATGCAATTTAAATAGGTCAGTACTCTTGTAGTTCACTCCGTACCCTCCGTGGTTTTATCCAGTTTTCCAGTGATTGCTGATAAATCCATATTCTGGGGTAATTTATTTTTCAACTGTTCTACCGGGTATTCGGGATAGACTGCAAGAAAGTTTTTGAGACTTCTGTATGCACCCTCTTCATCCCCGTCGAACCAGAGTTGATTGATTATTTCAAACCACTGATCCGGTTCAAGTGTGCTGCTGATAACCTGCATCTCAGCTGTTTTAGATTGTTTTGATGATTCCATCATACGCCGTTCAAGAGGCGCAGGAACAGATTCAGGAGTTTGAGCGGCGGGCGGACCGGCCTGCTTGCCTGATACAGAAGCATCCGGCGAAATATCTTCCATGGCGGCTGGAGCACCTCGAGAGACAGACTCGCTTTCAATGCCTATTCCTCCATTTAAAAAGCTCTCATCCCGCATAATCCTGGCAGGCACTCCGGCATCGTGCTCTATTTTGTCATCCATCATCATGGCCGGCTTTTCCGGTTTTGTCCCTGACTGTTTGCTGAATATCTGCTGTTCGTCCCGGTCATAAATTTTAAATACGACACTGAAAGAGATCACGACGACAGCAGCCAGTGATAAAGGAATATACCAGCGTGCAGTAAATGGGTCGGATACTGTTTTTTTATTTTCTGCCGCTTTTTTTGCTGCTGCAATAATAGCTGCATCCAGATGTGGCGATGGTTCAGCCATGGCCTCCTTGCGATAACGCCTGGAAATAAATGAATTACCTTTCAGGTATTCTTCCAGTTCCAGATTGTCTTTCTGTTCACTCATTGTCATTCATGCCTTTACGCAGTCTGTTAACAGCATAGCGCAATCTGCTTTTGGCTGTTTCAATATTCACACCAGTCACTTCTGCAATCTCCGCGAGACTCATGCCCGCTTCTTCCCGCAAAAGAAATGCTTCCCGTTGTTCATCCGGTAATTCACTGATTAATTGCAGCATGGTTTCCATTTGTTGCTGAAATTCAGCCTGCTGCTCCGGCTGTTGATTATTACCTGCTGGAATATTTTCCAGTTCATCATCCTGAAAATTCCGGTTCATGCTGGCAGAGATGGAATGTTTGCGGTAGTGATCAATAAAATGATTGTGTGCCATTTGATACAGCCAGGTGGAAAATTTTGCCTTTACTTCATAATGTTCACGGGCATTGATCAGTTTCATCCACACATCCTGAAAAAGTTCCTCGGCGATACTGGCGTTACCGCATTTTCGCAGAAAATACCGGTACAGACCGCCTTTATGTTTGAGGTAAAGCTGCTCAAACGCATGTGCATCACCATCCCGGTAAGCCAGCATCAATTCTTCATCGGTCAGATCAGCCATCAGTAGAGTTTAACTGCAACAGGGGGTGAAGTTTCAGCTGTTTTTTGAAATTTCACCCCCTCGGCAACTGCTCCCGGCGTTGCTCTAACTCCTGCATCCATGCAGTCGACCCTTACCCTCGGCTTTGGCATCCTGCGTCTCTCTCGGTCTCTGTTCCAGACTCGACTCTACCGATTACTTCCATGTAATCGTACCGCCTGCATCCATGCAGGCGTCCCCCATCAAGGGGGAGGGGATGGAATTTCTGAGGCTACCTGGTATTAACGTCAAATCCACGTTGACGGGTTTCCAACAGGCATAAAAAAAGGGCCATCAGGCCCTTTTCGTATTTGTAAAGATGTCATGATTTACTCATTGACAGCCTTCATGCTGAGGCGTACACGGCCCTGTTTGTCTATTTCCAGGACCTTGACCTTGACCATCTCGCCTTCTGATAATTTATCGCTGACATTCTCAACACGTTCGTCAGAGATCTGGGAGATATGCACCAGACCGTCCTTGCCGGGCAGAATATTCACAAAGGCACCGAAATCCATGAGTTTGGCGACGCGGCCTTCATAGATCTTGCCGACTTCAATATCTGCAGTGATCTGCTCAATACGTTTGCGGGCGGCCTCACCTGCCATTTTATCAACGGCGGCGATTTTTATCGTGCCGTCATCCTCAATATCGATGGTTGCGCCGGTTTCCTCAGTGATCGCCCGTATAGTTGCGCCACCCTTGCCGATCACATCCCGGATCTTGTCCGGATGGATCTTGATGGTAGTAATACGTGGCGCAAATTCTGACATCTCGCCACGCGGAGTAGAAATGACCTCGTTCATCTTGCCGAGAATATGCATGCGTCCTTCACACGCCTGGGCAAGTGCCACCTCCATGATCTCTTTGGTGATCCCATCGATCTTGATATCCATCTGCAAGGCAGTAATACCATTGGCTGTGCCCGCCACCTTGAAGTCCATATCACCCAGATGATCCTCATCACCCATGATGTCGGACAAGACCACAAACTTGTCACTTTCCTTAATGAGCCCCATGGCAATACCGGCTACCGGTGCAGAAATGCTGACGCCGGCATCCATCAGGGACAGGCTGGTGCCACAAACCGTAGCCATGGAACTGGAACCGTTGGATTCCGTGATTTCAGATACGACGCGGATAGTATAGGGATAATCATCCAGTTTCGGCATCACGCCCACAATCCCGCGTTTGGCCAGTCGGCCATGACCAATCTCGCGACGTTTGGGGCTGCCCACCCGCCCGGTTTCCCCGACACAGAACGGTGGGAAATTATAATGCAGCATGAATGGTTCCTTACGCTCACCTTCTATGGCATCAATGATCTGGGCATCACGCTGTGTGCCTAATGAGGTCACCACCAAAGCCTGGGTTTCGCCACGGGTAAATAATGCGGAGCCATGGGTTCTTGGCAACATTCCGATTTCAATACTGATGGGTCTGATGGTTTTTGCATCACGGCCATCGATACGGCTTTCCCCTGCCAGGATACTGCTTCTGACAATGCGGCTTTCAAGTGCTTCAATGGTTGACTTGATCTCTGTCTCAGACCATTTCGGTTCTGCGTTTTCTGATTTGGCGCTCTCAGTCAGCGCCTGCACAACTTCCTTATATATCTCACTGATCCGTTCCTTGCGGCTGAGTTTATCTGTGATGGAGTAGGCCTCACGAAGTAAATCAGCACAGCGCGATTCGATCTCGGTCTTCAACGTTTCATCCCTGGCAGGTGGCTGCCAATCCCACTTTGTCGCAGTCTCTTTAGCCAATGCATCAATGGCATCAATGGCCACCTGGAATTGTGTGTGACCAAACATCACCGCACCCAGCATGATCTCTTCTGATAACTGTTTGGCTTCTGATTCAACCATCAATACCGACCTGCGATTACCGGCGACCACCAGATCCAGATCAGATTCCCGGGTCTGGGTAAATGTCGGATTCAATATGTAATTACCGTCCTTGTAACCCACGCGTGCGGCAGCCATCGGACCATTAAAAGGTACGCCGGAAACTGCAACTGCAGCGGATGCACCCAGCATGGCCGGAATATCCGGATCAACGTCCGGATCCAGGGACAATACTGTCGCGATGATTTGTACTTCGTTGGTGAAATCTTTGGGAAATAAAGGTCTTAGCGGGCGGTCAATCAGGCGGCAGGTGAGGGTTTCTTTTTCACTGGGTCTGCCTTCCCGTTTGAAAAATCCGCCGGGTATCTTGCCGGCCGCGTAGGTTTTTTCCTGATAGTCCACGGTCAATGGTAAAAAATCACGTCCCGGCTCAGCATCCTTTTTCGCAACACAGGTGACCAGTACGACTGTATCCCCCATATACACCATCACTGCGCCATTGGCCTGACGGGCAATCCTGCCGGTTTCCAAAACGACCTTGTTTTCACCAAACTGAAATTCTTTGCGTACTATATTCATGTAGGTACCCTGGTTAGATCAATCAGTAATGATTGATGATTAAGACTTGTTGTAACGAACCATGTTGAAGTGTGAGTATCCGCTTTTCAATGCGGGAAATTATCCGGACAGGGAGTTCAAGTATCTGCTTATTTACGCAGTCCCAGTCGGCCAATCAGATCACGGTAACGGTTGAGATCCTTGGATCTCAGGTAATCAAGGAGCTTGCGGCGCTGATTGACCATTTTTAACAGTCCCTGGCGGGAATGATGATCTTTTTCATGGGTTTTGAAATGTTCGGATAAATCCGTGATCCGGGCAGTTAACAGTGCAACCTGTACCTCCGCCGACCCGGTGTCACCTGAAATACGTTGATAATCTTTAACGATTTCAGCTTTTTGCTGATTACTTAAAGTCATATTATTTTATGCTCCTGATGCCGCTCTTATAAATTGGCGCGTATTGTACCCGCGCACCCGTAAGGGGACAAGAATTAGCTGGTACTTTATTACTATTTTCATCATTACCTCTGGATCAGCCGGCGCGGACATATCTTGCCATCATCCTGTACCTCGCCGACCCCAATGAACTGGTGCTGTTGATCATAGATCCGCACCAACCCGTCAACCGGAGCATGCGGGACCATGACCGCCTGCCCCTGACGCATATAAAAGACCAGACTTTCACTCGCCTGTATTTCCGGCACACCCTGCAGCGCAGAATCGACAGGCAGCAACAGTTGGTCCAGCACCGTTGTGCCTGCAACCGCCAGACGCTCGATTTCTGCCATAGGAATCATTTGTTCAGCCCGGAACGGCCCTGCACCCAGCCGCCGCAGTTTTTTCACATGCGCCCCGCAACCGAGTTTTTTGCCTATGTCCTCGGCCAGCGTGCGGATATACGTCCCCTTGGAACAGTGCACACTGATTTCAATCTCGTCACTGTTTAATGCCAGCAGTTCCAGTGAATAAATCGTGACATTTCTCGGTTCACGTTCAACGACGATACCCTGATAGGCAAGTTTATATAAGCGCTGGCCTTTGTGTTTCAGTGCCGAATACATGGGCGGCACCTGACTGATTTCTCCATGGAACTGTGCCAGGACAGTCTGCACTTCATCATTAGTTAATGCCGGAACTGGTGCTTCAGCGATAATTTCACCCTCGGCATCACCGGTACGGGTGGTAATACCCAACTTGCATCTCGCCAGATAATATTTATCCGAATCCAGCAGATAACCTGAAATCTTTGTTGCCTCGCCCATGCACAGGGGCAACATTCCGCTGGCCTGCTTGTCGAGACTGCCGGTATGTCCGGCCTTGCGCGCCTGATACAGGTGTTTGACATGCTGTAACGCCTGGTTGGAGGTAATCCCTTCCGGTTTATCAAGCAATAAAATACCGTGGACATTACGTCCTTTAGTTTTTTGTTTATTTCCCATTCAGGTTGTTAGCGTGTAATGAAGTGATTAATCCTGCTGGTCCGGATTTTGTTCTGTGTCTGATGCATCAATGTGTAATGAATCGATCAGGGAAGTCAGTTTATTGGCGCGGTCGAGTGAATAATCATATACAAATTTCAACTTTGGCACGCTGCGCAGAATCAGGGTTTTTGATAATTCATGCCGGAACTGGCCGATGTGTGCATTCAGCCGGACCACGACCTGCTCAAGGGTAGCGGTATTACCAATACAGGTAAAAAAGACCTTCGCATTTTTAAGATCGGGACTGACATCGATAGTGGACAGAGTGACCATACCGAGATCATGATCCTGTATGTCCCGTTGTATCAGGCCGGCCAGTTCTCTTTGGATGAGGTCAGCAACCCTGCGGCTGCGGCTGAATTCTTTAGCCATGGGTTACGTCAGAGGGTGCGTGCCACCTCGACACGTTCGAACACTTCGATCTGATCACCTGGCCGCACATTATTGTAGTTCTTGACGCCAATACCACACTCGGTACCTGACTTGACTTCATTGACATCGTCCTTGAAGCGGCGCAGTGACTCCAGCTCTCCCTCGTATATAACCACGTTGTCCCGTAATACGCGGATAGGGTTGCTGCGTTTGACTACACCACTGGTCACGATACAACCGGCAATATCACCGAACTTGGGTGAACGGAACACTTCCTTGACTTCGGCGATACCCACGATCTGCTCACGCACCTCCGGTGAGAGCAATCCGCTAATAGCCAGTTTGATATCATCCACCAGATCGTAGATCACGCTGTAATAGCGGAGATCGATACCTTCTTCATCAACCAGTTTCCTGGCCGAGGCATCGGCACGGACATTAAATCCTATGACAACGGCCTTGGATGCCATAGCAAGATTGATATCTGATTCGGTAATGCCGCCGACACCGCTGCTGACGATATTCACCACGACCTCTTCGTTCGACAGTCTGGTCAATGCCTCAACAATGGCCTCGGCAGAACCCTGTACATCCGCCTTCACCAGAATATTGAGAGATACGGTGACCCCTTCTCCCATCTGGGATAATACATTTTCCAGCTTGGTCGCCTGTTGTTGTGCCAGTTTGGTCTCGCGGTATTTGCCCTGACGGAACAGCGCTATCTCGCGGGCCTTTTTCTCATCCGGTACAACGATCATTTCATCACCGGCATGCGGGGTGCCAGACAAGCCGAGGACTTCTACCGGGGTGGATGGACCTGCAGAAAGAACATCATTGCCATTTTCATCCAGCATGGCCCTGACCCGGCCAAACTCGTAACCACTCAAAACTATATCACCTTTTTTCAGCAAGCCATTCTGCACCAGTACCGTCGCAACCGGACCACGTCCCTTGTCCAAACGTGATTCGATCACTGTCCCGCTGGCCGGACCGGTTTCCATTGCCGTCAGTTCCAGCACCTCAGCCTGCAGTAATATACTTTCAAGCAGGTTATCGATGCCTTCGCCGGTCTTGGCCGAGACTTTTACAAACATGGTGTCACCACCCCAGTCTTCAGGGACGATCTCGAATTTTGAAAGTTCATGCTTGACCCGATCTGGATCAGTACCCGGTATGTCTATTTTATTAACAGCAATAATGATCGGAACACCGCCTGCCTTGGCATGTTGTACCGCTTCTTCCGTCTGTGGCATAACGCCATCATCGGCAGCCACCACTACAACCACAATATCCGTGACTTTGGCACCACGCGCACGCATGGCCGTAAACGCAGCATGACCTGGTGTATCCAGAAAAGTCACCCTGCCTTTACCGGTATCCACACTGTAGGCACCGATATGCTGGGTGATACCACCGGCTTCTCCTGCGGCCACCTGAGTGCGGCGAATATGATCCAGCAGTGAGGTTTTACCATGATCGACATGTCCCATAATGGTCACTACCGGTGCACGGTGTACAGCCTCTCCTTCAACCTGTGCAGTTTTGATGATCTCTTCTTCCAGGGCATTTTCCTTCAGCAATTTGGGTACATGCCCCATTTCCTCAACCACAATCGCAGCCGTCTCCTGATCGATCATCTGGTTGATGGTGGCCATATTCCCCAGGCCCATAAGTAACTTGATGACCTCATTTGCTTTTACTGACATACGCTGGGCCAGTTCCCCTACGGTGATACTTTCCGGAATCTGGACTTCCCTGACCATGGGTGCAGTCGGCATTTCAAAACCATGCTGGGGAGCAGTCTGCTTGACTACTGCAGGTTTACTCTTCTGGCGTTTCTTTCTGCGGCCGGACATGTCAGTCGCAACATGTAATTCCTGCCAGCCGTGTTTACCCTGTTTATCTTTGTCTGCGGATTTCTTGTTGGGCGCAGGTTTCCCGTCCTTTGGTTGTTTGACCTGCTCCCTCTCCTGGATCATAGTTTCTGTAGCAACAGGTTCAACCGGACTGGCAACCGCAGCAGCATCAGATGCGGTGACTGTTTCCGGTAACAGTTCCCCAGTTTTATCCTGGGCCGTGTCAACGCCAACTGCTGCTTCCTGGGCTGATCCTGCAGGTGGAATAAATTCTTTGGCCGCCAGCTCTTTCGCAAGCTCTTCTGCCCTGGCAGCAGCCTCGGCCTTCGCAGCCGCTTCCGCGGCCTGGCTTTCTTCAAGGGTACTGCGCTTGACATAAGTGCGTTTCTTTCTGAATTCAACACTGACAGTTTTGGACCGGACCTTGCCACGTCCTGCCGTGGCGACGGGCACCTTGATTTCACTTAATGTTTTGCGCTTGAGAGTGATTTTTTTAGGTTCCGCAGATTCATTTTTGCCATGCTTGCGACGCAAAAACGTCAGCAATTCCGCCTTTTCTTCATCGGTGATCATATCGGTAGCGGATTTATCCTTGAAACCCGCCTCCTGTAACTGGACCATCAGGCGATCTACGGATACACCGACTACATCTGCGAATTGACTGACTGTGACTTCAGGCATCAGTGAACATCCTCTGCTTTTTGATCATTGGATTCAAACCACGGAATTCTTGCCGTCATGATCAGCTTGCCGGCTTTTTCTTCATCCAGTTCCTCAATTTCCATCAGATCATCAATGGATTGTTCCGCCAGGTCTTCCATGGTGACTATTCCGTGTCTTGCCATTTCATAGGCCAGGGCTTCATCCATCCCTTGCATGTTTAATAAATCCTGCGCCGGTACAGCATCCACCAGTTTTTCCTCGCTGACTATGGCCCGGGTGACCATGACATCTCGTGCGCGTTCACGCAATTGTGTCACCAGCTCCGGATCAAATTCCTCGATCTTCATCATTTCATTTTCAGGCACGTAGGCAACTTCTTCTATGCTGGAGAAGCCTTCCTGTACGAGAATAATCGCGACTTCTTCATCCACATCAAGTTGCTCCATAAACATCTTCTGCAATGTTTGTGTTTCGGCTTCACTTTTCTCGTCCGCCTGCTCGACTGACATCACATTGAGTTCCCACTGGGCCAGTTCACTGGCCAGCCGGACATTCTGGCCACCACGGCCTATGGCCTGGGAAAGATTCTCTTCATCCACTGCCACATCCATACTGTGTGCTTCTTCATCGACAAGGATAGACGCAACCTCTGCAGGCGCCATGGCGTTGATTACAAACTGTGCAGGATTTTCGTCCCACAAAATAATATCAACACGTTCACCGGCGAGTTCATTGGATACCGCCTGCACGCGTGAACCACGCATGCCTACACAGGCACCGATGGGATCGATGCGCGGATCATTGGCCTTGACTGCAATCTTGGCCCTGGCGCCCGGATCACGTGCACCATTAATAATAGTAATCATGCCTTCATTAATCTCTGGCACTTCGAGTTTGAATAATTCAATTAATAATTCAGGTGCTGTACGGCTCAGGAACAATTGCGGTCCACGGCTTTCGGAACGTACTTCATAGAGATACGCGCGCAGTCGATCACCCGGTCTGACGGCTTCTCTTGGGATCATGTATTCACGCGGGATAAACGCCTCGGCATTATTGCCCAGATCGAGAATAACGCCGCTGCGTTCGACTCGTTTTACGACACCACCCACCATTTCACCAACGCGGTCCTGATAGGCATTAATGATCTGTGCGCGTTCCGCTTCACGTACCTTCTGCACAATCACCTGTTTGGCCGTTTGGGCCGCAATTCGGCCAAACTCTACAGACGGCATGGGTTCCTCAATAAAATCGCCCACTTTAATATCTGGATTATGCTCCTGCGCGGCACTTAACCTGATCTGGCGTGTTGGAAATTCCATTGGTTCATCACTGTCTTCCAGGACATCCCAGCGACGGAACGTTTCATAGTCACCTGTCTTGCGGTCAATACTGACACGCACCTCGACATCTTCACGATTACGTTTTTTGGTAGCACTCGCCAGCGCAGCCTCTATGGCCTCAAAGATGATCTCCTTGCTAACGCCTTTCTCGTTAGAAACGACATCCACCACCATGAGAATTTCTTTATTCATCTATCAATTCTGCTCCTGATAATTAATTTAATCTGGCACCAGCCGTGCCTTATCAATGTTTTCTGCTGACACCTGATAAACAGTGCCGTCCATGTTGATCTCAACACCACTCTCCGATACTGCTGTGATCTCGCCGGTTATTTTGCGATGGCCTGCAAGCTTGTCATGCAGGTTCAGGCGAACGATATGACCTGTAAAACGCCGGAGATGGTCCAGCGTAAATAATGGACGATCAAATCCCGGTGATGATACTTCGAGGTTGTAAGATCCCTTGATCGGATCATTTACATCCAGCACACCGGCAACCTGGTCGCTCACTCGGGCACAATCATCAAGCCTTATACCTGCTTCATTATCGATATAGAGCCGCAACAAGGTGTCCCGTCCCCGGGTAAGTTGTTCAATACCGAGTAATTCATAGCCCAGGGCATGCACCACGGGCTCAAGTAATTCAACTAAAACAGTATTTTGTCGATACATCTGTCAAAAACAAAAAATGGGCTCAAGGCCCACTTCAATAACATCATTAATCTTGCGCTCTAGTATAGCTATGCTTCCGGCAAACTGCCAACCTGAGTACATAAACCAACACGCAATCCCTGTTATAGTAAAAAGGCCCCGATGGGGCCTTTAAAACTGGTAGCGGGGGCAGGAACTAAACCTGCGACCTTTGCCAATATAAGCAATCCTGAGCCCGACGATCTGTCTGAATGTCGGGTTCATAACCCGAAGGACTCATATTAATGATATCCCTCGGCCCAAAGCAATTGGTAGCGGGGGCA
>Ga0209640_10006132_pt1 | contig 10514 bp, 9 predicted proteins | sample RifCSP10_1_FD_184018 | JGI IMG/M metagenome (GOLD analysis project Ga0209640, IMG submission 184018) | Soil microbial communities from Rifle, Colorado - Rifle CSP2_sed 10_1 (SPAdes) (version 2) | ecosystem: Environmental > Terrestrial > Deep subsurface > Rock core/Sediment | place: Rifle...
CGCTGGTGGATCGGCACGAGGTCGCCGAGCAGCGCCATCGCCACCGGAAACACCCCGCCCGCCACCAAGCCGGCCGCAATCCGCATGGCGACCAGCAGCGAGAAGCTCGATGCCACCGCACAGACAATCGCGGCCAGCGACATCACCAGCACGCAAGCGTTCATCAACCGGGTCTTGCCGAAGAAGTCGCCGGTAACCCCCAGCACCGGCTGGATCAGCGCATAGGGAAAGGCGAAAGCCGTCGACAGCAGCGCCGCCGTCTTCACGTCGATGGCGAGATCGGTGGCGATCATGGGAATGACCGGATCGACCGCGCGGGTGAAGATCGTCTGGGCGAAGACGACAAGCGCAACGATTTTGAAAATGGGCGGGATGGCGCGGCTCGCTCAGTTCTGTTTGAGCATGATCTTGTCCGAAAACCGGTTCCCACTTTTCGGGATCATGCTTCTAAGCCTTGGCGAGACGGTCAAACTCGATCAGCCGTCGCAGCAAGCCTTCCATATCCCGTAGCGCTATCATGTTCGCTCCGTCGGAGGGGGCCTTGTCCGGGTCCTGGTGGGTTTCGATAAACACCCCGGCCACCCCGACGGCAACCGCAGCCCGCGCCAGCACCGGCACGAATTCGCGCTCGCCGCCCGACGAAGTGCCCTGCCCGCCGGGCTGCTGCACCGAATGGGTGGCGTCGAAGATCACCGGCGCGCCGGTCTCGCGCGCAAGGATCGGCAGGGCACGCATGTCGGAAACCAGCGTGTTGTAGCCGAAAGAGGTGCCGCGCTCGGTCACCAGCACGTTGCGGCAGCCTGCGCCGGTGATCTTGGCCACCACGTTCTGCATGTCCCAGGGCGCCAGGAACTGGCCCTTCTTGATGTTGACCGCGCGGCCGGTCCTGGCGGCGGCGATCAACAGGTCGGTCTGCCGGCACAGGAACGCCGGGATTTGCAGCACGTCCACGACCTCGGCGACACGCGCGCATTGCGCGCTCTCGTGCACGTCGGTCAGCACCGGCACGCCGACCATGTCGCGGATGTCGGCGAAGATCGGCAGCGCCTGTTCGAGGCCTAAGCCGCGCGCGCTCCTGCCCGAGGTGCGGTTGGCCTTGTCGAACGAGGTCTTGTAGAGGAGGCCGATCCCGACGCGCGCCGCGATTTCCTTCAGCGCGGCGGCCATTTCGAGCGCATGCGCGCGGCTTTCCAGCGCGCAGGGGCCGGCAATCAGCGCGAGCGGCAAGGCATTGCCGAAGCGCGTTGCGCCGACCTCGACAATGGCGTTTGGGATGAGCTCGGCTTGCATGCGCGTCCTCGCGCCGGACCATGGCGGCGGAACGCGGTGCGGTCAACGGGCTGACAGCGCCGTTCACCTCCCCGAATTTCAGAGCCCAAGCGGCCCTATTGTACAGGCTCGAACACCAGGGTGGCGCCCATGGCCGCCGCCGGGCCGGCGATCATCCGGCCCATGTGCTGGCCTATGCCCGGGTCGGCATTGCGCAGGAGGTTCGCAGTCGCGCGGACATCGCGCACGGCAAAGCGCAGCGCCGCAAGCCTTGCGCCGCGCGCGGTGTCGGGCGGCGCGACGCCGAAATGGCTTGCGAAGGTGGCAGGCGCCATGACCTGGATCTCGCCGCGCGTTGTCGTCACCATGACGCCGGTCGGGGTCGCAAGCAGGTCGCGCTCGCCTGCGAATGCGGACAGGAAAATGTGGTGATCGCTCGGATTGTCCGCGACCAGGACCACGCCGGCGATGGTCGCTGCCGTGTTCGGATGCTGCTGGAACGCCGGGTTCCAGAAATTCTCCGGGTGGTGCTGTCGACAGGTGAAGAAGCCGATGTCGGGCGCGGCCGGATCGCGGGCGAAGGCAAGCGAGAAGGCGACCTTGACGCTGGTGCCGTCCGGGCGGGCCGCGGCGCGCTCGAAATGGAACGGCTCGAAGTCGCCGATGCCGGCGGTGCGGAACGTCTCTGCCTCCGCGGCGGTATCGCCGCCTTCCAGCACCAGCATGGAGAGTCCCTCCCCGCGCGCAAGAAAATCGCGGTTGAAGGCGCCGAATGAGAAATGGCGGGGCGCGTGGGGTTCGATCCGCGACGCATCCGCCATCGCCAGCAGTTCGACAAAGCCGCCGGAGAACTGGACGATGTGGTTCTGCGTCCCCCAGGCCGGCGGATGCAGGTTGCGCGCGCCGACGGTGAAGCCGAGGCGCCGGTAGAGCGCGGCCGCCGCATTAAGGTCGCGCACCGCGTGGACGATGTGATCGAGGCCGCGGGACATGCGGGCCTCCGTAGCCTCGCGTCATTTCATGGCGGAGAATGCCGTCGGCCGCAGGAACGCGCTCTTGATGTTGGCGATGAACGGGCCGTCCTTCTCGCTTTCGTCGCGCGCTTTGTGCCATTCCGGATCGGCCTGGAAGGTATTCCACTTCTGCTCGCGCTCGGCCAGCGACTCCCAGGCCAAGAGGTAATGCAGGTCGTTGTTGCCTTCGCCGACCAGCACCGTCCAGAAGCCCACGGGCCGGATGGCGTGCTTCTTCCAGATGCCGAGCGTCTGGGTCTCGAAGCGCTTGAGCAGGGCCGGCAACTTGCCCGGAATACAGGAATAGATGCGTTGCTCGTAGATCATGGCGTTTCCCCCGATGGCATTGTCGCAAGACGACGATGCCGGGCCAACGGCCGGGCATGACGAGCGAATTCCATGGCGGTGGGTATCACACCAGCCGGCTCTGCTCCAGCGCCGCCCCGATGAACGACGAGAACAGCGGGTGCGGCTCGAACGGCCGCGATTTCAGCTCGGGGTGGAACTGCACGCCGATGAACCAGGGATGGTCGGTGTATTCGATGATCTCCGGCAAAACGCCGTCGGGCGACCCACCCCGGACTTGCCAAGGCAATTCCATTTGAGCCGCGGGATGAAACTATGCGGCGTGTCGTCGCGTCATTTCCGCCAAGGCTGTATGCCCTTTGTCCGTCAATGAATATGGCGCATTGAACTCTTGACCGGTTTTTTTCACCAACTGCTTTCGCTTTAGATACTGCATGAGCGCATTTATCGATTCGCGCGGTATTTTTAACTCGTCCGTCACGTCTCTAATACGCAGCGCCCCCGAATCCAGAATAACCGAAAGCACTTTGAAAACACGCTCTGATTCAACAGGTAGGCGTGGCGCTGGTGCGTGACGGGCAGACGGATCGCGTTGTGGATGTTTCAAACCGGCTGCGGTGATCCGATAAACTCGGTTGCCTTGCAGTCCCTCAAGTTCTTCAATGAATCGACTGACAATCAACCCTTCGAGTATTTTCTGCACCTTGTTTTCAGGCATGCGCGTCGCCAGCCTTATCTTAGTGACGTTCGTTACATACTCTCGCGGGATTGCAGACAGCACACGCTCCTCGTCGCGAGACAGAAGGGGAGTTTTGTCACCCGCGCGCATCACGATCCAAAAGGGGTTCTCCGGATCCCCGAAAGTCACACGTCCCTGTGCATGCAGCTTAATCACAAGCTGGCGAACTCGCTGATGACTGACCTCTAATTTATTCGCGATCTCTTGTCCCCGCATCGGTCGATCTAACAATTTGAGCAGGCGTCGGGCGCCAGGGCCCGGAAATCCACTGTTACGCCGCCGTCGATCCGGAACGGTCTTGAAGCGGCAGGTATTTCCACGCGCGGTCGTATGCCACCTTTTCGCTCGGCCCTGTTTAGCAAGCCCGAGCCGCGCCAGCGTTCCGAGCGCAGTCGCAGTCTTGATGAGATCAAGCTTCGCCTGTATCGCGATTTCGGTCTTGGAGGCCTTGCGATGTCGGAGCGCGATTAAGCAGAGTGCCTTCGACTTGGCTAGGACGAGATTTGGCGCTTTGAACGTCATGCGGGGCCTCCGATTGATCCACAGTGCGAACAGAGGGGCCAAACTCCGCGCCTGTGAATTTCTGCAAGTGGCACGACTCGGACTTTTGCAATCCTCGCTATCCAGTGACTCTCGCGTGCTAGGCGGACCTTGAGCAAACCGCACTCAACAATCCCAATTGCGAGCCCCCGCCCTACACCAGCCGGCTCTGCTCCAGCGCCGCCCCGATGAAGGACGAGAACAGCGGGTGCGGCTGGAACGGCCGCGATTTCAGCTCGGGGTGGAACTGCACGCCGATGAACCAGGGATGGCCGGCGTATTCGATGATCTCCGGCAGCACGCCGTCGGGCGACATGCCGGAAAAGCGCATGCCGTGCTGCTCCAGCCGTCCCTTGTAGGCGGTGTTGACCTCGTAGCGGTGGCGGTGGCGCTCGGAAATTTCGCTGGCACCGTAGATATCGGCGACCCGGCTGCCGCGCGCGAGCACGGCCGGATAGGCGCCAAGCCGCATGCTGCCGCCGAGGTCGCCGCTGGCGGCCCGCTTCTCCAGGGCGTTGCCCTTGAGCCATTCGGTCATCAGCCCGACCACCGGCTCGGGCGTCGGCGCGAATTCCGTGGAATTGGCCTCGGCGATGCCGCACAGGTTTCTGGCCGCCTCGATCACCGCCATCTGCATGCCGAAGCAGATGCCGAAATACGGCACGTGGCGCTCGCGCGCGAACTGCGCGGCGCGGATTTTTCCCTCGGCGCCGCGCTGGCCGAAGCCGCCCGGCACCAGGATGCCGTTGACGTGTTCGAGGAACGGCGCCGGGTCCTCCTTCTCGAACACCTCGGACTCGATCCAGTCGAGATTGACCTTGACCTTGTTGGCGATGCCGCCATGGGACAGCGCCTCGATCAGCGATTTGTAGGCGTCCTTCATGCCGGTGTACTTGCCGACGATGGCGATGGTGACGTTGCCCTCCGGGTTGCGGATGCGCTCGTTGATCAGCCGCCAGCGCGAGAGGTCCGGCGGCTCGCCGGGGTCGAGCCCGAATGCCGCCAGCACCTCGCTGTCGAGGCCCTCGGCCGAATAGGCCTCCGGCACCGCGTAGATGTTGTCGACGTCGCGAGCCTCGATCACCGCGCCTTCGCGCACGTTGCAGAACAGCGAAAGCTTGCGCCGCTCCTCCTTCGGGATCGGCCGGTCGGTGCGGCAGAGCAGGATGTCGGGCTGGATGCCGATGGATAGAAGTTCCTTGACCGAATGCTGGGTCGGCTTGGTCTTCAGCTCGCCGGCGCTGGCGATATAGGGCATCAGCGTGAGATGGATGTAGACGGCGTGCTGGCGCGGCAATTCGTTGCCGAACTGGCGGATCGCTTCGAGGAACGGCAGGCTCTCGATGTCGCCGACCGTACCGCCGATCTCCACCAGCACGAAATCGTAGGCGTCGTTGCCGTCGCGGATGAAATCCTTGATCGCGTTGGTGACGTGCGGGATCACCTGGATGGTGGCGCCGAGATAGTCGCCGCGCCGCTCCTTGGCGAGGATGTCCTGGTAGATGCGGCCGGTGGTGATGTTGTCCTGGCGCGTGGCGGGGCGGCCGGTGAAGCGCTCGTAATGGCCGAGGTCGAGATCGGTTTCGGCGCCGTCGTCGGTGACGAAGACCTCGCCGTGCTGGTAGGGCGACATCGTGCCCGGATCGACGTTGAGGTAGGGATCGAGCTTGCGCAGCCGCACGCTGTGGCCGCGCGCCTGCAGCAGCGCTCCGAGCGCTGCCGATGCGAGACCCTTGCCGAGTGAGGAAACCACGCCGCCGGTGATGAAGATGTACCGCGCCATGGGGCTTAACCTTTAACGCTCACCCATCGATTCGACGAGGCGTCCGCAGGCGATTGCGCCCGGCGGTTCGCCCGCCCTGTGGAAATCAGAAAAAGCTGTATCCATTTCAGCGTCTTGCGTAGACATGTTCATAACTCACATTGCCCAAAAGCGAGGGGCCGGTGACCCGGCCCCTGCTGCTGCTGCTGCCTCTACTGCGATTGCGGCACCTGCGGGCCGCCCGGCGGCGATGGGGCCGCCGGCGCCGCGGGTTGCTGCTGGGTCCCGCCGCGCAGTTGGTCGAGGATACCGCCGCCCGAGCCGCCAAGCGGGGCACTGGGTGCCGACGGTGCGCTCGGGGTGGCGCCGCCCTCCAGGATCGAGCGCGGCTTGCGCTCCGTGCTCGCCAGGATCGACAGGATCAAGCTGGTGGCAAAGAACACGGCAGCGAGGATCGCGGTGGCCCGGCTCAGCACGTTGGAGGTGCCGCGGCTCGACAGGAAGCCGCCGCCGCCACCGCCCATTCCGAGCCCGCCACCCTCGGATTTCTGCAGCAGCACCAGACCCACCATCGCCAGCACGATCATGAGGTGGATCAAAACGACGACAGTCTGCATGACGGACCTGCTTAAGCACCGGCCGGGCCAGCAGGCCCGGTCCACGCTCCCCGATATAGGAAATCGAGGCGGTCTCTACACGATCCCCCCCGGCATTTCCACCCCGCCGGATGGTAGGTTTCAGTGGCGCTGGCGGAGCGGCGTGAGGCGTCAGGCGTACACGCCCGCGATCCCGAGAAAATCGTCTGCCTTCAGGCTCGCGCCGCCGACCAGCGCGCCATCGACATTGGCCACCGTCATCAGTTCCTGGGCGTTCGACGGCTTTACCGAGCCGCCATAAAGGATGCGCACCGCCTCGGCCGCCGCCCCATGACGGGCCGCAATCCTCTGGCGGACGAAAGCATGCGCCTGCGCGACATCGGCGACGGTCGGCGTAAGCCCGCTGCCGATCGCCCAGACCGGCTCGTAGGCGACCACCAGGCGGGCGGCGCCTGCGCCGTGCGGCAGCGAGCCGTCGAGCTGGCGGCCGAGCACATCGAGGGTGCCACCGGCCTCCCGCTCAGCCTGCGTCTCCCCGATACATACGATTGCCGTCAGCCCGGCCCGCCAGGCCGCCAGCGCCTTGGCGCGAACATCGCCGTCGGTCTCCCGGTGCAGGGTTCGCCGCTCGGAATGGCCTACGATGACGGCGGTGGCGCCGGCGTCCTTCAGCATCTCCGCCGAAATGTCGCCGGTGAAGGCGCCGGCGGCTTCGGCATGACAGTCCTGGCCGCCGATGGCCACCGCGGTCCCTTGCGCTAGCTTGGCAAAGGCCATCAGCAGCGTCGCCGGTGGGCAGACCATGAGGTCGACCTTGCCGGCCAGTGCCGCGGAGCCTGCAATAATCCTCTCGAACTCGGCGACCGATGGTCCGAGCCCGTTCATTTTCCAATTGCCCGCGACCAGCGGGCGGCGCGGCGGCACGGCCATTGGGCACCCCCGCGCGAGCGGTTAGCAGAGCACGCATGAGCGCGCCAGGGGCCGTTTGGCGCGATGCGAACGTGTTGCGATGCGAGGGGCTGGTCCGTATATTCCCGCCTCAGCGGCCGTGGATGGCGCGCTCATCCTCATCCAGACAAAGACGAACGGATTTATGCTTCGAGGTATTCACAAGGCCTCCGCCAATTGGCTCGGCCGCATCGTTATGGGCGTCGTGCTCGGCCTGATCGCCATCAGTTTCGCCATCTGGGGCATCGGCGACATCTTCCGCGGATTCGGCCAATCCACAGTGGCCACGATCGGCGGCAGCGAAATCCGCGTCGAGCCGTTCCGCCAGCTCTATCAGGACCGGTTGCAACAGCTCGGCCGCAATCTCGGCCGTCCGATCCTGCCGGACCAGGCCCGCGCGCTTGGCCTCGACCGGCAATTGCTCGCGCAATTGATCGCCGAAACGGTCGCCGACGAGCGCGCGCAGGCGCTGCGGCTGGGCATCAGCGACGCCGAGATCGCGCGCCAGATTACCGAGAATCCAAACTTCAAGGGCATCACCGGCCAGTTCGATCGCGCGCAGTTCGACCAGGTGCTTCGCAACAACGGCTACACCGAGGCGCGTTTCCTCGACGAGCAACGCCGCACGGCACTGCGCCAGCACCTGGTTGGGACGGTGAGCGCCGAGGCGGCCGTGCCCAAGACCGCATTGGAAGCCTTCAACCGCTTCCAGAACGAGGAGCGCTCGATCGAATATGTCGTGCTCGGGCCGTCCCAGGCCGGCGACATTCCCGCTCCCACGCCCGAGGTGCTGGCCAAGTACTTCGAGGAGCGCAAGGTTGTCTTCCGCGCGCCCGAATTTCGAAAAATCACGCTCGTCGTGCTGACGCCCGCGGACATCGCATCCAGCATCGAGGTTTCGGAGGCCGATCTGAAAAAGGCCTTTGCGGAACGCCGTGCGCGCTTCGACACGCCGGAGCGCCGTCACCTCATGCAGATCGTGTTCCCGAACATGGAGGAGGCGAGCGCGGCCGCCGACAAGCTCGCCAAGGGCACGACGTTCGAGGCGCTTGCCGCCGAGCGCGGGCTGAAGGAATCCGACATCGATCTCGGCACCGTCGTGAAGACCGCCGTGGTCGATCGTGCCGTCGCCGACGCCGCCTTCGCGCTGAAGGCCGGCGACATCAGCGCGCCGGTGCAGGGTCGTTTCGGCATCGCGATCGTCAAGGCGGTGAGCATCGAACCGGCCAAGACCAAGTCGTTCGACGAGGTTTCCGCCGATCTCAAGCGCGAGATCGCCACCGAGCGCGCCAAGCACGATCTCATGAACATGCAGGAGAAGGTCGAGGACGAGCGGCTCGGCGGCGCAACGCTGGCCGATGCGGCGCGCAAGTTCAACCTCAAGCCGCGCACGATCGAGGCCGACCACAACGGAAACGGTCCCGATGGAAAGGCCGTTGCCGATCTGCCGCAGGGCGTGGATGTGCTGTCCGCGGCTTTCACTGCCGAGGTTCACAGCGAGAACGAGCCGCTGCGCCTGCCGAACGATGGCGGCTACGTCTGGTACGACGTCGAGTCGATTACGCGCTCGCGCGAGCGTTCGCTCGACGAGGTCAAGGACCAGGTCACGGCGCGCTGGCGCGACGACCAGGTCGCGGCGCGACTGAAGACCAAGGCCACCGACATGATCGACAAGGCCAAGGCCGGCACGCCGTTTGCGGAGGTTGCCGCCGCCGACAAACTGAAGGTCGAATGGCGCCCCGGCATCCGGCGCGGTAGTCAACCAGCCGGCATTTCCATAGCCGCAATTGCGGTGATTTTCGCCACGCCGAAGGACGCCGTCGGCAGCGTCGACGGCGCAAAGCCGACGGAGCGGGTCGTGTTCCGCGTCACCGAGGTCAAGATGCCGCCGCTCGATCCGAATTCCGCCGAGGCCAAGCGCATCGACGAAGCGCTGCGCAGCCGCATCGGCGCCGATCTCGTCGCGCAATATATCGCCCGGCTGCAGAGCGAGGTCGGCGTCACCATCAATCAAAGCGCGCTGAACCAGGTCACCGGCGGCGGCACCCAGAACTGAGCGCGCCAAATCTGGACCTCCCATGCAGATCGAGCCGACGCCGGACGCCTTCGCCGCGCGCTACGGGCGCGGCGAAGCGCAAGTGGTGTGGACCACGCTGGTCGCCGACCTCGAAACGCCGGTTTCCGCGTTTCTTAAGATCGCAGGCTCCCGGCCGATGAGCTTCCTGTTCGAGTCGGTCGAGGGTGGCGCCGTGCGGGGCCGCTATTCGGTCATCGGGCTCGATCCCGACGTGATCTGGCGCGCGCACGGCGCTCGCGCCGAGATCAACCGCAGCGCCCGCAACAGCCCGCACCAGTTCACCGCCTGCCGGGAGACACCCCTCGCAGCGTTGCGCGCGCTGATCGCCGAGAGCCGCATCGCGCTGCCCGACGATCTGCCGCCGATGGCGGCGGGCGTGTTCGGCTATCTCGGCTACGACATGGTGCGGCTGATGGAGGAGCTGCCCGCCTCCCATCCCGATCCGATCGATATCCCCGACGCGGTGCTGATCCGCCCGACGCTGGTGGTGGTGTTCGACGCGGTGAAGGACATGATCGCCGTGGTCACGCCGGTCCGGCCGGATCCCGGAGTGACGGCGCAGGCCGCGCTCCTGCGTGCGCAGGAGCGCCTGTCGGCCGTGGTCGATGCGCTCGACCGGCCGCTCGACCAGGCGGCGGCCGGCACCGATGCAGGCCCGCTCGAGGTCGCGGCCAAGTCCAACACCACGCCCGACGAGTACCAGGCGATGGTGCGCAAGGCGAAGGAGTACATTCTCGCCGGCGACATTTTCCAGGTGGTGCTGTCGCAGCGTTTCGAAGCGCCGTTCGAGCTCGCGCCGTTTTCGCTCTACCGCGCCTTGCGGCGGGTCAATCCGGCCCCGTTCCTGTATTTTCTCGACTTCGGCGGCTATGCGGTCGCGGGCTCCAGCCCGGAAATCCTGGTGCGCGTGCGCTCCGGCACGGTAACCATCCGCCCGATCGCCGGCACCCGCCCGCGCGGCGACACCCCGCACGACGACAAGGCGATGGAAGAGCAACTGCTCGCCGATCCCAAGGAGCGCGCCGAGCATCTCATGCTGCTCGACCTCGGGCGCAACGATGTCGGCCGCGTCGCCAAGATCGGCACCGTGCAGGTCACCGACCAGTTCTTCGTCGAGCGCTACAGCCACGTCATGCACATCGTGTCCAACGTGGAGGGTGCGCTTGCCGACGGCCGCGACGCGCTCGATGCGCTGACGGCCGGCTTCCCGGCCGGCACGGTTTCGGGGGCGCCCAAGGTGCGCGCCATGCAGATCATCGACGAG
>Ga0209640_10006133_pt1 | contig 10513 bp, 9 predicted proteins | sample RifCSP10_1_FD_184018 | JGI IMG/M metagenome (GOLD analysis project Ga0209640, IMG submission 184018) | Soil microbial communities from Rifle, Colorado - Rifle CSP2_sed 10_1 (SPAdes) (version 2) | ecosystem: Environmental > Terrestrial > Deep subsurface > Rock core/Sediment | place: Rifle...
GCCCCTCTGCCCCTCTGCCCCTCTCTCCACCCGGAATCTCCGGCAGCCTCCAGGTCCCGCCGTACGCCACCGCCAGCTCCCGGGCCACGCCCTTGTGGCCAAGCAGGTCCGGTCGAACCGGGGGAACGTCCAGCTCCAGGCGCTCGTCCTCCCACCCGAGCGCGTCGAGAAGCGGCGTGCCCGGCTCGGCTTCGGTCTCCAGGAGGAGGATCCCCTCACTATCGCTTCCGACTCCCAGCTCCCGGGCCGAGCACAGCATCCCCTCGGATACCTCGCCTCGGATCTTCCGCCGCTCGAGCCTCAGCCCGCCCGGCAGGGACGCCCCGACCGGAGCGAACGGATACTTCCGGCCCGCGGCGACGTTGGCCGCGCCGCAGACCACGTTGAGGCGAGTCGGCCCGCCCGCGTTTACCGTGCAGAGTCGGAGCCGGTCAGCGTTGGGATGGGTCCGCACTTCCTCGACCAGGCCGATCACCACTTCCCTGAGCCCCGCGTGAATCGGGGTGATGCTGTCAACCGGCGCCCCGAGCATCGCCAGCCGGTCGGCGATGTCGCGGGCCGTGAGCGGGCGCCGCAGGAACGCCTCCAGCCAACGCCGGGAGACGTTCACGGCCGGTCCTGCCCGGCGAGCTGCCGGAGGAACCGCATGTCTCCTCCGTACTCCAGTCGGATGTCGGGGATGTCGTAGCGCTGCTGGGCGGTCCGTCCCGGGCCGAGCCCGAAGGCCCAGCCGGTGTACCGCTCCGAATCCACCCCGCAGTTCTCGAGCACCTTGGGATGCACCATGCCGCAGCCGAGCAGCTCCATCCAGCCGGTCTGCTTGCAGGCCGGGCATCCGCCCCCATGGCAGATCTGGCATTCCACGTCCAGCTCGGCGGACGGCTCGGTGAACGGAAAGTACGAGGGTCGGAACCGGACCCGGGTCCTGGCGTCGAAGAACCGGCGGGCAAAGTGGGTCAGCGTCGCCTTGAGGTCCCGGAACCCGATTCCCTCGTCCACCGCCAGACCCTCGATCTGGGCAAAGCCGGGAGCGTGCGACGCGTCCCAGGGGTCGTTCCGGTAGACCATTCCCGGGATCACGACGCGGTACGGCGGCGGCCCCGATTGCATGACCCGGATCTGCACCGGCGAGGTGTGGGTCCGGAGCAGCATCCGACCCTCGTCCCTCTTCCCCTCTTCCCCTCTTCCCCTCGGCCCCTCTGTCAGATACAACGTGTCGTGCATGTCCATCGCCGGGTGGTCCGCCGGGAAGTTGAGCGCTCCGAAGTTGTACCATTCGGTTTCGGCCTCCGGCCCGACCGCCACCGCGAAACCGAGTTCCCTGAAGATTTCCACCACTTCCTGCATAACCCGGGTTACCGGATGGAGGGCCCCGATCCAGCGTCCCCGGCCCGGCATCGTGAGGTCCTGCCCGGCGAGGGGGCCGGCCGCCTTGGCGGTGCCGAGCTGGCCCTCGCGCGCTAGAAAAGCCTCCTCGAAGGCAGCCTTGAGGCGGTTCGCTTCGGCGCCAAAACGGCGCCGGTCGTCGGGGGAGAGTTTCGGCAGGGCCCGGAGAGCCTGGGTGAGCACGCCCTGCTTCCGGCCCAGGATGGCCACTCGCTCGGCCTCCAGCGCTTCGGCCTCGAGCGAGCCGATCGCCGCCAGCCGGGGGAGGAGTGCGTCGAGCTCGGGATACCCGGTGGGTTGCATGTGAAGGCTGTCGGCTGTCGGCTACCGACCCCTCTACGCCGCCTTCGACTTGGCGATCTCGGCGATCCGGGCGAAGGCGTCCGCGTCCCGGACCGCGAGATCGGCCAGCATCTTCCGGTTGATCGTTACCCCGGCCAGTCGGAGCCCAGCCATGAGCCGGCTGTAGCTCAAGTCGTGGAGCCGGGCGGCGGCGTTGATCCGGGTGATCCAGAGCGCCCGGAAGTCGCCTTTGCGCTTGCGCCGGTCGCGGTACGCGTAGGCGCGGCCCCGCTCGACGTTCTCCTTGGCTGCCTTGTAGAGCTTGCTCCGGGCCTGGAATCCGCCCTTCGCCGCCTTCATGATCTTTTTCTTGCGCGCGTGATGCGCGACCCCGCTCTTGACCCGTGGCATTGGGGGTCCCTCCTAGGCTTGCAGCAGGCGGTTGACCCGGCGGAAGTCCGCCGAGCTCACCAGCGCCGGCTTGCCGAGCTGGTTCTTCCGTTTCCGCGTCTTCTTGGTCAGAATGTGCCGCTTGTTGGCCCGGCCGCGCTTGAGCTTGCCCCGGCCGGTGCGATGAAACCGCTTCATCGCGGCCCGCTTGGTCTTCATTTTCGGCATCTTCTCTCCCAGCCCTACTTGGGCGCGATCACCATGGTCATGTTCTTGCCTTCGAGCCGGGCATCGAACTCGATCTTCCCGATGTCCGCCAGCGCGGTCGCCACCCGGTCGAGCACGGCCTTGCCCAGGTCGAGCCGGGCCATCTGCCGGCCCCTGAACATCATCGTCACTTTCACCTTGTTGCCTTCGTTCAGGAACTCCCGCATGTGCCGGATCTTGAATCCGAAGTCGTGCTCGTCAATGCTGGGCCGGAACTTCACTTCCTTGATCTCGATCACGTGCTGTTTCTTCTTCGCCGCCCGGGCCGCCTTCGCTTCCTCGAACTTGAATTTCCCGTAGTCCATGATCTTGACCACGGGCGGCCGGGCCGTCGGCGCCACTTCCACCAGATCGAGCCCGCGCTCCTCCGCGGCAGCCAACGCCTCCTCGACCGGCAGTACCCCCAGCTGTTCCCCCGTGTCGGAAATCACCCGGACCGGGCTGATCCGGATCATCCGGTTTATGCGGGTCCGTCGTTCTCGTTCCGGTGTGCTCAGCGACTATCCTCCGGGAAAAAGGGCGAAAACAAAAAAACACCCCGCCGCGCGGGGTGTTCCGAAGCGGATCCGCGGACACCTGCGAGGGTGCCGGGGAGCGGGTCGGAAACCCGTTCGCCGCGCTGGCGGCTCGGGGTGGAGGGCCGCTGCGGCCCTCGCTTCCAAGTGGCGGAAGTGTAAGTGATTAGGGCCCGGTGGTCAATTCGGCCGGCACGCCAAGGACCAGGTTACTCCGGCAGGAATGGAGAGGGCTAGGGAACCGGCCGACGGACAACCGTGAGCGTCACCCGCGAGGGATACTGCCGGGAGTGATGCACCTCGTTGTGGGCAACCACCCCCGCCCGCTCATCGTAGTTCCGGCCCCCGGTATTCAGGTTGCGGTCGAATCGGGGGAAGTTGCTGCTGCTGACCTCGATCCGGATCCGGTGGCCCGCCTGGAAGTAGTTACTGGTGGTGAGTGGCGACAAGGCCACCTGGTAAACCTTCCCCTTTTCCATGAAGACCGGTGGCCGGGTAAAGCCCTCGCGGTAGCGAGCCCGCTGGATCGTCTCATCCAGGTTGTAGGCCCGGCCGTCGGGATAGACATCCAGGAGCTTAACGGTAAAGTCGGTATCCCTGGCATCCGACGACACGTGGAGCGTCACCTCGACCGACCCGCTCACCTCGACGCCTTCGGAGAGCGGATCGCTGGTATAGACGAGAACATCAGGCCGGGCCTCCGTCCTGCGCTGATCGAATGCCCCACCCTGTACCGCGTTGCCGGTGCAGCACACGTTGCCGCCGTGCGACGGCACCGGGTTCATCGGGTCGTAGATAAACCGGTCGGGCCGGTTCGCCCGGGGAGCCTCCGGGGTGAGCCGGCCGTCGCCGTCGAGGGTGTTTGCCTTGCCTCCGCTCGAGAGATAGAGCGTCATCGGCTCGGCGCCCTTGGGCGGCCAGGTCTCGGACGTTTGCCAGCGATTGAGGCCCATCGTGTAGTAGCGAACCTTCGGAAGGGTGTCGAGCAGCCCGTTGGCCTCGCCCTTGAGAAAATGGTCGAACCAGCCGTAGGTGAGCGCGGTATAGTCGTATCGCGCGTCGCCCACGCTGCGCTCCCCGACCACGGTGTTCTCGGTGGCCCGGTTGAAGGCGCAGTGAAGTGTTGGCGCGATGACCGCGTACTGCCGGTCCGCGACTTCCGGCCGGGCGGTGCGGCGCACGTGGTTGTAGGTGGCAAGGTTGGGTCCGGTCGAGACGTCGTACCACGACATGAACCAGAGCCCCGGCACCTCGATCCTCATGTCGTCATGAAACAGCCCCCCCCGATACCAGGCCGGGTCGTTGGGCTCCCGCTGGATCATGCGGCCCCCGGTCGGCACCGGCATCGAGTCGGCGAAGATCCCGCGGGGACCACCGGCGGCGCTCATGATCTCCATGACGGGGAGGTGCCGCAGCGCCAGCGACCAGTCCACGAGGGGCGACTGCTGGGCCAGATCGAAGCGACGGGCCGCCTCCACCAGCTCCTCCCGCGTGGTGTTCGGCGGGAACGTCGGCCGGACCTGGTTCTGCTGGCCATAGAGCCAGGCGATGAAGAGCATCTGGATCGCGCCGCCGCGGTACCAGTTGCCCTGCTCGAAGTACGGGGCCACCCGCCCGACCCCGGCGCCGAATCCCTGCGGGATGATCGTCGCGAGCCCTGGAGGCGAGAGCGCCGCCACACCCATCTGCCATTCGGCGGTGGATGAGCAGCCGATCAGCCCTATCCTGCCATTGGACCACGGCTGCTCCGACATCCACTTGATCGCGTCGTAGCCGTCGGTGCGCGGGGGGCCCAGGATGTCGTAGTTCCCCTCTGAAAAGAAATGGCCCCGCTCGTTCTGGACCACGTAGGCGTAGCCGCGCCTGATCGCCGCGAGAACCGTGGCCATGTCGGCCGGCACGCCGTTCCGGACATCCCAAGGGTTGAAGTTGTAGGGTGTCTTCGAGAAAATGATCGGGTATCGCTTCGTCGTGTCACGGGGTCGATATATGTCGGTGGCAAGGCGAACCCCGTCCCGCATCGGCAGCATCACCTTGCGCTCGATGATCGCGAGCGAGTCCAGCTCCCGTTCCAGGGCCCACCGGCGGGCCCTCGCTTCCTCCGGGAGTCCGGCCTGGCCCTGGGCCGCCGCCTCTGACGCAAAGCCCCAAAAAGCGATGGCGGCGGCGACTGCCGCCTCCGTGGTCAGGCGCATCATCCGGCCGCCTCCCTTCATTGCCCGGCTCCCCGCCACGCCCGCTGCAATGCCCGACGCGCCAGAACCCGCGCCAGGTGGGCCCGGTACTGGGCCGAGGCGTGGAGGTCAGACAGAGCCTCGACTCCCTGAGCCGCTTTCTCCGCCGCGGCGGGAATCCCCGAGGCCGAGAAGTTCCGTCGGAAGGCTGACTCCACGGCCGACGCCCGATAGGCTGTGGACCCCACTCCCGTAATCGCGACCCGCGCCGCGTTGGGCTCGATCACGACCGCCACCCCGCAGATCGCGAAGCCGCTCGCCTTCTGGGCGAACTTCTCGTAGGCCACAGTCTTCGCGGTCACCGGCACCCGGACGGCCGCGATAATCTCGCCTGGCCGGAGTGCGGTCTTGAACAAGTCCAGGAAGAAACTCTTCGCCGCGATCGTCCGCTTCCCGCCAGCGCCAACCACCTCGATTTCGGCCTCGAGCGCCAGGACCGCCGCCGGCCAATCGGCCGCGGGATCGCCGTGGGCCAGGCTCCCCCCGATCGTCCCACGGTTCCTGACTTGCATGTCGCCGATGTTGCCCGCCACTTCGGGGAGGAGCGGGCACCCGCGCTGGAGCAGATCCGACGACTCGATCTCGCGGTGGGTCGCCGTCGCCCCGACCACGATCCGGCCAGCTTCTTCCCGGATCCCCCGGAGCTCCGCGATCCGGCCGATGTCCACGAGGACCGCCGGTTGGGCCAGGCGCAGCTTCATCGCCGGCAGGAGGCTGTGGCCGCCGCCCAGGACCTTCGCGCCCTCCCCATGCCTGGCCAGCAGCCCCACGGCCTCTTCAAGGGTCCGGGGGCACCGATACTCGAATGTCCCGGCGATCATCGCTTTCCTCCCTTGCCACCCACGCTCGTGACTCTGGGGGTGGCACCAGGGTTTGTGATCGCGCGCCAGACCTTTTCGGGAGTGAACGGCATGTCGAGATGCTTGACTCCGAGCGGCGCCAGCGCGTCAACCACCGCATTGGCAATCGCCGGCGTCGCCCCGATGGTGCCGGCCTCGCCGACCCCTTTGACGCCGAGGGGGTTCGAAGGCGAGGGAGTCACCGTGCTCCCCAGGAGGAAGTCCGGGATGTCCCCGGCCCGAGGAATCGCGTAGTCCATGAATTCGCCGGTAAGGAGCTGGCCCCCTTCGTCGTACACGGTCTGCTCGAACAGCGCCTGGCCGATGGACTGGGCAATCCCACCCTGCACCTGTCCTTCGACCAGCAGCGGGTTCACCTGGGGCCCGCAATCGTCTACCGCGACGTATTTCGCGATCCCGACCTGGCCGGTGTCCTTGTCGATTTCGACCGCCACGACATGGGTGCCGAACGGGAAGGTGCAATTGGGGGGCTCGAAGAAGCTCGAAGCCTCGAGCCCCGGCTCCAGATCGGGTGGGAGGTTCTTGGCGACGTAGGCCTCGCCCGCGAGCCGCTTCCAGTCGACCGCGCTCTTCCGCCTGCCCTTGACGAAGAACGCTCCCGCCTCGAAAACGATCTGTTTGGGATTGGCCTTGAGCAGCGCCGCTGCCAGGACCTTGGCCTTGGCGATGATCTTGTCAATGGACATCACGATGGCGGTGCCGCCCAGCGCGGTCGCCCGGCTGCCGTAGGTATCTCGCCCGTAGGGGGCGACATTGGTATCGCCGCGGTAGACAACCACGTCCTCGATCGGCACCCCAAGACGATCGGCCGCGATCTGAGCGAAGCTGGTCTCCTGTCCCTGGCCGTGAGGAGTGGCGCCGGTGATCACCGTCACCTTTCCGGAAAACTCGATCCGCACAGAGCCCCACTCCCAACCACCCGCGGACATGATCTTCGAGGGCCCGAGCGCGCAGATCTCGACGTAAGTCGAGACCCCGATCCCGAAGAGCCGGCCCTGCTTCCGCGCCGCCGCCCGCTGCTTGAGGAGCTTCTCCCACCCGGCCATCTCGAGCGCCTTCTTGAGCGCGGCCTGGTAGTTCCCGCTGTCGTACACCAGCCCGGTGGCGGTGTGGAAGGGAAACTCGCCGGGCTTGGGGAAGTTCTTTCGACGCACTTCCAGGGGATCGAGCCCCAGCTCCCCCGCCACCAGGTCCATCAGCCGCTCGATCGCGTAGGCCGCCTCGGGGCGGCCCGCGCCGCGGTAGGCATCGGTGGCCATCTTGTTGGTGTGGACCGCCGTCACGTCCATCCGCATCGCCTTGATCTTGTAGCAGCCGCAGAGCATGAGGCCGGTCAGCGTCGGGATCGCCGGGGTGAGCAACTGGAGGTACGCCCCGAGGTCCGCGACAGTGTGCGATTTGACCGCCAGAACGGTTCCGTCTTTCTTCACTCCGATCTCGTAGTCGCCGATCTGATCGCGCCCGTGGGTCGTCACGGCAGCGTTCTCGAGCCGAGTCTCGATCCATTTGACCGGTGCGTTCAGCCGCATCGCGAGGTGGGCGACGACGATCTCCTCGGCATAGAGGTTGAGCTTCGAGCCGAATCCGCCGCCCACTTCGGGCGCCACGATCCGGAGCTTGTTTTCCGGAACGTGAATCAGCCCCGGCAGCAGGGTCCGGAGGAGATGCGGTATCTGGGTCGAGGTCCAGAGGGTCAGCGTCTCCTCGCCCGGGTGCCAGGAGGCGACACACCCGCGGGGCTCCATCGCCATCGGGGTGAGTCGCTGATGGAGCATTCGCACCTTGATTACCCGATCGGCCCGGGCCAGCTCGGCGTCAACGTCGCCACCCGGGAGCGACCAGCGGTACGCCACATTGGTCCCGAGCTCCGGATGGGTCAGCGGGGAGCCTTTCTGGATGGCCTTCTCGGCGTCGATCACCGCGGGGAGCGGCTGGTATTCCACCTCGATGGTATCGAGAGCGTCCAGGGCCGCAGCGAGGTCCCGCGCCACGATCACCGCGACCGGATGGCCCACGAAGTAGACCCGGTCGCCGGCCAGCGCCGTGTGTCGGGGCGATTTCTGGTCCGGCATCGGCGAGGCGCAGGGAACCGGGCCCAGCTTCTCGTTCAGGTCCGCCCCGGTGAGAACCGCGATCACTCCCGGCATGGCCCGAACGGCCCGGGTGTCGACCTTTCTGACTCGCGCGTGGGCGTGGGGACTCCGAAGGAAGACCGCGTGGAGCAGGCCGGGAGGATTGAGATCATCGACGTAGGTCGCCACGCCCTTGATCAGGCGGGGGTCCTCCACCCGCTTCATCGGACGGCCGACGTAGCCCTTGGGCATCCTACTTCCTCCCCTTCTTGCCGGGCTTCCGGGCGGCGTACTGGATCGCGTCAACGATGTGGGAGTAGCCGGTGCACCGGCAGAGGTTTCCTTCGAGCCCATGGCGTATTTCGGCTCGGCTCGGGGACTTCGATCGCTGGAGGATCTCGATCCCGGTCATGATCATGCCCGGAGTGCAGTACCCGCACTGAAGGCCGTGGCACTCCCAGAATCCCTCCTGGACCGGATGGAGGGCGCCGTCCCGCGCCAGGCCCTCGACCGTCGTGACCTCGGAGCCGTCCGCCTGAACCGCGAGCACGGTGCAGGACTTGACCGCTTTCCCGTCGAGGAGCACGGTGCAGGCCCCGCAGATTGACGTTTCACACCCCACATGGGTCCCGGTGAGGCCACAGACGTCGCGAAGGTACTGGGAAAGCAGGAGCCGAGGCTCGACCTCCTGCTCCCGCGGAGTGCCGTTGACTCGGATCTTGACCGGGGCTTTCAAAGGGCGGGTCCTCCCGGCGTTCGATATGGCCGATGGCTCACGGCAGAAGTATCCGTGCCCCATGGGGGAACGTCAAGCACGCGCCAATGCTAACCCGGACTCTCATCCCGCCCCGCCCGATCAAGCCCCTCCACTGCCGGAACATCCGCCGCCGTCCACACCCCCTCGCTCCGCGCCACGAACGCCGTCGCGGTGAGGTCCCCGGCCACGTTAACCGTGGTCCGGCTCATGTCGAGGATCCGGTCCACGCCGAGGACGACCGCGATCCCCTCCGCCGGAACTCCGAACATCGTCAGGATCCCTACGAGGAGCGGGATCGAGCCGCCAGGCACCCCCGCCGCCCCAATCGCGGTGATCACCGCCATGAACATGACCACGATCATCTGGCCCAGCCCGAGCTGGATCCCGAATACCTGGCAGAGGAAGATTACCGTCATCCCTTCGAACAGCGCCGTGCCGTTCATGCACATCGTGCTTCCGAGCGGCAGCACGAACCCCGCGATCTGCTGGGGGATGCCGAGGTTCTGCTGGGCCGTGGCCAACGCCGTCGGCAGGGTGGCGCTGCTCGAGCTGGTCGAGAACGCGGTAACCAGGGCCGACTTGATCCGGGAGAAGAACAAGGGCGGCGAGAGCCCCACCAGGAACCGGACGATCAGCGAAACTGTGCCGAAGAGGTGGAGCAGCAGCGCCCCGAGAACCGTGATCACGTACCAGGCCAGCGGCTTGAGCAGGTGGAATCCGAAGCGGGAGGTGACCCCGAAGATCAGCGCCGCGACCCCGTAGGGGGCGAGCCGCATCGCGATCTCCACGATCTTGATCACCACGTCGTTGAGCGCCTGGAGGAGACCGACCATCGGCCGGGCCCGCTCCTCGCTGATCAGCGTCAGCGCGGCCCCGAATACCATCCCGAAGAAGATGATCCCCAGCATGTCCAGGTCGGCAGCCGACTTGACCGGGTTTCGGGTCACGATGTTGACCACGGTCTCGACCCCGAACTTCGAGGTCTGAGCGGTCTCGACCCGCGAGGCTGCGTCGGAGGCGTAGGTTTCCAGGAGCTCCTGCCGGACCACCGGGTCAAGCCTCTCGCCCGGACGGGTGAACTGCACGATTACGAGCCCCAGAATCGCCGCCAGTGCGGTCGAGACGAAGAAATACCCGATCGCCTTGGCCCCGACCCGGCCCACCCGCCGCAGGTCTCCGAGTCCGAATACCCCCAGGGAGATCGACGCGAACACCAGGGGAATGACGATCATGAACAGCATGCGCAGGAAAATCTGGCCGACCGGTCCGGCAGCATACTTGTTGGCCCATTCGACCGCGGAGTGGTCCCCCCCCAGGGTCTGGTTAGCGGTGATCCCGAGGACCGCGCCAACCAGGAGCCCAAGGAGGATCTTGGTATGCAGCTTCATTCCCTTGCCGGTATTCCCGATGGATTCGGCCATGGTCCAAATGATTTGAGGTTCGAGTCAGGAGACGGCGAGGAGGGGAAAGCTACGCCCATCCCTGCGGGCCTGCCACCAGCCCTCCGGCATTCCCCTAGGCGTCGAGTTTGGCGATCCGGGGCTGGTGCCGGCCCCCTTCGAACTCGGTCCCGAGCCAGGCCTCCACTATTGCCACGGTCTCAGCCTCCGACAGCAGCCGCTGGCCCAACGACAACATGTTGGCGTCGTTGTGGGATCGGGATAAGCGGGCGCTCTCACGGTTCCAGCAAAGGGCGCAGCGGACCCCCTTGATCCGGTTCGCCGCCATCGCCTCCCCCTGCCCCGAGCCT
>Ga0209640_10006134_pt1 | contig 10513 bp, 9 predicted proteins | sample RifCSP10_1_FD_184018 | JGI IMG/M metagenome (GOLD analysis project Ga0209640, IMG submission 184018) | Soil microbial communities from Rifle, Colorado - Rifle CSP2_sed 10_1 (SPAdes) (version 2) | ecosystem: Environmental > Terrestrial > Deep subsurface > Rock core/Sediment | place: Rifle...
CGGCGCGGGGTACGGCTCGGCCGGCGAGCGGTGCATGGCCGTCGCGGTGGCAGTCGCCGTCGGCGATACCGGCGCCGCGCTCGTCGCGAAGCTTAAAGAGCGCGTCGCTGCGCTCAAAGTCGCGGATGGCGCCGCACGCGATGCCGAAATGGGCCCGCTGATCACGGCGGAGCATCGCGCCAAGGTGCTCGAGTTCATCGATGACGGCTTGCGCGCCGGCGCCAAGCTCGTCGTCGACGGTAGAAAGTTACGCGTCGCAGGCAACGAGGGCGGATTCTTCTTGGGACCGTGCCTCTTCGACGAAGTCACGGCCGACATGCGGATCTATCGCGAGGAGATCTTCGGACCCGTGCTTTGCGTCGTGCGGGTGGCGACGCTTGCCGACGCGCTCGAGCTCGTCAATGGGCACGAGCTCGGCAACGGCGTCGCCTGCTACACCGGCGATGGGCGTATCGCGCGTGAGTTCTCGCGGCGCGTGAAGGCCGGCATGGTCGGCATCAACGTCCCGATCCCCGTGCCGATGTCCGTTCACTCTTTCGGCGGCTGGAAGCGCAGCCTATTCGGCGATCACCACATGTACGGCGAGGAAGGCGTGCGCTTCTACACGCGCTACAAATCCGTCATGCAGCGCTGGCCGGACTCCGGCGGCGAAGGCCCGGAATTCACGCTGCCGACGCACCGGTAGGAGCGAGCTTCGCTCGCGATTCTTCGTTGCCGCGACCGTTTGCGTCGAGGGGACAGCCGGCGGGAAGAGTAAGAATCGCGAGCGAAGCTCGCTCCTACATGATTAGCCGGCGCCGGGAAGCTCGACGACCTTCCAGTAGTTCTCGACCATCGATATCGCGCGATTGAAGCTCGTGCCCATGTCCGACTTGATCATGTAGCCCGCGACATTGAGGTTGTAGGCGTCGAACTTGTCCTGCTCGTCGGTCGACGTGGTGAGCACGAAGACGATGGAGTCGCGGAATTCTTCGCTGTCGCGGATCTTCTTCAGAAGCTCCAAGCCGTTCATGCGCGGCATGTTGATGTCCATGACGATCAGGTACGGCCGCGGCAAGGACTTGAGCTTCTCCCAACCTTCGACGCCGTCTTTGGCGACGGTTACGGGATTCGCGATCTTGAGCTGCTCGAAAGTCCAAAGAAACGCCCGGACGTCGATTTCGTCGTCCTCGACGAGAAGTATGTTTACTGCCTTGCCATCCGCCATTGCGCCACCTCGTCCGTCCGCGCAGTGTCTTCCTGCTGCGCCGACTTTTGCCATTGAAACTTGAACACCGTGCCGGAGCCGTTTGCGACGGGCTCGAACCATACGCGCCCGCCTTGCCATGCGACGATGCGGCTCACGATCGCGAGCCCCATGCCGCTGCCTTCCACCTCGTCTCTCGGCTTCAACGTTTGAAACATCTGAAAAACGCGCTCCGAGTACTCGAGCGGTATCCCTTCGCCGTCGTCCTGCACCGAGAACACGAAAGAATTCTCGTGCTCCTCGTGCGCGATAGTGATGACCCCGGTCGGTCCCGGATGATGCTTGACGGCGTTGCCGATGAGGTTGCGAAAAACTTGCTCGAGCGGTGCCGCATAGGTCGCCAAGGTCGGCAGCTCGGTTGCGATCGAGATCTGCATGCTCGCGGGTGCGCCGCAGAGCTGGATCACGTCGCGCACGAGCACGTTGCAATCGACCAAGCGATGCTCGCCGATCTTGCGCCCGACGCGCGAGTATTCGAGCAGATCGTCGAGCAGCCGACCGAGCCGGTAGGTGCGTTGCTCGAGCAGCCCTAGATTCTCGCGGATGTTGCCGGCGTCGTAGCCGCCGAGATCGGCGCGTATCCACTGCACGAGCAGCGCCATTGCGCGCAACGGCGCCTTGAGGTCGTGCGAGGCGACGTAGGCGAATTGCTCGAGGTCCTCATTCGACCGCGTGAGCTCCGCTTGCTTGTCTTCGAGCGCGACCTCGGCTGCGCGGCGCTCGGAAATGTCGGTGGCGGTCGAAAACACGCCGTGAACGTTCCCTTGGTCGTCGAAGCTCGGTTGGTAGTAGAAGCGAAAGTAGCCCGCTTCGTTGCCGACGGCGCCCGTCGATTCGAAGGTAAACGTCTCGCCGGCGAGCGCCCGCTCGTAGTACGCGCGGCGTTCCGCATAGCGTTGGGGTCCGAGGATCTCCGAGATGTGCCGGCCTTGTGCCGCCTCTCGAGTCCACTGCGTATTCTTGAGGAAGTGGTCGTTGCAGAATTCGACCCGCAGATCGCGATTGAGAAACAAGAGAAAGTTCGGCACTCCGTGCGCCACGGCACGGAACTTCGCTTCGTTGTTGCGGTTGACCCTGGCGCGCTCGCTGTCGTCCAAAAGGACGCCGAGCACGCGTCGCTGGCCGTCCGCGCCGCGGCAGCCGCGCGCGCGCAGCAATGCGTAGCGAGGCTCGCCGTCGTCCGGAATGACCTCGATCTCGATGGAACGGGATTTCTCGCTATCGCGCGCCATCTCGATGAAGGCGCGTAGCGTGCGCTCCTGACGGGGCTCGAGCCGCGCGGTCGCCGCGCTCCAAGTACAATGCACCTGCCACGCGCCGAGACCGAGGAAGTTGCGCACGATATCGTCCGCATACAGGCGGTCCGTATGCACTTCGTAACACCACCGACCGATCTCGGCCATGCGCATGACGCCGGCGGAATCCGCGAGCAACGCGCGAGCTCGGTTCATCATGACTCGTCACCGGCCGCGAAGGACCGTTCGACGGCGGACCCGGCACTGACGTGGCCGTCTGCAACGGAGAAAATCGAGCTGCGCCACAGCTCGGCCGGTTTCATCGGCTTCCCGAAGTAGTGCCCCTGCGCGAACTCACAACCTTGATCGTCGAGAAACTTGAGCTGGCGCTCGTTCTCGACGCCTTCGGCGACAGTCGCGAGCCTCAAGCTCTTCGCGATCGACAGAACGACGCCGCAGATGGCCTGGCCGTCCTCGCTCACTCCGATGTCGCTGACGAACGAACGGTCTATCTTGAGCACATCGATGGGAAACTTCTTCAAATAGTTGAGGCACGAATAGCCGGTGCCGAAATCGTCGATCGCGAGCCGCACGCCCGTATCCTTGAGCTTCTTCAGGCAACGTTGAATCTCTTCGGTGTCCTTGATCAACGACCCTTCGGTGAGCTCGAGCTCGATCAATGAAGAAGGAATCGAGTACTGTTGCAGCGTTGCTTCGACCTGGCGGTGGAAATCCGCCTGGTGGAATTGCAGCGGTGAAATATTGATCGCGATGCGAGGTAGCGGCAGGCCGGCACGCGCCCATTCGCGCAACTGTCCGCACGCGCGCTCGAGCAGCCACACGCCGATGGGCACGATATAACCGTTCTCCTCGGCAACGGTGATGAATTCCTCGGGACCGACGACGCCGCGCGTCGGATGATTCCAGCGCAGCAAGGCCTCGCAAGTGCATATCTTGCGATCAGCCAGCCTGACTTGCGGTTGATAGACGAGCTCGAACTCGCCCCGCTCGAGCGCATTCTTGAGATCGCTCTCGAGAGAGTGGTAGCGAATGATCTCTTCGTGCATCGCCTGCGTGAAGAACTTGAAATTGTTGCGGCCGAGCTCCTTCGCCTGGTACATGGCCATGTCGGCGTTGTTGAGCAGCGCGAGCGGATCATGGTTGTCGGAGGGATAGACGGTGATGCCGATACTCGCCGTAATCGAGAACGCACGATCGTCGAGCTCGAAAGGCTCTGCGAACGCCGACAGAATGTTCTCGGCCGCCGCTTCGATCTCGAGCGGACCCTTGACGTCCTCGAGAAGCACGGCGAACTCGTCGCCCCCGAGCCGTGCCAGCAGGTCGCCGGACCGAATCGCGTCGCGCAGCCGGGCAACCACGCTCTTGAGCAGCTCGTCGCCGGCTTTGTGACCCAAGGTGTCGTTGACGCTCTTGAACCGGTCGAGATCGAGAAACAGCACGCCGAGCTTGCGGCGATTGCGCCGTGCGCGGCGCGTCGCTCGATCGAGCTGCTCTTGGAAGTACTGGCGATTCGGCACGCCGGTCAGCGAATCGTAGCTCGCAAGATAATTGAGACGCGATTCGGAGCGCTTGCGCTCGATCGCGTAACGGATCGAGCGCAGGATGATGCGGCCGTCGCCTTCCCACTTGACGAGATAGTCCTGGACGCCGCGGTTCAAGATTTCCACGGCGAAATCCTCGTCGCCTTGGCCGCTCAGCACCACGATCGGAATCTCGGCGTTGGCGTGCTGGATCTTCTCGACGCACTCGTGCCCGCGCGCGTCCGGCAGGTTAAGATCGAGCAGAATGACGTCGAAGGTCCCGTTCAAGATCGCCGCGACGGCGGCTTGCATGCTCGACGCGTGGGTGAGCTCGATGGACTTCGAGGCTTCGCGATTGAGACAAGCACGCAAAAATTGCGTGTCGTCGGGATTATCCTCGACGGCAAGGACCCTCATGCGCTCGGCGTGCGCGTGCGGCGCATGCCTCCCCTTGGACGACGTCCGGAGCGAAATAGGCTAGCAATAAGGCCCGCGGAGGTCTGGTCACCCGTTCACATTTCGAGAACGGCGGCGGCCGGTTGCGTTACGATTTGTCGAAATATGGCGGGGGATTCATGAGGCTCGCAAGCGTCAAGCACCGTGATCGAGACGTCGTCGGCGTCGGGCTCCCAGACGACTCCGTTATCGAGGTCAATAGTCTCTTGGCGCGAATGCAACCCCCGCCCCCGTTCGCGAAACTCGCAACCATGCTCGACGTCATCCGCGGCGGCGAAGAGCTTCTCCACTTGCTGCAACGAGCCCTCGCGCTCGCCGGCCGCGACGACCATTTCGTACCCGATGCCTGGTACCCGCCGGTGCGCGAGCCCGGCAAGATCTGCGCCGTCGCCATGAACAACTCGGCCAGCAACGAGCGCAAGATCAGCGCACCCGATCACCCCGCGTTTTTCTTGAAGCCCCCGTCGTGCTTGATCGGTCATCTCGAGCCGATCCGCGTACGTCCGTACTACGGCAGCGTGCACCCGGAGCCCGAGCTCGCCGCCGTGATCGGCAAGACCACGCGCGATATCCCCGCGCGCAGCGCGCTCGATGCCGTGTACGGCTACTCGATCTTCGACGACGTCACCGGCAACGGCATGCGCGCCGAGGACATGGTTCACTATTGGGCCGTGTACGCCAAGAAGGACAACCCCAACGAGACGGAGCGCGTCGAGCAACATCTCTCGTACGCGGCGCGCTACAAGGGCTCGGATTCATTCGGCGTCTTGGGCCCGTGGCTCGTGACCAAGGACGAGATCGCAGATCCCGATGCTCTCGACGTGAATTGCCGTATTCACGGCGAGGTGATCGCCGAGGACAGCACGCGCTACTACAACTACAAGGTCGCCGAGGTCATCAGCTACTTGAGCCATTTTCACACGCTCAATGCCGGCGACGTGGTGTCGTTCGGTACGGCCTTCAAGCCGTCCGCGAGCCGTAAGTCCATTCATCACGCCGATTTCCAACGCGTATCCGGACCCGTCGAGATCAGCATCGCGGGTCTCGGCACGCAGCGGAGCCCCGTGGTCATCGAGAACAAGGAGCTCGGCCAATGGCGGGTGCGTTAGACAAGCTCGAGCTCGTCGAGATTCGGTTGGCACTCGAGGACTTGAACGCTGCGTTCACTCATCATCTCGATCACGGCGAGATCGATGCGCTCGTCGATCTCTTTACGGCCGACGCGCTGTATACGCACGCCACGCGGCGCTCCGAGGGACGGGCCGCGATCGAAGCGCTGTTTCGCGAACGCTCGGCGGCTGGACCGCGCACGTCGCGGCACATCTGCTCGGGACTCAGGCTCTCGATCGAGGACGCGCGGCACGCCGCGGGCCACAGCGTGTGCCTGTCGTTTGCTGGGAACGGCGCACCGCCGTTGCCGGCGATTCCGTTCCTCGTCGCGGACTTCGACGATGTGTACCTCCGCTGCGACGACGGCCGCTGGCGCTTTCGCGAGCGCCACATCACGCGCATCTTCGTGGGGGCGTCGAACACGGGTCCCGTGGGCCAAGCGACGCGGTAACATGGGCCCACGCATGGGAGGTCGGAATTGAGTGTTCAACCTTGTCACGAGCCCAACTGCTCGTCCGGCTCCGGCGCCGTCGATCTCGTCATCGAGCCTCGCCAGCGCGACCTCGGCGGTTTCACCGTGCAGCGCGTGCTGCCGGTCGCCAGGCGCCGCATGGTCGGGCCGTTTATCTTCTTCGACGTCATGGGTCCGGCCGCATTTCCGCCGGGCCGCGGCATCGACGTGCGCCCGCACCCGCATATCGGGCTCGCGACGATCACCTATCTGTTCGCGGGCGAGATCATGCATCGCGACAGCTTGGGCTTCGTGCAGCCGATCCAGGCCGGCGCCGTGAATCTCATGGTGGCCGGCCGCGGCATCGTGCATTCGGAACGCTCGGGACCGGACCGCGCCGTCGAGTCGCGCTTGCACGGCATTCAGTCATGGTGTGCCCTGCCCGACGGCAGCGAGGAAATCGCGCCCGAATTCATTCACTATCCCGCGCCCGCGTTGCCGCAGTTCGACCGCGGCGGCGTCATCGTGCGGCTCATCATGGGCGCCGCTTTCGGCGCGGTGTCGCCGGTCAAAACGTACTCGCCGACCCTTTATCTCGAGCTCAAGATGCCGGCAGGCACCGAGATCGCGCTGCCGAACGAGTATGCGGAGCGTGCCGTTTATCTCGTGCGCGGCGCTCTCGACATCGACGGCGCGGCTTACGCGGAAGGACGCATGGTCGTTGCGCGCCGCGGTGCAGGCGTCGTGCTCGGCGCGAAAACCGACAGCCGAGTCATGATCATCGGCGGCGAGCCCGTGGGCGAGCGCCACATTTGGTGGAATTTCGTGTCGAGCTCGAGGGAACGCATCGAACAGGCCAAACGCGACTGGCGCGACGGCGCCCTCGGACGCGTACCGGGCGACGACGAATTCATTCCGCTGCCGGAAAGCTGACGAACGCTACGCGGATGTAGGAGCGAGCTTCGCTCGCGATTCTTGTGGGATGCGGTCCCTTGTGTGGGCGGCGTCTCGCCGCGATTCCTTAATCGCGGCCGGAGGCCGCTCGTACAGCGGTCGGTTAGGCCGCCGTATCTTCGCCGACGATACTGACCGCGTACCCCCGCCCCTCGAGGCATGCGCTCAACGCACGAAAGTACGCGTCGAACTCGGGATCGGGCTCGTCCGGCTTCGCTCTGCGTCCGATGAGCGCACCGACGGCCGCGCCGATGGCTGCACCCGACAATACGCCGTGGCTTGGATCCTCGTCCTGCGACGCTCGGACGAGGGCGCCGAGCGCGCCACCGGCGGCAGCGCCCGTGACGACGCGATCGACGCGATCGGCACGCTCCGCAGCGTCTGCTTCTGCGGCGTCTACTCTTCGCGGCACGGTTCCGGTTTGTTCGACGGCCCAGTTGTGGCACTCGTAACGGTCGCGGCGCGCTTGGTCGGCCGACTGGCCGCGTTGCGGCAGCACCTGCACGGAGGCGAGATCAGCGGCCGCGAGCGCGAGCGGAGCCGCGGCCGCCGTGACGACGAGCATGCGTGCAGTAGCGCGCGTGGCGCCACAAAGGCTACTTGACGACATAGTTGCGTCCTTCCATGCATGCGGTGAACGCTCGCCCGTAGCCCTCGGCCTCCGCGGCCGTACCGGCACCGAGCGTCGGATCGAATTCCGTCGCATCAACGGCCCAGACATGACACTGGTACCGGTCTTCGGCCGTCTGCTCCGTGCTCTGTCCGGCGGCAGGGTAGACATAGAGCTTCTGCGTGCGCACTTCACCGCGATCGCTCACGGTGCGCACGCGCGTGCGGTACCGTGGCCAGATGTCGAACCCGTAGCCGTAAGACGGGTAGTAGTAGCGGTACGGCCGGTAGTAGAACGGGTCGCCGAAGCCGAAGCCCAAGCCGATGCTTACATGACTGTGATGATGACGGCCGTCGGCGAAACCGGCTTGCACCGGTAGCACGACGAGAGCCGCCGCAGCGATAAGGCCCAAAGCGAATGTCTTCATTGCCGTTACTCCACGATCGACGACGCTACCCCTTGAGGATAGGCTACCCGTCGACGCTGAACCGACGCTGAACGGTGGCGATTTCATTGTAGGAGCGAGCTTCGCTCGCGAAGAGAAGAATCGCGAGCGAAGCTCGCTCCTACGTGGTTTTGATGAGCTCGGCGCCCTTCTCGGCGATCATGACTGTCGGAGCGTTGGTGTTGCCCGACGTGATGCGCGGCATGATCGAGGCGTCGACGACGCGCAAACCCTCGACGCCGTGCACCGCGAGCCTGTCGTCGACGACCGCGAGCGCATCGCGGCCCATCTTGCAAGTCCCGACAGGATGAAAAATGGTCGTGCCGAGATCGCCGGCCGCGCGCTCGAGCTCCTCCTCGGATTCGTATCCGGCCCCCGGCTTCCATTCCTCGGGCTCGAAGCGCGCGAGCGCCTTCGCCGCCATGATGCGCCGCGTGAAACGGAGGCCGGCGACCGCAACCGCACGGTCCTCGACCGTCGACAAGTAGTTGAGCCTGATCGCGGGATCCGCATGCGCATCGTCGCTGACGATGCGCACGTGCCCGCGGCTCGTCGGCTGGAGGTTGCAGGCCGAGGGAGTGATGGCGTTGAACGTGTGCAGCGGTGACCCGAACTTGTCGAGCGACAGCGGCTGCACGTGCCACTCGATATTCGCGGACGGCCGCGATGCGTCGCTTTTCGCGAAGGCGCCGAGCTGCGAGGGCGGCATCGTCAGCGGTCCGGTCTTGAAGAACAGATACTCGAGCGCCATCGACGCCTTGCCGAGCAACGTCCGCGCACGTTCATTCAGCGTCACCGTGTTGTTGACTTTATAGATGCTGCGTATCTGCAAATGATCGTGCAGGTTCTCGCCGACGCCCGGGAGATCGTGCACGACGGCGACGCCGCAGCGCTCGAGCAGCTTCGCGGGCCCTATTCCGGAGAGCTGTAGCACCTGCGGCGAGCCGATCGCGCCTGCCGCGAGCACGACTTCGCGCCGGGCTCCGATCACGCGGCCATGCTGATCGCTCTGCCGCAACTGCACGCCGATCGCCCGGCGTCGCCCGTCGCGGTTCTCGATGCGCACGCGGCGCACTTGCGCGCGCGTCATGACCGTCAGGTTCGCGCGGCCTTGCACCGGCCGAAGATATGCCTTCGTTGCGCTCCAGCGCACGCCGTTGCGCTGATTCATCTGGAAATAGGCGCTGCCGAAATTGTCGCCGCGGTTGAATTCGGCGATTTTCGGGATGCCGCATTCCTCGGCCGCGTCGCGCCACGCGTCGAGGATCTCCCACGCCACGCGACGCTCCTCGACACGGAGCTCGCCGCCCGCGCCGTGAAACTCGTCGGCGCCGTGCTGGTAATCCTCGGACCGCTTGAACACGGGCAGAACGTCGTCCCAGCCCCAACCGCGCAGCCCCAGCGACGCCCAATGGTCGTAGTCGCTGCGCTGCCCGCGCATGTAAATCATCGCATTGATCGACGAGCTGCCGCCGAGCACCTTGCCGCGCGCGTAGCCGATCGCGCGCCCGTTCAGGCCCGGATCAGGCTCGGTCACGTAACACCAATCCGTGCGCGGATTGCCGATCGTGTAGAGGTAGCCGACGGGAATGTCGATCCAGAAATAGTCGTCTTTGCCGCCGGCCTCGAGCAGCAGAACGCTTACGTTCGGATCGGCCGACAGCCGATTCGCGAGCACGCAGCCCGCGGTCCCGGCGCCGACGATGACGTAGTCATACGCATCCACGCCGGCATTGTATATTGCAGGCAGCACCGCGACAGGCCGACTGCCGGGTCAACTCGAGGCCACGTAACGGCTTCTTGCGGCGTCGATGCGCAGGATCGATACTGCCTGCATGGAGCACGAGCCGCTCGCACCGAATCCGTATCTCGCGCGCTACCGGCAGCGGCTCGCATCGGTGCCGCCGCTGCTTTGGGCATCGAGCGGCGTGTTGTTGCTCGCCGCCGTTGCAATCGGCTACTTCTTGCTGCGTGGTCCCGACGGCAGTCCCGAGCCGGCCGCAGCCGATGCCGAAGGGCCGCCCGCGACCGTCGAGCCCGAGCCCGTCGCCGAGGCGCCGCCCGAGATTCCTGCCCCCGCCGCCGAGCCCGCGGTGCCGTTACCGGCCCTCGACGAAAGCGACGCGGAAGTTGCGAGCACGCTCACGGAGTCGTTCGGGCCCCAAGTTCTCGAGCAGTATTCGCGCCCCGAGAACGTCATCCGCAATCTCGTCGTGACCGTCGACAACTTGCCGCGCACCAATCTCGCGCTCGACCGGCGCCCGCTTCAGGCGACGCCTGGTGTGTTCGTCGCCGGCGGGTCCGAGGACGCGTATTACTTGAGCGAAGAGAACTATGCACGGTACACGCCGTTCACGACGCTGCTCGCGCGTACCGAGGCGCGCACGATCGTCGCACTCTATCGCCGTTACTATCCGCTCATGCAGGAAGCCTATGTGGATCTCGGCAATCCCGAGACGGTTTTC
>Ga0209640_10006135_pt1 | contig 10513 bp, 10 predicted proteins | sample RifCSP10_1_FD_184018 | JGI IMG/M metagenome (GOLD analysis project Ga0209640, IMG submission 184018) | Soil microbial communities from Rifle, Colorado - Rifle CSP2_sed 10_1 (SPAdes) (version 2) | ecosystem: Environmental > Terrestrial > Deep subsurface > Rock core/Sediment | place: Rifle...
GGGCCGGTTCGAGCCACTGGGAGTGTTCGCGTAAGGCGGTGCTGAGGTGCGCTGGTGCGCCGGCGCTCCGGTTCCGCTGTCCTCACGGGAGGCGCGCTGCGGGCGGGAACCCAGCACCCGAGCACGAAGTAACCTGAGAACTGAGGTGGTGGAGGCCAACGTGATGCATCGAGGGCTGCTGCTGTGTGTCGCCGTGTCGGTCCTGGCATCGCCCGCGCTGCGGGCCCATCACTCCTTTGCCGCCGAGTACGAGGCCGACAAGCCCGTCACCGTGTCGGGCACGGTGACGAAAGTGGAATGGCTCAATCCGCACATCTACGTCACCCTCGACGTGAAGGGCGAAGACGGCAAGGTGGCCCCGTGGCGGTTTGAAGGCTACCCGCCAAACATGCTGGTTCGCCAGGGGTGGAAGCGCGACGTCAACCTGAAACCAGGCATGCCGATCACGGTGTCGGGGTGGTTGTCGCGGCTGGATCCGCATCACGGCGCCGGACGCCAGGTGACGTTTGCCGACGGCAGCAAGTTGTGGATGGGGCCTCCGGCGGGCACGGGTGGACGGTAGGAAGAATGCAGAATGCAGAATTCAGAATTGAGAAGGCGGTAGGCAGAGGGCAGTAGGCAGTATCGCAATCGTAGAGCGGGGGCTTTAGCCCCCGCGGCGGGTGGTAGGAGGGCACGTGAGGATGCGGGGCATTGGGGCTCTTGTGGCGGTTGGCGTCGCGTGCGCGTTCTTCGCGTCCGCGTCGGCCGCGCAGCAGCGTGCGACGCCTCGGCCTGGATCGCAACCCATTCCCCGCACGCCCGACGGCAAGCCGGATCTCTCCGGCATCTGGCTCGGCGGCGGCTTCGCGCTCCTGCTGGGCGAGGAAGAAGCCGCGGCGCTCGAGAAGGCCGATGCGGCCGCCGGCCGCGCCCCGTTGCCGGCAGCGGAACCGCCGCCCTACAAACCAGAGGCGGAGGCGAAGCGACAGGCGTACCTGGCTCGTCGTGGCATCGACGACCCGATGGCGCGCTGCCTGATCTCGGGTGTGCCCAGAATCACCGTGCGGCCGCTGCCATTCGAGATCGTCCAGTTGCCGAATCGGATCATCATCCTCTACGAGGTCCATCACGCCTTCCGCATCATTCCGACCGACGGCCGACCGCACCCGGAGGACATGGAGCCGTCCTATCTCGGCGAATCGGTCGCGCACTGGGAAGGCGACACCCTGGTCGTCGATGTGGTCGGCTTCAACACCAACACCTGGCTCGCCGGCGTCGGCACGATCCACAGCGAGAAGCTGCGCGTCACCGAACGCTACACGCGCGACACCTACAGCACGATCGTCTACGAGGCGACCATGGAGGATCCGGAGGTGTTCACGAAGCCGTGGAAGCAGTATGCGACCCTGCGGCTTCGCCCGGGCGAGCGGATTCGCGAATACGAGTGCATCGAGAACAACGAGGACATCGTCCGGTGGGAGAAGCTGCTCGAAACCGATCCGGCCTTCGCGAAGCCCAGATAACACCGTTCAGCAAGGGCACTCGTCACGCCGCGCAACCGCGACACGATCCGATCCTGATGCGATAATCGCACCCTCATGTCCCAGAATCCGTCACACGCCCGCCGCGAGCTGCTGAAGTTCATGGCGGCCAGTCCCTACGTTGCCGCTGTCGGCGGCCTTGCCGCCTACCTGCGCCTGCCGGCTGCGTCCGCCCAGGTTGCTACCCCGCCCGCCGACCTTGCACGGAGCCCCGCCGACGCGTTGAACGTGTTCGACCTCGAGGCGGTGGCCCGCCGGAACGTGGCGCCCGCTCATTGGGCCTACATGGTCAGCGGCGTGGACGACGACGCGACGCTCAGGGCCAATCGCGAAGTGTTCGGGCGCGTGCAGTTGCGGCCGCGGCGGCTGAGGGATGCCACCTCGGTTGACATGCGCGTCGAGCTGTTCGGAACGACCTACAACAGCCCGATCTTCCTGTGCCCGACTGGCGGAGGCCGGTCCTTCCATCCCGACGGTGAGATCGCCGTGGCGCGCGCGGCGGCGGCGCGCGGCACGCTGCAGTGCCTGTCGACGATGGCGTCGACTGGAATCGAAGATGTCAACAAAGCGCTGGGGCGACCCGCCTGGTATCAGCTCTACGCACCGAGCAAGTGGGAGGCCTGCGAGCAGATGCTGCGGCGGGTCGAGGCGGCGGGTTCGAGCGTCGTGCTGCTCACCGTGGACAACACGACTGGGCGCAACAGCGAAACCTATCGGCGCACGCGCCCGAAGGACCTGAGCGGTTGCGTCGCCTGCCATGGGCCCGCCGAGCCCGGGACGAGCATCGACCTGAAGCCGATGTTCCGCGGGATCAACATGACCGGCGTGCGGCCGACAAGTCCGGCCATGGACTGGGCCTTCTTCGATCAGTTGAGGAAGTACTGGAAGGGCAAGCTCCTCATCAAGGGGCTCGACACGCGTGAAGACGCGCGCCTCGCCGTCGACCACGGCGCAGACGGCATCGTTGTGTCGAACCACGGCGGCCGTGCGACCGAAACACTGCGGTCGACGCTCGAAGCGCTGCCGGAGGTGGTTGCCGAGGTCGGTGGGCGTGTGCCCGTGCTCGTCGACAGCGGGTTCCGCCGCGGTGCCGATGTGTTCAAGGCGCTCTCGCTCGGCGCGAGGGCCGTCGGCGTCGGCCGTCCCTACATCTGGGGCCTTGGCGCCTTCGGCCAGGCGGGTGTCGATCGCGTGCTGGAGATCCTGCAGGGCGAGCTCAGGCTCGCGATGGGCAACTGTGGCACGAGAACCGTGGCCGACATCACCCCGGCGTATGTCAGTGGGGTCAGATCTTGATTCTTGCGCGCGCGCAAGAATCAAGATCTGACCCCGAGCGACGTCGGCTGCTCAAGTGCGCGGTGTGTCTGGGGCTTGGCGTCAGCGTGATGCCACGCGCAGCCGACGCCCAGGCCGACGCCGCAGCGCAGCGGCCTCAGGCTGGCGACGAGCTCATCCGCGCAGACGACACGACGCTCAGCTCACTTGCCCCGACAGACATCAGCGCAGATGGTCGGCCGATGCTGGCCTGGGCGAAGGACCCGACGAGCAGCACGGTCCGGAGCGGATCACGTCTCAATCAGCTGTTGCTGATGCGAATAGACGAAGAGAAGGCCACCGCGGAAACCCGCTCGCGCGCGGCAGAGGGCGTCGTCGCCTATACGGCGATCTGCACGCACACCGGCTGCGAGGTGACCGACTGGCTGGCAGGCGAAGCGCTCCTCTACTGTCCCTGCCACTACTCGAAGTTCGATCCCAGGGACGCGGCCAGAGTCGTCGATGGCCCCGCGCCTCGCGCCCTGCCGGCGCTGCCGCTCGCGGTTGAAGGCGGCAAGCTCGTCGTGGCGGGGCGGTTCACCACGAGAGTCGGGTTCGAAACCGCATAAGAGGACGGTCACCGCATGCCCTTTCAGAGGAAACTCGTTCCGAACCTCAGCGGCATCGTCGGTGCCGCATTTCTTCTCGCGCTTCTCGCGGCTATCGTCGCGCCAGGCTCGGCCGAACAGCAGCCGGCGACCACCGAGGCGCCGCCGGTTCCGCCGATCCTCCAGAACTACAGGAGCGTGACCGCCGAGCGGCTGAAAGCGCCGGAAGACGGCGACTGGCTGATGGTGCGTCGCACCTACGACGGCGCGGGCTACAGTCCGCTCGATCGAATCACACCCAGAAACGTCGGTCGCCTCCAGCCAGCGTGGGTCTTTGCCACCGGCGTCAACAACGGGCACCAGGCGCCGCCCATCGTCAATAACGGCGTCATGTTCGTGGCCACGCCAGGCAACCAGGTCATTGCGCTCGACGCGCGCACGGGGACTCTGCTGTGGCGCTACCGTCGCGAGGCGCCCGAGGACGTCATCGTCTTGCACCCGACGAGCCGCGGCGTGGCGCTCTATGGCGACAAGGTCTTCTTTGCGGCCGGGGAAGCCGTGCTCGTGGCGCTCGACGTGAGGACTGGCCGCGAGGTGTGGACCGCGCAGGTGGGCGAGAACCGGATCGGCTACTACATGTCGCTCGCGCCGCTCGTCGTCGACGGCAAGGTCCTCGTGGGCACCTCGGGTGGCGAGCTCGGCATCCGGGGATTCATCGCCGCCTACAATGCCGACACCGGCAAGGAGTTGTGGAAGACGTTCACCGTGCCCGCGCCTGGAGAGCCCGGCAGCGAAACCTGGCCGACAGGAGACGAATGGAAGACCGGCGGCGGCTCGGTGTGGGTGACCGGCAACTACGACCCCGAGACCAACCTGACGTTCTGGGGCACCGGGAACGGCGGGCCGTGGATGGGCGACCAGCGCCCCGGCGACAACTTGTACACCGCATCGACGATTGCGCTCGACGTGGCGACGGGCGCCATCAAGGGGCACTTCCAGTACAACCCGAACGACTCATGGGACTGGGACGAGACGTCGCCTCCGATCCTCGTGGACTACCGCCGCAACGGCAGGACGATCAAGGGCCTCGTCAACGTCGCGCGCGACGGCTACCTCTGGTTTCTCGAGCGCACTGACGGTCGGATCAACTTCGTCGAAGGCACCCCCTTTGTGAAGCAGAACGTCTTTCGGAGCCTCGATCCCAAGACCGGGCGGCCCGACGTCGATCCCGAGCGCAAGCCTGGCACCGGCAAGACGGTCGAGTTCTGTCCGTCACTGTGGGGCGGCAAGAACTGGCCGCCCGTGGCGTTCAGCCCGAGGACGCGAATGGTCTACATCCCGGCCAACGAGAATCTGTGCGCGTCGTTCAGCGCCGAGAAAGTGACCTACAAGCCCGGCAGCCGCTACACCGGTGCGGTCAACGTGATGTCGGTCGTCCCCGGAGCGGACCACATCGGCGAGGTGCAGGCGTGGAACGTGGACACCGGCAAGCGTGTGTGGACCCACGCCTATGCCTCGTCGCAGAACTGGGGACCGATGCTCGCCACGGGTGGTGGACTTGTGTTCAGCGGTGGGACCAACGACCGCATGTTTCACGCCTTCGACGCGTCGAGCGGGAAGCTCCTGTGGGAGTTTCCGACCAACTCCGGCATCACCGGCCAGCCCTCGTCCTTCCTGGTTGACGGCACGCAGTACATCGCCGTGCAGTCCGGGTGGGGTGTTGACGCCCGCGGGATGCAGACGCAGCTCAACACCAATTTTCCCGGCAAGTTTCCGGAGGTGCCCGAGGGCGGCGCGATCTGGGTGTTTGCGGTCAAGTAAAGCTGCAACGCGCCGGCTCGGATGCCAAGAGCACGTAGTGTCCGGCTTCAGCCGGACCTCGCCGCAGCTCACGGGCTTCAGCCAGCGCTCTCGGCCGCGCCAGCTTCCAAGACTCTGGCGTCATCACGCTACTTCCTGGCGGGTGGTGCGATGAAGGGAATGAGGTCGCGCCCGTTGCGCCGATACACCGAGAAATCGTTTCGATCGAGCGTGACGACGCGGCATTCCCTCACGAGCTCCGTCATCCGCACGATGCACGCATCGGCCAAGTCCATCTCGCGATCAGCGTACTTCTTCAGGAGCGCCAGCACGGAGGCCGCCTGTGCGGCCAGGTCGAATGCGAGCACGATATCGCCGGCATGGATCATCTCGACAATGGCAGCGGGCCGTCCAGTCATCGCAGCCGCCTCGGCCATGGCTTCGGGGCATGAAAGGAACGGCGGTCCCAGGCGCGCCAAGGTGTCGCCGGCCCAGCGATAGTGACGGTCGTCGCGATTGAGGGCCGCAATGAGGGGACCCGCGTCGAGGATGTGCGTCACCGGCGCGCCTTCGTCCACGCTCGGCGATAGGCCTTGTTCGTGCTGAGATCGGCCGGTCCGTGGATCGCGCCAAAGTACCGCGACATCACCGCGAGACCGCCGGTCTTCTTCAGGTGCGCGGCAACGGCCTGCCGGACGATCTCACCCTTCGGAACGCCGGATTGGTGCGAGGCTTGCTGCAGCGCCTCGGCCAGCTCGTCGTTCAGGCGAACGGTCAATGTGCTCCGCATGGCCTGCAGTGTAACACGCGAATGGCAGCGACAGACCACACCTGACAGTCCTCTTGCTGCATGCGCGACCGATCGGCGAACGACGAAGCCGCGGAGGCGCGGAGTCAATCCCTGAAGCTCTTCTCCGGCGGCAGCTCGAGGCCAGGCAGAAGAGGCGTGATTAAGACGTCGCCTCTGACCCAACGGTGCATGTGATCCAGTTCCAAGTGAGGTAGTGGACCGTTGCCCTCCGACCCTGCTGTGCTGCCAATAGATCAAGACACCTTGGTCGGCAGCCCGGCGGGCCCGGCGCCCATGTGGATGCGTCTCGGGATGGCCTGTCGACGTGGTCAGCCGCGGCCCTTGGCGGGGTAGGGCTCGACAACCTCGAACGCGAAGACCTTGGCAATTCTCGATAGGTCGGACGCGTTGCGCGACACGAGTGTTGCGCCGATCTCGCGGCAGGATCGCGCGATGAGGATGTCGAACACGAAGCTTCGACGTACATCGCGAAGCACCAAGCCCTCGTCTTCAACGAGGGTGGCCAGTGTCGTCCCCAACCCGTCCCAGGCCGCGGGCGACGGGTTCGCCAGTCGACCGCGGCGCACGTAGGGCAACAGGACCTGTCGCTCCAGCGTTCGACGATCCTGGGCGCTCCGAGCGCCGGACCGAAGCTCGGCCGCCACGACGGTGCTCAGATAGAGCCTCGGGGCAGCCCAGGCACAGAACTCCGTGAAGGCAGCTGCCTCGCTTTCCCTGCGAGTCGCGTCCACAAAGCAGTTCGTGTCCAGCACGAACTTACGCGATCCGGCAATGGCCATTGTTCAGTCGATGCGGGAGAGAGTGAGACCGCGCAACGCCAGGGCGCCCTGCACGAGCTCTTTCCTGAACGCCACTAGATCGAGGGCCATCTCCACCGCCTCTCGCTCGCTCGATGCTCCCAGCGATGCTCGTGCTTCGGCGAGAAGCCGTGGATCGAGCCAAAACGCCTTGCGCACTTTTCCTGTCCGTGTCGCTCGGCCCGCCGATGTGGTCGCACGGGTGCCAGGTGCCCGTCGGGTCGAGGAGCGCCCGTGGCCGGTTGCTGTCGGCATGCAGCCTCCCTTTCGTACGCAACATCGTACCATATCGTGCGTACAGATCGCCCGCTTCCCTTCCTCAGCGCTCTGTCCGTGCTCGCGTGGAGCCCTGACGACCGCCGCCTGGCCGCGGGCAGCGACGACGGACGCGTGTTCCCGCTGGAGTGAACGGTTTTACACCGGTGACGGATTCCGTTCCCCGAAGCTCCGCTGATGCCAGTAGGGATACGTGAGCGCCGTCGAACTGGCGGCATCGAGCGCGGCCACCTGTGCCGGGGTCAGCGTCCAGCCCACGGCGCCCAGGTTCTGCACCAGCTGCTCCTCGTTCCGCGCGCCGATAATGAGCGTAGCGACCGACGGCCGCTGGAGCAGCCAGTTGAGCGCGACCTGCGGCACGGTCTTCCCGGTTTCGGCGGCCACCACGTCCAGCGCGTCAACGACCTTGAAGAGCAAGTCGTCCCGGACCTGCGGACCGTTGTCCGCCACGACCTTGGTGCGCAGCCGGCTCGTTTCCGGCAGCGGCTGCCCGCGGCGGATCTTGCCGGTGAGACGGCCCCAGCCGAGCGGGCTCCACACGACCGTGCCGATTCGTTGATCGAGGGCGAGCGGCATCAGTTCCCACTCGTACTCCCGGCCCAGGAGCGAGTAGTACGCCTGGTGTGCCACGTACCGCGTCAAGCCGTACTTCTCCGACGCGGCGAGCGACTTCATCACGTGCCATCCGGAGAAGTTCGAGCAGCCGACATATCGGATCTTGCCGACCCGCACGAGGTCGTCGAGGGTGCCGAGCGCTTCCTCAACCGGGGTCATGGCGTCGAAGCCGTGGAGCTGGTAGAGGTCGATGTAGTCAGTGCCCAGCCGGCGAAGACTGGCGTCCACTGCGCGGATCAGATGATTCCTGGACGAGCCGACATCGTTCGGGCCGGGCCCGGAGCGGAAGGCGCCCTTGGTCGAGATGAGCACCCGGCTGCGACGACCCTTGATCGCCTGGCCGAGGGTCTCTTCGGCCTGCCCGCCCGAGTAGACATCCGCCGAGTCGAACATCGTCAGCCCCGCGTCGAGGCAGACGTCCACCATGCGCGTCGCGTGCGCCACGTCGCCGCCGCCAAACGCCTTGAAGAACTCATTGGCGCCGCCGCCGAACGTGGCTGTTCCCAGGCTCAGCACGGGCACCATGAGCCCGGAGCCGCCGAGTTGTCGATGTTCCATCAGTGAAAGAAGTGAGGACGCGTGAACGGCCCTCGCGCTAGTCCGACACGGCGACCGGCTCGTCCTCGGCCCTGAGGGTGGTCATCTCCGCCTCAATCAGCCGCTCGCCAGAGGAGGTGGGCACGCCGTGCGAGAGATCCACCGCCGGCAGCAGGAGCGACGCAACGAGCCCGACCACCGATACGGCGGCGCCAGAGAGGAAGACACGATGGAGCGCTGCGGCGAATTGGTCGCGCAGCGGACCGGACAGCACCATCGCGCCGGACGCGGCCAGCCCGGCCGCGGGCAGCGCGGCACCGGCAAGTCCGCGTGCCAGAATCGCGCCCATCGCAGCGACCCCGATGGCGGCGCCAACGCTCCTGGAGAACTGCTGGAGCGAGGTCGCCAGGCCGAGCTGCGACCGATCGACCGCATGCTGAACGGCCAGCAGCAGCGACAGCATTTGTGTGCCCATCCCCGCGCCAAGGATCGTGCAGCTCCCGAGCAGCAACGTGTTCGAGGAGTCGGCATCGAGCAGGCTGAGGCCGATAAACCCCAGCGTCATCAGGATGCTGCCGCTGATGGCCGACACGCGGTACCCGAGGCGAACGGTCACGCGAGCGCCGACGATCGACATCACCACCCAGCCGAGGAAGAGCGGCGTGAGCACCTGGCCGGCCTGCGTGGCGGTGCCGCCCTGCACGCTCTGGACGAACAGCGGAATGAACGCGATCGCTCCGAACATGGCCAGGCCCACCAGGAAGACGACGACGAGGGTGCGGCCGATGACCGGCATGCGGAGCAGCGACAGCGGAAGCATCGGTTCCTCCGAGCGGCGCTCGGCTGCCAGGAACCCGCCGAGCAACACCACGCTCGCGGCGAGCCAGGCGAGCGGCGGGCCGGCGTCGCCGCCGAGCGCAATGAGCAGCGTGCTGATGCCCGAGAAGAGCAAGGCCGCGCCCAGCCAGTCCACGCGCACCTGCTTCGTCAGGCGCGCGGCCGGATAGGCGAGCCCGATCACCGCCAGGCAGCAGAAGCCGAACGGGATGTTCAGGTAGAACACCCAGCGCCAGGACACCGCGTCGGTGATGTAGCCGCCGACGAGCGGTCCGGCAATCGAGGCGAGGCCCCACACGCCGCTGAAAAGCGCCTGGGTCCTGGCGCGTTCGGCGAGCGTGTAGAGCTCGCCAACGATCGTCATGCTCATCGGGATGATGGCGCCTGCCCCGAGGCCCTGAATCGTCCGCGCGACGATGAGTGTCACCATGCTCGAGGCGGCGCCGCACATCACCGATCCGACGAGAAACACGACGACCCCGATGAGGTACATGCGCCGCCGGCCGTACAGATCCGACAGGCGTCCCCAGATCGGGACCGACGCCGTGGATGTGAGCAGGTAGGCCGAAAACACCCAGCTGTAATGCGCGAGCCCGCCCAGCGTGGCGATGACGGTCGGCATCGCCGTGCTGACGACAGTGGCCTCGAGCGCGCCAAGGCTCATCCCGAGCAGCAGGCCGGCCGTGATGGCCCGCCGGCGGGGAAGGCTGACTTGGAGGTGGGGGAGGGGCTGGGACATCGGATCAGGGTACCAGAAAGTGGGAAGTTCAAAGGTCGAAGTGGGGAAGTTACCTTCAACGCCCAACGCCCAACGCCCAACGCCCAACGCCCAAAGGCCCAACGTCCAACGCCCAAACGCCGTGAGCCCTGAGCCCTGAGCCCTGAGCCCGCCAGTGTTACACTGCGCGGCATGTCGGTGCCTCGAGCCACATACGTCATAGGAGCGGTGCTGGCTGCGTTCGTGCCGTCCACGGCGGTTGCTGCGACGTGTGAGAGCCTGACCAGGCTGTCGCTGCTACACGGCACGGTCACGATGGCGCAAGATGTTGCGCCGGGGGCGTTCAGTCCTCCGGCCGGACGCGCGGGCAGGCCTCCCGGAGGCGCGAACGTCTTCGCGAGGCTTGGTGAGTTCTGTCGCGTGGCGGTGACCTTGAAACCGGCGCCGCAATCACAAATCAAAGCGGAGGTGTGGTTGCCTTCGACCGGCTGGAACGGCAAGCTCCAGGTGGTCGGCAACGGCGGCTTTGCGGGCACGATCAGCCATGCCGCGATGGCCACGGCGCTGGTCGCGGGCTATGCCGCCGCCAGCACCGACACGGGCCACACCGGACCCTCCAGCAACACCTTCGCGAACGAGGACGCGCTCATCGACTTCGCCCATCGCGCCATTCACGAGACGACGGCCGCCGCCAAGGCCACGGTGGGTGGCTTCTACGGGAACGCACCGCGACTCTC
>Ga0209640_10006136_pt1 | contig 10510 bp, 9 predicted proteins | sample RifCSP10_1_FD_184018 | JGI IMG/M metagenome (GOLD analysis project Ga0209640, IMG submission 184018) | Soil microbial communities from Rifle, Colorado - Rifle CSP2_sed 10_1 (SPAdes) (version 2) | ecosystem: Environmental > Terrestrial > Deep subsurface > Rock core/Sediment | place: Rifle...
ATTTGAACGCAAGCCGGCCTTCAAATTGCGACGGGTGGCAGCGTCAATTCTCGGTGGTTGCGGGCCCCCGCTACCATCTTAATTTGCTGAACCAACCCGGCCGGAGAAATCTGGCCGGGTTTTCGTTCGCTCGCTTCGCAAAGTGCGAAAATTCCCGCGAGCTCACCCGTAACCTCATCGAGCGCATGTTCTGCCGGTGAAGGACTGGCGCCGCATCGCGACTCGCTACGGCAAGCTCGCGACAAACTTCGCTTGTGCCGTCGTCATCGTCGCGATCATCGTGTGGTGGACCTGATTGAGTCCGGAGCCTAGGCGGGCAACGAGCTCCGAAGCCAGCCGCCGATCACGATCATCCGCGAGAGCGCCTTGGGAAAGAAGTCGTTCAGCCTGGCGATGCATTCCGCCGCAGCGCCGCTGGGTGGCGGCAACCCGGTGGCCGGTCGACGCAACCCGGCCGCCAATGTCGCGGCCCGCGTGGCGACTGCCCGTGACGCGGCATCGACGTCCTCGCGATCGATCAATATCTGGGTGGTCTCGTGGATCAGGCGGAGCAACGCAGGCCATGGGAGGAGATGGAGATAGGCCGAGGGAACGACGACGTCGTCCTGGCCATTTCCCTGGCGCGCCAGCCGGCGCAGAAGCTCGGCGGTCGCCGGATCCGCCGACGCCGGATCGACCATCGGCGGCAGCACCGGGGGCACGCGTGGCGCATTTGCCGCACCGGTCGTGGGAGGGTCGCCGCGACCGCCGGTATCGTCATGAAGCGCCTGCCTCAGCACCTCCAGCGCGATCAGGTTCATCGGGTTGGCGTGGTTGTAGGCATCCAGCACCGCCTTCGCCGCGGCTTCCGCCTCGGCGCCGACACCGGCGGCGCGAAGCGCCTCGCGCGGGATCGCCTTGTCCGGCCGCGGCACCGCGCCGCTCGCGAGCAGGGACCGTGCCGCCGCGGGAATCGCGTCCGAGACGAACATGGGCCGAAGCGTGGCCCAGCCCCATTCGAGGCAACCGGGCTCCGTCGCCATGTGACGGTAAATCAGGTTGACCATCGGTGCGCCCAGGCAAGACCGGAAGTCGTCATAGATCTCGCGGACGCGGCCTTGCGCCGCGGCCTCCGGCACCTGTGCGAACCGGGGCCTCGTGTCGGCGTTTTGCTTCATGTCGTTCTCCTCGCCGCCTTGGCCGCTTCGACCAGCCGGAAAATTCGCTCCGGCGTCAGCGGCAGCGTCGTCACATCGACGTCCAGGGGCGCAAGCGCATCGGCGACCGCGTTGGCGATGGCGGCCGGGGCGCCAATCGTGCCGCCTTCACCCATGCCGCGAAAACCGGTCAGATTGTCCGGATTCTCGCTTTCCACATGCAGCACGTCCATCGCCGGGATCTCGACGGCCGTGGGCAGCAGGTAGTCCACAAGACTGGCGGAGAGGATCTGGCCGTCGGCGTCGTGAACGACCTCCTCCAGCAGCGCCACGCCCACGCCCTGCGCCACGCCGCCGTGTACCTGGCCCTCGACGATCATCGGGTTGATGATGCGGCCGCAATCCTCCGCCACGACATACCTGAGAACGGTGACGCCCCAAGTGACGGGATCGACTTCCACCACGGCTATGTGCGTGGCCGCCGCCGTGGTGCCGAAATAGGGATCGAAGCTCCGGGTCGCCTCGAGCTCGTAGTCCTCGCGCACTTCCTTCGGCAGTCGGCTCACATCCTGGTAGAAGGTACGGGCGACTTCGCGCAGCGGCAGCGCCTTGTCGGTTCCCGCAACAAAAACGCGGCCGTCCGCCATTTCTAGGTCCGCCTCGGCCACTTCCATCAGTTGCGCCGCCACGTGCAGCACGTTCTTGCGCACCGCGCGAGCTGCGAGGGTTGCCGCGCCGCCGGCCAATATGGTGCTGCGGCTGGCATAGGTGCCGGTGCCGTGGGCGACCAGCGTGCTGTCGCCGTGCAGCACCTCCACATCCTCGATCCGGCACCCCAGCTCCTCCGCCACGACCTGGGCCAGAGTGGTCTCCAGGCCCTGGCCGTGCGAGGCGATGCCGAAGGCGGCGACGACCGATCCGGTGGCATCGATGCGGATGGTGGCGCTCTCGATGCCGGTATTGATGGGCGCGCCGGGCGCGACCGCGATGCGCGAGCCGATCCCGGTCAGCTCCGCGTAGCAGGCGAGGCCGATGCCCACCATGCGGCCCTGCTCCCGCGCCTTTTCCTGCGCGGCACGCAACGCGTCGTAACCGATGTGCTTGACCGCCGCCTCGAGCGATTCGGTAAAGCCCGCACGGTTCCACACGATGCCGGAGCCGGTCTTGTATGGAAACTCGTGCGGCTGAACCAGATTGCGGCGGCGCATCTCCAGCGGGTCGATCCCCAGCTTGCGCGCGCCGAGATCGATCAATCGCTCCATGACGAAGGCGGCCATCGGCCGACCGACGCCGCGATAGGCGCCCATCGGCGTCTTGGGCGTGGCCACCGCCCGGGTGCGCGCGTGGTAGGCCGGCATGCGATAGGGACCGGGCAGGAAGCTGATCACCTGCACGGGCTCCATCGCGGCGGTCCACGGGTAGATGGAATAGGCGCCCACGTCGCCGATCGCCTCGGCGCGCACGCCCAGGATACGGCCCTCGCCGTCCAATGCCAGATGCGCCTCCACATGCTCGTCGAACGCCTGGTAGGTGCCGACCAGATCCTCCAGCCGGTCGCTCACCCACTTGATCGGGCGGCCGAGCATGATGGACAGCGCGCAAGCGACCATCTCGTCCGGGTACAGACACCCCTTGCTGCCGAAGGCGCCGCCCACGTCGGGCGCGAGCACCCGGACCCGGTTGCCGGGCAGGTTGAACACCTCGCAAATCGTATCCCGGATGATGCCCGGCACCTGCGTCGCGCTGTGAAGGGTCAAAGCGCGGCGTCCGCCGTCCCAATCGGCGACGCAGGCGCGGGCCTCGATCGGCGAGGGGCTCTTGCGCGTCATGCGGTATCGCCCTCCGACGGTGGCGGCCGCGCTTGCAAACGCCGCGTCGATGTCGCCCCGGCCAAGCGTACGGTCGACCAGCACGTTGGTGCCTTCCGCCTCGTGCAGCAGTGGCGCGCCGTCCTGCGCCGCCGCTTCAGGGTCGACCGCGGCGGGCAGCGGCTCGAGCACCAGATCGATCAGCGCGGCGGCATCCTCGGCGATGTGACGGCTGTTTGCCACCACGGCGACGACCGGCTCGCCGACATGGCGCACCTTGCCGTCGGCCAACGGCAGAACCGGGGTGGAAACGAAACCGGCGGTCTTGGACGCGGCGCGCGGCGGCGTCACGAATTCATATAAATCGGCGGCTACGTAGACGCCGACGACCCCCGGCAGGGTGCGCGCGGCGGCGCGGTCGATTCGGGCGATGCGGGCATGGGCTCGGTCGCTGCGAAGGAACGCGACGTGCGCCATGTTGGGCAGCTTGATGTCGGCGGTATAGCGCCCGGCCCCGGCCAGAAGACGCGGGTCCTCCAGCCGCTGCACCCGGGCGCCGACAATCTTAGGCCGCGCGTTGGGGTCGAACGGCCCGATCCGCATCGAAGGTCGCGGGTCAGCCATCGCCTTCCTTCGTATCGACATTGGCGGCCAACACCGCCACCACGGCATCGACGATGAATTGGTAACCGGTGCAGCGGCACAGATTCCCGGACAAAGCGTCGCGGACGGCGGCCTGGGTCGGCGGGATCTGCTTCCGAATCATATCGAGCGCCGTCATCAGCATCCCGGGCGTGCAGAAGCCGCACTGCAACGCATGGTGTTCGCGGAAGGCCTGCTGCAACGGCGATAGATCATCGACACGGCCGAGACCCTCGACCGTGGTGATCTCCGCACCGTCCGCCTGCACGGCGAAGGTCAGGCAGGCGCGCACGCTGTCACCGTTCATCAGCACCGTGCAGGCGCCGCAGACGCCGTGCTCGCAACCGATATGCGTGCCGGTCAAGTGCAACTCCTCGCGCAGGAAGTCGGCCAGGTGCAGCCGCGGCTCGACCGCGCGCTCGACAGGGTTTCCATTGACGGTCAGGCCGATGGTCACGGTCCGATTCATGTTGGCTCCCCCGATTGCGCGCGCGGCCGCCGCCAGGCGTCCTCCAGCGCGCGGGCGACCAGGCCGCCCACGAGATGGCGGCGGTAATCGCCGGAGCCGTGCAGGTCGTCCATCGGATGGATGGCGGCGCGCACCAGGGCGACGGCGTCGGCGATGCTCTCCGCGTCGACCGGCCGGCCGTCCAGCGCCGCTTCTGCGGCGGCAAGCCGAAGCGGCGTCTCGCCGATCCCGGTGACCGCCAAGCGCACATCGGCGGCGCGGCGGTCGGACGCGGTCAGGGTCGCGGTCGCGGCGGCCAGGGCGAAATCGCCGGCGCGCCGGGAAAATTCGTGAAAGCCCCAACTCGTCCGCGGCGGCAGCGCGGGCAGCGCCACTTCGGTCAGCAGCTCGTCCTGGGCCAGCGCGGTGGTCAACGCGCCCTGGAAGAAATCCGCCGCCGCGATGCGGCGCACGCCGGATTGGCCGGTCAGCGTCAAGGTCGCGTCCAGCAACACCGCCATCATCGGCAGCTCCGCCGCCGGGTCGGCGTGGCACAGGCTGCCGCCGATGGTGCCGCGGTTGCGGATTGCTAGGTGGGCGACGTGTCGCATCGCCTCGGCCAGCACCGGAAATCGGTCGCACACGGCGGGTGCCGTCATCAACCGGTGGTGCCGTGTCAACGCGCCGATCCGAAGGCCGCCGCCGGCGTCGTCCCGAATGTAATCCAGCTCGGCGATCCCATTGATGTCGACCAGGACCGCCGGCGCCAGCAGGCGAAAATTCAGCATCGGCGCCAGGCTCTGGCCGCCGGCGATTACCTTCGCGTCCCCTGCGTGCTCGGCCAGCGCGGCGAGTGCTGCGCCGACGCTGGTTGGCCGTACATAGTCGAACGCGGGCGGCTTCATGCGGTCTTACCGTCGACCGTCGCGCCAAGCATGGCGGTCAAAGCGACCTGGCGATCACGTGTTTCATGATCTCGTTCGTGCCGCCGAAGATCTTCTGGGCCCGCGCGGCGGTGTACATGCGCGAGATGTCGTACTCGTCCATGTATCCGTTCCCGCCGTGGAGCTGCAGACATGTATCGATGACGCTCATCTGCGTTTCGGTCGTCCACAATTTCGCCATCGACGCCGTGACCGCGTCGAATTCCCCGGCAACGAGCCTTGCCACGCACCAGTCGACGAAAACCCGGGCAATGACGGCTTGGGTCTTCGCTTCCGCCAGGCTGAAACCGTTTGCCTGAAAATCGAGGACCGGTCGACCGAAGACGATGCGGTCCTTGGCATATCTCACCGTAATATCGATCGCCTGCTCCATGGCCGCGACGGCGACCACGGCAATCACCAGCCGCTCCCGCGGGAGTTGCTCCATCATCTGGCGCAGGCCTTGCCCGGCGACGCCGCCGAGCAGGCATTCGGCGTCCACGGCCGCGTCTGCGAAGAACAACTCGGACACGCCCGAGGCGTGAAGACCCATCTTGTCGAGGTTGCGGCCGCGCCTGAATCCGGCGCAGTTGTCCGTTTCCACGACGAACATCGAAATGTCGCCGGAACTCTCGCTTGGATTCGTTTTTGCCGCGACCAACACCAGGTTTGCGATGTTCCCGTTGGTGATGAACGTTTTCTGGCCGTTCAGGACGAAGCGATCGCCGTGGCGTTCCGCGCGCATGCCGATCGCCCGCAGATCGGACCCGGCGGCCGGCTCGGTCATGGCGATCGCGCTGATCAGCTCGCCCGCCGCGAGCCTGGGCAGCCATCGCTGCTTTTGCGCTTCGGACGCATAGCGGAGCAGGTAATGCGGGACGATGGTGTTCTGGGCGACAATGCCGGCGGTCAGCTCGGGGACAATCTTCTCGACGTCTTCGATGATGGCCGCATCGAACGCGAACGATTTTCCCAGGCCGCCGTATTTCTCCGGAATACTGGGCAGCAGCACGCCGAAGCGCCCCAACTTCGGCCAGACCTCGGGGTCGACGCTTTTCCGCCGGCGCCATTCATGAGCGTGCGGCGTGAATTCGTTTTTCAGAAAGCGCCGAAAATGCGGCCGGAAGGCCTCGATGTCCTCGTCCAACTCGGTGGATTGTCGGGTCATCGCGGCTTGGTTCTTACTCGTTCGATGTGGACGCGACTAGCAGTTCTGCGACCCTCTGTCTGAGGCGATATTTCTGGATCTTGCCGGTCGCCGTCACCGGAAGCTCGTCGATGATCTCCAGACGCTCCGGCAACTTGTGCGTCGCCAAGCCCTTGGCCTTCAGATACGTCACGGCTTCGTCCAGTTTTATCGTCGATCCCGGCCGTGTGACCACGAAGGCGCAGCTTCGCTCGCCAAGCTTCGGGTCCGGCATGCCGACGACCGCGGCATTCACAATCGACCCGTGGCCGAGGAGCAGTTCCTCGACTTCCCGCGGACTGAATTTGACGCCCCCGCGATCGATGACGTCCTTGCTTCGCCCGGTAATGTTCAGATTATTCGCTTCGTCGAAATAGCCCAAATCGCCGGTGAGAAAGAAACCGTCTTCGATAAACGCCTGGCCATTCGCCTCGGGCTGATCGAGATAGCCGAGGGTCAAGCCCGGCCCGCGCACGGCAACCTCGCCTTCTTCGCCGATCCCCACCCGCCTGCGATCCGCGCTCATGAGCGCCACCTGATTGCCCCATGCGGGACGTCCCGACGACCGAATCTGTGCTTCGGGCGAATCCATGATGCTGTTGCCGCACACCGGCGATATCTCGCTCAGCCCGTAACAGGTCAACAACTGAGCCGTATCCCGAAGCTGGCGCGCCATTTCGAATGGCATGACGCTGCCCGCGTAATGAAAGGCCTCGAGCGAAAGATTGCCTGAATCGCGCAGCGCCAGGATGCCGTCCATCAGCGCACGATAGATCGCCGGCGCGCCGTGGATATGCGTCGGCTTCTCGCGCGCGATTGCCTCGATCACGCGATCGGGCGTGAACGGATCGACCACGACGTTGGTGGCGCCATCCAGCGCCCCGCTCAGCAGGTTGCACCATCGTCCGTACATCCACGCAAAACCCGGCAGCGCGATGTTGACCGTCGGCTTTTTCATGTGCCGGTAAGAATCCGCCAGCAGACAATTGAACGAATTCGCATACTCGGTGTTGTGCGTGTGCATGTAGGCCTTGGGCGTCGCGGTCGTGCCCGACGTGAACCCGACGAGCGATATGTCGTCGGGATCCGGCCGATGCCTGCGCAAGACATCCGACGGATGATCCTTCTTCGGCGCACCCGCGATCAGCTCATCGTATCCGAAAATACCGGAGCGGGAGTCGCATTCGCCGACAACGATGACGGTCTCGAGCGACGGCGTCTCGGATGCCAGCTTGGTGACCATCGCCAGATAGTCGAACTTGCCGTACTGGGCCGGAATGACGATCGCCTTGGACTTGCAGTGCTTCAGGATGAAGGTCACCTCCTTCTCGCGCATCAACGGGACCACGATGTTGCACACGGCCCCGATCTTTGCGATCGCCAGGATCGTCACGAAATGTTCGATGCTGTTGGGCAATTGCACGGCGATCATGTCGCCGGAGCGCAAGCCGATGTCGAGCAGGCCCACCGCCAGTCGCGAGCTGAGCGAATCGATCTGTTCATAGGTGACCCTGCGATCACCGACCGCCAACGCGATAGTGTTCGGCCATTTTCGCGCCGCCTCTGCGATCAGGTCGCCGAGCGTCTTGTCGGCCCAGTAGCCGTATTTCCGGAATGTTTGCGTCGCCCTGACATCGATGCCCGGAAGCTTCGTTCCGTCCAGGAACCATCCGTCATCGCGGCGATCCAGCCTGAGACTCATGACGTGCCCTTATCCAAATGCCCGCCGCACGGGTCGCCGTTTATTCCTCACTTGCGAGAGGCCTTCTTTGCTGCCTGTCGTTTCTTGAATGTCTCCTTTTGCTGCTTCGCTTCGTCCGTATCCCAGTAGAGCCTGACGGCCGACATCGACATGTTTTCGAAACCGGCGATGTGATCGGTGTCGGCGTTGAACGACTGCTTCAAAAAGCGAAGCGCATAGGGGCTCATTTCCTTGGCCTCGCTGCACCATCGCTCGACCTCCCGATCGAGATCGGCGAGCGGCACCACCTTGTTCACCAGCCCCATTTCAAGCGCCTCCTGGGCGGAGTACTGGCGGCAGAAAAACCAAATTTCGCGCGCCTTCTTCTCGCCCACGATCCTCGCAAGGTAGGCGGCGCCGTAGCCTGCGTCGAAACTCCCCACCTTCGGACCGACCTGGCCGAACCGCGCGGTGTCGGCGGCGATCGAGACGTCGCAAATGATGTGCAGGATGTGGCCGCCGCCGATCGCCCAGCCGTTCACCGCGGCGATGACCGGCTTGGTGACGTCACGGATCATGCGATGGACCCGGCCATGCCAATAATCCATCTGCTCGTTGTAGCCGCCGTGTTGCGATTCCTGTGTATCGCCGCCCGTGCAGAAGGCCTTGTCTCCCGCGCCGCGCAACACGATGACACGTATTTGGGAGTCTAATTCCGCTTCCTCCAGCGCGGCGCACATCTCGCTCAGCGTATGGGTGCGAAACGCGTTGTAGGCGGTGGGTCTGTTGATCGTAATCTTGGCGACTCCCGCCGCCTTTTCGAAGATGATGTCTTCAAACTTCATCGCGTGCTCCGTTGGCTCGACTCCGATTGCGTTACTAGCGCCTCTGAGGGAGCCGGAGGTTATGGGCCTGCCTCCATTAAATTTCCGAGTGGATAAGCTTGTTCGATGCCTCCACTCGGTGTCAAGTTACCCAGCACTTTAGCGGAACCGTGAGGTTGTATTTGACAGACGCGTGAGCTTTTTCAGATGGAGGCGATCATGGCGCAGACCCAATCGGCGGCGGCAATGCTCGAATGCGCGCGCAATCTCGCGCGCGATTTCGCGGGGACCTACCAGCTCCGTGACAAGCTTGGCGATTTTCCGCATGAGGAGATGGCAAAGCTAAAAAAGAGCGGGCTTCTCGCGGCAACCGTCCCCGCGGAGTACGGCGGCGCCTGGCTTCCGTTCGCCGATTTCATCGAGATCGTCATGACGCTCGCGGCTGCCAATCCGTCGATTGCGCACAACTTCATCGAGCACGGCGTCTTCACCCGCGAGATCCTGATGGGAACGCCCAATCCCGCGTTGCAGCGGGAGATCTATAAGGCGGTCGTTCAGGACCATGCCTCCGTGAGCAACGCCGCCGCCGAGCGGGGCTCGCCCACCGTGCTCAAATATGCAACGCGCTTCGCCGATGACCCCACGCGCAAGGGCGTGACGATCAACGGCAAGAAATTCTTTTGTACCGGCGCGGTGTGCAGCGACTACCTCTTCGTCACCGGCTGCTACCAGGACGGCTATGCCTTCGGCTGGATTCCCACCAAATCTGCGGGCGTCCATGTGCTCGACGATTGGGACGCCATGGGAATGCGCGGCACCGGCAGCGGGTCGACCGAATTCAAGGATGCGCTCATCCCCAGGGACTGGATGGTGCCGATCGGCAAGCTCGACGAGAAAGCACCGGATCCCAACTCTTTGTTTGCCCCGCTCTTCCAGAATTCGTTCAACGCCATTTATATCGGCGCGGCGGAAGGCATGCTCGGCTTCGCCGTCAATTACCTTAAAACGAAATCGCGGCCGTATGGCGCCTCAGGCGTCGCCAAGGCCGCCGAGGATCCTTATGTCCTTCTCGATGTCGGGCGCATGCGCTCGCATCTTTCGGCGGCGCGCGCCAAGGTGCGCGAGGCGGCTGCGGCTACCGATCGGGCGCTATCGGCGCGTGGTACGGTAAGCGCTGAGGAGATGGCGCGGCTGCGCCTCGATGCGATGGTGCAGGTCTCCGAGGCCAAGGTCGTGGCGACTGACGCCGCCCTCCAGATTGGCAACGATGGTTTTAAGATCTGCGGCGCTCGTGCCACGCTAACAGGCGAGGGGCTGGACAAGTACCTGCGCGACATCAGGACCCTCACTCTGCACGATCCTGTCGATTACAAGGCGCGCCTCGTCGGCGAATACGTGGTCACCGGTAACTTCTACAGTTATCTGCCATTCTATACCTGACGTCGGTGGCCGATAGGCCAATGACACTTGTATTCTCAATGTGCTTGCTCGGCGTGCCGCAGGACAAGGTAGTCGGTTCGATGCGTTACTTCGCCAGCGAAAGCGGCACCCCGGTACAGGCGTTGACCACCAATGGCAATGCGCGCGCGGATGCGATGCGCATGGTGCACGCCGGGGAGTTGGCTTTTGGAGCCGGCCTGCTCGCACACGGCGATGATAGCGGCGAGGTCGCCGTGGAGTTCCGCTGCCAGTACGTCGGCTTGCGGCGTCAAAACGGCCGCTTGACGACCTCGATGCGCCACGAACCGGTGCGGGCAAGTCGTCGCGCGAGACGCGGGCCTTGATAGCCGCCGTCACCGAAGATGCGCACGATGAAGGGAAACAGGCGCCGTGTGCGCCGGTCGAGCACGCACGGCGCACCG
>Ga0209640_10006137_pt1 | contig 10510 bp, 11 predicted proteins | sample RifCSP10_1_FD_184018 | JGI IMG/M metagenome (GOLD analysis project Ga0209640, IMG submission 184018) | Soil microbial communities from Rifle, Colorado - Rifle CSP2_sed 10_1 (SPAdes) (version 2) | ecosystem: Environmental > Terrestrial > Deep subsurface > Rock core/Sediment | place: Rifle...
CAGGTGATCACCCACGGCTTCACCGTCGACGAGAAGGGCCGGAAGATGTCGAAGTCGCTCGGCAATGTCGTCGTGCCGCAGAAGGTCATGCAGTCGCTCGGCGCCGACGTACTCAGGTTGTGGGTGGCGGCGACCGATTACAGCGGCGAGATCAACGTTTCGGAGGAGATCCTCAAGCGCATGTCGGACAGCTACCGGCGCATGCGCAACACGGTGCGGTTCCTGCTCGGCAACCTCGCCGGCTTCGATCCGGCACGCGATGCCGTGCCAGTGGAGGCGCTCCTCGAGATCGACCGCTGGGCGCTCGCGCGCGCGGCGGAGCTGCAGCAGGAGGTCATCGAGTCCTACCGCAACTACGACTTCCACCTGATCTACCAGAAGGTGCACGGCTTCTGCGTGATCGAGCTGGGCTCGTTCTGGCTCGACATCCTGAAGGACCGGCTCTACACAATGCCCGCGGCGAGCACGGCGCGCCGCTCCGCCCAGACCGCGATGTACCACATCGCCGAGGCGATGGTGCGCTGGCTCGCGCCGATCCTGACATTCACCGCCGAGGAGATCTGGAAGTTCCTGCCGGGCGAGCGGGACGAATCGGTGTTGCTCGCGACCTGGTGGAAGCTGCCCGCGGTGCCGGCCAAGGGCCTCGTCGACTGGCCGGCCGTGATCGCGCTCAAGACCGATGTCGCGCGGGAACTCGAGCGCCTGCGCACGGCGGGCGCACTCGGCGCACCGCTCGAGGCCACAGTGGACGTGTTTCTCGATGAGGCGCAGCATCGCCGCATGGCGGGAATCGGCGACGAACTGCGCTTCGTGCTGATCACGTCGCAGGCGAGGCTGCGGCCCGCGTCCGAACGGCCAGCGTCGGCGGTCGCCGCGGAATCGGTCGCGAAGACCGGCGCCTGGATCGCGGTCAGCGTGCACCAGGCGCCGAAATGCGCGCGCTGTTGGCACCGGCGCCCCGACGTCGGTAGCGACCCGCGGCATCCGGAAATCTGCGGGCGCTGCGTGGGCAATCTCGAGGGCCCGGGCGAAACGAGGCGTTACGCATGACCGAGGATGTCTTTCCGCAGCGGACCGCGCTCGTGTGGCTGTGGCTGTCGGCGTTCATCGTCGCGCTCGACCAGCTCGCCAAGTGGTTCGTCGTCAGCAATTTCGCGCTGTTCGAGATCCTGCCGGTCGGGCCGCTGCTTAACGTCACGCGCCTCCACAACGAGGGCGCGGCATTCGGGCTGCTGGCGCAGGCCGGCGGCTGGCAGCGCTGGTTCTTCCTCGCGCTCGCCGGCGTCATCGGCGTCGCGATCGTCTGGTGGCTGCGCTCATTGCCGGCCCGCGGCCATCCCTGGCTGTCGATCGGCCTGGCGATGATCCTGGGCGGCGCTTTGGGCAACGCCTATGACCGGTTCGTGCAGGGCCATGTGGTGGACTTCCTGCACTTCCACCTGGGCGAGTGGTTCTTCCCCGCATTCAACGTGGCGGACATCGGGATTACCACCGGCGCCATCATGCTGGTCATCGATGCGCTGATGCACACACAGCGCACGAAAGCGAAGGCCGGATGAAGGTGCTGCTCGCCAATCCGCGCGGGTTCTGCGCCGGCGTGGACCGCGCCATCGACATCGTCGTGCGCGCCATCGAGCTGTTCGGCGCGCCGATCTACGTGCGCCATGAAGTCGTGCATAACCGCTTTGTCGTGGACCGGCTCCGCGGCCTCGGCGCCGTGTTCGTGAACGAGCTCGATGAAGTGCCCGATGGCGCCACCGTGATCTTCAGCGCGCACGGCGTTTCGAGCGCGGTCGAGCAGGAGGCGGCGCGCCGCGGGCTGGCGGTATTCGACGCGACCTGTCCACTCGTCACCAAGGTGCACATGGAAGTCGGCAAGTACGCGCGCGACGGCCTCGACGTGATCCTGATCGGCCATGCCGGTCATCCGGAGGTGGAGGGCACGATGGGGCGCTTCGACAGCGGCGCCGGCGGCCGGATCCACCTGGTCGAGACAGTGGCCGATGCAAAACGCATCGCGGTGCGCGATCCGGCGCGCCTCGCAGTCGTCACACAGACGACGCTTTCCGTAGACGATACGGCCCTCGTGATGACGGCGCTGCGCGAGCGCTTTCCGTCGCTTGCGACGCCGCGCAAAGAAGACATCTGCTATGCGACGCAGAACCGCCAGGACGCCGTCAAGCAGCTGGTCGGGCAGTGCGACGTCATCGTCGTGGTCGGCTCGAAGTCGAGTTCGAACTCGAACCGCCTGCGCGAGATCGCGACGACCCGCGGCGTGCCAGGCTATCTGGTGGACGGCGCCGACGACCTGAAGCGCGAGTGGTTCGAAGGCAAGCAGGCGGCGGGCGTGACGGCCGGCGCTTCCGCCCCGGAGACGCTGGTGGAGCAGGTGGTCGCGCGGCTGCGCGAATGGGGCGGGCACGAGCCGGTCGAGGTCGTCGGCCGCGAGGAGAATGTGGTGTTCGGCCTGCCGCAGGCGCTGCGCCAGATCGCGAAGTCGCGGGCAGTCTGACCGTCGTCCTGGGTGAAGATTCCACTACCAGCACTTGACCGTGCTGTCCCCGCCATTGGCGTCCGACGCGCCGCGTCTTCCGCTTTCGTCGATGATCATCCGCGGGCACAACGGATCGGCGCGTTCATCCGCCGTGACGGCGACGATACGGAACACTGAGGCATCCGCCATTTCGACCGCAAGCCGGTAGCGGCCACGCGGCGTGCGCGAGGCGACCGGAAGGCCGGGCGGCTCGCTGCCCGCCGCGGCGTCGAGGCGGTCGCCATAGCGGCCGTGCGCGAGATGGAACTTCTCCTGCTCGGCTGCCGCGGCAAGCAGTGCTTGCACCGCTTCAACCCGGTAACCCCGCAGCAGATAGCCGCGGTACGAGGCAATCGCGAGTGTCGTCGCGATCGCGACGACCGCGAGCGCGATGACGACCTCGATCAGCGTGAATCCGGCGGTGGTGCGAGTCTGCGCCATGACGTCCGTACCGGGTCGCCGGCATAACCGGGATCGAAGGTTTCCGCGCCGATGATTCCAAATGGCCGTGGGCGGCATTCGGCGCAGTCCGCGTCCCAGTGATCCGGAAAGCCGAAGCGCAGCACGACCGGCAGGCCGGAACCGGCCAGTTCTTCCGGATCGTCTGCTTCGGTTTCGACCGAGGACGCCTGTTGAAGTCCCGTGCGCAGATCCATTGCATAGAGGCGGCGCAGCGCCCGCGGCGGTCCGCAGGGCGTCGAGTCATCCTCCGCCAGTGGCTGATAGGTCTGGAAGCGCAACACATGGTCGAACGTGATCGCGGGGCCGATGATCTTCTCGCCGGGCCCGTGACCCTCGAGACGCCGGAACCAGCCCGGCGCCGATGCCGGCACCGCGGCGACGCCTTCCGTCGCGTCAAACAAGTCCGCCTCGGTCAGGACCCGAGAGCTACCGTCTGTCTCGCGATCGAACACCACGGTGATTCGATCGACGACCGAAGTATCCCGCGGCCGTGCGAGCCAGCCCGAACCGGTCGCAATGGCAATCTGCAATCGGCCCGCACGCGACGCGAGCGAGACGTCCGGCGTTTCGTGGAATCGCTGTGCGCCGGTGCCCAGACGCGCCAGCAGTCGTGCCTGCGCCAGTTCGTTCGCCCGGCTCCCATTCGTGAAGTCAAAACGCCACAGGCCACCGCCGATGTCGACCAGGTAGGCGCGATCGAGGTGGCCGTCGCCGTCGAGATCGAGCGCGCGCGGTGCGGACGGCAGGCTCGCCGTGAGCCCGCGGACCGGCAGGTCTGCATCGGCATCGCTGCCGCTCCGCCACAGTATCCGGCCCGATACCGCGTCAATGAGGTACAGCGCGTTGCCAGCGGCGGCGGTCGCGCCGCCGCCGGCATCGAACTGCGAATCATAACCGCCCGCCAGCAGTACGACCCAATGGCCGGCGCTCTGCCCGGAATCCGCGATGGCGAGCCGCGTGACGACCGGCGGTGCGCGGCTCTCAATGCCCGCCGCGCCGGGTACTGCGATCGACCAGAGTAGCCGTGGATCGTCCGCGGACGAGATGTCAAGTGCGTAATGACGATTGCCGCCGCGGCCGAGTCCGAACAGCAGCCACAGGTGCTCTCCGGCACCGACGTCGATGCGCCCGTTACCATCGGGATCGAACCGGTGCAGCACCAGCGGTCCGTCGATGCCGTGATCCCGCACGGTGGTCGGCTCGTCGCGCATCAATCGGGCCAGTCGAGGCAGCAGTTCCCGCGGCAGCCAGGCCCAGTTTTCGACCCCGCTGGCGGCGTCGAAAGCGTGCAACAGGCCGTCGTGCGTGGCCGCAAAGACGACCCTTCTGTCCGATGCCGGGTAGTCGACGACAACCGGCGCATGGGGCCCGGGGTCACCGAGCGACCGCTCCGCCGCAAGCCAGCTCAGGATATCCTCTGAAGACACCAGGTCGCCGGCCTCCGCTCCAAGCAGCTGCGCGTCGATATGCGGATTGCCCGCCTCAATCCTGTTTGCCGCATCCAGAATCCGGTTCGTGACGAGATCGCTGTGCAGCCGCCTGGCATCCGCGACGGGCAGCCTTCCCGCGGCGCCGCCGGCGAGCAGGTTGGCATCCGGCGCGTCACTCCAGTGACTACGCGACGCGGCTCGTGGCAGGCCGCTCGCCGCGTCGACCGCGGGCATGCCATCGCGATCGACGATCGTCGGCGCTGCGAGCGGCGAGTCGGGCGCGCGCAATCCGTATCTCAGGAGATTGCCGTTCCAGCGCGCACCCTGGCGCGGCGCCGTCAGGCCGACGACGATGCCTGGTTCATCGCCGGCATCGGCGACGGGAAGGAAACCGGCCGCGGAGAGTTGTGGATCTGCGGGGACCGTGGCGTCGCGTTGGAGGCTGCGCGCAACCAGATTGACGAACGCCAATGGATCGTCCAGGCGCGAGCCGGCCCCGGCGCTTGCGGACTGGCGGTCCGGCGACGATGCGGGCGCGAGCCAGAAGACCGCCGCCGACTGCCTTCCTGGCAGGTCCGCGCGCAGATCCGACTGTTCGATCCACTGGGTGAGGGCCGGCAGACAACTGGCGCCGCAACCGCCGGTCAAGGCATCGAAATCCGGCAGGCCGCCCGCGGCAACGGCGGCCAGTTCATCGTTCGACGGCTGGCCCGCCGTCAGGTAGGCGAGGGTGACGGGACGGCAGGCGTGGCTGAACGGCGAACGGTAGCGCCCGATGGCGAGCGGATCGAATGCGGCGCGATCCGCGCGATCATCGTCTCCAAATCGACGCACGCCACCCAACAGCCAGGATGCTGCTTCCGACAGGGTTTCCCCGAGCGGCGCGCCTCCCGACGGGGGTTCAGCAGCCAGGCGACGAAGGTCGTCTGCCGCGGCCACGGCTGCTGCCGGTGCGCGCGCGACGAATCCGCCGTCGGCTTCGGCCACGCGTATCAGCGCGACTTCGAGTTCATCCGTCGCGCCGAGCACTGCGGTCAGCGATTGCGTGATCACCTCGGCCATGGATCGCTGCGAGGGCGCCCCCGAGGCGCGCAGGAAATTCAGGAAGTTGCCGCTGTAGAAAATGTAGGGATCGGCATGCGGCGGGCGGTCCCATGCGATCTCGTCCGCGCCCAGGCTGCTCCAGGGCCCCCGCGGGCCGTCCGCTGCATACCAGAATCCGTCGGCGGTGCCGTGCCGGCCACGATCCGCGCGGCACTCGACCGCGCGTGGACTGTCTGGCCGCAGCGCCGACCAGTAGCCGCGGCTGGCGGTCGGCTGCCATTGCGCAGCGCGCGACGCGATGAAGAAACCCTGCCGCGACAGCGCGGCACGCGCCGCCTCGCAATGCAGGCCGCGGGTCGAATCGGCGGGCGCGGACTCGAGACCAGCCTGGCTCGCGCAGCGCGGGGCAGGACCCGCGCCGCGGCGCCAGTAAACCAGTGCGGGATCGCAGCGAAGGACCGCCGGCACGTCCCGGCCATAGTCAATCGACGGATCGTAGGGACCGGTGACAGCGATGGTTTCTGCCGTCGCGCCGGAGTGGTCGATGACGAGCGCCAGTAACGGTTGCACCCCGGCCGGCAGGTTCGCGCGCGCGATCCAGGCCTCGTCGGAGTCGGCCGCGGCCGCCAATGCCACGCCGAGGCCGATGACGGTCGATATCGACACTTTCCAGTTCCGCGTGATGGTCTCCCTCATGGCGCGGGTACCACGAAATAGAAACCCTGTTCGAGGTGAGCGCGGGCGTCGCGGCCCGCGTGCCCCGCGGAATGGATGAAGTAGTGCCGGGCGGCGAAGGTACCGGCGTTTTCCCCGATGCTGAATCCGGCCGGCGGTGCGCCCGGCGCCGCCATCTCGCGGGTCTCGGTTTCGAAACTTGCGACAGCGGACGTGTCATCCGGATGGCGGGTTTCCGGGATCGTCGCCGCGCGACGCAACAGGGCCGCCTGCACCAGCGCGTGCGCGATGCCGGCCTCGGCGGCTTCGAACGCATCCTGCGCCAGCTGCTGGTGACTCGCGAGCGCGAGGGCCGTTACGGCGGCGGCTGCCGCGGCCAGGGCGAGTGCACCGAGCCCCGACAGCAGGACCAGTGTCACGACCAGTGCCATTCCGTGCTGTCGCCCGGTCATCGGAATTCGACGCCGTTTCGCAGTTGAATGACGCGCGAGACCCGCTTGCGCCGCACACCGCCGGGCTGCGAGGGCTCGACGATGTCGCTCCAGGCCTCGATTTCCACGCGCAGCGCCCGCGGAATGCCGTCGAGCTGCGGTCCGACCGGACGCGCCCAGCGATCGATCGCGGCGTCCGGGTCGGCGGGATCGTCCAGACCGATCTCGAACTGCAGGTCGGCGATGCCGCTGACCAGTTCCTCGTCCTGGAATGCCGGCCGCGTGCCGCCGACCAGCCGCTTGCGGCGCAGCGATGGCCAGTCGTCTCGTCCGGTCGAGTCGGCGCTGATGTAATAGATGCCGACTTCCAGATCGTGCCAGCGCGCGTCCGGACCCAGCCTGGCGAGACCATCGGCTGCGAGCGCGGCCATGCGCAGATTGGTCTCGAGTTGCAGACGTCCGGGCATCGGCGCCGAGGCATCGGTGCCCGCGTGGCGCAGGATCAGTGTGTCTGACGAGGCGACCCGGCGCCCCGCGGGGCTCGCCCGGCAGCCGATCGGCAGCCCGGGCGCCGCTTCATAGGCGCCATCGGCAACTACCAGCGGCATGGAGAGGTCGTGCGCGAGCGACGCGCCGCAGGCGCCGGCGACTTCGAGTCCCGGCCGTTCGGCCGTCCCGACTTCCGAAGCGCCGTCAACCCGACCCGACGGCGGCGCGAGACCGAGATATCCCGCCATGCGGATTTCCTCGACCAGCATGACGAATGCCGCATCCAGCGATTCCTCGAGTCGCGCGAGCGACTCGCCGCCACGCTGTGCAGCACGGCCGCGCGCGACGAATGCCAGCGAACCCGCGATGACCGCGAGCACCAGGAGCATCGCGACCAGGACTTCGACGAAAGTCAGGCCGGCTGCGCGATTCATAGGGTCACTGGCAGGACGAGCCGGTTCTGGCCGGAACCGGCGACTGGCCATTCGATCTCGATCCGGTAGCCGGCTGGATTCACGCCTTCGATTTCGACCTGCGCCGCGCTGCCGGCAGGCAATGCGGACTCGACTGCGGCAACCCAGGCAGTGATCGCGGGCGCGTCAGCGGCGAGCGGCTGGCCATCGCCGCGGTCGAGTGCGCGCAGTTCCTCGGCGAGCGATGCGGCGAAGCGTATGACGGCCCGGCGATTGGACGATTCGCGCTGGTATTGGACGCTTTGCAGCAGCAACAGGCTGCCGCCGGCCAGTCCCGCCAGCATCAGCGCGAGCGCGACGAGCGCTTCAATCAAGGTGAAACCGCGCGTGCAGCCAGGATTCAGCACGCCAGCGGCCGATCCGAAGCGTCGCGCTCGCTGACACGCGGCCGCCCGCTGCGACTGATGATCAGGGCTCTCGCGGCGGCCGCGCCGCGGCGATCGCAGATCGTAAGTGTCGCCGGGCTGGTGAAACCCGAACCGCCTTCGAAACTGACGGCGGCGCGATTCGCGCGGACTCGCGGCGCGTGGCTTGCCGTGGCCAGTGGCAGGCTGCGACGCAGGTCGTCGCCGTCATTGGCCAGCAGCAGACCGGTCGACCAGTCGGACCGTCCGCTGCATTCGCGTTCGTCGCGCGTTCCACACAGTCGGATCGATTCGCCGCGGATTGCCGCCAGCTGGCGCGCTAGATTGACGGCGTGCATGGCCGTCGTGACCGCCGCATTCCGGCGGCTGTCCAGCAGCAGATTGGTGAATGCGGGCACAGCCGCGGCGGCGATGATGGCGACGACGCCGAATACCGTCAGCAGTTCGGTCAGCGTGTGCCCCCGCAAGCCGGTGATTCTGTCAAGCATGCGGCGAGGCTAGCGCGCCGCCGGGCGGGCTCCCTGCTGCAATTCGGCCGTGTTTGAGCGGAAATCCGCCGGGGGGTATATTCGCGCCCCATGGACCACGCCCAGCCGCTCCCTGCCGACCGCAAGCGCGTCCAGGCAATGCTCGCCACGCATGGCATCCAGCCCACGGCGCAGCGCGTCCGCATCGCGGAACTGCTGTTCTCGCGCGAGCAACACCTGACCGCGGACCAGGTCATCCAGGCGCTCGGCCGCGACGGCACGCATGTCTCCAAGGCGACCGTCTACAACACGCTCAACCTGTTTGCGGCGAAGGGCCTCTTGAAGTCGTTGCAGGCCGATCCGGCGCGCGGCCTGTTCGATTCCAATACCGAGCCGCACCACCACTTCCACGTGGAGGACACGGGCGAGCTGATCGACGTCCCACCCGGAGCCGTGCAGTTTTCGAAGCTGCCGGCGTTGCCGGCCGGCACCGAGTCGGTGGCGGTCGAGGTCGTGATCCGGGTGCGCCGCAAGGGCTGAGGACGCCGTTGCCCGCCGCCCGGGCCTTGCCTATACTGCGCGCCCCCACCGCCGGTGTAGCTCAGTTGGTAGAGCAGTCGCTTCGTAAGCGAGAGGTCGGGGGTTCAAGTCCCTCCACCGGCACCAATCCTCCAGCATCCCGTTTCTGGCGCGCCGTTCAGTCGCTGACTTTGCCGGGCAAATTGATCCTCGCGATATTTTCCGCCAGCGCCTACTGGCTGATCGACGCGCTGGGAACCGGGTTTGAATGGGACACGACGATTTTCGGTCACTTCGCCTGGCAATCTCACCTTTTGGCGGTGATATTCGGCGCCCTGGTCATGGCTCCCTACGCCGCCGCATCGCGCATCCTGTGGCTGCGAATACCGGCAATGTGGGTTGCGAGCGCGCTCATCTATTTCTACGCGATCCAGTTCGTGGTCGACGGACCGTTCAGCTACGACACTCTCAGCCCATTCCTCATCAGCGGCGGCGGCGCTGCGCTCCTGGTCGGGCTCTCCGTGGCAATGCTTGCGCCGCGCCGAATCTCGTGGCGCCTGTTCGCACTGTGCCTCGTCGCCGGCGTCGTCGGTGGCGCCGCATTCGCAGAGTCTGTCTGGCTCGGTTCGGATTTTGAAGTGGTTGGCGGCCACCTGGTCTGGCAGGTCCTGGTCTGCCTGGCGCTGCACCTCGGCCTGCGGCGCGCGTCGGCCTGACTGATTGACGCACAAGCGCCGCACAGTCGCGTCTCGGCAACTGGCCGGCGCCGTTTCTTGCCATGCCCCCTGCCGGGCGGTTCTAGTGCCGGACGACGGCAGCCCGGACCCGGCCGTTGCAGCCAATAACGACGATTTGCCAGGGGGATTCGAAATGCGTGGAACGATCATCATGTGGAGTGGTGAGAAGGGAGTCATCACCGCGGGCGGGCAGCGCTACGACTTCGACATTCATCAATGGCAGGGCGCGACCGCGCCGGCCGCAAACATGACCGTCGACATCGCGATGAGCGACGGCAGGTTGACCGGCGTCGCGCCGGTCAGCGAAGCCGACCTCGCCAAGGAGAAGATGGCGGCGCTGACCGGCCAGGGCGGCAAGGTCGCAAAGGCCGTGTTCGAGAACGTCGGCAAGGATGTTGCCATCGCCTATGGCGTGTTCCTGGTCGCGGCGCTGTTCCTGAGCGTCGTCAGTTCGGGCGGCATGCTCGGCATCGAGCTTAAGCTCACGAACCTGCTGAGCTCCAACATGGGCATCACCGGCACAGGGCAGGGCGTGTTCCTGATCCTGCTGGCGGGGGCAACCATCGCCGTGCCGTACTTCTGGAAGCACAAGTTCGCGCCGCTCGCGTTCGTCGTGCCGCTGCTGATCACGCTCAAGGGGTTCTGGCCGCTGTACCAGCAGCACCGCGAAGCGCAGAAGGCGATGAAGGCGATGGGCGAGTTCGGGCAGATGATGGGGCAGACGGCGCAGCAGATGAGCGGCAATTCCGGCGGCATCTTCGAGAGCCTCGGCTTCGGCGCCTACATTATTTTCGTCGCCACGATCTATCTCGCATTCAAGGGAATCGTGCGATTCCTGGGCCGCTCCTGAGCGGATCCGCAGCGATCCATCGCCGGCCGCGGCTC
>Ga0209640_10006138_pt1 | contig 10510 bp, 17 predicted proteins | sample RifCSP10_1_FD_184018 | JGI IMG/M metagenome (GOLD analysis project Ga0209640, IMG submission 184018) | Soil microbial communities from Rifle, Colorado - Rifle CSP2_sed 10_1 (SPAdes) (version 2) | ecosystem: Environmental > Terrestrial > Deep subsurface > Rock core/Sediment | place: Rifle...
ACGCCAGTCCTCGAGGTGCTCAGGTCGGCCTGGTCCGCGGCCTGGCATCTCCCCCTAATCTGCGAGACCGTGGCCAACCCTTGGCCGCTCGTGAAGGATGTCCACTTCAAATCGTTCAGTCTCGAAAACGTCATAGGCGTCATCGACTTCATGCTGCCGGCGCTGCCTGCGCGGATCGACTGGCTTGAGGAGATGGGGGAGCGGCGTCACGAACTCCTCTGTCGAACCTACAACTTCAGGGATTGCGTGGAAGCCGGCGTAAGGGAGACTTTCGAGTGATCGTCGCCTCCTACGTCCTACACTACGGGAAGGAGTATCTCGCCTGGTCGATTCGCTCGATCCAGGACTGCGTGGACGAAATCCAGATCCTTTACTCTCCGAGGCCATCCTTCAGCTATCAGAGCAGCGTACCGTGTCCGGAGTCAGAGGAAGAACTGAAGGCGGAGGCGAATAGATTCCTCGCTCCTGGAAAGAAGCTTCGATGGACTACCGGCAACTGGACGCAAGAGGGGGCTCACCGGGACGCCGCAGTTGAGCAGGCTTTTGTGCGCGGCGCCACAGTGCTGCTTGTTGTGGACGCCGATGAGATCTGGGATCCGAAGACTCTACGCGCACAGCTGATGGCGGCGGAAATATCCAAGGAGCGCGACACCCTTGCTCCGTTCTGCCACTTCTGGAGATCGTTTTCGCACGTCTGCATTGACCCGTCTCGTCCTGTTCGAATCCTGAACCTCAGGAGCCCATCCGGCCTTCGGTATGCGGACCAAAAGATTCCCGTCCTGCACTTCGGTTATGCTCAAAGCGAGAAGATCACGAAGTACAAAATCGACATCCACGGCCACCGCGGCGAGTGGAGGCCCGAGTGGCACGCACAGAAGTTCCTGCCCTGGCGCCCTGGAGTCGAAATGAAAGATGTCCACCCGACCTGCGGGTGGAACTCCTCCTTCGGCGACTACTTCTGGAATCCAAAGCCGACTCCGAAGGAACTCCAGGAGGTAGTCGCAGCGCAGCTCTTTGGGCATCCTTACGCTGACCTTGAGGTGATCCGATGATTGCGGTCTGTGTGCCGGCCTACAACCTGATCGAGTACACCCGCTGGGCGATTGAGTCTGTGGTCAAGCATTCAGCGCCGCACGATGTGCGGCTCTACCTGCTGGACAACGGTTCCGAAAGAAGGAACGTGTTCGACTACATGAAGTCGATCCCGAAAGCAAAGGTGGTCAGGAACGACATCAATCGTTGGGTCTACGGCGGCTGGAATCAGCTTTTCGAAATGGCCATGGCCGACAAGCCTGACCTTGTCGTTCTCATGAGCAACGACGTGCAGGTCGGAAGAAATTGGCTCGACGGAATCGTCAGGGAGCTCGCCGTCGACCGGAAAAGATACTTCCTTCCGAACGGAAACTTCCACGATCACGTCATGTTCGGTCGAGAGGTGGAGGCCGCCCTTGCGGCGATCGGGGACGGACCAAAAACGACGCCAGGGCGCGCGGGCTGGCTGATGGCGATTCCGGCGGAGGCCGTCCCCCTCTTCATGCCGATCCCGATCACTTTGCGCTTGTGGTACGGGGACGATTGGATTCATTGGAAGCTAAAGGGCGCCGGCTACAAGTGCGAAACTGTCCTCGACTCCTGCGCAATCCACTTTGGATCGAAGACCTTGGAGATCATGAATCAGGAGGAGAAGGTCAGGATCATCGCGCAGGATAAAGTCGAGTACGAACGCCTCACTGGGGAGAAGATGCAATGATCCGCAAGGTGATGACCCTGACGATCAACTACGATCACAAACAGCGCGGGGTAGACCAGGCCTTCGAGAGCGTTTTTGGACGCGAAAACGTCCTCGACTTCGACTACCAAAAACTTCGTGAGCAGAATCACGGCAACGTCAGCTTTGTTAACACGCTGTTTCTGGAGAGAGTTCGGGCCTTTCGTCCGGACTGGATTTGGATGCAGCTGCAGATGACCGAGACGATTACACCGGAAGCGATCATGGAGGCCAGGAAGATCGTCCCCAAGTGCGTGATATCGCATTGGATGGGGGACTGCAGAGCGATGATCGCCCCCTACCTGGCATCAATCTGTAAGGCGACCCATTTGACGCTTGTTTCCAATACAGGTCAGCTGCAGTCGTATCGAGACGTCGGAGCGCCTATCGCGAAGTACTGCCAGATCGGCGTGGACTGGGAGGAGGATGTTATCGGTCTTCCGGAATGGGCTCCTCCGTTTCGCGTTCCGGAAGTAATCCTGCTCGGCCACCACTACGGCGCCAGCTACCCGGGGACCGTGCAGCGTGAGCGCGCCATCGCCGACCTGATCGGTGCCGGCGTTGACGTTGGGGTGGTTGGGAATGGCTGGCCAACCTGGGCTCGCCCCGTAGGCAGCTGTCACGTCAAGCAGCAATACCACGTCTGGATTCGCGCGAAGGTCGGCCTCTGCGTCAACAACTTCAACGACATCGAGCTGCACTACAGCGACCGCCAGCTGATCGCCATGGCCAGCGGAACGCCGATCGTCTGCTACAAGGTCCCAGGCCTCGAGAGCGAATTTGACGACGGTGTCCACTGCCTCATGTACAGGACATCAGAAGAACTCATCCGCCACGTTCAGGCCCTGCTGGCGAACGAGTGGTTTCGGAAGCAGGTTGGGGCCGCCGGAAGGGCGAAGATTATGAAGGACCACACCTGGTGGAATCGGATCTTCGGGATCCTTCCGGAAGTCGAAAAAATCAGCGCATCCCTGGCTTAGTGTGATACAGTTTTGTCCATGAAACACAATTTGACGCTTCTGACCCTGGTCCTGCTCTGCGGGCAATCCTTCGGCGACACTCTCATCCTGAAGGGCGGAAAGAAGGTCGAATGGAAGGCCCTACGCGACAAGGGTGACTCCTACGAAGTCGAGCTCTTAAACGGAACCGTGCAGACCGTTGCCAAGAAGGACGTTGAGAAGATCGACATCTTCGATGCGCAGCCCGTGCTGGCCGGTGCGGCGATTTCCTTCGTCGGGAAGACCAGGACGGCGGAACTTCTCGGGGCCGTGGCGCCGAAGAGGGATGTGGTCTTTGGGGTGGTCAAGGGCGGCGCTCAGGGGCTTCAGATTTTATCCGAGATTGATGCCCCTACCATCCTGCGGATTCCCTACAAGCTCCCCGATGAATACGACCTATCCATCATCATTGAGCGTAAGAGCGAAATTGGAAATTTCTATATCGGCCTGACCTCTGGGGACCGGCAGTTTCTGCTGGAGTTCGATGGGGATCGTGGGTCCTATTCCCAGTTCTGCGGCGGCCCTGGGCGTCGCGGCCAAGCTCTTGAGCGTGGAAAGCGGAAGGACATCCTAGTTCAGGTTCGAAGGACGGCTGTCGTGGTGACCGTTGATAAGAAAGAGTTCCTTGTCCATCAAGCCTCACCAGCCGGTTTATTTTCCCCTCATCAGCTTCCCAACGGAGAGACCGGGCTCTTCCTCGGCACTCAGCGCATCTACGGAAACGCAGAAAACGCCAACTTCGTCGTTTATCGGCTAGCGGCGGCGTCGCAGCCGTGAAGTTGGTCTCGCAAAGCGCCTACTTGGAAGCGAGACCATTTCCTCACGCCGTTATCGACGACATTTTTCCAGTTGACGTTATTAGGGCGTCCGAGCAAGAGTTTCCCGAGGAAGATCATCAAGCATGGAAGCGGTTTTCCAATCCGCGGGAAATGAAGATGATCTCAAACGACGCCCGCTTCATGGGGCCCCGCACAAAAGAACTTCTTTCAATGATGTGTGAGCCGGAGATCGTAAATGCGATCTCCGAAATGGTTGGAATATTCGAACTCATTCCAGATCTGTACGGCGGAGGAATGCATCTTTCCCCTCAGTACGGAAGGCTTGGCGTTCACACCGACTTCAATCGAGGCGTTAACGGCTACCGAAGAGTTAACGCTCTCCTCTTCTTGAACTCAAATTGGCGTCCGAAATGGGGTGGTAATTTGGAGCTGTGGGCTATCGACCGAAGCCACTTCGTCAGTATTTCTCCGATTGCTAATCGTTTGATTGTTTTTACGAGTTCAAGTAAGTCCTTCCATGGACATCCGCACCTGCTCCGATGCCCTAAATACCGTAGCAGAAAAAGCTTGGCCGTGTACTACTTCACCAAAGAGCCGCCGGCCGATGTCGATGAGCCACGCGATACCGTCTTCATGGATGTCTGATGCCTGGAAGGTCGAAAGTCCCATGCAGCCGAGATCTCCCGAAGATTCACGTTCGAGAATCCGGCCATAGGCCAAACGGGAAAATCTGCCTCAGGGGTCACAAGCACTGCGCCACATGTCAGTCTTCCGTTGTCACCTACGGCGTACTGGAGTACGCCAGGGCGAAGGAGCGGCGGCGTCGGGTGGGCAGCAGATGAATATCGGGATCGACCTCCACGACACCCTGACCTACGCTCCGGAGTTCTTCTCAAAGCTCCTTAAGACGTGGCCGGGGAATAAGTACATCGTGACTGGTACGCCGGCGCGAGATGCCGCCCACGTAATGAAGATTGTGCGGGATCTCGGCGTAGAGGTCGATGGAATCTTCATGGGGTTTGATTTCGAAAAAAGCAACATGGGTGCCGAGCACTTCAGGAAGATGGCTCAACATAAGCTCGAAGCCCTGAAAACGGCAAAAGTCTCCGTCTACTTCGACGACAATCCGTTCTACGCCGAATTCATGAGGCACCACGGAATCGTGGTGTTCCAGACGATCGTTTCTCCAGCTTACCTCGAGGCGTACAGGGCCAAAGATTCGTACTTCTCCTGCCATCTGCAAGAGAGGCAGTTCAGTTTCCTGGAGAAGCTATGAAGGCCGTGATCTGTGCAGCCGGCAAGGGGGAGCGTCTTGGCCTGGGGATCCCGAAAGCCCTCGTCAAGGTCGGCGGGCGACCTATCATCGACTGGCAGTTGGACGCCCTGGACGAGTACGAAGTCACCGTGGTCGCTGGCTATAAGGCGGACGACGTCATACGCCAGGTGGGGGGCAGGGCGCGCGTGATCGTCTCCGAGGATTACGCCAGCGCGTCAACGTGCCACTCGATCGGCCTGGTCAAGGAGAGCTCCGTTTGCCTGATCCTGGATGGGGATATCCTGTTCCCGAAGAGGGAGTTCCCGCTGCGCCCTTTCATTGGAGTGTGCCGTCCAAGGAGCGAGGATCCGGTCTATGCTGTAGTGGACAATGGCTTTGTAAGGGGCTTCAGTCGCTCCAGCTGGGGGTGGGAATGGGCGTGCATCTTCGCCTGGCGCCCTTCGTTTTTTGCTGGACGCAAGACCGGTTATGTGTACGAGGCTTTGCAGCCTGAACTTCCTATCCAAGCCGAAGTGGTAAGTTGCTTCGAGGTCGATACTCCAGGAGATTTGAGGGGAGCGGAAGAGTGGGTAGCGAAGAGGATGTAGCCAGGAAGTTTTGGGAGGCCAGGGCCCAACGTCCGGACTTCCTCTGGAGAGATCTGGCGGAGCTCAACTTCAAAGTCTTATCTCCACTTCTACGTCCGCATATGAACGTGCTCGATCTAGGCGCCGGCGACGGTCGCCTGACCTCCATGATTGCGGATCGCGTAAATCACGTTCACGCCGTGGACTATACTTCTGCGGTGAATCGAATTTCCAATGCAAAAGTCTCGAGGGAGATCTCTGACATTAGGGTCTACGAGACGAGGGAGAGGTACGACCTTATCGTCTTGTTTGGGGTCATGAACTTCATCGAAGACGAAACCTTGATGTACAGCAAGTGCTCTACCTGGCTATCCCCCCTCGGCCGTCTTGCCGTGAAGCACCAGTGCGGGAGGGACGGCCTTGTGTCTGTTTCCACGTCGATCGGTGGTGTTCCCTACCGCAGTACGTATCCGTATCTCGGCACCGAGGTGACTTCGCTTCTTAAGGCCGGCTTTCGCGCGGTTGAGGTGAGCAAGCCGTACCCGGAGGAGCTCAACATCTGGAAGGACACGGTTTACGTGTCCTTTATTGCCTCCAAATGATCTATCTCTTCAAGAACAGGTTCTCCTGCACCGACGTCTTCAGGGCGCTGCATGAGAAGATGGTCCGCCGTGGCTATTCGTGCGTTCGCGTGATCGACGAAGATCTGGCCAACCCAAAGGAGTTGGTCGACGCGCTCAGAGGCCAGGAGGTCACCCTGATTACGTCGGACCACCTCTCCGACGACATGAAGCCTTACGGGAAGAACGGCTATAGCGTGAACGAATGTGTCGAGATCCTGAAGCCGGTAAAAAAATTCTTCGGAATGCACGACCTTGGGGTCAGCACGATCGACGACAAAGTTGACGGCTATACGGTGCTTCTACCTGGAGAGAATTGGGGGGCGCTCTTTCCGGATCGTAAAAACACCTACGTTGTCGGGCACGGCAAATTCACTTCTACGATCAGGGATGGAAGCCACGGAGCCGTCTTCTTCGTTTCCTCCGTTTACGTTTACAACAACAATCCCAAAGAATTCTTGTGGGCCTTCGGGTTCCTGATCAAGCTCGGAATCCCATTTAAGTTCCCAAGGTACCCGCTTGGAGGCCCCCTAGCCCAGGCCGTGCTGGCCGCTGGCGGGAAGGTAATCGATACCGATCTTGAGTCCTTCGACCTCCTCCTCCGTTGCCATACCGCGATCTCAAACGCCAACTCCTCGATCGCTGTTGAGGCTTGCATGGCTGGCTGTCGATCCGTCAATCTTGGGTGGTCCTTCGTGCCGAGCGAAGTCTATAAGGCGTTCGAAATTCTAAGCGTCAACGATCGTGAAACTCCTGTAGAGGAGTGGAGAATCTCCGAGGGGTCGACGAAGGGGTGCATGGAGGAGTACGTTTTCAAAGTCGATAGGTGCATTGAGATCGTTTCCGGGGAGGCTGAAAATGGCAAGTAGGGTGCCGGCGGACGTCCAGAAGGCCTGCCGCAGATGCCTTGCGATCTTTTGGGGCCCAGACTCCGTCAAGATCTGCAGTTCGTGTAGGCGGAAACGGTGCCCAAAGAAATCCAAATTGTGTTGAAGTTGCCGTTGACTCCCCACAATCTTCTAGTAAGATGATTATGTGCCACCCGAAGAAGAAGCGACCCAGCAAGCCAGTCGTCCGAATCTACGTGGGCGAGAGCTGGCCGCCAGGTCCGATTGCCGGCGAGCTCCCGCGGTCCAACGGCGCCGGAGATCACGACCGAGAGCCGCATCGAATTGTGCGGCGCTGAATAGACAGTCGAGGGCTCACGAAACTTTTGTCGGCGCAAGGGGCAGTACGTCCCCGCTGTTAAGGGCGGCGGGGTTACTTCGGTGTAAGGCGAGGAGCAAGGATGGTTATGGCGCGTGAACGGATCATGGGACCTGTCGGCGGCAAAGATTCTCAGCGTTGAGGAGATGACCAAGGTGCTTGAAGTGGCGAACCGGACGTGCGCGTGGTTCTATATGTTCGTAGTTACGTGCGCAAATACCGGGCTCCGACTCTCAGAAGTCGCCCACATCAAGGCCGACGATCTCCAGCTCGGGCAGTTGAAGGTGGTGCGCCGGAAGAAGCGGAGCCTTCACGTCTCCACCATCGACATCAAGCCCGCGCTCTGGAAGCTGTTGAGCGAGTGGGCGACGATGTTCGACGGCTACCTGTGGCCGGGAGCGTCGAAGCCCTGCATCATCCACCGGAGCAAGAAGGGCGTGAAGCAACCTCCCGAAGCGGCCTGCCAGGGCGGGCATCTGGCGCTCCGGACGGTGCAGAACCGTTGGGCGCTCACCATCGCGGAGGCGGGCCTGAAGGTGGCCGGGCGCGGTATCCACACCACGCGGCACCACTTCGCAACGGAGATGTACCGCAAGACGCGGGACCTCCGGGCTACTCAGGTGGCGCTGGCGCACTCGTCGTCCACCATCACGGAACGCTACGCGCATTGTGTCGATCTCAAGGAAAAGATTCACGGACTGGAGGCGGTGCTATGAGCAGGTTCGACTGCGACGGAGACGGAGACGGACCAGAGTACAACAACGCTTGGGAACTTCATGAGAGGGCCGGGCTGAACGCCTTGCGCGGGAAGCGCGGGCAGGCGGTCCTGAAGGAGTTGGAGGCCGCCTTACTGGCGCTTCCGGAGAAGAAGCTCCTGAACGGCAAGCTGGCCCGAGAGGGTGGCGTTTGCGCCATCGGGGCTCTCGCCCTCAAGCGCCGGATCGAGGCTGGAGAAACAAGGGACGCCGCGCTGAAGTGGATGGAGGAGCAGGTCGACCCTGAGGACTTCGAGCAGTGGGGTGAGCAGACGGCCTACTTCGCGAAGAAGCACCTCGGCATCGTGAAGGCCCTCGCCTACAAAATCTCCTTCCAGAATGACGAGGGGCGCGGCGAGTACGCACATGGCCATCGGGAGACTGAGGAGGAGCGGTTCGAGCGCGTCCTAAAGTGGGTCCGCGAACAAATCGTGAAAGTCTAAAGGAGAAGTCGGTGACGACGAGGGAAACAAAGCGCGTCCTGAAGAAGGCGCTTCGGCGGATGCGCAGGAAGCTGGGGGCGTCCCATCCATTTGTCAGGGCCACGGGCGGGGTACTGAAATCCCACCTTGGCCTGCGTGAGCAGTTCGTGGAGGTCCGTGAGTCGGTTCAGTTTTGAGGGGATTTATGGCGCACGATAGCTGGCATTCCTACCCGAAGGTTCATGCGATGGGCCACGCGGCGGTCAAGGATCTGTTCCTTGACGAAGTGGTGGTTGAGGAGAAGGTGGACGGCTCCCAATTCTCCTTCGGAAAGTTCACAAGCCAAGAGGGGGCCGAGTACCTCCGCTGCAAGTCGAAGGGCGTGGAACTGACCGTCGAAGCCCCCGACAACATGTTCAAGCGCGGCGTCGAGGCGGCGAAGGAACTGTTCCCGCTCCTCAAGAATGGATGGGCCTACCGGGGAGAGTACCTCAACAGCCCGAAACACAACACGCTCTGCTACGAACGTACCCCGGCCAAGCACGTCATCCTGTTCGACATCAACACCGGGCAGGAAGCATACCTGAGCCGGGCCGAGAAGGAAGCGGAAGCCGCCCGTCTTGGGCTGGAAATCGTCCCCGTGGTCCACGTCGGGGAGGTCAAGGACATCGAATTCTTCCGGTCCTTCCTTGACCGAGAAAGCATCCTCGGCGGGCAGAAGGTAGAGGGGGTAGTCGCCAAGAACTACAAGCGGTTTGGCATCGACGGCAAGGCCCTGATGGGGAAGTTCGTATCGGAAGCGTTCAAGGAGGTCCACGGTGCAGACTGGAAGGAGCGCAACCCTGGACAGGGTGACATCGTAGCTCGGCTGATCCACAAGCTCCGTACCCCGGCGCGGTGGGCCAAGGCTGTCCAGCACCTTCAGGAGAAAGGGGCGCTTGAGGGATCGCCACGCGACATCGGCAAGCTGATCCCGGCCACGGGCCAGGACATCAAGGACGAATGCGAGGCCGAGATCAAGCAGATGCTTTTCGATTGGGCTTGGCCCGACGTCCAGCGCGGCGTCATCAGCGGCGTGGCTGAGTGGTACAAGGAAGAGTTGCTCAAGAAACAGTTCGGTGCGTGAAACGAGGATAAGGACATGAACGAAAGATCGGGACAGCCCATGTACGACGTCTACTACTGCGGCCTCTGCACTCGCCCAGGCCCAAGGAACATTTTCGCCATTGTCGATGACGAGCGCGGCTTCGTGGACTACCACAAGTGCAAGGACGAGCGGCGATGTGCGGAACATATGGCAACCGTGGACTGGGAGAAGGTCCAAGCGGAAGCGCGGACCTAGCCTTATGTGCTTGACCGTTTTCCGGGAGATAGAAGTTACCGCCAGGAAGCCATCCCGCTGCATCTGGTGTGGCGATGGGATCGTCGTTGGTGAGAAGCATTGGCGGCAAGTCGGCAGGATGGAGGGCGAGATCCAGGACGGGAGATTCCATCAAGAGTGCTGGACAGCCTCGCACGAGTTCTTCCAGGCAAACAAGATGGAGTGCGAGTTCGAGGAGTGGGGATTTAAGCGCGGCTCTTTTGAGCCCCGCTAATCGGAGGGTTCGTAGGTCATGATTGGAATGCCGCCCCCAAGCTACTACGAGAAGAAATTCTCTCAGGCTGACGTCGATGTAGCTGTCTGCAAAGAGCGCGACCGATGCCTTGGGCTGATTTCGGAGATCCTCAAGGATGGGGTCGTAGCCGGTAGCGATGAGTGGGCGGCGCTGGCGGCTGTCCAGGTGTTGATCCGTGACTACGAAGCAGATTGAGGCGTGAACCTGATGAAATACATCACGCTATTTGCGGTCGCGTCTCTCTTTTCTGGGGTGGCTCTTGGGCTGGGCGTATACAAGGCCATCACGACCATGAACGCATTCTGGTTCGCAATGTCCGGGGTGTGGCTTGCGGTAACTGCCCTGAGTGTTTCGCTGGCGGCCGTTGTCGCGCGAACTGAAGCAGAGTCGCGGAATTGAAGGTTTAGGGGACGCGAAATGAATCTCCGAGGAGCGCCAGCCCATCGCGCCGGTAACCGTATTCGGCCGTTTTTCGCACACCCTCTTACCATTCACGGAGTGAAC
>Ga0209640_10006139_pt1 | contig 10509 bp, 11 predicted proteins | sample RifCSP10_1_FD_184018 | JGI IMG/M metagenome (GOLD analysis project Ga0209640, IMG submission 184018) | Soil microbial communities from Rifle, Colorado - Rifle CSP2_sed 10_1 (SPAdes) (version 2) | ecosystem: Environmental > Terrestrial > Deep subsurface > Rock core/Sediment | place: Rifle...
TTGAAAATATCGCCGACAACGCCCAGATCCGAGACCTGGAAGATCGGCGCTTCCGGATCCTTGTTGATCGCGATGATCGTCTTCGAGCCCTTCATCCCGGCCAAGTGTTGGACCGCGCCCGAAATGCCGCAGGCGATGTAGAGTTTCGGCTTAACAGTCTTTCCCGTCTGGCCGATCTGCAGGGAATAAGGAACCCAGCCAGCGTCCACCACCGCCCGTGTCGCCCCGATGGCGCCGCCGAGCATCTCGGCTAACTGCCGCAGCACGTCAAAATGTTCCGCCGCCTTCAGACCTCGCCCGCCGGCGACGATCACGTTGGCCCCTTCAAGCTGCGGTCCTTCTTGCTGGACCGTTACCCGTTCGGCCACGCGGACTTTATGGATGGCCGGATCAGAAGGCGGCACGACCTCTTCGACGATGGCCGTTTGATTACGTGGTATTGCCTCAAACGACTTCTGTCGGACCAGCAATATATTCGTTCCGGGGCTGTCCAGCGTACTCACGTTGAGATAGCTGCCTCCTAGGGCCGGGATCGTGGCCTCGACCGAACTACCTTTCAAGGCAAAATCGCCAACGTCGGTGATCGCGCCCGAGTCAAGCACCACGCTCAGCGCGGCGGCCAGGTCCCGACCGGCATAGCTCGAGGCAAAGAGCATCACGGCAGGGCGATATTTCTGTATCAGTCCCGCGATGGTCTCTACGGCGGGAAGCGTCAAGTAATCGCGAAAAACCGGATCGTCCGATCGATACACCTTGCTGGCGCCGTGGTTGGCGAGTGTCTGGACGGCATCGCCCGGGGCGGGTCCGAGCAGGATAGCCTCGGCCGTCCCCACCTCAGCCGCCTTTGACAGCATCTCCAGAGTGGTCGGAGTAACCTTCTCCTCGATCACCTCGGCATAGACCCAAATGAGAACAGCCATATCTTGAATTATGAATTTTGAATTTTTAATTCTGAATTTTTAGTTTCAGGTCGATAATTCAAAATTAAACATTTAAAATTGAAAATTACCTCATTGTTTAGATAACTTTTAACTCGGCGAGAAATTCCGCAATCTGCTTTCCGCCATCCCCTTCGTCCGTAATGATCTTGCCAGCCGAACGGGCAGGCGGTCTTCCAACACTCAACACCTTTTCTCTAGCGCCGGCCCCGCCGACCTGGTCCGGTCCAAGACCTAAATCTCCAGCGGTATACTTCTTAATTTCTTTTTTCTTGGCAGCCATGATGCCCTTGAGCTGGGGATAGCGGGGCTCGTTGATGCCGCTGGTAACCGTGACCAGCGCCGGCAACTCGGCCTCGACGACGTCGTAGCCGCTCTCGCTTTGCCGCTTGATAGTGATCTTGTTGCCCTCAACGGCGATCTCTTTAGCGAAGGTGAGGGGAGCAATCCTCAACAGCTGAGCGATTTGTCCTGGAACGATTCCGGAATAGCTGTCACTGCTTTCGGCAGCGCAGATCACCAGGTCAAAGGGCCCTTTCTTAATGGCTGCTGCAAGCACCTTGGCAGTGCCCAGCGTATCGGAGCCGGCGAGGGTATCATCCAAAATGTGAATCGCAGAAGTCGCACCCATGGCCAAGGCGTTCCGAATGCCGATGGTGGCATCATTGATACCCATGGTCACAACCTTCACTTCGCCGCCGTGCTTTTCCGTGAGGCGCAGCCCCTCCTCGAGGGCGCTGGCAGCCGCAGGGTCCAGCTCATGGGGGATACCCTTGCGCACCATGCATTTAGTGGCAGGATCGATCTCTATGATTACCGAACTAGCCGGAATAACCTTGGCGCAGATGATGACGTTCAATGTTCCAGCCTCGTTAGGCAGCGATCACAAAAAAGTCCGATGATAACAAAGACGCCCCAGCGATGAGTGCGCCTTTCGAGAACGGCTTCCTTCAGCGACTAAGCAGCGAACACGCTGATGGACCGGCAGGCCGGTCTATTTCAGCCAGTCGGAGACCTTGCCCTCCATCACGACATCCAGTATCTCTTTGCAGTCCTGGATCGCCTTATCCACGATTTTCGGGTCGTTCATGTGCGGCATCGCCCAATTGATGGCACCGTGAAGCGCCTGAACGACATCTTTGAGATGCTCGTCCAACGCCTCGTTGTTTGGTGCTTGCGGCATAACTGTTTCTCCTAATAATACAGCCGGCCCTTGTTTGGATCGGGGACTTGAAGACCCATCTTCTCGATCAGAGGGTTCACTTCCTTGATGTATTCGTCTCTGGCTTGGGCATTGGTCCGGCGCTTTAAACCCCAATGCCGATACCGCTCAGAGCGGTACGAATCCGAGCGGCCAAACATGTCAAGCGCCTTGACATACCAGCAATCGAGGGCCTTCTGGACCTTCGCCTTTGAATCTCCGCCTTTGGCAGCTAGCTCGGCTGTCTTGGTAGTTCCAAAATCGATGTGACCTTCTTCCTCTCTCATGACGTCCGGGAGGATTCGCTCCAGCGGCGCGTAGCTGCAGCCCATAAACTCCTCTAGCTGGTACCTGCCGATACGATCGATGAGGAAGCCGAATACCGCGAAATCTTCCCAGGTCGTGATCCTGCCCCGAAAGGCCTCCACATAACGTTCCTGATTCGGGCGACTGAGCACGTAAGAGACGTCGGCACCGATATCGCCGGCGAGGCGCGCTATCTTGCGATAGTGGTCAATCTCCTCGGCAGCCGTCCTGGCAACGATCAGTTGGTCGAGCTTGGTCGGTGCCGTCGGCAAAATCATCTCCACGTAGAGATGGGGTCCGCCGATTTCACAATCCGCTTGAATAGCCAGAACGCGCCTCAAAAGGTCCTGGTATTCTTGATCCATTTTTTCGAAATCTTTAAGCTCGATCTTGTCCCTGAACATCAATCTGCCTCCTGTCCTTATCGCTTACGCGCAACGATCTACAAACGCTTAACAAATCAGGCCCGGAAAATCAATAGTCCTGCACGCCCAAAATCCGCTTTACTTAGTGTCGTTTCTACACTAAAGTAGGCGGCGACATCTCGCACCAAGGAGTCTCCGTGAATCACGCCAACAACCTCGCCCTGCTAACCGACCTATACCAGTTGACCATGGCCCAGAGCTATTTCCAGAGCCGCAAACTCGAGCCGGCGACCTTCAGTCTCTTCATCCGCAACTACCCCCCGCACCGAGGCTATTTCGTCTGTGCCGGCCTGGAAGACGTGCTGCGCTATCTGGTCGATTTTGCCTTTGACGGCGGGTCCCTGGACTACCTCCACTCGTGTCGGCTCTTCGCCGACGAGTTTCTCGACTTCCTCAAAGGCCTGCGCTTTAGGGGGGAGATGTGGGCGATTCCCGAAGGACGCCTCTTATTCAAGGAGGAACCGATTCTCGAGATCACCGCCCCCATCGTTGAGGCCCAGATCGTCGAGACCTTCATCATCAATCAGATCAATCTCCAAACCCTGATCGCCAGCAAGGCCGCCCGCTGCGTCCACGCGGCGCGAGGCCGCGCTTTGGTGGATTTCTCGTTGCGCCGCACTCACGGAATCGACGCGGGCCTGAAGGTCGCCCGCTGTAGCTTCCTGGCCGGCTTTAGCGCCACGAGCAACGTTTTGGCGGGCCAGCGATACGGTATTCCCATTGTCGGCACTATGGCGCATTCGTTTGTGTGCAGCTTCGAGCGCGAGATCGACGCTTTTCGAAGCTTCGTTGCCAGTTTCCCTGACAACTCGACTCTGCTCATCGACACCTACGACACGCTGGCGGGCGCCCGCAGCGCCGTGGAGGTGGCGCGCGAGATGGCGGCGAGAGGAGGGCGCCTGCGCGGGGTCCGCATCGACAGCGGCGACCTCGCTTCCCTGGCCCGCGAGGTCCGCAAGATCCTGGATGAGGCGGGGCTGTCTGATGTCAAAATCTTCGGCAGCGGCGGATTGGACGAATACGATCTGGCCTCGCTTTCGGAAGCAAATGCCCCCTACGACAGCTACGGGGTAGGGACGAAAATGGGAGTCTCGGCCGATGCCCCGTGGTTCGACATGGCCTACAAGCTGGTCGAATACAACGGCCGCCCCGTGTTGAAGCTAAGCACGGGTAAGGCAACTGTCCCGGGAAAAAAGCAGGTCTTTCGCTTCGCTGACGGCCGGGGTCAGCTGGAACGGGACATGATCGGGCTGCGCAACGAAGAGGTCGCAGGCTCCGAGGCTCTGCTGCAAAAAGTCATGGAGCACGGCAAGCCCGTCGGGCCCCGCCCATCGCTCAAGGAGATCAGGGATCGCTTCCTGCAGGAAATTAGCCGGCTCGACGAGAAGACCAGGGCCATCTGCAACCCGAGACCCTATCCGGTCGAATTGACCCCTAAACTCAGCCATCTCAGAGACAAGATCGAGGAGCAGGTCACCCAAACCCAATAAAGACCCCTTGACAGGCCTGAGCCGGCGCGGTAGTCGGACAATTCGTGGCCGAGCAGAAACGCCAAAAAGAGCGCCGGCAAAAGGACTTCTGAAATACGCGGGCAGTACGATATGGTTTGAAGGCCGGAAAACAGAGGCTCGATTTCGCAGTTATGGATTGGTTAGAACTTGATTACCGCGGCGCCCCAGGCGAAGCCCGCGCCGAAAGCGTTCAGAAGCACGATATCTCCGGAGCGAATACGACCTTCTCGCCGCGCCTCATCCAAGGCGACCGGAACCGACGCCGCCGAGGTGTTCCCGTATTTGTCCACATTCACCACCACTTTCTCCAGAGGCAGACCCAAGCGCTCGGCCAACGCCGTGATGATCCTCCGATTCGCCTGATGTGGGATGACCAGCGAGACCTGATTGATCGTCACTCCGGCCTCATCCAAGGCCTCCCGGCTGATTTCTTCCATTGAGCGCACCGCGACCTTGAAAACCTCTTTGCCGTTCATGGTGATGGTGTGCTCGTTGCGCTGCACGGTCTCGACGCTGGCAGGCTTGAGAGACCCGCCCGCGGGAACATAGAGCGTCTTGGCGTAGGAACCGTCCGTGCGCAGCCGCGTGCTTAGGACCCCCCGGCCTCCGTCATTCGACACCCCCAGAACCACAGCGCCCGCTCCATCCCCGAACAAGATGCAGGTCGCGCGGTCCTGCCAGTTGAGCAGGCGGCTCAAGGCGTCCGATCCCACGACAAGCGCGCTGCGAATCTTGCCGGTCTGAATGAAAGAGTCGGCAACGGCCAGGGCATTGAGAAATCCGGAACAGGCGGCATTGACATCGAACGAGAATACATCCCGGGCGCCCAGCATGTGCTCAAGAACGCAGGCAGAGCTGGGAAAGGGATAATCGGGGGTAACCGTCCCCACAACGATCGCCTCCAGGTCCTTCGCTTCCATCCCCGCGTCTTGGAGCGCCCGGATCGAAGCGTGATAGGCCATGTCGGCGCTTCCCTTGCCGTCCTCAAGAATCCGCCGCTCCTTAATCCCGGTGCGCGTGGTAATCCACTCGTCCGAGGTATCGACGAGCTGTTCCAAAGCCGAATTGGTCACAATTTTCGGGGGAAGCTCAGAGCCGGTGCCGAGAACGACGCTCCTCAGTTGCGATTGCCTCACTCAGCCCTCCTGAAGATGACGCAGGCGTTGGTCCCGCCAAAACCAAAAGAGTTGGAAAGCGCGACCCGGATTGCGGCTCTGCGTGCCTGATTCGGTACGTAATCTAAATCACAACGAGGATCCGGGTTCTCGTAATTAATGGTCGGCGGAATGATCCCCTCCTGCAGGGCAAGCACGGAGTAGATTCCCTCCACCGCTCCAGCCGCCCCCAACAGATGGCCCGTCATCGACTTGGTCGAACTCACGGGGATCTTATAAGCCTGCTCGCCAAAGACTTTTTTGATCGCCAGGGTCTCATTGATGTCGTTATATTCGGTGGACGTCCCATGGGCGTTGATATAGTCCACGGCCTGCGCCGGTACGCCAGCGTCACGGATGGCCAGCGCCATACAACGGGCGGCGCCTTCACCCTCGGGCGAGGGCGCGGTCATATGGTAAGCGTCTCCGTTAGCTCCGTAGCCAATGATCTCGGCGTAAATCTTCGCCCCTCTTCTTAACGCTCGCTCCCTCTCCTCGAGAATCATCACGCCAGAACCTTCCGCCATGACAAAGCCGTCTCGATCCTTGTCAAAAGGCCGACTCGCCCGCTCCGGCTCATCGTTGCGCGTAGAAAGGGCCCTCATAGCGCTGAACCCGCTCACCCCGAGTGGCGTGATGGCGGCCTCCGCGCCTCCGGCGATGACGGCATCTTGGAGTCCGCGCCGGATCAGATGGAAGGCCTCGCCGATGGCATGGTTGCCTGAGGCGCAGGCGGACGCGGGTGTCCAGTTCACCCCTTTTGCGCCGCACCGTATAGCGATTTGACCCGGAGCTAAGTTAGAGATCACTTTAGGAATAAAAAAGGGCGATACCTTTCGCGGACCGCCTTCCAAGAGAGCGCGGTTATAGTACTCGATGGTCTCGATGCCGCCCAGACCCACTCCGATGATCACCCCGACGCGCTCGGCATCTGTCGAGTCGATCTTGAAACCACTGTCCTGAAGCGCCATCCCGGCTGCGGCCACGCTGTACTGGATGAAGAGATCCATCTTTTTGATCTCTTTGGGCTCGATGAAATCCTCCGCGCGAAAATCCGGGACCTGACCAGCGATGCGGGTGGGAAAAAACTCCAGCCCGGTAAAACGGGTGATCGCTGTGATTCCCGACCGGCCCGCGATGACGGCCTCCCAGTTTTTCTGCAACCCGGTCCCCAGAGGGGTAACCAGGCCCAGGCCGGTCACGACTACCCTGCGCTGCTCCATTCTCTTCCTGTCCGATCTCAGTGCCGAAGAACGTAAAAAATAAACCAGCGGCTGCGGACCGTCAATACCTTGCTTTTTTACCAGTACGGCTCTTGAACCCGGAGGACTTTCCGAATGAGCGGCTCGATGAACTCCCCGCCGTCGTCGGCAGGCGCGTCGCCGTTTCCTCCGGCTCTCATTTGCTCGAGCACACCGGCCACGGAACTCTTCAACGCGGCGAGATCATATCCCCCTTCGAGTAAAAAAGCGATCTTCCCGCTCGCGTGCTCCGCCGCGAGCTCAAGCAAGGTCGCAGCCATGGTCGCAAATCCACGCTCTGTCACATTCATCCCCCCGAGAGGGTCCCGTTGGTGCGGGTCGAACCCCGCGGAGACGAGAATCCAATCGGGCCTATACTTGGAACCGATGGGAAGCACGATTTCCTTAAAGAGCCGCAGATACTCACCATCGCCGCAACCGGGCGGAAGGGGAACGTTGACCGTAAAGCCTTCACCCGCACCCTCCCCCACCTCATCGATGGCGCCGGTGCCTGGGTAGTATGGATATTGATGGGTAGACATATAGAGCACCGAGGAGTCATGATAAAATGCCGCCTGCGTCCCGTTCCCATGGTGAACATCCCAGTCGATGATGAAGATTTTCTTCGCCCCATACCGCCGTTTGACGTAGCGCGCCCCGATGGCCGCCGTATTGAAGAGACAAAAGCCCATCCCTCGATCCTTAAGGGCGTGATGGCCAGGCGGGCGCACCAAGGCAAAGCCATTGTCGAGATCGCCGCACGCTATCGCATCCAGGAGCCGAAGAAACCCTCCGACAGCCAACAAACCGACACCAAACGAATCTCGGGACGTCACCGTGTCTCCGTCCAAAGCATAACGATTGACCTTCGAGGTCGCCTGGACAAGCGCAATATAGTCGCTGCTATGGCAGGTCTCGATCTCTTCTCTCGCAGCGGGCCGGGGGGGGAGGAGCTGGAAACCCTCTATATCGAGTTCTCCAGCGAGATCCAGGAGAATCTTCAGACGCTCCGGCCTTTCCGGATGAAAAGGCCCCGGATCATGCTTAAGATAATCCCGATCGATCACCACTCCAGGCCGGGGCATAACTAATCTATTTATCTACCATCCCCGGACGGCGAAAGTAAAGCCGGCTTTGCACCTGACCGCGATAGCATGCGCCACGATCAGGCGCAGATGCCCTCCGAAGTACAGGCTTCAGGCAGCTCCGCTTGCTTACTAGCCAGAAATGGAATAGCTTACCAACGGAGGCAAGCGATGTTCGGCATCGGCATGCCGGAACTGATCCTGATCTTAGCCCTGGCCCTTATCGTTTTAGGGCCGCGAAGGCTTCCCGAAATCGCCCGGGCCCTGGGAAAGGGGCTTTCGGAGTTTCGCCGCGCCACGGACGAATTGAAAGAAGAGTTCCGGCAAGTGGAACGGGAGATCGATGAGTCCTCTAACCAATCTCCGGCCAGCGAGGAACCTTCCATAGCCGCGTCAACTCCCCCCGCAGAAGAGAGTGAGCAAAAATCCAGGTAAAGGGCGCCCCGAAGATGCCCGAATGCCCTTCACCGCCCACCTGGAAGAGCTCCGCTCCCGTCTGATCAAATCCATAATAACGATTCTCGCAGCCTTTGCAGTTTGCTTTGCGTTCGCCGAGGAAATCTTCGCCTTCCTGACCGCGCCGTTGCTGCGGCTCCAAGCCTCCGGCTTGACCCTCATCGGCACCGGTGTTCCGGAGGCATTTTTCACCAAGATGAAGGTCGGCCTGATCGCCGCCGTCTTCCTCGCCTTCCCGATCATCCTCCGGGAGTCCTGGCAGTTCATCGCGCCGGGTCTCTACGAGCATGAAAAGCGCTACGCCCGCGGCTTCGTCTTTTTCGGCACTGTGCTTTTCCTCTTGGGGGCGGCCTTCTGCTACACCGTCGTCTTTCAAGTAGGTTTCGGTTTTCTGCTCAAGCGCTACCAGGCCCTTGGCGTCCGCCCGGCCATCCGGATCGGCGAGTACCTCTCTTTCGCCTCCCGCCTGCTGCTCGCCTTCGGCGTCACCTTCGAGCTGCCCGTGGTCGCCTATTTCCTAACGCGCGTCGGGCTTCTCGACCACCGCATCTTGATCCACCAGTTCCGCTACGCCGTTCTGTTGATCTTTCTTCTGGCAGCCATCCTCACCCCTCCCGATCTTATCTCGCAGATTCTCCTGGCCCTGCCACTTACGGCCCTCTACGGCGTCAGTATCGGCGTCGCCTATTTGGCAAGGGCAAAAGAAGGCAGTAGGCATGAGGCAACAGCCGAAAGGAGACAAATATAAATGAGGGAGGGGCCGGAAAAGATTTTGTTAACTATTGCCTATTGCCTGATGGCTAAGTGCTGAGTGCGGAGGGATTATTTATTCTCGTTGTTGACGTAGTCGTCATTGATGAAGACTGCGGCGGCAAAGACGGTCGTCCACAGCCCGTCTTTATTGCCCACTGCGGACTGAGTGATATTGGTGGTGCGAACGATCTTCCCTGACATCTTGAAAATTTGCTCCCGCTCGTCCCAATCCAACTCGGGACTAAATTCAATCCCCAGGGTGGTGGCGAGCATGCTGGCAGCCAAGTCCTCGGCATATTCCCCTGCCCTCTCATCGGTTTCTCCAAAGGCATGATGCTCCGAAAGATAACCGTGCATGGACGGATCCGCAGGGATCGCTAAGCCGACGGAGGCCGCAATCAGGCGATTAGGTTCGTTGGTACTTTCCCGATCATAAACCGCAAAAACAATTTCGCCGGGTCGCAGCAGCTTTAAGCCTTCCTCTTTGGAGATAATCTTGCAGCCGGGGGGATAGATACTAGAGACCAGAACGAGATTGCAGTGGGCCAGGCCCGCGGCCCTCAGCGCCAACTCAAAAGAAGCCAGCTTTTCTTTGTGGACGCCGACTCCTTTGGTGAAGAAAACTTTTTTCGGGACCATTCGGCGTTGGTCTATAACATGAAAGGAACAAAGTGACAAGAAATTTTTAGCCGGGAAAGACCCGCAAATTCCTACTCGACGACGGCCAGGATGGCCCCCGCTTCCACCGCGTCCCCCGCCTTGACCCTGATCTCCCGGACCTCCCCGGCGATTGGAGAGCGGACCTCGTTTTCCATCTTCATGGCCTCCACGATCACAAGCCCCTGCCCCTTCTCCACCCGATCACCCTCTGATACCAGGACGGCGATCACTTTCCCCGGCATCGGCACCGAAATTTCCTGGCGGCCTTCCAACTGGATACCCGCCTGCAGCCCGCCCAGGCGCATCCGCCTCTCATCGACAACCTGTATGTGATAGCTCCTACCGTCCACCAAGACCCGGTACTCGTCTTCCGCAACATCCACATCCACCTCGAACGAGCGGTTATCCACGATCAGGGAATAGTTGCTGAGGCCCGTCTTTTTCCCGTCCACGAGAAATTCATTGCCGTCGACTGCGACCCGGTAGAGAGATTTGCCCGTCTCTTCGATTTCCACGGTGAAGGTTTGATCCCCCAGCTTGGCGATAAAAGCCATATCCGTTCCCTACCTCCTCTTGCGCCAGGAAGAGGCACCTTCTCGCCGCAAAGGCTCCAGCCTCCCTGCCTCGCGCCAGCGCGATTTTTCGGCCACCCCCTTCTCCAGGAGGCGAAGGGCTCGTTCCTGCTCCCGATGCAGGGCCGCGATCGTCGCGGAGGCCAGCGCGATATCCTTGTGCGGGTAGAGTTCCTCTTTACGTGTCAAACGGTATTCGTCATCGAT
>Ga0209640_10006140_pt1 | contig 10509 bp, 8 predicted proteins | sample RifCSP10_1_FD_184018 | JGI IMG/M metagenome (GOLD analysis project Ga0209640, IMG submission 184018) | Soil microbial communities from Rifle, Colorado - Rifle CSP2_sed 10_1 (SPAdes) (version 2) | ecosystem: Environmental > Terrestrial > Deep subsurface > Rock core/Sediment | place: Rifle...
TTTTCCCCGCCACGACCTCGAGACCCTAGCCGAGCCGCATCTTCCAGCCGCACTCCGAGCGGAGGGCGCCCCGGTCCCAAGCCAGCGGCTTCGCGCACTCGGGGCACGCAGCCTTGCGGGCGAACTGCTCCAGCCATGCATCCTGGGCCTCCCTCATCGGCTCCCGGGAGAGGTGGCCGTAGATCTCGTCGAGCTCGTGCCGCGTGACGAGGGGCCGGAGGACATGAAAGTCGCGTGGGGTCGCCGCCCGCACGCGAGAGGGGATCCTCATCACGAGGGGTCCCGCGGCGAATCCGAACGCGACGCCGGCCACGTGTGCCTCCCACGCAATTCCGGCGGCCGTCCCGGTCACCGCCAGAAAGAACTCGATCACAATGAATCCGATCACGTAGTAGATCACGGGCAACGGCGGGAGCGGGAGCGGTATGAAGAGCCGGATCCTCTCACGCGGGTACAAGCGACCGAAGGCCCCGAAGATTGCACTCAAGGCCCCGGACGCCCCGAGGAGCAAGTAGATTGAGAGCGAGAACCGGATCAGCTCGAAGGCCAGTGTCGCAACGATCCCGCCCACGAGGAAGAGGACGCCCCATCGCAGGGAGCCGATCCGTTCCTCAAGGAGGGGCCCAAAGAAGACGAGGAACAGGAGGTTGAACAGCAAATGGGTGAGCCCCGCGTGGAGGAAAATCGTCGTCACGTACGCGACCGGACCCGAGTGGAACAATGTCGTTCGGTACACCGCGAGGTCGAGAACGAATGCGAACCCGCGCGCCGGGGAGATTTGGTCGGCGACGTAACCTAGGATGAACGTGAGGAGCATCGCGACCGCGAACGTCAGGGACAACGGCGCTTTCCGTCGCCAGGAATACACGATTGCGATCGGGATTGTCGCGGCGGCGATGATCGCAAGGGGCTCCATCGGGGCCGGCAACGTGGCCAGCGGTTAAAGCCGTCGCGGGCCATCCGCGCCGTCGATGCGTCGGGATCCGCGGATCGATGTGGAAGAGTCACCCTCCGTATACCGCCCGAGCGACGATACGGATCTCCTCCTGCAAGCGCTCGCCGTTTCACCGGGTCAGCGATTTCTCGAGGTCGGAACGGGGACGGGCCTCATCGCGCTGCACGCGGCGGTGACGTCGGTCGCGGTCGCGACGGACGTCAATCCACGAGCCGTTACCCTCGCGCGGCGGAATGCAGTGCGAAATCGGCTCCCCCTGTCCGTCGTGCGCTGCGACCTGATGTCCGGCGTGCGAGGACCCTTCGATGTTGTGGCATTCAATCCGCCCTACCTGGCGGGGAACGGGTATGACGACCTCGAGCGGGCCTGGCACGGAGGTCCCACGGGCAGTGAGGTCGCCATCCGATTCCTCGAAGGCCTGCCACGCGTTCTCGCCCCGCACGGGCGGGCATACGTTTGCCTCAGCCGGCAAAACGAAGCCGCGCGTGCGTCCGCGGACGACCACTTCCATGTCGACGTCGTCGCGCGCAAACCGCTATTCTTCGAGACGCTAGAGATCTTGCACCTACGGCGGGGACTCAAGTAGCCCCACGATCCGCTCCGCCGCATGTCCATCGCCGAACGACTTCGACTTCGTCCCCTTCGGGTTGAAGTTCCGAATCCCATCGACGATGTCTCGCGTCTCGGTTCCGACGATCGCGTTCCACCCGTCCTCCACGGTTTCCATCCACTCGGTCTCGTCGCGGAGGGTGATGCACGGGATCCCGAAGAAGTACGCTTCCTTCTGCACGCCGCCGCTGTCCGTGGCGACCTTCTTCGCGGCGATCAGAAGGGCAAGGAAGTCAAGATAGTCCACGGGGTCCAGGAATCGGACGTTCGGGGCAATCCCGTTATCGAGGCCATACTGGTGCAGGTTCTTCCGCGTCCGCGGATGCACGGGGAAGACGACGACCTCCCCGGACTCCGCAAACCCCTTGAGGATGGAGGTAAGCACGGAGGCGTTGTCGACGTTCACGGGCCGATGGACCGTTGCGAGGACATATCCCTTCGGCTCGAGCCCGAGGCGGGCCACGATGTCGCGCTTGCGCGCCTCCTGCGCATTCATGAGGGCGAGATCGTACATCACGTCGCCGACGAGGTGAACGCCTTTCTCAATCCCCTCCCGCCGCAGATTCTCCACGGACGTCTGCGTCGGACAAAAGAGACGCGTAGACAGATGGTCCGTGACGACTCGGTTCAGCTCCTCTGGCATGACGCGATTGAAGCTTCTCAATCCCGCCTCAACGTGGCCGACGGGGACGTTTAGTTTCGCGGCGGAGAGCGCCCCTGCCAAGGTGGAGTTGGTGTCCCCATAGACGAGGACAATGTCGGGGCTGACATCGAGTAGCACGCCCTCGATTTGGGAGAGCATCTCACCCGTCTGGCGACCGTGCGTCCCGGATCCGACATCGAGGTTGTAGTCGGGCTGCGGAAGCTTGAGCCCTCTGAAGAAGACTCCGCTCATCGTTTCATCGTAGTGCTGACCGGTATGGATGAGAATCTCGGTGTGGCGGCGTCGGAGGAGGTGGCTCACGGCCGACGCCTTGATGAACTGCGGACGTGCCCCGACGACGCTCGCAACCTTCACAGGCGCCGACTGGATTGTGGCCGCCTTAAAGGTCATCCTCACAGAATCAGCGCATGAAATGGGGGAAGGGGGCGAGGCAGATGGCCTCGCCGTTCAGGACGCAGATGTGGCCTAGACCTTCACCTTGCCGTTCTTTACGAGTTCAAAGCCGTCCGTCTTGAGGGTCGCTCCCCGGATTGTGGCGCTCATCGAGAACGGGCCCTTGTTCGTCCCGCCGAGGGACACGTTCTCTCCGAGGCTCAGCGAGATTGCCCCCGGCACGAAGCTGTCGACGAACGCACCGAGGTACGTCGTCTTCGGGTTGAGCCCGATCGACAGCCAACCGAGTCGATCCTTGTCCCCGACTCCGGCATCGTAGAACTGTCGGAACAGCTTTTCGTTCTGCGAGGCGGCGAACGACGCGAGCTTTCCGTCCCGGAACTCCCACGTCGGCCCCTTCACCCACCTGCCCCACAGCGGGAACGGGTCGAATGTAACGCGGCCGTTCACGGAATCCTCCACCGGCGCGATCGCGATCCACCCCGTGGGGAGCGAAGTGTAAGGGAAACCCCTCTCGATGTCGTCCGAGTCCACAATGCCGTCCTCGACGAGCGCACTCCGGCCCGAGAGGCTCATCCTAAGATCCGTCCCGGGCCCCGTGAGATGGACCTTCGGCGCTCCATCCAGATTCTTCGCAGCAAGCTGACCTTTGGTTCGGATTGCGTTGAGGTTCGCCCCGAGGGCAGCGGTCACGATCCGCTTCCACTTCGGGTAACTCACACCATACTTCCGGGCCCGCTGGGGGGTGACCTGGCTCAGGCCCACGAACGCCTCCCGGACGCCGCGGGCGCGCTTCCGCTCGCTGATCACTTGTGAATGCTCCGCGCCAAGGCTCATCCGCGCGGGGCTTGAGCGGTCGAACACCTTCGGATCCGCGATTCCCGCGAGGTGGATCTCCGCGGTGACGAGTTCCGCCAGCTCTTTCTCAACCCGAGGCTCCCGCTTGAGATACTCGTCCGAGACCTCCCGCATCTCCGTCACGAAGAGGTCGTCTCCCCAGACCGTGAAATACAGCTCTCCTCCCGCGCGTTCGACCTCCTGCGCTACCTCGAACGCGAGGTTCAGGGTGTGAGGAGACGCGGACACGTGGACGATATCTTGGTCGTTTACAGCCAGGCTCGTGCGCACAATCTGTTTGGCGATGTTCATTCCTTTCTCCTCCTTCAGCGATCGCGATGATCGCGCCCCGTGGGCGCGGGCACGCATTCTTCGCGTTGGCGGGGCGGGGAAGGCGGTGCAGACGAAATACCTTACGAATTCGTGTCGTGCTCCGATTCCCGCGTTGAAATGTTTATCTCCGACTCCCCGATGGCCCGCGCGATGAAGGTCGCCGTGATCGGCCTGGGGTATGTGGGGATCCCGGTCGCGGCGGTCCTCGCATCGAAGGGCGTGAATGTCGTCGGAGTCGACATCGACCCCAGAAAGGTCGACAGCCTGTCCGTGGGCGAGAGTCCCCTGACCGGCGACGAACCCGGCCTTTCCGATCTTGTGGCGTCCGGCGTCCGCTCCGGGAAAATTGCCGCCACGCTCAACTACGTTGCCATCGAAGGCGCAAACGCTATCGTCGTAAGCGTGGAGACCCCGATCGATCCTGCCACGCACGATCCCAACTATCGGGCGCTCAAGAGCGCGTTGCGGGGTCTTGCCCCCTACCTCCGTCGGGGCGTCCTCGTTTCAATCGAGTCAACCGTCATGCCGGGAACGATGGAGAGCGTGGTTCGCCCCATCCTCGAGAGGGGAAGCGGACTGAAGGTCGGGCAGGGCCTGTCCCTCGTCCACTGTCCGGAGCGAGTGACGACCGGGAAGTTGCTCCACAACCTCGTGAACCTGGACCGGGTCATCGGCGCAGAGGACAAGGAATCCCTGCGTCGCGCCCTCGCTTTGTATCGGAAGTTCGTCAACGGGACGCTCCATCCTGCGGACTGGCTCAGCGCGGAAATCTCGAAGACCGCGGAGAACGCGTACCGAGACGTACAGCTCGCCTTCGCGAATGAGCTCGCCCTGATCTGCGAGGAACTCGGGTCGAACGCCTTTCGAGTGCGCGAACTCGTGAACAGCTGTCCGGGGCGGGACGTCCTTTTGCCCGGCGCGGGGGTGGGCGGCCACTGCATCCCGAAGGACCCATGGCTCCTCGTTGCACGTGTGATCCACCAGAAGCCGGTTCTCATTCCCGCCGCGCGGGAAGTGAACGACTACATGCCGATCCGGATGGCGCAGCTCGTTGAAGAGGCGCTCCGCGACGCAGGTCGCCGGATCCGCGGGGCGAAGGTGGCCGTCCTCGGCTTTGCATACCGTGAGAACACGGCCGATGCTCGGAACAGTCCCGCGATTCCCCTGGTCCGGGAGCTCCGACGCCGCGGTGCGGACGTCACGATCCACGACCCCCACGCGGAGTCCGTACGAGGGTTCTCGGTCACGAGGGACTTGAAGCCCGCCCTCAAGGGCGCAGACTGTCTTGCGCTCGTCACCGCCCACGATGAGTACAGGAAAATGGATCTGAAGAAGGTCCGCCGCTGGATGCGCCATCGTTCCATCGTCGACGGACGAAACGCCTTCGATGGCCCACGGGTGAAGCGAGGATTTGTGTACCGGGCCATTGGAAAGGGCGAATTCTGAGGTCCGTTCAGGTCAAGGAAACGACGTTCCCCGAGCGCTGGGACTCGATTGCCCCTTCTACCAGACGCAGTGTTTCGATTGCATCTTCGCCGCTCACCTTCGGATCCCGCTTCTCCTTGATCGCGTCGAGGAAGTCCAGGAGCTCGATTTTCAGCGGTTCCTCCTTCTTCAGAGAGACGTGACGGATGTCGTAGTCGAATGGCACTTGGTACAGGTTGAACGGGTCGAGCTTCCCGAGCGTTGCGGACGAGATTGTGATTGTCTGGGCCGTGTAATCAAGCTCCACATAGTTCTTCGAGCACGTGAGGTTGAGCTTTCGGACCTTCAGCGGCGTGAGCCAGTTCACCTCGACGTACCCGTTGACACCATTTACGAAGCTCACGAGGATTGTCGCGTGGTCCTCGAACCTTTCGTGCCGCTGCCGACCGCCGACCGCGTAGACCGACCGGACGGGCTTCCCGACGAGGTACCGCAGCACGTCGAGGTCGTGGATCGCGAGGTCCATCACGACACCGACATCTCGGACACGGTCGGGAAAATTGCTCACGCGGTGTGCGCCAGCGGTGATGAGGTCGCCCCAGTCCCCGGCCAAGAGGTGGCGTCGGGCGGTGTCGACGACCGGATTATGGCGCTCGACGTGGCCGACCGCGAGGACGACGCCCGCCTCCCGCGAGGCCTTCACGAGGCGCTCCGCGTCTCGGACATTTCCGCACAACGGCTTCTCGACGAGGAGGTGTTTCCCCGCTTCGATGGCGTCCATCGCGACGCGGAAGTGCAGATCCGTGGGCACGCAGATGCTGACCGCGTCGATCCTCTCTTTCAAGAGGTCTTTGTGGCGAGGGACCCACGACGTGCGGAACCGGTTCGCAACCGCCTTCCCCGCCTCCTCGTCCGGGTCTGCGACCCCCGCGAGGTCTGCGAACTCGGAATACACCCGGGCGTGGTTCTGGCCCATCGACCCGACGCCGATCACGCCGACGCGCACACGCTGCGCATTTAGGGAATCGGTTATGAACGTTGGGGCATCGACGCGGCGATTGATTCCAAAGATGCGATGGGTTCATAGCCACGTCTGCGATGCGTGGCGGGAAGGCGGATGGCGCTGGACCCTGTCTGCGGCATGGAGGTGAATCCCCACACCGCCTCCTGGATGCTCTGGCACAAGGGCACTCCGTACTACTTCTGTAATGAGGATTGCCATATGAAGTTCGACCGCCGTCCAGAAATGTACCGACAGAAAGCCTTTGAGCGACGGGAAAGTGAGAGGATCTACTGACCTCCCCGCGGAGGTTGCTAGACGAGTTTCCCCTGCAGCATCGCACGGAGCTGGCCCGACTTCTCCGTCATGCGTTCCCGGTCGTAGAAGACGACGGCCTCCGCGAGATCCTCCCGCCAACGGTCTTCGTCCCCGATCGCCCGTCGGAGCTGAGCCTGGGCCTCCCATGACGCCGCGACGCCGCCCCAGTTCTCGATTCCATACAAACGCTCGCGGGCCTTCTCCAATGTGACGAATGCGAGGTCGAGGCGCCCCGTCTTCCCGTAGAGCGAACCAAGGTTCAGCATCGCCCAGCCCGCTCCCTGGCGCGCTTCGATCCCTCGATCACGGGAACAGAGGTCGAGTGCCTCGAGGAGAAATCGTTCCGCGCGGATGAAGTCGCCCGAACTTCCGGCGAAGACGCCGGCCGCCAGGAGACCCTTTGCAACCACAAGAGGGCTCCCGGATGCTTTCGCCGCGTGCAGGCCCGCATCAATCGCCACGCGGGCTGCGTCGGTCCTCCGGAGCTCCATCAACGCATTGCCACGCCGAAACTGGATGTCTGCATAACGGAGCTGCCATGGCCCGTCGCGGACCTGCTCGGCTTCGAGGGCTCGCAGGAGCGCATCGTAATCTCGAAGCGCGCCTGACCAGTCGATCCGTCTTTCGAGCTCGGTCGCGCCCGCGATCCTGCCATCAAAGGTATCGTCCTCCATCCAGGGCGCACGAAGTCCGGCCTGCACTTATTCCTTCCGTGCTTGCGTGGCCGGCCTCGCTCGCGCTCCGAAACCTGGACCCCGCAAAAGGGGGAGAGAGGGCCGGCAGGGCCCTTACAATTCGTCGGCGGGCGGGGCGAGATCTTCCTCTGCGGGCCCCGTCGGGGGCGCCTGCACAGGAGGGCCTCCCTTCGGCTGGCGAGCCATCCGCCCGCTCCGGAAGAGAAGGACAAACGATAACAGTGCAAACGCGAGGATCGCGCCGAGGAGGATCCACAGGATGAGCCGGTACGTCCACGGTCCGCTGTCATCGTTCGGGTCGAGGGCGTTCGTGCCCTTCTGGGCCTCCACGCCATCGGAGTCACCGCCGCCATCCGTGTCTGCGGCAAGCGGGTTCGTCCCTGCGCTGACCTCGTTCCCGTCCGTAATCGTGTCGCCGTCCGTGTCCGGGTCCCGTGGGTCACTGCCCACGACGATCACTTCGCGGCCGTCCGTCAGCCCGTCATCGTCCGAATCGGTGTCGGTGGCCGTCGTGCCGAGTCCCACTTCCTGCCCGTCGTTGAGGCCGTCACCATCGGTGTCTGGTCTCACGGGATCCGTGCCGGCGGTGTTCTCGGCGCCATCGCCTACGCCGTCGCCATCCGTGTCGAGTGCATTCGGGTCCGTACCTGCGGCGACCTCCTCACCGTCCGTGAGGCCGTCATTGTCGGAGTCCGCGTCGAGCGGGTCCGTGCCGATGATGGTCGCCTCGCGCCCGTCATTGATGCCATCGTTATCCGTATCCGCGTCGGTCGGGTTCGTTCCGAGGCCGACTTCCGCGCCATCGGCGAGACCGTCATTGTCGGAATCGGCGTCGACCGGGCTCGTCCCGAGTGTGAGCTCGTCCCCGTCGAGGACGCCATCACCATCCGTGTCGCGGGACCTCGGATCCATCCCCGAGGCGACCTCAACCCCGTCGTTCACGCCATCGCCATCCGTGTCCGCATCGAGAGGGTCCGTCCCGTACGTCAGGGCCTCGGCGCCATCCTCGAGGTTGTCGCCATCCGTATCGTTGTCGTACGGGTTCGTCCCGTAGGCGCCGACTTCCCCTGCATTCGAGAGGCCGTCCCCGTCCGAGTCCGCCACATCATCCGAGGGATCCGTGGGGTCAAGGGGCGGGCGCAAACCAATCTCGCGCCCATCGGGGATACCGCCTCCATCTGTGTCCGGCCGGAATGGGTCCGTACCGTATGTGAAAACCTCTTCCCCATCCGTGAGACCGTCTCCGTCCGTGTCCGCACGGTTCGGGTTCGTTCCGACGCCGAAGAACTCCGTGGAGTCCGTCAGCATGTCCATGTCCTTGTCCGGGTTCCGCGGGTCGAGTCCGTTGCTCATCTCCGTGAGGTCGCTCAGGCCATCGTTATCCGTGTCGAAGAGCCTTGGGTTCGTGTTGAGCAAGTCCTCCTCGTCATCCGTGAGCCCGTCGAAGTCTGTGTCGGCGGATGTGGGTACCGTTACGAATCCGTCGGCGCCGAGTATTACTTCCTCACCGTCCGAGATGCCATCGCCGTCCGTGTCCGATTCCGTCGGGTCCGTGCCAAAGAAGGCGACCTCGGCGATGTCCTTGAGTCCATCAGCATCCGTGTCCGCGGCGTTTGGATTCGTGATAAACCCATCCGCACCTGAGGTTGTTTCCTCCGAGTCCGGCAGGGCGTCGCCGTCCGCGTCAGGGTTCGCCGCGAGGAAGCCCGCATCGTCCGCTGCGCGGTTCGGGTTCGGCCACGGGAGAGGACCGAGGAAGACCGGTGCAAACATCTCTTGGGCGTCGTTTGCCCCTCCGCCGTCGGAGTCCGCCGCCCGGGGGCTTGTGATCCAGAAGAAGACGCCGTACACTTCGAACCCGTCGATTAGCTGGTCACCGTCCGTATCGAAAAGGACTGGATTCATCGCGAACGTGTGGACTTCCGCTCCGTCCGCGGGGAATGCTAAGTCTGTGTCGAAGAGCTGGCGGTGGCTTGTCACCTCTGCGGCGTCCGCGAGCCCATCGCCATCCGTGTCCCGCGACAGGGGCGACGTAAAGGCGCCGTCTACTCCCGCAAAGGGCTCCTCGGCGTCCGACAGCCCATCGTTGTCAGAGTCGCGGACCGTCGGCGATGTGCTGAATGTGATTACCTCCTGTCCGTCCACGAGGGAGTCGTCGTCCGCATCGGCCCTCGTGGCGTCGCTCAGTCCCAACTCGACGCTGTCTCGGAGTCCGTCGTCGTCGGTGTCGATCACCAGGGGGTTCGATCGGTCGGCCGCGGCATTCGCCGGGTTCCAGTCGTAGTTCAGCTCAAAGCCATCCGTCAGGCCGTCGCCGTCCGTGTCGGGATTCGAGGGGTTCGTGCCCGCGGTGATTTCCGCCGTGTTCGAAACTCCGTCCTGATCCGAGTCCGCGAAGGACCCGGGGACGGCGGGGTTGAGCGGGTTGAAGCCGTTCCACACCTCGGCGTCGTCCCAGACCCCGTCGAGGTCCGTGTCCGCCCAGAAGGGGTTCGATAATGAGCCGAAGATCTCCTGGCCATCGCCAAGCATGTCCGCGTCCGACGACCAGGACGTCGGGTCCGTCGAATACGTGTTGACCTCGTCTGCGTCGGAAACGTCGTCCCGGTCCGTATCGCGCGCGAGAGCGCTCAACCCGCCGAACAGTTCCGTGTCCGTCAGCTCGTCGAAGTCCGTGTCAGGGTTCGAGGGCTCCGTCCGCGAGAAGAACTCGGTGCCGTCGGTCATCCCGTCCGCATCGGAGTCCGAAAAGAGGGGATCGGAAGCCGTGAGAAAGGCCTCGTACCCGTCGAGCAGGCCGTCGGCGTCCGTCGACGAAGCAAACTGGTTCGTGAGCAAGAAGAAGGACTCCCAACCATCGATCAGGAGGTCGAAGTCCGCGTCGGGGAACGTATTCGATGGGTCGGCCCCGTCCCGTTGGTAGTCCCGGTCGCTGTCCGGGTGGAGCGGGTCGAGGGGCGAGAACACCTCTTCTCCGTCACCGATGAAGTCCCGGTCCGTGTTTGCCAGCCGGGGCTGAAGGCCCATCGCGATGTCGATATTGTCCGGGAGGCCGTCGGGGTCGGAATTGGCCGTGCCGGGGAACGTGAAGAACCCATCCGTCCCGGCGGTCAGCTCCTCGAGGTCTGTGAGCGTGTCCCCGTCGATGTCAGGGGACAATGGGCTGTTTCCGAACCACAGGGCGTATCCGACGTCCAAGAGCTCACCGAAACCATCGCCGTCCGTGTTCGCAATGAAGGGGCTGGTCCCGAACGCGCCCTCCGCGATATTGTCAATGAGA
>Ga0209640_10006141_pt1 | contig 10508 bp, 2 predicted proteins | sample RifCSP10_1_FD_184018 | JGI IMG/M metagenome (GOLD analysis project Ga0209640, IMG submission 184018) | Soil microbial communities from Rifle, Colorado - Rifle CSP2_sed 10_1 (SPAdes) (version 2) | ecosystem: Environmental > Terrestrial > Deep subsurface > Rock core/Sediment | place: Rifle...
AGCGTTTCGATCGTCGCCGCCATTTCCAGTGGCGGCGGAACGCTGGGTGGCACGACGAACGCGCTGACGGACGCATCCGGAATCGCGACGTTCACCAACCTGTCCATCACCGGACTGGTTGGCGACCGCGTGCTGCTGTTCTCAACGGCCGGGTACCTCCCCGTCGCGTCAGGCACGATCACCGTGACTGCCGGCACCGCCACCAGCGTCACGATCAGCACGCCGCCGTCGGGCACCGTGCAGAGCGGGATCGCCTTCCCAGCTCAGCCGGTGATCCTCGTACGCGATGTCTCGAACAACCCGGTCACTCTGGACGGGCTCGACGGGGCCGGCGATATCACGATCAGCCCGGACGGGAAACATGTATACGTTGCCAGCTCACTGGATGGGGAGATCGCGATCTTCCAGCGGGATCTGCGTACCGGGAATTTGACGTTTGTCGGTAGAGGCCCCAACTTCACCCAGGGCATCGAATCGATCGTCGTGAGTGAAGACGGCACGAAGGTGTATGCGAACAGTGCCAGCTTCTTGCTCCAGTACACGCGCGTTCCTGCCACCGGGGCGCTGACGCTCAGTGCGTTTGCGACCGGTTCGGCTCCTGGCGGCCTGGCAATCAGCCACAACGGCAACTTGCTTTACGTGGTCAGTGAGGGTGACGACAATCTGCGAGTGGTCCGCACCATCGATTTCTCGGTGCGCCAGGTGTTGACGGACGGTGACGTAGTCACCGACATTCTGGGCAACCAGGTGGTGCTGGAAGGCCTGGACGGTGCCAGTGCGGTGGCCGTCAGCAAGAACGACCGGTTCGTCTACGTGACGGCCAAGGACGGCAACACGCTCACCGTCTTCGAGCGCGATCTTGTGACCGACACCCTCACGCTGGTGGAGACCTTCGTGAACGGCCGCGACGGCGTTCGCGGTCTGGCCGGCGCCAGCGACGTGACCCTGACGCCCGACGGGAAGTACGCGGTTGTCAGCGGGGAAGAGAGTAACGCGCTCGCCGTCTTCCAGATACCGGATGCGAATACCGGGCGACTTCAGTTTGCTCAGCTTTTGCGCAATAACATCGGCGGCACCGAAGGGCTGGAGGCGCCGAGCTCGCTCTCGCTTACTGTCAACGGCTCGAAGCTCCTCGCCGCAAGCAGCCTCGGCCTGGTCCAGTTCGACAATCTCGCGCTTGGCGTTGATCTTCCGGAACCCATTATTTTCCTGACCGAATTCGACGCGATCGAGGCGCTCGGCGTGAGCCTTGCCGGCGGCGATGACAGCCTCATTCTCCTCAAAGCCCCCGAACCCGAAGTTTTGACCACCACCCTGAGCACCGGCGACGGCGTCGATATCGTCGTGCTGCAGGACCTGAATCTCGCGCTGGGAATCCCGGACCGCGGCACGGTCGAATCAAAGTTGCGCGTGGACTCCGCTCTGACGATCGCCGACCTCGACGTGAGCCTCGACATCACGCACACCTTCGACGCTGATCTCGACGTCTTCCTGATAAGCCCCTCGGGGACCCAGGTGGAACTGTTCACGGACGTGGGTGGCTCGGCGGACAACTTCATCGGCACTATCCTCGACGACGAAGCCGCCACCTCGATCACTGCGGGCAGCGCTCCGTTCACGGGCAGGTTCCGGCCGGAGGGCTCGCTGGCGGCGTTCGATGGCCAATCGTCCGCCGGCACCTGGACGCTGCGGGTCACCGACGACGCCAGCGTGGACATCGGCACGCTCGATGCCTGGTCGCTGACGATCACCGCGAGCGACGGCTCCATCCACCGCATTGAGAATCAGACCGCGCGGACGATCGTAAACCTGGGCGGCGGCGACGACGAGGCGCAACTCCGGTCCGGCAGGGCCGGCACGAGCGTGGTGATCAACGGCGACAATGGAGCGGACGAGATCGTCGTCAACTTCACGGCGCCGAGTGCCAGGACCGTGATCAACGGCGGAGCGGACAGGGACGTCGTGCGCGTGTCAGGTGCGGCCCTGCATCCGACCTCGACGACGATCGCCCACGGAGACGATCCGAACCCGGTGCCGCGGATCAACGGCGACACGCTGCTCTTCGACCCGCAGAACCCCGACCCGAGCAAGCCCAACTTCATCGCCTCGGAGACGCCACCCAACCCAGTCCAGGGCACCCTCCAAGTCACGACGCCGTCCGCGAGAGGCGTGCTTCAGTACGACACCTTCGAGGGCGTGCAGATCATTGCCCCGCCCATCATCAGCTTCGTCGGCACGCCCGGCCCGATCAGCGAGGGCCAGTCCGTAACCATCACGATCGACGTGTCGCCGCTAGGGACTCGCAATCCCAATCGACTCGAGGAGTTCGTCAATTGGGACATCGACGGCGACGGCCGGTTCGGCGAGGTGACCGGGGGGACCCTCTTCGAAAGCACGACCCGCGAGACGCTGACCCTCACCTGGGATCAGCTCGTGGATTTCGGGCTGAACGACAACGGCACCTTCCAGATCGGCGTCCGCGCCACCAACAATCAGGGCGCTTCCGAAGCCTTTACGACGCTGACCATCAACAACACACCGCCCGATGTCGCGGTGCGAGGGGAGGATCAGCCCAACCTGGAGCGGCCGGATGTCGTGGGGCAAGGACTCGTGGGGGAGCCCTATCAGATCTTCTTCGATGCCGATGACCCCGGAGATGATCGAGTCCGCGAGTGGCGCGTTGTCTGGGATGCCAGCAAGCCGTCGGAGTTCGAAGTCTTCGGGAGCGGCACGACCTCGGCCACCCATGTCTATAACGCCCTCGGCACGTTCACGATCCATGTCTTCGCCGTGGACGAGGACTTCAACGCTGCCAGCGACTTTGTCCTGGGTGGGGCCTTCTCGGCGCAGCATCAGGTCGCCATCGATGTCAGTGGTGACCAAGTGAGCGCAGGCGGCCCCTATGCCGTTCGCGAAGGCCAGGCCCTGACCCTTGGGGCAACCGCGTTTGGAGCGGATCTGGGCCTGGTGACCGGCTTCAGTTGGGACATCAACGGGGACGCGACCTTCGGCGATGCCGTGGGCGCGACCCCGACCGTGTTGTGGGCGACCCTCCAGAGCCTGCCGGGAATCCTCATCCGCGACGACGGTACATTCAACGTCAGGGTCCGCGTCGCCTATCAGGGCGGGCGCCAGGTCGTCTCGGCCCCGGTGACGTTGACCGTCACTAACACAGCGCCGACCCTGACCCTCAATCCCGTGGCCGCGATCGACGAACACGGAGTGGCGACGCTGCGCGGCACGATCACCGATCCGAGCGCAGCCGATACGTTCACCCTGGACATCGACTGGGGCGATCCGGTCGCGCCCGGGAATATCGAGACGATCGACCTGACCGCGCCGCCGGCGCACGTGACTTTCAACGCCGGCTCACGGGCGTTCACCGTGACGCACCGATACCTGGACGACAATCCGACCTTTTCGCCGCAGGACAGCTACACTATCGAAGCCACCGTGACGGATGACGACTCGGGATTCGGGGCCGCAGTCGAAACGGTCCTGGTCAGGAACGTCGCACCGGTGGTGATCCTTGATCCGGTGGTGGCCATCGATGAAAACGGCACGGCCACAGTGCGTGGGACGATCATCGACCCCGGCAGCACGGACACGTTTACCTTGGACATCAACTGGGGTCACCCGCTGTCGCCGGACAACCGCCAGACATTGAACCTCCCCGCGAGCCCGACCGGCACACAGCGCTTCACGCTCACCCACCGGTACCTGGATGACAGCCCAACGGCCACGCCGCAAGACACCTATACTGTCAACGTCACGGTGACTGATGATGATTCGATCTCGGGGGGTGCCAGCACAACGGTTTTGGTCAGGAATCTGGCGCCGCAATTGCGGGACCTGTCGGCAATCACCATCAATGAAGATGGGACCACAAAGCTGACAGGCACCATTCTCGATCCGAGTCCGCTCGATACGTTTACGATCGAAGTGGTCTGGGGCGACGGTGCGGTGGAATCGTTCGGCTTCGAAGCCGGGACCTCCGACTTCCTGGTGACGCACCGGTATCTCGACGACGACCCCAACGTAACGCCGTTCGACCTTATTCCGATCAAGGTTACCCTGATCGACGATGACGGCGCTACCGCAGGCCCTGACAGTACCCTCGTGCGGGTGAACAACGTGGCGCCCACGGTCGTCGAGCTCGGCCTCCAGATCGAGGTCATCCCTGAGAACGGCGTGGCCACCCTCATCGGCAGGATCGATGACGTCGGCACCCTGGATAGCTTTACCTTGGACATCGATTGGGGCGATCCGAGATCACGGCTCAATACCGAGACCATCGAGCTGACGAGTTCCTCGCCGCACGTGACCTTTGATGCCACGACGCGGATATTCACGGTGACGCATCAGTATCTGGACGACAATCGCGCTGCGATCCCGCCGGACACGTACACGATCGAGGTCACGGCCACCGATGACGACAGGCTGAGCGGCAGCGCCAGCACCACGGTGCAGGTCAATAACACGCCGCCCGTCCTGGAGTTCGATCCGGTGGCGGCCATCGATGAGAACGGCGTAGTGACAGTAAGCGGGACGGTCATCGATCCGGGGAGCCTGGATACGTTTACCCTGAACATCGACTGGGGCGATCCGCTCTCGCCCGATAATTTCGAGACGTTCGATCTGACCACGCCGCCGGCTCACTTGATGTGGGATGCCGCTACCCGGCGGTTTACGGTGACGCACCAGTACCTGGACGACAATCCCAGCGGCGACCCGTCGAACGAGTATTTGATCGTCTTCATTGTGACCGACAACTCCTTGGAAAGCAGCTTCGCCGGCGCCGCCGTACAGGTCGACAACGTGGCGCCGACAATCCTGTTGGATGCAGTCGCGCCGATCCTCGAGGACGGCACGGCCGCGCTGAGCGGGACGATCACCGACCCCGGGAGCCTGGACACGTTCACCCTGGACATCAACTGGGGTGACCCGCTGTCGCCCGGGAATATCGAGAGGATCGATCTCACGATCCCGCAGGCGCACGTGACGTGGGACTCCAGCAGCAGGCGGTTAACGGTGACGCACCAGTACCTGGACGACAATCCCAGCGCCACGGCCGCCGATCTGTACACCATCCACGTGGCGGTGACTGACGACGACAGCGGCGTCGATACCGCCGATACCACTCTGACGGTCAACAATGTGGCGCCGGTGTTACAGCATCTGGCCGTGACACCGGTGATCAACGAGAACGGCTTGGTGACGCTGACTGGTGGCGTTGTGGATGCGGGGACACTCGACAGCTTCACACTGGCGATCGACTGGCGGGACGGCTCCGCAGTTCAGGTGATCGCGCTCGGCAGCACGGCAATCAGCGCCCAAGGTCTGGTGTGGAATCCGGGCACGCGTCAGTTCTCCGTCGCGCACCAGTACCTGGACGACAACCCTCAGACGGGCACGCCGCAGGATCTGTTCAACATCAAGGTGACGGTGAAGGACGACGACACGGGGCAGGGCCAGGCGACGGTGACGACGCTGGTCAGCAACGTCGCGCCGCACAACGTCAGGATTGACGACCAGGTCGGCACCCTGGTGTTCTCGGTCGGCGAGTACAAACCGTTCGCCGGCAGCTTTGCCGACGTCGGCAGCCGGGACACGCACACCGCCCAGTGGAATATTGAGCACAAGAACCATCTGCTCGGGACTATCGTGACAGAAACGCGCACGGGGACCGTTGACCCGGTGACGCGGACGGTCTCGGACAGTCTTTCCTTCAGAGAGGCCGGGTTGTACCGCGTCACGCTCATGATCACGGACGATGACACCGGCGCGACCACGTCCGAGGTGTCTAACTTTGTGGTCTACGATCCATCGGCAGGATTCATCACCGGCGGCGGGCACATCCCGGCTTCGGACTCGAACGGCAAGGCCAACTTTGGCTTCGTGTCCAAGTACCACAAAGGCGCAGAAGTTCCCACGGGGCAGACCCAGTTTAAGGTTGGGAACCTGAACTTCCACAGCTCCAGCTACGACTGGATGGTGGTCAGCGGGGCCTGGGTGCAGGTCAAGGGCACCGGCACGGTCAACGGGGGCGGGAATTACGGCTTTCTGCTGACGATGATCGACGGGCCGGACACGCTTCGTATGAAGATCTGGGACACGAACCGCGGCGGTGCGGTCGTCTTCGACACCCAGCCGAATGCCCACGACGAGGCCGATCCGACCACGCCCCTCCGGGGTGGCCAGATCACGCTCCACGGCGGGGCAACTGGCACCGGGACGGGGAAGAGCAACGGCAACGGGCGCAAATTGACGGCCGGGGAGGCCCCGCAGGCGTCAGGCACGACAGAGTTCTCTCTCACCGACCAGGCGTTGGCCCCGATCGTTGCGGAGGCCATGCGGCGCTGGTCCGACTCATCCCTGCTCGATGGGCACTCCTTGAGCTTGGGGGAGGTGATCTTCGAGATCGCCGACCTCCCGGGCCTGACCCTGGGGGAGGTCATCGGCAGCACGGTCTGGCTGGATGTCTCGGCGGCGGGCGCCGGGTGGTTCGTGGATGCGACGCCGCGTGATGAAGTCGAGTTCGGACTGGTGGGAGGCGGGGCCGATCTGCTGGCAATGCCGACCAGCGCCGCCTCCGGCCGCATGGACCTCCTGACCGTCGTCCTGCACGAGCTGGGGCACGTCCTGGGGCTCGAGCATGCCGAGGCGGGCTCGGGGGACATGATGGACGCCGCGCTGCCCGCCGGCGTGCGCCGCCTCCCGGCCGGGTCAGATGCCTTCGACGAGGCAGCCACCCGGAGCTCGCTCCCGACCGGCCGCCACCTGGAGGCGCCGGCGGCGTTCAGCGGCGGCGCAGGCCGTGATGTGCTGCGCCCGTCCACCTTCGACGCCGGCCAGATGCAGGCATTTGCGCCCGACAGCGGCGTGTTCACCGCCAGCAGGGGTGCGCTGCCGGGTTCCTTCGAAGGGCCGGTGATCGACTGGCGCGGCAACGCCTTCGACTCGGCGGACAGGAACGGGCTGCCGGTGACAGGGACCGGGGACTGGCGAAGTGATTTCGTCAGCTTCCTCGGCAGGAATAAGGCCGAGCGCGAGCCGAACGCCCAGCTGAAGGTGATGATCCCGGCTATCGAGGAGCGGCCGTGGCGCCTGGCCGACGACCCAAGCGAGGGCCAGGCGGAGCAGGAGGCGGCCCCCGGGACTGCGATGCTGCTGCCGACGGCTGCAGCCAGGGTGGTGTCGGCCGTGGCCACGAGGATCGGCAGCCTGGTCCGCTGATCCGGTTCCCCGCGGTTCCCCCGTGGGCCCCCGCGCTGCTGGATGTCGGCGACGCCGGGGCAGCGGTCGGCGGGTGGAAGCGGGGACAGGCGCGCTCTCGTATTGCCAGGATTGCCGGCGGAACCGGTACGTGTGATAAAATGCCCTGTGCACTTCGCACCCACCCGCGGTTCCGGGCCATGCTGTTTTGCAGACGTTCTTCTTTCGCCGCGGATGCGGGGGATGGCACAGGACGGGCTGATGACTTCAGGATCGACCATGAGGGCGCCGGCCGCTCCCGCGGGCGCGCTCACCGACGCCCGCGAGTTCCTCTGCGTAGACGAGTTCATCCGGACGCTCGTCAACGCGCGGGCGCTCAAGACAGCCTTCGAACTCGGGCTTGTCGATCATCTGCTGCAGCAGCAGCCCTGCGGTGTGGGCGTGCTGGGCAAAGCGCTCGGGACCGACCAGGCCGGACTACGCCGAAGCCTCAATAATCGTGGCGCAATCCTGGTTGCGCTCGGCCGCCATGAGGACGCACTGGCAAGCTACGACAAGGCCCTGTCGATGCGGCCCGACCACGTCGGCGCGCTGAGCAATCGCGGCAACGCCCTGCAGGCCCTCCACCGGCACCAGGAGGCGCTGCAAAGCTACGCCCGGGCCATTGCCCTCAAGCCCAGCGACGTCCAGGCCCACTGGAACGACGCGCTGGCCCGGCTGGCCCTCGGCGACTTCGCGCGTGGCTGGGAGCAGTACGAGTGGCGCTGGCAGAACCGCGACCCTGAGTTGTCGAGGCGCTATCGTGAGTGGCCGGTCTGGCTCGGCAGGGAGGGGAGGACGTGGCCGGCAAGACGGTGCTGGTGTATCCGGAGCAGGGGTTCGGCGACGCGATCCAGTTCATCCGCTACGTTCCGCTGGTGCACGCACGCGGCGCCAGGGTGGTGGTCGCCTGCCATCAGAAGCTCGCCAGGCTGTGCCAGACCGTCGAGGGCGTTGCCACGGTGCTGACGCCCGAGCAGCCCCTGCCTCCCATCGACTACTGCACGCCATTGATGAGCCTGCCCCTGGCGATGAAGACGAGGCTGGAGACCATTCCGGCGCAGGTTCCCTATGTCAGCGCCGAGCCCGGCGAGATCGCGGCCTGGCAGCGGCGGATCGCTGGCGATGACGGCCGGCTGCAGGTCGGCGTTGCCTGGCAAGGCAACCCGAAGTTTCCCGCCTCGCGCGCCAAGGCCTGCCCGCTCGAGCGACTCGCGCCCCTGTTCGCCGTGCCCGGCTGCGCGTTCTTCAGTCTGCAGGCGGGGGAGGCGGCGGCCGCCCTGCGGGCATGGATCTCGCAGGGTCAGCCGGTGACGGACGTTGCCGGCGGCCTGGAGAGCTTCAGCGACACGGCGGCCGTCGTTTGCGCGCTGGATCTGGTTATCACCATCGACACGGCCGTTGCCCACCTCGCCGGCGCGCTCGGCAAGCCCGTCTGGATTCTCCTGCCGTCAGGAGGCAAAGGGCAGAGAGGGTGTGGCTCGCACGGAGCCGATCCGGTCCAGGAGATTGGCCGGCCATGCCGTGACGGTGCCGGGACACTCAGAGGAGAGGCCGGCGGGCTGCCTTGCCGGTCACCATGGGAAAGGCCGACGGGGGTGGCGGGAGGCAGGACGTGGGGAAGGGAATTCACGTTCGCAGCACACAAGGGAGGTTCGCTGGTCCAATGAGCACGCAACTGTTGATTTATGAAAACGCGGTGCCGGTCAGCATCCAACGCCATCGAGACTGGTCGGTGAAGAAGGGCACTGACTACTCCTTTGCGCGATCTGTGAACGCGGTGCCGCTGGTGACGGTGGAATTCGCCCCGGCGGCGGCCGAGTATGCCATCGTGTTTACGGGGACGGCGGAGGCCATGATGCCGGCGGTCATTCTGGGTATGCGGGACCGGCAGAATCTGTACCTGAAGGATGACGGGAGCTGGCAGGCCAACCATGTTCCCGCCTTTCTCCGTCGCTACCCGTTCGTGTTTTCGAGCAGCGAGGGGGGCACGCGGTTCACGCTCTGTCTGGACGAGGCGTTCTCCGGCTGTAATCAAGCGGGCCGCGGAGAGCGCCTGTTTGATGCCCAGGGGACGCGCACCCAGTACCTGGAGGGGGTGTTGAATTTCCTCCAGCAGTACCAGGGGCACTTTCAGCTGACCCAGGCGTTCTGCAAGAAGCTTCAAGAGCTGAACTTGCTGGAGCCGATGCAGGCGCAAGTCACCGTACCTGGCGGTCAACAGATGAGGCTGACCGGATTCATGGCGGTCACCCGGACCCGGCTGAAGGGGCTGTCGGGGGAGCAACTGGCCGAGTTGGCGCAGCGCGATGAGTTGGAGCTGATCTATCTCCACCTGCACTCTCTGCGCAACGTCTCGGTCATGGCCCAGCGGTTGTCGGGCACGCTGAGTGCGGAAGGGGCGGCTGAGGGCCCCGGCGAATCCACGGCCCCGGCCAATCCGGAGGCGACGGAGAAAAGGGCCGAGAAAGGCAAGAAGCGGCCAGTGGTTTCACCGTCGAACTAGCACGCCCTGCGAGCCTTGAGGGCGCCTCTATCGGAAGCTGTTTCCCACGCCGGCCCTGAGGTGAGGCCTGCGTGGGAACGGCAGCAGGCCAGCTCCAGTCGGAGGCACGCTAGCACAGGCCAGGCCTGAGACCCCCTACGCTTCTCTGGCGGTCCACGCGGCGCACACGCGTGGGCGTGTGCGTCCCGGGTAGCCCGGCTTCTCATCCAGATCCCGCCAGGCATTCTGTCCGACCCGATCCCGCCGTCAGGACGACACATGGGAATTGCTACTTTCACGCTATGGGAAGCGGGACGGAAGCGGGACGTCGTTCACTTTCTTCACTTATTTCTCATAGGATCTTCCCGATCGCACTCGTCTTGGGAGACGTCTTCTGGGACATTGGAGCCTTATTAACCTTGTGAGGCGCTCCCGCTCGCCATGCCCCACGGTCCCCGCCTGAATGCCCTTCCGCTCTTCGTTCGGACCCTTCGGTCCCGCTCTTCGCCCGGGATCTTCGACCGGCGTCCTCCACTACGTCATGCTGCGCGGAATCAAAGGGCGTTCGGCTGTTCGGCGACCAACAAAGGGCGTTCGGTCGTTCGAGAGTTCGGTGGTTCGGTTGTGCCTCGGAGTCAGGGGACTCAAGCGACTCAACGGACTCAATAGGCTCAATCGCCTCAAGGGACAGCCTAGTGGGTCGCGGTGCGACGCCGGGAGCGTGGGGCGGGCATCCGGAAGGAGGCCTGCACGGGGATCGCAAAGGCAG
>Ga0209640_10006142_pt1 | contig 10508 bp, 10 predicted proteins | sample RifCSP10_1_FD_184018 | JGI IMG/M metagenome (GOLD analysis project Ga0209640, IMG submission 184018) | Soil microbial communities from Rifle, Colorado - Rifle CSP2_sed 10_1 (SPAdes) (version 2) | ecosystem: Environmental > Terrestrial > Deep subsurface > Rock core/Sediment | place: Rifle...
CGTCGAAGCCACCGACGCGAGCCGTGCCGGAGGTCGGCGGCAGGAGCGTCGTCAGGACGTGGACGGTGGTCGACTTGCCCGCCCCGTTCGGGCCGAGGAAGCCGTAGATCTCGCCCGGCGCGACGGTGAGGTCGATGCCGTCCACCGCGCGTGGCCCCTTGCGGTACTCGCGAACGAGGTTCTCGACCTCGATCCCGTTCTCGGCGCTCACCGTCGAACACTAGCGGCGGCCCCGCCGCCGCCGGTCCACGGACGGTCGAGCCGCCTACCCGCCCGCGCGTGCGGTGACCACGTCCATCGTGCGCGCGTGGGCGGGCGCTCCCTCCCAAGTCCGGCCCGGACCGTCTAGGCTGAGCCCAGCCGACTCGGGCGCAGTGAACGTCTACAGGGGAGGACGAGATGGCGAACTCGGAGTCGTTCCGCAAGCTTCGACGGATCAGGCGGGCGGCCGCGTACTGCGAGCAGCACGGCCTCGAGACGAGGGAAGGAGTCGAGCTGCTCGCCGAGCTCGACGGGCGAGCGGCCGAGCGGGGAGAATGGCGGGCCACCCGTCGCGGGTTCCTCGGAGCCGCAGGCAAGGTCGCCGCCGCCGGCGCCCTCGCCTCGATCCCCGGCACCGCGGCCTGGGCGGCGCCGCCCGCGAGAGACGTGCGCGTCGCCGTGGTCGGAGCCGGGCTGGCCGGGCTCGCGTGCGCCGACACCCTGAAGTCGAAGGGCGTTCGGGCGACGGTTTTCGAGGCGAGCGACCGCGTCGGCGGGCGCTGCTACTCGCTCCGCGGCTTCTTCCCGGGCCAGACGGCGGAACGCGGCGGCGAGTTCATCGACACGCTCCACTCCACGATGCGCGGGTACGCGAAGCGCTTCGGGCTGGGGCTGGAGGACCTGTCCAAGGAGGCGGGCGAGGTCTTCTACTTCGCGAACGGCCGGCTCCACCACGAGGCCGCCGTGGTCGAGGAATACCGGCAGCTCGTCCCGGCGATGCGTGCGGACCTGCAGCGGAGCTCGGGGGCGCCCACGGCAGAGAATCACACGCAGGGGGACATCGAGCTCGACTTCACCACCCTGAAGGAGTGGCTCGTCACCAGGGGAGCGGGGCCGCTCATCTCCGCTATCGTCGAGGCGGCGTACATCGGGGAGTACGGCCGCGAGATCGACGAGCAGAGCTGCCTCAACTTCCTCCTCTTCGCGCACGCCGACCGCCGGGCGAAGTTCGAGCCCTTCGGCGTCTACAGCGACGAGCGCTTCCACGTCGTCGAGGGGAACGACGCGATCCCGGCAGGGCTCGCGACCGGCCTCGTGGGGCAGATCGAGCTGGGCACGAAGCTCGTGGCGGCCGCCAGGGACTCGGCCGGGCGCGTGGTGCTCACCTTCGAGGAGCGGTCGAGGACGACGACGAGTCGGACGTTCGACGCGGTCGTGTTCGCCATCCCGTTCAGCACGCTGCGCGACGTGGACCTGAAGCCGAGCCTCGGGCTCCCGGGCTGGAAGCTGGACGCGATCCGCAACCTCGTCTACGGCACGAACGCGAAAGTGATCGTCGGCTTTGGCGGGCGCCCCTGGAAGGCGCTCGGGGGCAACGGAACCTCGTACGCGAAGGGCCTGGCGAACCTCCAGGGCACGTGGGAGACGAACCCGATCCGCGCCACCGCGAGCCGCGCCGTACTGACCGACTACACGGGCGGACGGCTCGGCGAGCGGCTCAACCCGATGAACGTCCAGCTCGAGGCCGAGCGGTTCCTGCGCGACCTCGACCGGGTGTTCGCCGGCGCGTCGACGACCGCTACGCGCGACTCGAGGGGGAAGCTGAACGCGGACCTGTGGCACTGGCCGTCGTTCCCGCTCTCGAAGGGGAGCTACACCTGCAACCAGCCGGGCTACTTCACGACCATCGCCGACACCGAGGGCAAGCCCGTCGGAAACCTCTACTTCGCCGGCGAGCACGCGAACTCGTTCTACGTCTGGCAGGGGTTCATGGAGGGAGCGGCGGTCTCCGGCCTCGACGCCGCCGCGCAGCTGCTCGACGACCTCAAGTTCGGACGCCTCTAGTTTCTCCGACCCGAAAGCGAGAGGGCGGCACGAGGCCGCCCTCTCTTGCGTCCAGAACGCGACCGCTACGGCAGGCTGAACTCCTGCGTCTGCGGGTTGAGGCGTGAGAGCGTGATCGCCCCGGCCGTCGTGCTGTCGCTCAGCCGAAAGACGTGTAGCCCCTTCGTGATCTCCGACTCGTAGATGAAGCCGTTGTACCAGTACGTCGACCAGGCGCCGCCGAGCTCGTTCACCGGCGTGGTCGAGCCGGGCGGGAGCACCTGCGGCAGCGCCGGCGGATCGGCCCACGCGACCGTCGTCGCGTTCGCAGGATCGGTGAAGTCGGTCACCCACGTCCCGGCCTGGTAGTTGCCGCTCACGGCGACGTACCGGCCGCTCCTGAGCGGGACGACGTTGTAGTTGTGGACCGTGCAGTTCTCGGCCGCGGACTGGGAACGGGGCAGCACCCACTGGCCGAGCTTGGCCCCTGTCGCGGCGTCGTAGAAGAACAGGCTCTTCTTGATGTCCGGGTCGGTCGCCTCGCACTCGGGAGCCGCGCCTCCGCCCGGCTCCCAGCCGAGGACGAGCACCTTCCCGTCCCAGGTGAACGCGGCCGAGTGCCAGCGCCCGCCGATCCCGACCTTGTTGCCCAGCCCGTCCGCCTCCTCGACCGTGTACAGGAAGAGAGGCGCCTCGAGCGAGCCTCCGCGCGGCGGGCCGATCGAGAACACGTTCGCAGCGTGCCCGCTCGCGCAGGCGAGCAGGTTGACGTCGCCCAGGATCACGCCTGCGTCGTGGCAGCCGTTGTTGGTCCCGAGCGAGCCTCCCGTGATCGGCACCTTGCCCAGGAAGTGCGCCCCTGCGGGGCTCGCGATCGGCACCTCGAGCACGTCCATCGCGTTGCAGGCCGGCCGGTTGTTCCCCGCCGCGTTGTTGCCCGACGAGTTGTTGCTGTAGACGACGAGCCGGCCGTTCGCGAGATCCGCGACCCCGGTCAGCGTGTGCGAGCCGCACCCTTCCGGAGCCGTGAGCGCGCTGAACTCGACCTCGGCAACGAGCGTCGGGCTTCCGGGATCGCTGACGTCGAAGACGTGGACGCCCTCGAACCCGACCGGGACCGGCTGACCCAGGCAGAAGCGGCCCGCGGGCGCGGGCGAGTTCCAGGCGCGGACGACGATGTGCCGCCACACGAAGATGTCGCCCTGGTCGCCGTTGCACCGCGGATGCGAGACGAGCTTCGGGTTCCCGGGCGCGGAGACGTCGACGATCCGGAACCCGTCGTAGTTGCCCTGGATCGCCAGGTCGCCCCAGAAGGCGATGTCGGAGCTGATGTTGCGCTCCGCCGCCGTCGCCCCGAGGAACGTCGCGAGATGGGCGCTGTCGCCCAGGGCGTGGATGTTGTCGGTCTTTGGTCTCGCGCCGTGGTCTGCCGCGGCCGTAAGCGGGACGACGAGCACGGCGAGCATCGCAGCGCCGACGAAGCGAAGACGCGACCATCTGTGCATGTGACCTCCCCTCGACACGAGCGCCCACCGTGCGACGAACGGTCCGCGCGCGACGGCGGACGCGATTTCGCTCTCACGTCGGCCACGATCCTACCCGGTTCCGGCACGGCGCACGGCCGCGCCGGGGCGGGGCCTGCGTCCTACACAAGCGGCTCGAGCGGGAGCCTCGTCGCGACGACGGGCTTCCCCGCGCGCGTGTAGGCGACGTCCACGGAGTCGTTCTGCCGGTACGTCCCGGCGATCCCGACGAAGATCGAGGCCCAGCGCCAGAAGCCGAGCTCCCCCTCGGTCCGGAGCTCGCGGTCGAAGACGAGCGAGCGCCCCTCGATCTCGAAGTCGCGGCCCTCCTCCTGCGCGACGCCGTTGACGAAGACCTCGAACGGCCTGGTGACGTCCGCGGGCAGGCGAACGCGCGTTCTCTCGAGCGGCTCCTCGGACACGCTCATAGAATGGCAGCCGGTGCGCGTGCTCTTCCTCCTGGTCGGCTCGACACTCCTCGCCGCGATCGCCGCACCGGCCGCGCTCGGCCAGTTGACGCCAGTGACGCCGGAGTCGCCGAACGCGGACGGAATCAAGGACAGCTACCTCTTCGTCTCGATCTTCACCCTCGCCATCTTCGTCCTCGTCGAGGGGCTGCTCGTCGCGTTCGTCTGGCGCTACCGGCGGCGGCGGCGGCAGCGCTTCGAGGACGGGGCCCAGATCCACGGGGCGACGAACCTCGAGCTGATGTGGACGGCCTTCCCCGTCGTCGTGCTCTTCCTCATCGCCGTCTTCGTCTTCGTCGAGCTCCCCGGGATCAAGAACGTGCCGGCCGCAGGACCGCGCGGCGAGCTCGAGATCCGCGTGATCGGGCGCCAGTTCTACTGGCAGTTCGAGTACCCGAACGGCGTGATCGCGATCGACACGCTGCGGGCACCCGCGGGGGTCCCGGTGCGGCTCGAGGTCACGGCCCCGGACCAGGACGTCATCCACTCGTGGTGGATCCCGGCCCTCGGAGGGAAGATCGACGCCATCCCCGGCCGGGTGAACAAGACCTGGTTCCAGGTGGATCGCCCGGGGCTCTACCCGGGCCAGTGCGCCGAGCTCTGCGGGGTCGAGCACGCGCGCATGCTGGGCGCCGTCGAGGTGCTGCCCGAGGCGGAGTTCGCGGCCTGGCTCGACGAGCGGCGCGCAGGGCAGACCGCCGGCACGTCCGAGCTGGGCGCCGAGCTCTGGGCAGGGGTCTGCGCCAAGTGTCACGGCCTGAAGGGCGAGGGCGGGATCGCGAAGGCGCTCGCCGGCTCCGCCCTGCTGGCCGACCCGCAGACGGTGGAGACCATCGTCCGCAACGGCCGCGTCACCCGGCGGGCGACGATGCCCGCGGTCGGCGCCGGCTGGCCCGCAGAGCAGATGGACGCCCTGACCACCTACCTGCAGGAGAGCCCGCCCAGTGGCGAGTAGAGCCGAAGCCGCTCCCGCCTGGCAACGCGGCCGGGTCGCGAGCTGGCTGGTCACGACGGACCACAAGCGGATCGGGATCCTCTACATCGGGACGTCCCTGATCTTCTTCGTGCTCGCAGGCCTCATGGGCCTCGCGATGCGCCTCCAGCTCGCCCAGGCCAACGCCGACGTGCTGAGCCCGGACCGCTACAACGAGCTCGTCACCATCCACGGCACGTCGATGGTCTTTCTCGTCGGCGTCCCCATCCTCGCCGGGTTCGGGAACTTCCTCGTTCCCCTCATGATCGGGGCCCGCGACGTCGCCTTCCCGCGACTGAACGCGCTCTCCTACTGGCTCTTCGCGTTCGGCGGCGCCGTGCTCATGGGGTCGTTCTTCGCCGACGGAGGCGCCGCGAAGGCGGGCTGGACGTCGTACCCACCCCTCTCGACGCAGACCGAGGGCAACGGGCAAGACCTGTGGATCCTCTCGCTCCACATCCTGACCGCGTCCTCCATCGCCGGGGCGATCAACTTCCTCGTCACGATCCACAACCTGCGCACGCGCGGGATGACGTGGACGCGCATGCCGCTGTTCGTGTGGTCGATCTACGTCTTCGCCTGGCTCCTGCTCGCCATCCTGCCCGTCCTCTCGGCCGGGATCACGATGATCCTCCTCGACCGCGGCCTCTCGATCGGCGGCTGGGAGGTGCAGGCGAACTTCTTCAACCCGGACGAGGGGGGCTCCGCGGTCCTCTACCAGCACGCCTTCTGGTTCTTCGGGCACCCCGAGGTGTACGTGATCGTCCTTCCCGCGTTCGGGATCATCTCCGAGGTCCTTCCGGTCTTCGCGCGCAAGCCCGTGTTCGGCTACAAGGCGATCGCCTTCTCGACGGTGGCGATCGGGTTCTTCTCGATGCTCGTGTGGGCGCACCACATGTTCACGGTGGGGCTCCCGTACTCGCTGCAGGCCTACTTCATGGTCGCGTCGATGGTGATCGCCGTCCCCACGGGGATGAAGATCTTCAACTGGCTCGCCACGCTCTGGCGCGGCAACATCGCCTTCGACACCCCCATGCTCTACGCGCTCGGGTTCCTGTCGCTGTTCGTGATCGGCGGGCTGACCGGGATCTACCTGGCCGCGTTCCCGATCGACTGGCAAGTGCACGACACCTACTTCGTCGTGGCCCACTTCCACTACACGCTGCTCGGCGGAGTCGTGTTCGCGATCTTCGCGGGCCTCTTCTACTGGTGGCCGAAGATGTTCGGCCGCAGGCTCGACGAGAGGCTCGGGAAGTGGCAGTTCTGGCTGCTCTTCGTCGGCTTCAACGTCGCCTTCATGCCGCAGCACTTCCTCGGCCTCGACGGGATGCCGCGGCGGATCTACACGTACGCGAACGAGGACTGGGAGGGCTGGAACCTGACCTCCACGGTCGGCTCCTGGATCATGGGGGTCGCGATCCTCCTCTTCGTCTGGAACGCCGTCAAGTCGCGGACCGGGCCGCGTGTCGGCAACGACCCCTGGCAGGCGGACACGCTCGAGTGGTACACGACCTCGCCTCCACCGCCGCACAACTTCGACGAGGTGCCGTACGTCACGAGCGCGAGGCCGCTCTACGACCTCCGGCGGCGGCTGCGTGAGAAGGAGGGAGCCCGTGCCCTCTCCTGAGACTGCGACCGCTCCCGGCCTGCTGCTGCGTATCTCGGCGGCGGGCGGCGCGGCGGCGACGAGCCTCGTGGTCGTCAGCGCCGTCCTCGAGCTCGGCACGACGCACTGGGGGGTCGCCGGGGTGGCGCTTCCCTTCCTTGTGGCGAACGCGGTCACCGCGCGCTGGGCGTACCCACAGCTCTTCCGGCGCGCCGAAGTGGCGCTGGCGCTTCTGCTGCTCGCGATCGCCCTCGGAGGCGTCGTGGCCTGGGGCGGGGAGGCGGCCTGGGCGGTCGCGCTCCACGTGGGCACGGCGGCGATGGCTCTCGCGGCGTCCCTCGCGCTCGCCGCGAGTGCCATGCGCGGGGTTCCTCCTCGTCTGGCTTCCGCGCGCGACTACCTGACGCTGACGAAGCCGCGGATCATGACGCTCCTCGTGCTCACGGGAGCAGGGGGCATGTTCGTCGGCGCCCAGGGGGCACCGCCGCTCGACCTCTTCGTCGTCGCCATGGCCGGGCTCGCCCTCGCCTGCGGCGGCGCCTCGGCGCTGAACCACGTCCTCGACCGCGACATCGACCGAGTCATGGGGCGGCGGACGGCCGCGCGCCCGGTCGCGGCAGGCCGTCTCTCCCCCGAGCAGGCGCTCGAGTTCGGGCTCTTCCTCTCCGCGCTCTCGTTCGCCCTCCTCGCCTCGCGCGTGAACCTGCTCACCGCTGTGCTCGCGCTCGTCGGAAACGCGTTCTACGTCGTCGTCTACACGCGCTGGCTGAAGCGCTCGACTCCCCAGAACATCGTCATCGGCGGAGCCGCGGGCGCCGTGCCGCCGCTCGTCGGCTACGCGGCCGCCACCGGGAGCCTCGCGCTGCCCGCGCTCCTGCTCTTCCTGATCGTGTTCCTCTGGACGCCGCCGCACTTCTGGGCGCTCGCGCTGATGATCAAGCAGGCCTACGCGCGGGCGGGGATCCCGATGCTGCCCGTCGTCCGCGGCGACCGCGAGACCGCGCGCCAGATCCTCCTCTACTCGCTCGGCCTCGTCCCCTTCACGCTCTTCTGCGGGCTCTGGCTCGGGCCGCTGTACACCGCCGCGGCCGCACTGCTGGGAGGAGTCCTGCTCGCGCTCGCCGTCGCCCTGCGCCGCGACCTTTCCCGCGGGAGGGCGCAGGCGCTCTTCCACTACTCCCTCGCCTACCTGGCGCTTCTCTTCGTCGCCGCCGCCCTCGACCCCCTCGTCGCATGAACGGGAACGACCTCGCCCGCAGGAACCTCCGCTTCGGCTGGGCGCTCTTCGCGCTCTTCTGGCTCCTCTTCCTCGGGACCTTCCTGGTCGCGCTGCTCTACCTGCAGCTGGACTGAGTTCAGCGCAAGCCGGGACTCCCGAGCGGATTCCCGGCGCGCGGAAGATCCCTGAAGCGCGTCCGATTTCGCGGACGCGGTCGTGGCCCCACACACACGTCTCTGGCCACCCGCTCGTCTAGGGTCGCGGCGTGAGCCCCGACCTCGAGCTCGCCCTCCGGCTCGCGGACGCCGCCGACGCGATCGCGCTTCCCGCCTTCCGCACCGGCGGCCTGGTCGTCGAGACGAAACCCGACCTCACCCCCGTCACCGAGGCCGACCGGGCGGTCGAGGCCGAGCTCCGGCGGCTCCTCGCGGCCGAGCGGCCGGACGATGCGCTCCTCGGGGAGGAGGACGGGGCGACGGGATCGGGCCGGCGCCGCTGGCTGATCGACCCGATCGACGGGACGCGCAACTACACGCGCGGGATCCCCGTCTGGGCGACCTTGGTCGCGCTCGAGGACGAAGGGATCGTACGCGTCGGGGCCGTCTCCGCGCCCGCGCTCGAGCGGCGCTGGTGGGCAGAGCGCGGAGCGGGCGCGTTCGCAGACGGCGTGCCGATGCGGGTCTCGCGCGTGGAGCGCGTCGAGTTCGCGGTGCTCTCCTTCGCCTTCGAGGGCCCGCTCCCGGAGGTCGCCCACCGGGCCTGGCACGCACGCGGGTTCGGGGACTTCTGGGCGCACATGCTGGTGGCCGAGGGAGCGGTCGACGGGGCCGTCGACGCAGAAGGCATACGCGAGTGGGACCTCGCCGCGGTGCAGGTCATCGTCGAGGAGGCCGGAGGCCGGTTCTCCGACCTCTCCGGCGCAGCGCGAATCGACGGAGGCACTGCCGTCACGTCGAACGGGCTCCTCCACGACGAGCTGCTTCGAGCGCTGGCGAAGCCCTCGACCTGACTCAGATCGACGGCTGCGGCTCGGGCGAGCCCTGAGCCGTCTCGTCGCGAAGCCTGCGGATCAGGTCGTGGATGTCGGCGATCTCCTGCTCGAGATCCTTCTGCCGCTCCTCGAGAGCGCGCAGGAGCTCGTCACGGCTCGGAGCCCGCCAGCCCCACCGGTGCTGGGCGCGTCGTCCGCACATGGTCACCCCCTTTCGCGTGATCGAGGAAAGCGGCCAGCTCGTCCCGGAGCGTGGCGATCGCGTCGAGCCACGCGCCGAGCGCGCTCCGGCCCTCGTCCGTCAGCGTGTACGTGCGCTTCGTCGGCCCGGGGAGGTCACCCCGCCATTCGGAGGCGGCGGCGACTCCGTAGAAGCCCGTACTCGAGCCCCGTACCGGCTCCGGATCCGACCCGCGGCCAACCCCGAGGCCGGCGCGAACCGTGGTCCCTACGGTGCGGGAAATCGAAATCTCCGGGAGGAACGAGTGACCAGCTACCAGGCTTCCGAACGCTATCCGGGCACGGGCCCGCGCCGCGAGCAGGGCTCGGGCGTCGCCCTCAAGATCCTCGCCCTCTTCCTCGGGCTCGCGGTCGGCGTGCTCGCCGTCGTCGGCGCGGTTCTCGTCCGCACCGCGGACAGCGCGCGAGACGAGGCGAAGGCCGCGACCGCCGCCCACGGCGCCGCCGGGGCCGAGAGCGGCGCGGTCAGCCTGCCGCTCCAGAGCTACGCGGGCAAGACCGCGGAGAACGCAACGGAGCTCGCGGCCGCACGAGCCGCCACCGATGCGGCCCTGCCCGCCGTCCCGGCCGGTGACGTGGTGAAGGTGCACATGACACTGAAGGACATGGTCGTCGAGATCGCACCGGGCGTGAAGTACTCGACCTGGGCGTTCGACGGGCACGGCGCGCCGGGGCCGATCATCCACGTGCGCCAGGGGCAGACGGTCGAGATGACGCTGACGAACGGCGGCGCGCTTCCGCACTCGATCGACTTCCATGCCGCTCGCATCGCCCCGAACGTGGCGTTCAGGGATGTCGCACCCGGCGAGTCCATGACGTTCAGCTTCGTCGCGAACGACCCCGGCGTCTTCATGTACCACTGCGGCACGAAGCCGGTGCTCGCCCACATCGCCAACGGCATGTACGGCGTGATCGTCGTCGACCCCGCGAAGCCGCTCCCCGAGGTCGACGAGGAGTACGTCCTGGTGGCGAGCGAGTGGTACCTGAACGGCGACGGCCTGGAGACCCCTGCGTCGCTCGACATGGCGAAGGCCCGGGCGATGCAGCCCGACTGGACGACGTTCAACGGCTACGCGAACCAGTACGTCACGCACCCGCTGACCGCGGATCCGGGCGACACGGTGCGCTTCTACGTCGTCGCCGCCGGGCCGACGCTCGACACGAACTTCCACGTCGTCGGGACGATCTTCGACCGCGCCTGGGTGAACGGGGACATGACCCGGTTCCAGAGGGGCGTCCAGACCGTGGGCGTGCCCGCAGGCGGAGGCGCCGTGTTCGACATGAAGATCGACGAGCCGGGGCTGTACCCGTTCGTCAGCCACGCCTTCGCACACGTGGACCTCGGCCAGGTCGGCCTCCTGAAGGTGGGGAGCCCGCCCGGCACGATGGGCCACTGACGCGGGGGGCCGGAAAGGCAGGTGCCTGGCTGAAGCCAGGCACCGTCCCGGAGAGCGGGAACGGCAG
>Ga0209640_10006143_pt1 | contig 10507 bp, 9 predicted proteins | sample RifCSP10_1_FD_184018 | JGI IMG/M metagenome (GOLD analysis project Ga0209640, IMG submission 184018) | Soil microbial communities from Rifle, Colorado - Rifle CSP2_sed 10_1 (SPAdes) (version 2) | ecosystem: Environmental > Terrestrial > Deep subsurface > Rock core/Sediment | place: Rifle...
CCGCTCATGCTGCTCGGCAAGTTGCGCCAGTTCACGCTTGAACTCCTCGACCCGGGTCCGCTCCTGGGCGATCACCTCGGCCGGCGCGTTACGCACGAAATTCTCGTTCGCCAATTTGGCTTCCGATTTCGCCAAATCTTGTCTAACTTTTCCTTGACGCTTTTCGAGACGTGCAAGCTCCGCATCGACATCGACCTTAATGGATCGCTGAACAAAGTACTGTTTTTCATCAACAATTAGTGTTGACATTTGTTCAATTGGGTCCGCTGGCACGAGGGGTCTAAATTCGTCGACGCCCGAGAGTCGAAATACGGCCGACGCGCTGGACTCGTAAAGGGCCTTCTCGTGCTCGTTGTCAGTTGGCTGATAAAAGACTTTTACGCGCTCAGCAGGTGGGCTATTCCATTCGCCGCGAATATTGCGGATTCCAATGTTCAACTGTTGCAGCCACCACATGTCCTTTTCGATCGACGAATCGACCAGGTCAGGGTTCAATATTGGAAACGGCTGATACATGATCGAAGGTCCAGACTTGCCAGCGCGCTTAGCGACAACCTGCCATATCTCTTCGGTAATAAAGGGCATAAGCGGATGCAAGAGTCTAAGCAATGTCTCGATTGATTCGATCAGTGTGCGCCTTGTGCCGCGACGAACATCTGAGGAAGCATTCTTAGATTGTAAAGTCGTCTTCGATAATTCTAAGTACCAGTCGCAAAATTCGTACCAAGTGAACTCATAGGCCGCCTGGGCGGCCAGGTCGAACCGGTACGATGCGAATCCGTCGCGCACCGCGGCGATGGCCGATTGCAGCCGCGAGCGGATCCAGCGGTCGTACGGCGACAGCACTTCGGCGCCGGGACCCTCGTCCGCCTCAGTCGCGATCAGCACGTAGCGCGCCGCGTTCCACAGCTTGTTGCAGAAATTGCGGTATCCCTCGACCCGGCCCATGTCGAAGCGCAGGTCGCGCGACTGAGTCGCGAGCGAGGCGAAGCTGAAGCGCAGCGCATCCGTGCCGTAGGCGGCGATGCCGGCCGGGAACTGCTTGCGCGTGGCGCGCGCGATCGCGGGTGCAAGTTGCGGCTGCATCAGGCCCGCGGTGCGCTTGGCGACGAGTTCCTCGAGCGAAATGCCGTCGACGATGTCCAGCGGGTCGATGACATTGCCCTTCGACTTCGACATCTTCTGGCCTTCGTGGTCGCGGATCAGGCCGTGCACGTACACCTCGCGGAACGGCACGTCGCCGGTGAAGCGCAGGCCCATCATGATCATGCGGGCGACCCAGAAGAAGATGATGTCGAACCCGGTCACGAGCACGCTGGTCGGGTAGAAGATCCTGAGCTCCGCGGTCCGGTCCGGCCAGCCGAGCGTCGAGAACGGCCACAGCGCCGACGAGAACCAGGTATCTAGCACGTCCTCGTCCTGCGTCAGCGGCACGCTGTCGGCGATGCGGTGGCGCCCGCGCACGTCGGTCTCGCTATGTCCCACGTAGATCAAGCCGTCCGGGCCGTACCAGGCCGGGATGCGATGTCCCCACCAGAGCTGGCGGCTGATGCACCAGTCCTTGATGTTGCGCATCCATTCGAAGTAGGTCCTGTCCCAGTTGGCGGGCACGAAGCGGATGCGGCCTTCCTCGACGGCGCGGATCGCGGGCGCGGCGAGCGGCGCGATGCGCACGTACCACTGGTCGGTCAGCCAGGGCTCGAGCACCGCGCCGCTGCGGTCGCCCTTCGGGATCGTCAGTCGATGCGGTTCGACCTTCTCCAGCAGGCCGGCCGCCTCGAGATCGGCGACGACGCGCCGGCGCGCCTCGAAGCGGTCGAGACCGCGGTAGGCGGGCGGCGCCGGTTCCGCGATCCGTGCGTCCGCGGTCAGCACGTTGATCAGCGGCAGGCCGTGGCGCTGGCCGACTTCGTAGTCGTTGAAGTCGTGCGCCGGCGTCACCTTCACGCAGCCCGAGCCGAATGCCGGGTCCACGAAGCCGTCCGCGATCAGCGGTATCTCGCGGCCGGTGAGCGGCAGGGCAATCCGCCGGCCGGCGAGGTGGCGGTAGCGCTCGTCATCCGGATGAAACGCGACGGCCGCATCGCCGAGCATCGTCTCCGGCCGCGTCGTCGCGACGGTCACATGGCCGTTGCCGTCGGCGAACGGATAACGGATGTGCCACAGGCTGCCGTCTTCCTCATCCGACTGCACTTCGAGATCGGACAGGGCGGTTTTCAGCACCGGATCCCAGTTGACGAGTCGCTGGCCGCGATAGACGAGCCCGTCCTCGTGCAGCCGGATGAATGCCTCCCGGACCGCGTGCGACATGCCGGGGTCCATCGTGAACCGGTCGCGGCTCCAGTCGACCGATGCGCCGAGCCGACGCATCTGCCGGGCGATGGTCCCGCCCGACTGCTCCTTCCAGCGCCAGACGCGCTCGTTGAACGGCTCGCGACCCAGATCGTGGCGGGTCTTGCCCTCCGCGTTGAGCTGCCTTTCGACCACCATCTGCGTCGCGATGCCGGCATGGTCGGTGCCGGGCTGCCACAGCACGCGATGGCCCGACATGCGGTGAAAGCGCGTCAGCACATCCATGATCGTGTCCTGGAACGCATGCCCCATGTGCAGCGTGCCGGTGACATTGGGCGGCGGTATCACGATGCAGAACGGCGGGCCATCGCCCGCAGGAGCGAACAGGCCGTTCGCCTCCCAGTGACGGTAGACGCGCTCCTCGATATCGCGCGGGGAGTAGGTCCTGTCCATGCGGACGTCGGCCGTCTCAGTCCTCGCCGGGCGCGAGCTGTTCGCGCAGCGCCGCGGCGACGAGTTCCGGCAGTGCGGCGCGCAGCCGGTCGATCACGCGCTCGAACATGACCGCCTCGATCTCGCGCGCGGCGGCGTGCAGCAGTTCGTCGGTCAGGTTCATCATCCGGCTGACCAGGATCGCCTGCAGCGCCGCGACGTCGTCGGCAGAAAGCAGCCCGGAGGAATACAGCGTGGACGGCTCGGGCGCATGCTGCGGTTTCGGGAAGCTGCCCGTGGCATGCAGTTCCACGACGTCGGTCAGGATCGGCAGGTCGCGCAGCGAATCGCGGGTCACGGCTCGTCCTTCATTTCATGTGTGTCCGGCCGGATGCCGCGCTCGCGGTACAGGCGAAAGCGCTCGCGTCCGCGCTGGCGCCGTGAATCGTCGGCATCCACGACTTCGGCGATGCGCTGAAATCGCTCGAACCCCGCGGGCACCGCGCTCGCCAGGTTCACGATCAGGTCGCCGTCGCCGGGATCGGGATCCGCCGCGTCGGCGATGACCACCGGGGGCGGCGCCGGCGCCGGCGCCGCGTCGTCCGTTCCCAGGCGCTGGTGCGGCACGAAGCTGCGGTCGGCAAAAGTCCACAGCAGGTCGTCAAAGGCGTCGAGTTCACCGCCCGGGTCGAACTGCACGCGCACGCGATGTTTCTTCAGCCAGGCCTTCTCGACCAGGCGGCAGGCGAACCGGAGGCGCGCGGCCGGATCCTTGCTGGCCAGCACGTAGAAGTCCACGCGCGGCGCAGTCATCGGTTCACTTTCCGTGCAGCAGCCAGTCCACGAGCAGCGGCACCGGCCGTCCGGTGCTGCCCTTCTGGCTGCCGGTCAGGTATGCGGTGCCGGCGATGTCGAGATGCGCCCAGCGCAGGCCGTCCGCGAACTTCCACAGGAAGCAGGCGGCGGTGATCGCACCGGCCTCGCGGCCCGCGACGTTCGCCATGTCCGCGAAGTTGCTCTTCAGCAGGTCGGCGTATTCCTCCGCCACCGGCATGCGCCAGGCGCGGTCGTCGGCGCGTTCGCCCGCGGCGGCGATGGCCGATGCCAGTTTTTCGTCCGGCGAGAACAGCCCGCAGTAATGCGCGCCGAGCGCGATCACGCAGGCGCCGGTCAGGGTCGCGATGTCGACCACCGCGCGCGGCTTGAAACGCCGCGCGTAGCTGATGCCGTCGCACAGGATCAGCCGGCCCTCGGCGTCGGTATTCAGCACCTCGATGGTCTTGCCGGACATGGACGTGACGATGTCGCCCGGCTTGGTGGCGCGGCCGCTCGGCATGTTCTCGCAGGTCGGGATGATGCCGACCACGTTGACAGGGGCGCCGATCGTCGCCAGCGCCTTGAACGCGCCGAATACGCTCGCGGCGCCGGTCATGTCGAACTTCATCTCGTCCATGCCGGGAGGCTGCTTCAGCGAGATGCCGCCGGTGTCGAAGGTGATGCCCTTGCCGACCAGCGCTACCGGCGCCTCGCGTCTGCCGGCGCCGCGGTACTCCAGCACGATCAGGCGCGGCGGCTCATCCGAGCCGCGCGTCACCGAAAGGAATGAGCCCATGCCGAGGCGCCGGATCGCGCGCACGTCGAGCACGCGCGCGCGGACGCTTCGGTGCTCGGCGGCGAGCCGGCGCGCGGCGCCCGCGAGATAGGCGGGCGTGCAGACGTTGGCGGGCAGGTTTGCGAGGTCGCGCGCCAGCGCCATGCCGGCGGCGACGCCGCGTCCGTCGCGGATACCGCGGCGCGCGGCCGCCAGGTCGCCGGACTGCACGGCGACCCCGAAGCGGGCGAGTTTCGGGCGTGGCGGCTTGCGCCCGGACTTGAGGTCCGGGATCCGGTACAGCGTGGAGGCGACGCTCTCGGCCGCCTGGCGCGCCGCGTAGTAGGGTTCCACTCCGGGCACCGGCTCGAGCGCGAGATACGACATCGCGTTGGCCGCTCCGGTCTTCGCCAGCCACTGGGTTGCGATGACGATTGCGCGGCGATACGCCTTGCGTCCGTAAGAAGCGCGCGGGCCGAGTCCGACCAGCAGCACGCGTTCGGCGGGACCGCCGCGCGCCGCCAGGATCGGCAGCACCTCGCCGGTCTTGCCGGCAAAATCCCCGCGACGCAACAGGCGCCGGATGGCGCCGCCACTCGCCCGGTCGAGCTCGCGCGCGGGACCGGTCATCGCCGCTTTCTCGTGTATCCCGACGATCGCGCAGGCCGTTCGCTGCCGTGCCGCGCTTGCCCCTGTGGCATGGAACTGCATGATTCCTGATCCCCTGAATGCGCCGCCCACCCTCGGGATGGCCCGTTGAGTGCACACTCGCGCTGGTTTACCGTGTCCGCGCCAGTTTAATCGAAAAGGACGGATCCGCGCCCCGGGATCCGCGCAATATCGGCCATGTTTGCCCGGATTGACCGCTATGTTCTGCGCGAAGTCGCGGTATCGCTCGCGGCGGTGACCGTGGTGCTGCTGGCGATCCTGGCCAGCTACCAGGTGGCGCGCATCCTCGGCCTCGCCGCCGAGCGCGGGTTTCCGCACGACGTCGTGCTCGGGCTGATCGGCCTCACGACGCTCGAGAACCTGATGGTGCTGGTGCCGATCAGCATGCTGCTCGCCGTGATGCTGGCGCTGGGGCGGCTGTTCCATGAGAGCGAGATGGCCGCGGTGCGCGCCTGCGGCATCGGTCCGGAGCGTCTGTATCTGCCGGTGTTCGCACTGGCACTGCCGCTCGCCCTCGCGCTCGCCTGGCTCACGTTCGTGATCGGCCCCGCGGCGCGCGACGCCGCTGAGGAACTCCGCGGCCGCGGCATGCGCGACGCCCAGTTCGGCCTGCTCGAAGCCGGGACGTTTCGCACCTATTCCGAGGGCAAGGCCGTGTTCTTCGCGGAGCAGAAAGGGCCCGACGGCCGGCTCGTCAATGTCTTCGTGCAGCGCTACGCCGGTGATCGCGTGGAAGTCGCGACCGCGGCCTGGGCCGAACAACGCGTGCTGAACGAGGGCCGCACGCAGCTGGTCGTGCTGCACGACGGCGAGCGCATCGAGGGCGTGCCGGGCCAGGCGAACTTCCGGCGCATCCGTTTCCTCGAGCACGGGATTCCGCTGGTCGTACCGCAGCCCGGCAGCGGGCGGCCGGTCCCGGAGCGCCGGCCGACGAGGGAGTTGATCGGTTCGGCCGATCCCGTGGACATCGCCGAGATGCAGCGGCGCCTGTCGATGCCGGTCATGGTGCTGGTGCTGGCGCTGGTCGGCGTGCCGCTGTCCGCGCTGCGACCGCGCGAGGGCCGCTACGCGCGGGTTGCGATCGCGATCCTGCTCTACTTCGTCTATTCGAACCTGGTGTCTTCGGCGCAGATCTGGATCGAGAAGGGCAGCCTGCCGCCGGAAATCGGCGTCTGGTGGGTGCATGCGATTTTCCTGGTGACAGGACTTGTGCTGCTCAACCGGCAGAGTCCGATCGTCGCCTGGTTGCGGCCGTCGCGGGCGGCGGCATGACACTGATCGACCGCTACCTGATGCGCACGGTGCTGCTGCACACATTCATGGTGCTCGCGGTGCTGCTCGCGCTGATGACGCTGGTCAACTTCATCAGCAATCAGGACGACATCGGCCAGGGAACGTTTGATGTCGCCGGCGCTTTCTTCGTCACCATCCTGTCCCTGCCGCAGCAGGCCTACGAGTTGCTGCCGATCGCCGCGCTGATCGGCGCCGTCATCGGCCTCGGCGGACTCGCGCGCGACAGCGAGTTGACCATCATCCGGGCGGCCGGCGTGTCGGTCGCGCGCATCGCTGGCTCGACGGCGCTCGCGGGACTGGCGATCGCGGGGCTCCTATGGGTGATCGGCGAGTACTTCGCGCCGCCCGCGGACCAGTACGCGCGGCAGTACAAGCTCTTCAGCCGCTATTCCCAGCTCGAGTTCGCCGGCAACCGCAGCGCGTGGGTCCGGCAGGGCTCGTGGTTCATCAACGTGCGCCGGCAGGCGGCCGAGAACCTGTTCGGCGGCGTGTTCGTCTACGAACTCGACTCCGACCGGCGCCTGCGGCTCGTCGGGCGCGCCGAGACCGCGGAACAGGATGCCGAAGGGCGCTGGGTGCTTTCGAACTACGGCGAGACCCGGCTCGAGGGCGATCACGTGGCGGCGCGCCGCAGTGCCCGCGAGGTGTCCAAGACTGAATTCAACGCCGATTTCCTGGGGCTCGCGATCAATGAGCCCGGTTCGCTGCCGCTCCGGGACGTGTATGCGTACAAGGCGCATCTCGAGGACAACGACCAGGACACGCGCGTCTGGGAGATTGCGTTCTGGTCGCGCATCGCGCGCCTCGTCGCAGCGGTCGTGGTTTGCGTCTTCGCGGTCCCGTTTGCGTTCGGGCCGCTGCGTTCCGCCGGCGCGGGCTCACGCACAGTGCTCGGCATCATGGCCGGCGTGCTCTACATGCTGCTGACGCAGACGCTGGAGAACAGCGGCCAGGTCTACGGCATCAATCCGCTGCTCGTGGCCTGGGGGCCGCCGCTGCTGCTGGCACTGGTCGCGACGGTCACGATCTGGCGGCGCCGCTAAGAGCGCACGACGCGCAGGCCGCCGGCGAGGTCCTGCAGGCTCCGTCTCGCGCCGCCGAGCGCAATCCACGACAGGTTGGCGAGCATCGGCAGCAGCAGCGATGCGGCGGCCAGGTCGCGGAACGACCTTTCCGGCGTGCGCAGATACCAGAGGCCGAGAACCGCCATCAGCACCGAGACCGCGCCGGTCGTGAACCGGATCAGGGCGTCGCCCCAGCCCGGCGATCGTCCATCGAGCGTTTCGAGGCGTATCCGCCACGCCTTCATCCCGAGGGTTTGTCCGCCGCGCGTCCAGCAGAGGCCGAAATAGGCGACCGCGAGCAGCAGCAGGAGCGCGTGATAGAGGTGTCCCAGCAGCCACTGGCGGGACGCCAGGATGGCCTCGCCGCCGGTCAGCGGCAGCATCGCAAACGTCGCGATGAACCACAGCGCGAGCAGCAGCAGCGCGTCGTAGATCATCGCCGCGAGGCGGCGGAAGATTCCCGCGGGGGCGCCCGTCGTGGATTGTTCATCCATGCGGGCGACGATCTTAATGTGTCAGTGCTTGTCCTGCGCGGCGATTCGCTGCTCGATCGCGCTCTTGCTGCTGCGCAGGATCTGGCGCACCTGCTGCGCGCCCGGCCGGCCCGCGATGCGGGCGATGGCTTCCGGCAGCTCGTGCCAGTCGCGGCCCCAGCTCAAGAGGCGCGCCGCGTCCTTGACGACCGCGGTGACCGTCGTGTCATTGAGCGGCTTGGGCGTCTTGCCCGCACTCTTTTGCCTGGGTGCCGCAGGACGTCCGGGTTTGACCACCGTCGAGGTCGACGTAGTGCCGGTCGGCTTCGCCCTGGCGGGCGGCGCGGCTTCGAGCTGGCGTTCGCGCTCCGGTTCGGCGATCGGCACGAAGCGCTCGACGTGCTGCGAACCCACGAGGTTCGTCAGGAACGACATCAGTTCGAGCGCCTCGGACAGGGAAGGATCGGCGGCGGCGAGCCGCGTCTTGACGATGCTCTGCAGGTCGGCGAGCCGCTGGCGCGCAAGGTCGACGACCCACTTGGTCGGACGCTGGTGATTCGGCCAGGGCTGGACCAGCCAGTACTGGTCTTCCGGCAGGTCGGCATAACGGGCGTGCAGATCGAGGCTCTTCTGCCACTTCTGCAGCAACTGGAGCACGCGTTCGTCAGCCGGTGTCATGACGCAGCACCCGCAAAAGTCACTGCAAGGCAACATAAGCCAAGGCTTGCGGGATCGCTGCGCTTTCGCCGGACTTCTTGAAGTCCGTCACAGTGAGAGGCAACGATGCGTCAGGGCCTGTCGCAGTCCTCGATGACTTGCGGCGTGGCCGCGAGCGCGGCCTGCAGGTCGGATCCGAGCGCCGCCTGCCACGAACCGTACATCGGATTCGGCACCACGAACCACCGCGTGCCCCAGCGGTCGACGTGTGCGCAGCGCGCTCGCTCGCGCGCCGGCACGTCCTGGCGCTGCACGTCTGGCAGGAAATCGCCAAAATCGTCGCCGACGTTCAGCACGATGCGATGGCCGCGCGCGACTTCCATGCGCCGCGGCAGTTTTTCGCTCGCCCATTCCGGTCTTTCGCCCTTCAGCATCAGGTCGTCCGCGATCGTCGGCGTATCGAGGCCGAGCGCGCGGAGATTTGCAAGCGTGTCGTCCTGCTGCGGGCAGGAGGCGCCGCTGCCGGCGCGGCGGCTGCATTCTCGGTTGGTGATGAAGAAGACGCGCACCGGCCGGCCCTGCGGGTCCTTCATGCCGCGCGCGGCGCGGATGAATTCGGCGGCTCCCGGAACCGCCGGCGCCGCGCGCTCGGCCACCCACGCATCCCACTCCGCCGCGAACTCCGCAGGGCAGGTCTCTTTCAGGATCATCCGTGCCTGTGGTTCCGAGTTGTCGAGCACCGTGTCGTCGATATCCATGACGACCGCAGGCGGCAGGGTCGCGAGATCGCCGGTCTGCGCCGGCTCCGCCGACCATCTCGGGTCGGCCAGGCCGCGGGCGAGCGCTTCACGCGCGCTGCGATAAATGATGTCGCTCGCCGCGCGGAACTCGGCGGAATGACGGATCCAGAGCGTGGCGCGTTCGCCGCCGTCGGCAAAAGGCCGGGCGGGAGCGCAACGTTGGGCGGCGGCGGCCGTCGCGGGCCGGGCCGGTTGCGCCGCACAGCCGCCGACCAAGGTGGTTACCGCGCAGAGGCAGATCGTCTGAATGACCGGGCTTCGCATCGTCGTCAGTCCACCACGCGCGTACCGCCGCTCGCCGTGCATTCGGCATAGAGCGCGGACAGGCGGCGTGTCATGGATCCGATCGTTCCATCGCCGATCCTGCGGCCGTCCACCTCGATGACGCCGGCGAGCTCACCCATCGTGCCGGTGCAGAAGACCTCGTCGGCGCGGTAGAGCTCCGCCAGCGACAGGTCGCCGACCTGGTGATCAATTCCGTGCTGGCGGCAGAGCCCGAGTACGGTCGCGCGCGTGATGCCTTCGGGGCAGGCGGCCAGCGTCGGCGTGCGAACCGTGCCCGCCTGCACCAGGAACAGGTGCGTCGCGTTGGTCTCGGCGATGAAGCCGCGCAGGTCGAGCATCACGGCGTCGTCGGCGCCCGCGGCATTGGCCTGGATCTTCGCCAGGATCGAGGAGAGCAGGTTGGCGTGGTGGATCTTCGGGTCCAGGCAGTCGGGCGGCGAGCGTCGCTGGCTGCTGGTGATCAGCTTCAATCCGCCTTTCGAATACACGGGCGCCTTGTGCTCGGCGAGCACGATCAGCGTCGGGCCCGAGCGATTGAGCCTGGGGTCCATGCCGGAAGTGATCTTGACGCCGCGCGTCAGCGTCAGGCGGATGTGCACGCCGTCCTTCATCTTGTTCGCCGCGAGCGTGCGGCGGATCTCCTTCACGATCGCCTCGTCGGTCGGGATGCTCTCGAATGCGAGCGCTAACGCGGAGGAGCGAAGCCGTGCGAGATGTTCCATGAGCGCGAAGATCCGGCCGTCGTAAAGGCGCAATCCTTCCCAGACGGCATCGCCGCCCTGCACGGCGCTGTCGAACGGGCTGACGCCCGCCTGGTCACGATGCACCAGCTTGCCGTTGATGTTGACGACCAGGTCGCGATTGCGTTCGTCGAATTGCTGCAGCATCGCCGTCCTTCAGGCCGAGAGTCGCAGGGCGTACAGCTTCTCATACCAGGGCCGGCATTCGTCC
>Ga0209640_10006144_pt1 | contig 10506 bp, 7 predicted proteins | sample RifCSP10_1_FD_184018 | JGI IMG/M metagenome (GOLD analysis project Ga0209640, IMG submission 184018) | Soil microbial communities from Rifle, Colorado - Rifle CSP2_sed 10_1 (SPAdes) (version 2) | ecosystem: Environmental > Terrestrial > Deep subsurface > Rock core/Sediment | place: Rifle...
CCTCCGCCGGTTCGATGCCGTTCTTCACCATGAGCAACGCGCGCAGCTCGTCCACCAGCTCGCGCTGGAACTGCCGCAGGTCGAGACCGTCGTCGCGTACCGCCGCGATCAGGGTCAGCCCGCCGGCCAGGTCGCCCGCTAGAGCCAGGCGCGCCAGCTGGCCGGAGCGCTCGTCGCCGATCAGCCCCAGCCCGGCGCGCACGTGCTCGACCGTCAGCTCATTGCCGTAGGAGGTCGCCAGCTGGTCGAGCAGGTTGACCGCATCGCGATGGCTCCCCGTCGCCGAGCGCGCGATTAGCTCCAGCGCTGCCGTCTCGACGTTGAAGCCCTCGCCCTCGCAGATCCGCTGCAGGTTTTTGACCATCGAGGCCAGAGGCGCGCGGCGGAAGTCGAAGCGCTGGCAGCGAGACGAGATCGTCGCCGGCAGCTTGTGCGCCTCCGTTGTCGCCAGGATGAACACGACGTGTGGCGGCGGCTCCTCCAGGGTCTTGAGCAGGGCGTTGAACGCCGCCTCAGTCAGCATGTGCACTTCGTCGATCAGGTAGACCTTGTACTCGCCCGAGGTCGGGTGGTACGCCACCTTGTCGCGCAGGCTGCGGATCTCGTCGATGCCGCGGTTGCTGGCCGCGTCCAGCTCGATCAGGTCCATCGCGCGGCCGTCGAGGTAGGCCTGGCACGACTCGCACTGGTTGCACGGCTCCCCCTCGACGCGGCTCTTGCAGTTCAGGGCCTTGGCCATGAGACGGCCCGTGGTCGTCTTGCCGGTGCCGCGCGGCCCCGCGAACAGGTAGGCGTGCGCCACGCGGCCCGTGGCCAGCGCGTTCTTCAGGGTTGTGGCGACGTGCTCCTGGCCCGCGACCTCCGCGAAGCTGCGCGGCCGCCACTTGCGATACAGGACAGCGTCCTGAGGCTGCCGAAGGACTGCGTCCTGAGTTTGTCGAAGGATCTCGCTCAGCTCTTACCCCCGCCCGCGCGTCTTAACCAGGAGGACGCCTTGCCCGCCGTCCTCGAATCTCGAAACGCAGTCTCTGGAGGGAACAGCGGGGCTGTCGCAACTATACGACCATTCGTGCTACGCCTCAACGGCCCATGAACCCTCCAGGCAGCATTGCGAGCCAGAGCGCGACAGGACGAGGCCAAGTGCATCCTGAGCCTGTCGAAGGGCAATCCCGGGCACCACGCCCTATTTGCCAATACGCCCTGCAAGTCACGGACGGGCGACCGGCCCGAGATTGCTTCGTCGCTGGACGCTCCTCGCAATGGCGCCCGAATGCTGCGACCCCTTTTCAGACATGTTCCTCTTGTTCCTTCTGTTCCTTCTGTTCCCTATTCCCGGTGGGGAAAAGGGGGAGGGGGACTAGCATAAACGTTCTAATGTGTTGTAGAGTCCCGCCATGATGACAACTGCAACAAGAACTCCGAGCCTTAGCGTTGCCGCCGTCGTGGCGAAGTTCTGGGGCTACACGGAGCTGATGCCCCTGCAGAAGGAGGCGATTCAGGCCGGCATCGACGGCACGGACTCCCTCGTCGTGCTGCCGACCGGTGGCGGCAAGTCGCTTTGCTACCAGGTGCCGCCCGCCGTGTCACGCCGCACGGACGTCGTGGTCTCGCCACTGATCTCGCTGATGAAAGACCAGGTCGACGCTCTGCGCGCCTGTGGCTACGAAGCCGGGGCGTTGCACAGCGGCCTTACCGAACAGGAACGCAGCGACATCGCCCGAAACATGCTGGCAGGCCGGCTGCGACTCGTCTTCGTCTCGCCGGAGCGTCTGCTGACGCCCTGGTTCCTCTCGCTGTGCCAGCGGGCCAACGTGCGCAACTTCGCCATCGACGAGGCGCACTGCATCAGCCAGTGGGGCCACGATTTTCGTCCCGAATACCGGCGCCTGGCGGAGTTGCGCCATCACTTTCCCGAGGCGAGCCTCCACGCTTTTACCGCCACGGCGACCGAGCGCGTTCGCCGCGACATCATCGACCAGCTCAGGCTGCGCCGGCCCGGTGTCCTCGTCGGCCGCTTCGACAGGCCCAATCTCAGCTACCGCGTCGTCCAGCGCCGCGACCTCGATGCTCAGCTGGTAGAGACGCTGAAGCGTCATCAGGATGAGGCCGTGATCCTCTACTGCATCAGCCGCAAGGACACCGAGCGGGTGGCTGAGATGCTCCAGGCTGCCGGCTTTCGCGCCGCCGCCTATCACGCCGGCATGGACCCGAGGTCGCGCGCCGCGACGCAGGACGCCTTTGCCAAGGAACGCCTCGATATCGTCGTTGCCACAGTGGCCTTCGGTATGGGCATCGACCGCAGCAACGTACGCTGCGTGATCCACGCCGCGATGCCGAAGTCGGTCGAGCACTACCAGCAGGAGACGGGCCGCGCCGGCCGTGACGGCCTGGAAGCCGAATGCGTTCTGTTCTACGGCCCCGGCGACGCCCGCCGCTGGGAGCTGCTGATGAACCGCAGCGCCGCCGAGTCCGGCCAGCCCCAACCGGTCACGCAGGCGCAGATCGACCTGGTCAGGCAGATGGATACGTTCTGTACCTCCCGGACCTGCCGTCATCGGGCGCTGTCTGCCTACTTCGGCCAGGGCTACGAATCGCCGGACTGCAAAGCCTGTGACGTCTGTGGTTCGGACGCACCGCTGCTCGAGAACGGCACCCAGATCGCGCGCCAGATCGTCGACTGCGTTGTCTCGCTCAAGGTCCCGTTCGGCGCCGGCTACGTGGCTGACGTGCTGGCAGGCGCCAAACTCGAGAAGATACGCGCCCGCCATCACGACCAGCTCGCGAGCTACGGCGCCCTGGCCTCGGTTGACCGAAAGGAGCTGCAGCGCCTCGTCCTGCAGCTGGTGGCGCTCGGCCTGCTCGACCGCTCCGCCGGCGATATGCCCGTCCTCAGCGTTACGCCGCAGGGCCGAAGGCTGCTCGTTGGCGACATCGAGGTCGCGCTGCGCGCGGCGGAGTCCGGCGACGCCGCGTCTGCGGGCGCCGAAGATGCCTGGCAGGGAGTGGACCGCGGCCTGTTCGAAGCCCTGCGAGAGCTGCGTCGCGCCATCGCCGAAGAGCGCTCGGTGGCGGCCTTCGTGATCTTCGGCGACACGACGCTGCGAGACCTGGCGAGGGTCCGTCCGGTGACCACGTCAGCGCTGCTCGCCATACGCGGCGTCGGCGAGCGCAAGCAAGCAGATTTCGGCGCGCGCTTCGTCGAGCTGATCGGCGCCTACTGCCGCGAACATCACCTGTCGTCACAATCGCAGCCCCGCGAGCGCCCGGTATCCTCATCCGCAGCCTCACGCGCCGAGGCGTTCGGTCTCTTTGACCAGGGGCGCTCGTTAGACGACGTGGCACAGGCCACCGGACGCGCCCGTAGCACGGTCGCCTCGTACCTCGAAGAGTATGTGGACGAGCGCCGCCCTGAATCGGTCTCGCCGTGGGTCCAGGCGTCCTTGTATCAGCGCATCAAAACGGCGGCGGCCAGGCTGGAAGGCAACCTGCTCAAACCGGTGTTCGAGGCCCTGAACCAGGAAGTCTCCTACGACGACATCCGCATCGTGATGAAGCACGCCGGGCTGCGCTGAAGCGCACGCTATACTCTCGGCATGCCAGTATCACTGCACGACCTGCGCGCCGGGGTGGACGTGGTTAGCCGCGACGGCCACAAGCTCGGCTCCTTGCACCGCATGGTGCTCAAGCGCTCCGACCTCAGCCTCACCCACGTCGTCGTCGACATCGGCTTCCTGCGCTCCGGCCATCACCTCTGGGAGGGCGGTCTCGGCCTCGACTACGACCGCGTCGTGCCGATCGACCAGGTGCACGCCGCGTCCGACAAGCGCATCGAGCTGGCGCTGACGGCCGCCGAATTCAAGGAGGCGCCGGAGTACACGCAGGAGCGCTACGAGGGGCCACGCGACCTGACGCCAAACCAGTTCGACCTCGCCGACGTGATCCAACGGGCGCAGCAACTCTCCGGCTTCCTCGGCAGCACCAGCCCCGTTTGGCTAGCCGAGAAGCTCAACAAACCGCTGGACAGCGTCGACATCGAGGAAGGCACGCCCGTCTGGCGCGGGGAGCCTCACGAGAAGCTGGGCGACGTAAAGAGGCTGCTGTTCGATCCCGCGGACGAGCGCCTGCGCGCCTTCGTGATCACGCGCGGCTTCATCTTCCATCACGACGTCATCCTGCCGATGCGCTACGTCAGCGAGCTGTTCGACGACCTGGTGCACGTCGAAATCTCCGACGAGGCGCTGGCCCAGCTGCGCGAGTACCGCGAGGCCGAGCCGGCCTGACGCCGCCAGGATGCCCCGGGGTTCAGCCCGGGGTACTGAGCCCCTACCCGCTACAATCGATGCCATGGATGAGCACGCCCTACGCGTCCTCGAGTTCGACAAGGTGCTGGCGCGGCTGGCGCACCTGACCTCGTTCTCCGCCGGCCAGGACCTCGCACTCGAGCTACGGCCCTCGCCTTCTTATGAAGAGGCGCTGGAGCGGCAGCACACGCTGGCCGAGGCGCTGCGTCTGCGCCAGATGCGCACGCCGCTCAGCCTCGCAGGCGCCGTCGACGTGCGCGCCGTGCTCGGAAAGGCAGCCCTGGGCGGCCAGCTCGACGGCCAGGAGCTGCTCGCCATCGCCGCCACCCAGCGCGTCGCCCACCAGGCCGCCGCCGCACTCACCCGCCTCGCCGCCACGCTGCCACGCCTCGGTTACCTCGGCTCGCGGTTCGTCGAACGGCCGGCGGTGGTTGACGAGATCGGCGCCGCCATCGATGCCCGCGGCGACGTTGTCGATGGCGCCAGCACCGCCCTCGGCGTGATCCGGCGCGACATCAAGCTGGCGCACGATCGGCTGCAGTCGCGCCTGCAGGAGTTTCTCGCCTCGCACTCCGGCCGGCTTGCCGCCCAGGAGTCGATTGTCACCCTGCGCGACGGCCGCTACGTCGTGCCGATCAAGGCCGACTTCCGCGGCGAGGTGCGCGGCATCGTCCACGACGTCTCGTCCAGCGGCGCCACGCTGTTCATCGAACCACTCGCCGTGGTCGACATCGCCAACAGCTGGCGGGAGCTGCAGATCGAGGAGCAGCGTGAGGTCGAACGCGTCCTCAGGCGGCTCAGCGGCCTGGCCGGCGAGGCGGCCGAAGACATCGCCGCCAACGTCGAATGCCTCGCCGAGCTAGACCTCGTGCTGGCTGCCGCCCGTCTCGCCGAGGAGCTGACGCTGCCCGGCACCACCGTCCTGCCTTCGTCGGACGTCGACTCGGACCCGGCTTCCTGGCTCACGCGCTCGCCCTCTGTGCTCGAGCTGGTCGAGGCGCGGCACCCGCTGCTCGGCGCCCCGGTGCCGATCTCGCTGCGCATCGGCGGCGACGACCGCGTCCTGCTGATCACCGGCCCCAACACCGGCGGCAAGACGGTCGCGCTCAAGACGGTCGGCCTGCTCTGCCTGATGGCACAGGCCGGCCTGCCCGTGCCCGCCGCGGCCGGCAGCCACCTGCCCGTCTTCGAAGAGGTGCTGGCGGACATCGGCGACGAGCAGAGTATCGAGCAATCGCTCTCCACCTTCAGCGGCCACCTGCGCAACGTTATCGCCGTGCTGCAGCGTGCCGGCCCGCGCTCGCTGGTCCTCCTCGACGAGCTCGCTGCCGGCACCGACCCCGCGGAGGGCGCGGCGCTCGCCCGCGCGCTGCTGCAGGACCTGCTCGACAAGGGCGCCCTCACCGTCGCGACCACCCATCACGGCGAGCTCAAGCTGTTCGCGCACTCCACTCCCGGTATCGTCAACGCCGCGGTCGAGTTCGATTCCGCCAGCCTGGCGCCCACCTACCGCATCGTCATGGGCGTGCCGGGACGCAGCAACGCGCTCGCCATCGCGGCGCGCCTCGGCCTGCCGGAATCGATTCTACGTGCCGCGCAGGCGTCGTTGGCTCCAGAGGACGTGGCCATGGACTCGCTGCTGGCCGAGCTGCACGCCGAGCGTGAAGCCGCCACCTCGGCCCGCAAGGGGGAGGAACAGGCGCGCCACCGTGCCGAGCAGGCGCGCAGTCAGGCCGAGGAGCGACTTGCGGGCATCGATGAGGAGCGCGCCCGCCGCCTGGACGAAGCCGCCCTGGCACTGGAAGAGGAAGTCGAAGCTGCGCGCGCCGCCCTGGCCCGCGCCCAGCGCGTCGCTCAACGCCAGCCCACGCTCACCACCGCGCAGGAGACTGTCGAAGCGCGCCAGGCGATCGATGAAGCCGCGGGCACCGCGAGCCGCCTGCGCAAGCGCTCGCGGCGCCGCCGGCACGGCGGCCTGCGCCCGGAGCAGATCGTGCCCGGCGCCGAGGTCTGGGTGCAGGGCATCCCCATGGCGGCAGAGGCCCTCTCCTCTCCCGACGCGCGCGGCGACGTTGACGTAACGTTTGGCGGCCTGCGCGCCCGCGTCGGAGTCGGCCAGATCGTCAGGGTGGAGAAGGCAACGCCCTCCATCGAGCGCACCGTGACGCTTCCCAAGGCGCCACAGTGGGCCGCCGAGCAGATCGAGGTGCGCGGTCAGACGTTGGACGAGGCGCTGCCGGCGATTGAGAAGTTCCTCGACGACGGCTTCCGCGCCGGAGTGCCGCGCCTGCGCGTGGTGCACGGCAAGGGCACCGGCAAGATGCGCAACGCCGTGCGCCAGATGCTCGCCAGGCACCCCCTGGTCAAGGGCTTTGAGTTCGCGGAGCCCCGTGACGGCGGCGAAGGCGTGACCGTAGTCGACATGGCGATGAGCTAGAGTCGGGTCGCTCACCGTCGTCCCGGAAACGCCGGCATCTCTCGCGCACCATTGCGAGCCAGAGCGCGGCAGCGCGAGGTGAAGCAACCTCGGGAACCACGCCCGTCGCCTGCCACAGGCGGTGAATCGGCCGCACTGCCTGCCCGGGATTGCTTTGTCACTAGACGCTCCTCGCAATGGCGCTCTTAGGGTAGGCAAGTGTCTTCATTGACGAGGCTCCGAGGCCGCTGAGCTCCCCTCTCCCCGCAGGCAGAGGGGTTGGGGGTGAGGTAAGCCACGCACTGGTCTCTTACCTCAGACCGTCCTATCGTTTGGTTGAGGAACCGATCCGTGAAACCGCTGCTCTTCTCAATCACCTGCGTGCTCGCCGCGCTGCTCGTGGCCTGCGGCGGCAGCTCGAAGCCGGCTGCCAGCGCGACGACGCCTGCTACCCAGGCGCCACAAGCGACGGCGACCCAGCCTCCCGTCGCAGCCAGCGCCACGCCAGCGCCAACCGAAGCGCCGACGGCCGCGCCCACCGTGGCACCCACCGCGCCGCCGCCGTCCGGGGGTGGTGGCGGTGGTGGCGGCGGACCGGCGGTGTCTAGCCAGGCCACTGTCGCGGCTCAGACGCTCGACTTCGTCAACAAGTCTGTTACGGCGAGGGCTGGCAACGTCACGCTAACGCTGCAGAACAAGGACGTGCTGGTGGCGCACAACGTCATGGTCACCGGATTCGGCACCAGCCCGGACTGCACCGGCCCCTGCGAGACGAGCCTGACGTTCAGCGCCGGACCGGGGAGCTATCGCTTCAGCTGCACTATCCATCCCGACATGGTGGGAACGCTCACACTCGTCCCCTGAGGCCGCCGCCCTTCTCGCACACCATTGCGAGCCAGAGCGCGGCAGCGCGAGGTGAAGCAATCTCGGGACGGGCGCTCCGCCGACGCAGGACGCGGCGCCTGGGAGAGGACGTAGCGCTTGCCCGGGATTGCTTCGTCTCTTGACGCTCCTCGCAAAGGAGCACGCGGGGCGGGCAAGCGTCTCCATTCACGAGCCCCTGAGGGCATGAACTCCCCTCTCCGTCGACGGAGAAGGGTTGGAGTGAGGTGAGCGGGCGCCGTAGACAGATAGGCGCAACGTAAGGAAAGCGCAACTTCCATTCAGGCGGTCTTTACGTCGAATTAACATTATCTAATGACAAGCCGTCCATGAATAGGTATAATCTATTCAGGTACAACGCCTGAAAGGCACTAGGAGGAAACACCCGTGTATCACTATTACGGTCTGCCGGAAAGCCTGGTCTCGATCATCGAGGCTGATGCGGTCCGCGCAGGAGACAGAGCCCGCATGTTGATGGCGCTCGACGAGGACCAGGAGACCAAGCGCTCGGTGCGCCGCCGCCTGGCTTCCACGCTGGTCCAGCTTGGCGTCAAGCTCGACCCGCTCGCCGCAGACGACCTCGCTGACGAGGACGTCTAAGCGGTAACACGCCGCGCCGGGCTAAAGGCCCGGCGTCGCGCGGGGGCAGGGTGCCGCCCGGCGCGCTGCTATACTGAAGACCCATGACATCGCCTCAGCCCGCCCCGCGGCCCGAAACGCGCCACGAAGTACGCCTGGGCGATCAGCAATGCCCGCGCTGCCACGAATCATTCACGATCAGCTACTGGTCCGACGACACCCTGATCCAGGCTCGCTGCCTCAGCTGCGAGCTCAAATGGCCGCTGCCTAACGTCGTCTAGCGGTTGACGCTCGGCCCGTCAATGCCGAGTATTCCAGAGTTATGTCGACGCAAGGCCAGCCCTTCGGAAGCACACAACATGCCCTCGAATAGAACAATCGCCTATTTCTCGATGGAGGTAGGTCTCCGCACCGAGATGCCGACTTACAGCGGCGGCCTCGGCGTGCTCTCCGGCGACACGCTGCGCGCTGCCGCAGACCTCGGCGCCCCGATCGTTGCCGTCACCCTGCTGCACCGGCAGGGCTTCTTCCGGCAGCATCTCGCCCCTGACGGCACCCAGACTGAAACGGCGCCCCAATGGGAGCCGGAGCGCTTCATGGATCCGGTGCCCGGCGCCATCACGCTGCCCCTCGAAGGTCGCGACGTCCGACTGCGCGCCTGGCTCTATCGCATTGCCGGCGTGCGCGGCGACGAGGTGCCGCTCTACATGCTCGACGCCGACCTGCCGGACAACGACCCCGAGGACCGCGCTCTCACCGGCCAGCTCTACGGCGGCGATCAGCGTTATCGGTTATGCCAGGAGGCGATCCTCGGCCTCGGCGGCGTCGCCATGCTGCGCGCCCTCGGCTACGACGGCATCGAGACCTATCACATGAACGAAGGCCACAGCGCCCTGCTTACGCTTGCCCTGCTGGACCAGGCCAGGGGCTCCCAGCCTGCGCCCAGCGAGGGCGACATCGCCTCGGTGCGCGGCCGCTGCGTCTTCACCACCCACACGCCGGTGCCCGCCGGCCACGACCGCTTCCCCATCGAGCTTGTGCGCAGCGTCCTGGGCGACGAAATGGCCGGCACGATCGAGCGTTTGCCCTGCCGCGAGGGCGAGCTGCTCAACATGACCATGCTCGGCCTGTTTTTCTCCCGCTACGTCAACGGCGTCGCCCGCCGTCACGGCCAGGTCGCGCAGTCCCTCTACCCCGGCCACAAGATCGAGTCGATCACCAACGGCGTCCATGCCGTCAACTGGGTGTCCGAACCCTTCGCCGAGCTGTTCGACCGTGAGATCCCGTCCTGGCGCGTCGATAACCACTACCTGCGCCAGGCCCTCACCCTCTCGCTGGACGACGTCATGGATGCCCATCAGAGCGCCAAACGAACTCTGCTCGCGGAGGTTGAGCGCCGCACCGGTACCCGCCTCGACCCCTCGGTCATGACGATCGGCTTCGCGCGCCGCGCTGCCGCCTACAAGCGCGCCGATCTCGTCCTCAGCCAGCCCGAGAGCCTGCGCTCGATCGTGCGACAGGCCGGCCGTCTGCAGTTCATCTACGCCGGCAAGGCCCACCCGCACGATGCGCCCGCCAAAGACCTGATCAAGCGCGTAATCGCCGCCCGCGACGAGCTGAAGGATGAGGTGCCGGTCGTTTATCTGGAAGAGCACGACATGGGGCTCGCGAAGCTGCTGTGCTCCGGCGTCGACCTCTGGCTCAACAACCCTCAGAAGCCGCTGGAGGCATCCGGGACCAGCGGCATGAAGGCGGCGCTCAACGGCGTGCCTTCGCTCAGCGTCCTCGACGGCTGGTGGCCCGAGGGCTGGATCGAAGGCGTCACCGGCTGGAGCATCGGCGACAGTCTCGAAGAGGAGGACGACCCTACGCGCGAGGCGATGTCGCTGTACAGCAAGCTCAGTTACGTGATCCTGCCGCTGTACTACGGCTCGCCCTCGCTCTACGGCCGCGTCATGCGGTCAACCATCGCCGTCAACGGCGCCTACTTCACGGCCCAACGCATGCTGCAGCAGTACCTGACGACGGCCTACACTCAACCCGTCCCGGCTCAGGACTCGTAGTGACCTCTCTTTGCGGCTCCGGACGGTCAGCGTAAACGTGTCAAACGAAGACCAGCATTCGCGCGGCGGCAGAAACGCGCGGGGGCAGAAAAGTTGGATGTAGCGCCAAACCCGCTATAATGCGGCTTGTGTCTGAAATAGAGGAGGCTAGATGTCTTCCGTCGTAAAGAAGCGGCGCAAGAAGATCCGCAAGCACAAGTACCGCAAGATGCGAAAGAAGACCAGATGGGCGCGCATGCACAAGTAGCAGCCCTGATGTCGCCGT
>Ga0209640_10006145_pt1 | contig 10506 bp, 12 predicted proteins | sample RifCSP10_1_FD_184018 | JGI IMG/M metagenome (GOLD analysis project Ga0209640, IMG submission 184018) | Soil microbial communities from Rifle, Colorado - Rifle CSP2_sed 10_1 (SPAdes) (version 2) | ecosystem: Environmental > Terrestrial > Deep subsurface > Rock core/Sediment | place: Rifle...
CGATACAGCTTGGCGAAACGCTGGATCGGTCGCGTCGAGCGGAACTCGTCGACGGTGAACCGCCTCCCCTCCTCGACGATCACCACGTCGAGACCGGCGCGCGCCAGGGTGCGCGCGGCAAACGCACCACCCGCGCCCGACCCGATCACGATCACGTCGCTGCTCCCGACGCTGGGCCACCACGCCGCCGGCGTGACGTCGAGGTCGGCGTCCGGCCGCACGGGCGGTACCTGCTGCCAGCGCGCGAGCAACTCGTCGGCGTACCGCTCGCCCCCCGCCACGAGCAGCACGAACGCCTTCAGCCCCTCCATGGCGTGACGCCCCTCGGGGCGCCGCATCAAACGGGAGAGGAGCGCCGCCCTCGCCTCCGGTTCGTTCCGGGAAAGGGTCTTGCCCGTGATGGCGATCGAGAAGGCGTTGAGCGACATGACGCCCGACCGAATGGCGTGGCGGGCCGGCGTGGGCAGCGCGGCGAGGTAGGCCTCGAGGCTCGCGGCGAGATCGGCAGGGGCCGGACCTCCGAATTCCGGGGGAAGGATGGCTGCGCTGACCCCGCGCAGGCCGGGGACGCGGAATCGCCGATCGGGCTGCATCCCGAAACCCTAGACCTCGGGGCCTAATTCCGATATTCTGATTTTATGTCTGACATTACGGCGACGGAGGCCTCCCGAAACTTCTCCGATCTCCTCGATGCCGTCGAGCACCGCGGGGAGTCGTTCACCATCCTCCGGCGGGGGAAGGTCGTCGCCCATCTCCGGCCGGTCCCGAAGGCCAACGGCTGGCGGGTGCTCGAGATTCTGCGAGACGCGAAGTTGGATCCATCGTGGGGCCACGAGATCGCCGAGACGCGCAAGCTCCTGTACCTGGAAGACCGTTGGCCCGACGATTGATCTTCGACACGAGCGCTCTCGTCTGGGCTGAGCGCCACAGCGTCGAACTCGACGGCGTGGTGTCGAGCGAAGACGACGTCGCCGTCGCCGCCGTCACGGTTGCGGAACTCGAGCTTGGGCGAGCGCTCGCGGGTGCTCGATACCAACCTGCCCACGATCGATTCATCGGCAATGTGCTCGCCGTGCTCGAAGTGATCCCATACGACGTCGCCGTCGCGCACCGTCACGCCGAGTTGCTGTTCGCGGTTCGCCGGAGCGGTCGGCCGCGCGGGGCCCACGACCTCATCATCGCCGCCACCGCGCTCGAGACCGAGCGCGAAGTGCTCACCGTCGATCAGCGCGGCTTTGGCGATCTCCCCGGTGTCACCCTCGCTTCGTGGCCAGAAACCCCGTGAGCCCGGCCGGAAGGCGCAGACCGGCGTAGCGGCGGAGGCGGCGCACGGTAAAGCCCGTCGCGCGCAAGCGCGCCTCGACGTCATCGGGCCGGTAGAGCGCGAGGTCGTGGTGCTCGTCGCTGCGTCGATAGCTCGCGCCAACCTTCCGAAAGATCGCCATGTCCCGCGTCAGCGTGCGGCCGCGCTCCTCGATTACGACGTGCATCGACCAGTCGTCGTGGTCGTGGAAGATCTCGCGCCGTCCTTGCGGTCCCCCGCGACCGGGGCCCGCGGAGTCGAAGAGGAACACGCCGCCCGGTTCGAGCGCGTCGTGGAGGCGTCGGAACAGACGCGCCAACGCGGGGAGTCCGCCTCGCTGGCCCTTTGCGGGCGTCGCTCCGGCGTAATTCACGATCTCGCCGACGGCCGCCACGGCAACGCACGACGGGATGTCGACGTCGAGGATCGATCCCGCGCGAAAGGTCGCCTTCGGCGCCCGGGCGCGGGCCAGGCGCACCATTGCCGGCGAGATATCCACGCCGAGGACGTCGTACCCGGCGTCGGTCAGTGCACGCGAGAGGATCCCGCTTCCGCAGCCGAGATCGACCACGAGCCCGCCGTCGGGGAACGCCCGGCGCACTGCCCCGACCAACACGTCGGCTCCGCTCTCTGCGGTGAACGCGAACGCCGAATCATGGATCGCCGCCAGGTCGGGCCCGTAGTGCATCAGTCGCCGTCGGAGGTCGGTGCATCGAAGCTGGTGATGAGGGAAAAGGCGAGTTCGGCCGCCTCGCGATACTCGTCGACGTGCTCCGGGTCGGCGAGGGCCATCTCCGACGCCGCCTCCATCACCCAGTGCCCCACGAGCCACGGGCGAGGATCGCCGCTCGCGCCGAGGCCGAGCCTCCGTCGATCGTCGGCAAGCGAATCGGCCACGTACTCGAGTCGCGAACGGACGTACTCACACCAGCGGACACCGAATTCCGGATCGCGAATGCCGCGCAGGCGCATCTCGGCAGAGAGCATGACGAGGTCAGGCCGCGATCGACGCATGTCGAAGGACGCCATGGCGCGAGCGACGGCGACGTGCACGCTGGTCTCTCGCTTGGTGAGCCCCTGCTCGACGTCGGGGACCTCGAGTTCGGGGAAACGCCCTCGAAACCACCGATCGAGCACGGCGAGGAGGAGGTCGTCCTTCCCCTCGAAGTTCGAGTAGATCGCCCCGCGGGTGAAGCCCGCGCGCTTGGCGATCTCCTCGAGGGACGCGCCCTCGTACCCCCGCTCGGCGATGAGCTCGGCCGCCGCGTCGATCAACGCCGAACGAGTCATCTCGCGGCGCCGGTCTGGGGTCAGCTTCTCGGCCATGCGGAACTGTATCTCGAATACAGTCTTGACTTCTATATACCTCTCTGTATCTAATATGCATACCTGTATCTGGTGACCGACCTGGAGGTGCGAGGTGAGCACGACGAGCGAGCGTCAGGAAGCGATGCGGTGGCTGGGACGCCGGATGGCGTGGGAAGGCTGCTTCGGCGGCGTCCGGAGCGGGAAGCGTCCCCGCCGGACCGGTGACAGCCTGGTCGACTCGATCTCCTGGAAGGCAACGAGCGCCGAGTGACGGTCGGCGCCGGCCCCCACGGATGGGACAGCCTTCCCCGGTTCGGGGAGACTCTCGCCACCATGGGCAGGATTCGGGCTTTCGTCGAGACGCTGACGGCGTGGCGGGCGGACCGGCGCGCTCGACCCCGCATAGGTCGGGACCCCATCACGTTTTCCTTCGTCGAGGTCATGGCGGGGCTGGTCACCTTCGCCGGCGAGCGCTTCGCCCGGCCGATCCGGTTCCGCCTCGACGTGTCCGGCGGTCGGCTCCGTGACTACTTCTTCGCCACGGCGACGACGCGGGCAATCGGGCGAGTGACCGTCGACGGATTCGCCTCCGACGCCATCGCCGAGGGCGTCCTCGAGTTGTCGCCGTACCGCCGCCGCACCATCCGGTATGCCTTCGACTTCACGGCCAACGACGGTGCGGCGTACCGCTTCGACGGCCACAAGACGATCGTGCACTGGCGCCCGGTGTGGTCGTGGACTCGGTTGCCGGGCTCGGTCTTCGACAGCACCGGCGCCGTCGTGGGTGACGCCATGTTGCGCTTCGACCTGCGCCGGGAGTTCCTCAACCTTGCTCGCAGCTTCCGGTTCTCGCGCTAGACAACTCGCATGGATCGATTCACGGGTCGCGTCGTCATCGTCACCGGAGCGGGGTCCGGGATCGGACGCGCAACGGCCATCCGGATCGGGAGCGAGGGCGGCAAGGTCGCCTGCCTCGACCTCGCCGCCGACGCCGCTGAGGCTACGGCCAAAGACATCGGCAACGCCGGCGGCGCGGGCCTCGCCGTTCCCTGCGACGTCAGCAACGAGGGCTCGGTGCGCGACGCGGTGGCGACGGTCGTCGAGGCATTCGGTCCGCCCACGATCGTGGGCAACGTCGCCGGGGTCGGCACGTTCCTCCACACGACCGACACGAGCCTCGACGACTGGAATCGCATCGTCGGGGTCAACCTCACCGGAACGTTCCTCGTCTGCCGCGAGACCCTCCCCCACCTGCTCGAGCACAAGGGCGTCATCGTCAACGTGGCCTCGACGGCCGGCCTGATGGGCCAGCCCTACTCGGCGGCGTACTGCGCGTCGAAGGGGGGTGTCGTGTTGCTCACCAAAGCGCTCGCCGTGGAGTACGTCGATCGCGGCGTCCGGGTGAACGCCGTTGCGCCCGGCGGAGTCGAGACGCCGATGATCAACAACTTCATGTTCCCCGAGGGGTCGAATCAAAAGAAGATGTACCCGCTCATGACCCCGCTCGGCTTGCAGCAGCCTGAGGACGTCGCCTCGGTGATCGCCTTCCTCGCTTCCGATGAGGCGTGGTACATGACGGGCGCCGTCGTTGCCGCCGACGGCGGCCTCACGATCTGAGCGGTCGGGTGGCCCATACCGACCATCGCCAGATCGAGTACCTCCTCTACGAATACGCGAGGCGCGTCGACGCCGGCGACTTCACCGGTGTCGGCACGATGTTCGAACACGGGACGTTCGGGACGGGCGACGCCCGGCTCGCCGGCCGAGAGATAGCCGACGTCTTGCGCAGCACGGTCATCCTCTATGACGACGGCACGCCGCGAACCCGTCACGTGACGACGAACGTGGCGATCGAGGTCGACGGCGACAATGCCACCGCCGTCTCGTATTTCACGGTGCTGCAGAGCATGCCGGACGGCGCCATCCAGACCATCGTCGCCGGTCACTACGAGGATGCGTTCGAGCGAGCCGAGCACGGATGGCGATTTACGAGTCGGATCGTGCACAGCAACCTCGTCGGTGACGTCAGCGCGCACCTGACGGTCAACCCGTTCACGTGACGCGCGAGAGGGCGCGAGACGGGTAGGTCGTTACGCCGGTTACGCCGTGGCGCCGGCGAAGAACACGGCGCGGAGGAGGTCGGTGCGGCCGCGCAGATCGGAAGCCGGGCCCTCAAAGCGGACTCGACCCCGCTCCAGGAAATATGCGCGGTCGGAGAGTTCGAGCGCCAGGTTGACGTGCTGGTCGACGATCACCACCGCGACGCCTCGTTCGCGAAGCGCGGCGACCACGCTGAGCAGCTCGCTCACGATGGTCGGCGCGAGCCCAAGCGAGAGCTCGTCGATCATCAGCAGCCGGGGCCGGGCCATGAGCGCCCGGGCGAGGGCGAGCATCTGCTGTTGGCCACCCGAGAGTGTGCCCGCGAGCTGGCCGTGGCGCTCGGCGAGCCATGGGAACTGCTCGAGGACTTCGTCGACGCGGCCGTCACGATCGGCCCGTTCCACCGTCACGCCACCAATGACGAGGTTCTCGCGGACCGTCAGGCCGGGGAAGGTGGCGCGGCCCCCGGGCATTTGGACGACCCCGCGGGCCACGATCTGCGCGGGGCGGAACCTGGTCATGTCGTCGCCGTCGAGGAGCAACGTGCCGCGGCGGGGTCGCAGGATCCCCGACACCGCCTTCAACAGCGTCGACTTCCCCGCGCCATTGGTCCCGAGGAGGGCGACGACTTCGCCGGCCGTGACAGAAAAGTCCACGTCCTCGAGCACGGTCACCTTGCCGTACGCAACGTCCAAACCCCGAGCTTCCAGAAGTGCGCTCACAACTCGGTCACCTCGAGAAGCGTGCCCCCGTCGTCATCGAGGACGATGACGTTCTCGACACCGACGCGACCGCGTCGGGCCACCACGTAGGCGCCGTCGCGCGCCGTGGCGGCGCGATCGGTGCGTCCGTCCGACCACTCGACCTCCACGTTCGCGCCGTCGGCTCGGCCGTAGACCATGGACATAGCAGGGACGGGCGCGTCCCCATCGGCCCCATCGGTCGCCGCCCACGCGGCAGGGGTCGATCCGGCGACGGGTTCGAGGTCGATCCCGAGCCAGCCCTTTTCGCCCTTGTAGGCGACGATCCCGACCAGTTCGCCCTCTTGAACGGTGAGGAGGACCCGCACGTCGTCGATCGCGGTCTGCGCGGCCAGACGGCCCGCCGGGGGCACGAGCGCGGCCGGCGACCGTTCGCCGGTCGGGAACCCGGCGACGGCGACGAGGGCCACGACGATGAGCAGGGACAGCACGGCGGCGGCCCAACCGATGACCCGGCGCGACGCGGCCGGCGCGTGCAGCGAACGAACGCGGCGCACGACCAGCGCGGTCATCCGCGGAGGAACCGTTCGGCGGTGACATTCCACCATGCCGCGCTCCGAGCGCGAGCGGGGGCGAGCGGCCCGCGGATCGACGTGGCCCCGAGCGCGAGCAGCGCGATTCCGACCACGAGCACCACCATCCACCACGACGACGGTGCGGGCAGCGAGCGGCGGGCGGTGGCGCGGGCCAGCGACACCCGTGGCGGCTCGACGCGTCCTGGTGCGGCGACGGCAGCGGCCGGCGCCGGCGCAGTTCCCGCTCGCGCCACCGCCGACGGGGCGACCGTGGGTCGGTCGATGACCGCTCCCGCGACACGCGGCGCGCCGGCGGTGAAGGGTTGGAGCACGAACCCAGCGGCGCGTGGTTCACCGATGTTCACGCTGGTGTGGCCGCCGAGGAATGTGAGGCCGAGGTACTCACGATCGTTCACCTCGGTCCCGCTGGTCATAAAGATGTGCAGGCCACCACCCTTCACCTCGGCCGCCGAGCCGTCGTCGGCCGCGCTCGACGCCGGCGCCACGATCCGCACGTCCATGAACCCACCGCTGCGGGCGAAGCCCTCCTGGATCGCGGCGGTGGTCTGCTTGGCGAGGGGCTCTGGAACCTTCTGGCTGTCGACCTGCACGCCGTCGGTGCCGATGACGACGGGAACGCCCTGGACGTCGGCGGCCATGACGTCGACCGACCACACGGCGGACGCGGTCCCGGGCTCGCCCGCCGCCTCGACGCGCGCATGGAATCGGATCTCCTCGATGTGCAGGGGTCCGATGGTCAGATCGGTGACGGCGTTGACCGTGTCGGAGAACACCGTCGATCCAGAGGCGGAGGCGCTGACCCGAGACGAGATCTGCCCGCCGGAGATGCCGAAGGGTTCGAGCGCTGCGGGAGGGAGCACGGCGGACGGCGCCACCCCGGCGGAGCGCGCCTCGAACGCCGGGCCCTCCGTGCACCGCGCGCTCAGAGAGGCGGACCCGACATTGCGTTCCTCCTCGTCGGGAACGTTGGGACTCACGGTGTCGCAGCGGGCGAACGAATCTTCCGGAGCGATCTGCTCGCCTTCCACCGTGAGGTTCTCGATGAAGCCCAGGTCGACCACGGCGGCGCGGGCGTTGGCGCCGATCGGCGCGCTGGCGATGCCTCCCTCCACGGCCACGGGCCGGAAGGAGAACGACGTCTGGTTGGAACCGGGGTCGGGCTCGACGGGGTACGCGCGGGCGCGGGCGCGAAAGTCGCGCCCGAACGTCGCACCGCTGGTGCCCGACACGGCGAGGCAGGCGACCACGGCCGCGACGGCGAGGAGGGCGGCGAGCGCTCGGCGCCTCATCGCGTGACCGCCTGGATCCGCGGGCGCACACGCGTGCTGCGTCGGACATCCGCGCCGGCGAGCGGAGGCGCGGCACCCCCGAGATACGAATCGATGACGGCGTCGCTCGTCAGCACGTCGGCCGGGCGGCCCTCGGCCACCACGCGACCAAGGTCCATGGCCACGAGCCGATCGACGAGGCCGGCGACGAACGGCACGTCGTGGTCGATGACGACGGCGGCCGCCTCGCGTCGGATCTTGTGGATGAGCGCACCCATCACCTCGACCTCGCTCTGTTGCAGTCCCGAGGCAGGCTCGTCGAGCAACAGCAGCTTGGGGCGGCGGGCCGCGAGCGCCGCCATCTCGAGGGCGCGGGTCGTCCCGAACGACAGGTCGCTCACGCGGTGGTCGAGGTAGCGGCGAAGGTCGACGAGGTCGAGCAGATCCTCGATGCCCTCGTGGGCGGCGTCTTCCTGGGCCCGGGCGAATCCGGACGCCATCCCTTCCGAGAACAGGCCGCTGGTGAACCCCTCGTGGAACGCGCCGAGCAAGGCGTCACGCACCGTCATCGCCGGGAACAGCCGTGCATCCTGGAACGAACGCGCCATTCCGAGGCGAGCCCGTCGATACGGCAGCACGTTCGTGACATCGACGCCGTCGAACACCACGCGTGCGTCATCCGATCCGGCATCGACCGCCACGAAGCCGGAGATGACATTCAAGAGGGTGGATTTTCCGGCGCCGTTCGGGCCGATCACGCCCACGACTTCGCCCGGGGCGACCGTGAGGTCGACGCCGTCGACCGCGGCGAGACCGCCGAAAGTCACCCGGACGCACGACACGTCGAGGACGGGGTGCTGGGCGGCGCGGCGCGGCTCAGGCATGGAGCACCTCGAGAGGCGTCGGCGCGTCAGGGCGGGCCAGCTCGTCGAGATCGACCGTCACCGCGTCGTCGTCGACCCCTCCCCGCCGCCGCGCCAAACGCGAGAGCAGGCCCACGATGCCGTCGGGATCCCGCGCGAGCACCACCACGATGCCGACGCCGAGGCCGATCACCGACCAGTCGGAGACCGACCCCGAAGAGCGGAAGACCTCAGTGAGAAAGACAAACCCGAAGGCGCCGATTGCCGGCCCTATGGGCGACCGGATACCGCCGACGACGGCGAGACCGAAGGCGGCGAGAGACAGGATGAGGAACCCGAAGGCCGCCGACGAGTAGGTCTGCAGGAGATAGGCGAACAGCACGCCCGACATGCCGGCGAAGAACGCCGAGAGGCCGAAGGCGGCGAGACGGTACTTCACCGGGTTGACGCCGTTGGCGGCCGCGGCGTCGGGGTTGTCGCGCACCATGGCAAAGGCGCGACCGGTGCGCGATCGCCCGAGGACGGCCGTGAAGGCAAAGAGCGCGCCCACGATCAGGACGGTGGCGAGAGCGAAGGCGCGGTCCCCCTCGATGAGCCCGGGGCGCACCACCGTCATCGGCTGGCCGCCGTTCGCGAACCAGTCCTGGCGGAACAGGGTTTCCTCGAAGAGCCCGGCGAGGGCCACGGTGGCGACGGCGAGATACAGAGGCCGCAACCGCAACGCCACGAACCCGACGAAGGCGCAGACCGGCACGGTGGCGAGCGACGCCAGCGGAAGCACGAGCAGGAACGGGTAGCCCAAGCGCTCGGAGAGCACCCACGCCAAACACGCGCCCACGCCGGCGAAAGTGCCGGGCATCAGCGAGACCTGTCCCGACCAACCGGTCAGCACCACGAGCGAAAGGCCCAAGAGCGCGTACACGAGAGTGCGAGCGGTCACGAAGGCCCAAAAGCCCGAGATCATGAGCACGAGGACCCCGACCACAGCAAAGGCGACGGACCACGTGCGCGCGCTTCCGATGATGAGCCTGCCCCGGCCGGCGCCGAACGAGCGCGCTTGGCCCTGAATCGCCTTGGCCTCCTGGTCGGAGACGAAAAACCGCTCGACGCGCGTCAGCAACAAGACGACCACGAGGCCCGTCGCGAGGGCGCCGGAGAGTCCGTTGAGCGGCGCAGGCGCGCCGGCGAGGAGCTCCTGCGCGGTGCCGAGTCCGAGACCGCCGACGAGGGCGGCGGGCAGGCTGACGAACCCGCCGACGAGTGCGACGGCGAGCGCCTTCAACTGCACGCCCATGAGCGACAACGGGTTGAGCACGCCGAAGGGGATGAGCAGGACGGCGGCGAGGGCGGCGGTGGCTCCCGCGAGCGCCCACGTCGTCATCTCCACCCGCGCCTCGTTGATGCCGGCGAGACGCGCCGCGAGGCGGTTCTGGGCGAGGGCGCGCACCTGGATCCCGAACGACGTGCGCTGGACGAGCGCGGTCAGCGCGACCGTCACGACCACACCGAGGACGATGAGGCCCACCCGCTGGTAGGGGACGCGTGCGCCCGCGATCTCGACCGACCGCTGAACCGGGAACAGCGACTTCGCCGTGCCCGGGGTCCCAAGGCGCGACCAAATGAGTCCGATGGCCCCCTGGAGGACCCCGGCGACGCCGAACGACACAAGGAGCTTGGTGACCTGCGATGCCTCGCGCAGCGGCGAGAACACCAGTCGCTGTGCGGCGACCGCCGTGAGCGCCCCTGTGAGCAGCGCGGCCACGAGAGCGACCGACACCGGCATCCAGGCGAATCGTTCGAGCAACTCGAAGTTGACGTAGGCGGCGAAGACGCCCGTGGTGGCGTGGGCGAAGTTGAGGACGCCGCTGGCGCGGTAGACGAGCACGATCCCCGCGGCGAGGAGCGAGAACATGGCGCCGACGCCGACGCCGAAGACGAGGTACTGGACCCAGATCATGGCTCGGCGTACCCGAAGTTCAGGGGCTCGCTGGCCCGGTAGTACCGGCCGTCCTTGATCTTGATGAGCGTCGTCTGGCTCCCACCCATGTGGCGGTCTGGGGTGAACGTCAGCGGCGAGGTCGTGCCGAGGTCGAGATTGCGGATCGACTCCATCGCGGCGATGAACTTCTCGGCGTCCGGACCGCTGCGACCGAGACCCTCGGAGAAGAGCTGCATTCCGACCCATGCTGCGAGCTCGTGGCCCGTGCGCGCCCCCTCGGGATAGCGGCGCGCCAGGACCTCGTGGAACTGGTTCATCTGCGGCGACGGGCGGTCGACGTAGAAGAGACCGGCGGAGTCGGTGAACACGAGGTCGTCACAGGTGACGCCGCAGCTCTCCTCGAGAAGTTGGCTCCAGGCCGCCGGCCC
>Ga0209640_10006146_pt1 | contig 10506 bp, 7 predicted proteins | sample RifCSP10_1_FD_184018 | JGI IMG/M metagenome (GOLD analysis project Ga0209640, IMG submission 184018) | Soil microbial communities from Rifle, Colorado - Rifle CSP2_sed 10_1 (SPAdes) (version 2) | ecosystem: Environmental > Terrestrial > Deep subsurface > Rock core/Sediment | place: Rifle...
GCGCTCCACGGGGGCGCGCGGCGTTGACACCCCAGCGGCCTGATCCCTACAATCGAAACGCCGCGCCGGAGCGGGCGTAGCTCAGTGGTAGAGCATCTGCTTCCCAAGCAGAGGGCCGTGGGTTCGATCCCCATCGCCCGCTCCAAAATCTAGTATTCAAGAGCGAGAACGCCGCACGATGAGTATTTTCGCTGGCCATCCTCTTGCATGAGCGCAGATGACCCCTAGCCTACCAACAGTAGCTCTAGACAATTCTCCTACCTCCGGGGAGGTGAGGGAAGACTGCCTATGGCCCTCTGCTTCCCCTCCGGAGCCGCTCCTGGTTGAATCTGCACGCGCCCTTACTTCAGGCGATGACGGCCCCCTCTGCCTTCGAAGCTGATGGTCGTCCGCCTGGACCCGTGACGGCACTCTGCTTCGTCGCAGGCACCGTCACGGTTAGGTCACGGCGGGCGCACGCCCAGGTCACACCCGGGCCACGAGGCGGAGAACTCCCTTAGAACAAAGGGCGTCTCGTACGTCGCGGGGCGCGTCGTGGCGACTCGCGGGCTATCTACCTTGGAAGCGGAGCGCTGTGACAGACGTCGCCGGCGTTTAGGACATGTTGCGCCCGGTCGGGATCTCCGCGATGACGCGGGTGCCTGACCCCCGTTTGCTCTCGATGCGCAACTGGCCGCCGAGCTTCGCCGCGCGTTCCCGCATGGAGTGGAGGCCCAGGTGGCCGGCGTAGTCGCGGTCGGGATCGAAGCCGATGCCGTCGTCCGCGACTTCGGCGCGTAGCCGCTTCCGGGCGACCTTGAGGGTCACGCGGACGTTCCCGGCCTTCGCGTGCTTGAGCGTGTTGGTCAGCGCCTCCTGCACGATGCGGTAGACCGCCTCCCGTACGGCGGGCGAGATGTCCGGTTCGTCGCAAAGGTCGCAGCTGACGGCGATGCCGTGGCGCGCCGCCTGGGCGGCGGCGTGCTTCTGTATCGCGGCGACGAGGCCTTCCGACTCCAGCGACTCCGGCCGCAGCTCGAAGATGAGGGAGCGCATCTCGGCCAGCCCGGCCTCGGCCAGCAAGAGGACGTAGTCGATCGGCTCGGCGGCCTTCGCGGGCTCGCGATCCAGCAGCGTACGGGCGGTGCGCGCGCCCAGGGCGATGCCGTACAGCGCCTGTGAGACTGAGTCGTGGAGGTCCCGGGCCAGCCGCTGGCGCTCTTCGAGCGCGGCCAGGTCGCCGGCCTGCTCGAACAGCCGCGCGTTCTCGACGGCGACGGCGGCCTGGCGCGCCACGGCCAGCACCAGATCAAGCTGTCGCTGCGTGAAATAGCCGGGCACGTCTTTGGAGATGGTCAGCATGCCGACGACCCGCTCTTGCACGTACAGCGGTACGCCCATCCAGGAGCGCATGTAGCTGAAGCCCGGCAGGTCGACGTAGTCCTTGAGAAGGGCGCGGAATTCGCGGGCGTAGTCGCCGTCGCCCTGGACGTCGTCGATCACCACAGGCTCCCCGCGACGGACGACGTCCCACCACCCGGATTCGATGTCGAGCCACAGCCGCGCGCCTACGAGGTCGTCTTCGCGCCCGTCCGGGCCCACGGAGTCCACGACCTCGATCCATTCCTCCTCGATCCGGGACACCGAGGCGCCGCTGTAATCGATCACGCTGCCGAGCTGTCTGAGGATCGTCGACACGAGGGTGCGGAGGTCGAGGGCGGAGGACAGGGCGCGGGACACCTCGAGCAGCGCCGAAAGCTCACGCGTGCGCTCCTCAACCCGCTCTTCGAGGACCCTTTGCGCCGCCACCCGCTCCGTGACGTCGCGGGCCACCCAGACGACGCGATCCTCGTCCATCGGGGAGACGGCGGCGGCGAACCAGCGCTCGTCGCCCCAGATATCGACGCGATACTCCACGTCCTGGGTCTGGCCCATGTCCAAGGCGGCCCCGATCACCCCGACCAGCCGCTCCGCCTCCGCCTTATCGAGCACTTCGTGCATGCGCTTGCCGATGAGCCACTCACCGCGGCGGCGGGCCGTCTCGTCCCGCGAGATGGCAGTGGGCGCGGACCCCAACCAGCGGCCGCTGCGGTCGAGGACGAGGACGGCGTCGGACATCGCCGCGAACAGGGCGTCGGTATCGATGGCGATCGGTCGATCGGCCGTCTCGTCTGCGGGCCTGGAAGGACGCTTGGGCGTCATGCCTTGCGCGCCGGTCAGGCGGTCTCCAGCGGGACGATGTTGTTCTGGGCAGCGTAGAGGGCGGCCTGCGTCCGGCTCTGCACGCCAAGCTTGCCCAGGATGCTGCTCACGTGCGTCTTCACGGTCTTCTCGCCGATGCTGAGCGCGGTGGCGATCTCCTTGTTCGCTTTGCCCGCAGCGAGGAGGCGCAGGACATCCGTCTCGCGTTCGGTCAGGGTCGTCGCCGGCACGTCCGGGATGCGGACCTCCCGCACGAGGCGGGCGGCGGCCTGGGGCGAGAGCTGCACCTGCCCGGCGGCGGCCGCCTTGATCGCGCGGCAGAGCTCGTCGGCCTTCGTGTCCTTCAGCAGGTAGCCGATCGCGCCGGCCTTGACCGCGCCGATCACGGTGCCGTCGTCGAGGACGCTCGTGAGGGCTATCACCTCGGTGTCCGGGAGGTCGCGGCGGATGCTCTCCGTGGCGGCGACGCCGTCCATCACGGGCATGAGCATGTCCATCAGGACGACGTCCGGCTTCAGCTCGCGCGTGCGGTCGACCGCCTCGGCGCCGTTCTCGGCCTCGCCGGCGACCTCGATCTCTTCGTCCAGCGCCAGGAACATCTTGAGCCCCTGGCGGACGACGGCGTGATCGTCGGCTATGAGGACGCGGATTGGCATAGCAGAGCAAGTATAGCAGCCGCCTCCGCCCTAGGACGGAGAGAAGTCGAGACCTATGGCCGGAGCGATGGGTCCACAGAGGCGCTACCATCCTGGACACGGGAACAGGATTCTGAAAGGAGGCCGCTGTGCGGTTCAAACAGTGGCTGACAACGAACGGCCAGCAGGCGACTGTGACCTCGGGACTGGCGGTGATCGCAACGCACCTAGTTGCCTCGTCGCTGCTCCGCATTGATGCGCCCTGGGGCGAGCGCCTGGTCTGGGCGACCGCGGCGGTCGTGGCTTTGGCAAGCGCAGCGTTCGTCTACGGAAGGCTCCGCCGGGCGGCGCGGGCGCTTGCACTGCTGGCGGTCGGGCTTCCGGCTCTGATGTTTGGGCTGGGCATTCACGCGTCTCACGTCATTCAGGTGGGCCTCGCGTGGGACGACGTGACCGGTATTCCCATGCTTGTGGCCGGCCTCTTCCTCACGATCGCGGGCGCCTTCCTGCTGGTCAAGGCGATCCGAACGTGGTGGCGGCGGCTGCTCTTGATCCCCGCCGCTCTCGCCATCACCATCTTCTTCATCTTCCCTGTGACGCTGGCGATCTTCGCGACGAACGTGGCGCATGTGCCTTGTTGCGACGAGACTCCGGCGGACCGGGGAATAGCCTACGAGGACGTGTCCTTCGAGACAGAGCAGCACCGCAGGCTGTCCGCCTGGTTCATCGCGCCCGAGAACGGCGCCGTCGTCATCACGGCCCACGGCGCGGGCAGCAACCGGACGACGGTGATGGACGAGGCGGAGATGCTCGTCAGTAACGGCTACGGTGTCCTCATGCTGGACCTTGAAGGCTTCGGTGACAGCCAGGGGCGGGCAAACGCCTTCGGCTGGGCAGGCGCGCGGGACGTCGCCGCGGCGGTTGAGTATCTGAAGACGCGGGAGGAGGTCGAACAGGGCAGGGTCGGTGGACTGGGGCTGTCGATGGGCGGGGAAGTGCTGCTCCAGGCGGCCGCCGAAACGCCTAACCTCACCGCAATCGTGTCGGAGGGCGTCAGCGCCAGAACGCGAGACGACCTTGACGAGCGCGACGGCCTCGGCCGCGTGTTCATCTTCCCGTTCTGGGAAGTTGTAGAGACGAGTATCCAGGTCTTGACAGGAGAATCGGTTCCGCCGCCACTTAAGGACATGGTGCGCCAGATAGGCCAGCGCCCGGTGCTGCTCATCGCGGCCAATACGGCGGAAGAGCGCGAGTTCGGAGCGCTCTATCTGGAAGAGGGCGGCCCTTCGTTCGAGCTGTGGACGATCCCGGAGGCGAAGCACGTCGGCGCCTTCGACCTGCACACCGATGAGTACGAGCGGCGCGTAATCGCCTTCTTCGACGAGGCGCTGCTGGGAGATGCGCCCCTCTCCGACAGCCGCTGAGAGCCTAGACCACGACGCAGGGGGCGGCCGGCGGGCCGCCCCCTTACTTCGTCCTCCTCCGCCTTTGGACGGAGACGAGGCCTCCTCCCAAAGCAGCACGAGTTTCCCGTCTCCCGGTCGATACGAGCGCACCGCTCCACGCGCGACACTGGCCATGCGATGAAACAGATAACGCTGCTGCTGGCGGACGACGAGCCCCAGGTCAGGCGCGGCCTTCGAATGCGGCTGGAGCTGGAGCCGGACGTCCGGATCGTGGGCGAGGCGGGAGACGGATCGACCGCCGTACAGCTGGCGGCCCGACTGTCCCCCAACGTGGTGCTGATGGACGTCGAGATGACGGTGCTGGACGGCATAGCGGCGACCCGCCGCATCGTCTCGCACGACCCGCGCACGGCCGTCGTCATGCTGAGCATGCACGACGACGCGGCGACGATCCAGCGGGCGCGGGACGCCGGTGCGGCCGATTTCGTGGCGAAGCACAGCATGGACGACGGCCTGCTGGAGGCGATCCGGCGGGCGGCGCGAAGGGAAGGGAGCCCTGCGTATGAGAACGACCCGAGCAATTCGACGAGCGACGAACGAGCACGGAACAGGAGGAAGTAACGTGTCACTGCCATTCACAAGCAGCAAGCCCCAGGCGCCGGCGCCCGAGGGCGTCGCGGCACCGGGGGCGCCGATCATCCAGGCGAGCGAGGTCGCGAAGGTCTACTCCAGCGGCGACGTGCGGGTGGAGGCGCTTCGAGGCGTCTCGCTTCAGGTGGCCCGCGGCGAGATGCTGGCGGTCATGGGGCCGTCCGGCTGCGGCAAGACCACGCTGCTGAACTGCCTGAGCGGGCTGGACCGCATCAACGGCGGCAGCGTCGCCATCGACGGGACGGACCTGGCAACGATGACGGACCGCCAGAAGACCACCTACCGGGCGCTGAGGATGGGCTTCATCTTCCAGACCTACAACCTGCTGCCGGTACTTTCGGCGGTGGAGAACGTCGAGCTGCCGCTCGTCGTGTCCGGCGTCGGCGCCGGCGAGGCGCGGCGGCGGGCGATGGACGCCCTCGACGTCGTCGACCTGGCGGACCGTGCCGAGAACTGGCCGGCGCAGCTGTCCGGCGGTCAGCGCCAGCGCGTGACCATCGCCCGGGCGCTGGTCAACGACCCGGCGATCGTCTGGGCCGACGAGCCGACCGGCGCCCTGGACTCGAAGACGGCGGACGGGATCATGGACCTCATCGAAACCCTTAACCGCGAGCAGAACCAGACGTTTGTGATCGTCACGCACGATGCCGGCGTCGGCCGCCGCTGCCACCGCCTGGTGACCATGAGCGACGGCGAGATCGTCGGGGAGGAGAGGAACTAATGGAAGCGCTGTTCGGAATACCGATGCAGACCATCATGTTCGTGCTCGTGGGCATCTTCGCCGTGAGCATGTTGAGCGTGGGGTACGTATTCTTCGCCAACCGCGTGATGTTCAGGATGGGGCTGCGCAACCTCCCGCGTCGCGGGCTACAGACAAGCCTCATCGTCCTCGGGCTGATGCTGGCGACGCTGATCATAACCGCCGCCTTCACCACCGGCGACACCGTCGACTACTCGGTCACCAGCAAGGCGTACGACCAGTGGCAGCGGACCGATCTCAACCTCAACCTCCGTGGCGACGACAGCGAGGACGCGATCGGCCCCGAGACCTGGGTGCCCGATGACGCGGCCACCGGGCTGGACGAGCAGTTCGCCGACGACCCGGACGTGGAGCTGTTCCTGCCGTTCCTGTACACCCAGGCAGCGGTCACCGACGACCGCAGCAACCTGTCCGAGCCCAAAGTCACCCTCGTCGGCGTGGACCCGGAGCGGCTCAGCCGGGCCGGCGGCCTGCGCCAGACCGGCGGCGGCACCTTCGACCTCACGACGCTGGCCATCGACGAGATGCTCGTGAGCGAGCGGGCGGCCGACGCCCTGGACGCGCGCACCGGTGACACGGTCTCCCTGTACATCGAGGGGACCAGGCACTCGGCCGTGGTAGCCGGCATCGTCAAGGACGAGCAGGCCAGCGGCGTCGTCGGCGATTTCGACGACTCCACCCGGGCCGGTGGCGTCGTCATGGCGCTCGAGAGCGTCCAGAGGCTCGTCGGCCAGACCGAAAACGTCAACTACATCAGCGTCGCCCTCCAGGGCGACATCCGCGGTACCGTCGGCCAGCGGGCCGACGACGCTGCAGAGCGCGTGAGCGCGTACGTGAGCAGTCCGGAAGGCAACGCCTTGCTCGGCGTGCAGGGGACAGTCGACGTCGAGGCCGTCAAGAACGACGACGTCGAGGCGGCGGAGGAGTTCGGCAACCTGTTCACCACCTTCTTCCTGGTCTTCGGCCTGTTCTCCATCGCCGCCGGGATCATGCTGATCTTCATGATCTTCGTGATGCTCGCCGCGGAGCGGAAGCCGGAGATGGGGATGGCCCGCGCGGTGGGCGCCCAGCGGAGCAACCTGGTGCAGGCGTTCCTGGCGGAGGGGATGTCGTACAACCTGGTGGCTGGCGTCGTCGGGGCGGCGCTGGGCGTGGGCGCCGCCCTCGTCCTCATGGTCGGCTTCCTGCGGCTCAGCCTCGGCGACGACTTCGACTTCATCCAATCGCACATCACCGTTCGCTCGGTCGTGGTGAGCTACTGCCTGGGCGTGGTGCTCACGTTCGTGACCGTCGTCATCGCGTCTATCCAGGCCAGCTCCGTCAACATCGTGTCGGCGATTCGGGGAACGCCCGAGGACGAGACGCCGGAAGAGCGCCGTCGCATCTCCTGGCTGGCGGTGCTGGCCGGCCTACCGGCGATGGTGGTGCCGCCGCTGGGCGTCTGGCTGCTGTTCCGAAAGGGGCTGGGCATCTCCTGGGCGTGGATCTTCGGTCCCGCCGGGCTGGCCCTGGCCGCGCTGAGCATTCTGGCGGCCAGCGGGAACGGCTCCGAGTTCCTGTTCTCGTTCGGGTTCTCCGTCCTGCCGCTTTCGGTGGCTATCCTGGCGGCGCACTACCGCGCGCCGGCGCGGCTCACCTGGACGGCCATCGGCGTGTACCTGGCGGCGTACTGGCTCTCGCCGTGGAACATCGGCGAGGAGGTCCTGGGCCGAGAGCTGACCGGCGACATCGAGATGTTCGTGCTTTCCGGGATCATGGTGGTGATCTCCTTTACCCTGATCATCGTCTTCAACGCCCGGCTACTGAACGCGCTGCTCCGCCGCAACGGCGGCTTCAAGTACCGGGTGCCGGTCATCGTGGCCGCCGGGGGCGTCTCCTGTGCGATCACGGGGTTCGCTCTCGGCGACCGCTGGGACGGGCTGGGGCAGCTGTTCTTCCTGTTCGCCGGGCTGCTGGCAGCCGTCGGCGCCCTGTCCTTCGCGGCGGTGAGGTTCCCGCGGCTGGGCCCGGCGCTCAAGATGGGCGTGGCCTACCCGCTGTCCAACCGCTTCCGCACCGGCATGACCATCGCTATGTTCTCCCTGATCATCTTCTCGCTGACCACGTTCAGCGCGGTCAACGCCAACTTCGCGGCGCTGCTGACGGGCGAGGACGGCGACGGCGGCTGGGACGTGGTGACCACGGCAAACGAGGGCACACAGGTCGAAGACCTGCGGGGGACGCTGCAGGACGCAGGCGCCCCCGTGGCCGACGACATCAACGCTACGGGCTCGGTGTCGACGTTCGTGGGGCAACAGGAGGTGAAGCAGGACGAGGACGACTGGACGGTCTATCCGATCATCGCCGCCGACGAGTCGTTCCTGGCCGCTCCGACGCTCCTCGACTCGTGGGCCAGCGGCTACGACAGCGGCGCGGACGTGCTAAGCGCCGTCCGTGACGACCCGGGCCTCGCCATCGTCGACGCGACGGCCGTCGACGGGTTCAACAGCTACGATTGGAGCATCGACATCGACGTCGAGGACGAGCAGTTCGAGCCGGTGGACGTGTCCTTCCGCGACGCCTCCACCGGCGCCGAGCGCACGGTCACGGTGGTGGGTGTGTGGGCCAGCCGGCTGACGGATCGCTACGTCAGCGGCATCTACGTCAACGCCGCCGCCTACGAGGACGTGTTCGGGCCGGCCGACTTCAACCGCACCTACGTCCGGCTGGAGGACGGCGTCGACTCGAAGCAGGCGGCGCGGGGCATCGAGGCGGCGCTGGCGACCCGCGGCGTCCAAGCGGACTCCGTCCGCGAGCTAATAGACCAGGCGAGCTCTCAGGAGCGGGCGTTCACCCGCATGTTCCAGGCGTTCATGGCGCTGGGGCTGTTCGTGGGCATCGCCGCTCTGGGCGTCATCGCCTTCCGCTCGGTCGTCGAAAGGCGGCAGCAGATCGGCATGCTGCGGGCGATCGGCTACCAGACGGAGAGCATCGCCCTGACGTTCGTGCTGGAGTCGACGTTCGTGGCGGCGATGGGCATCTTGTCGGGCGTTGTGGGCGGCGTGATCGTGTCGCGGAACCTGTTCACGACCGGCCAGTTCAGCGGCGAGGGGGTGGAGTTCACGATGCCCTGGGGCGAGGTGGCGGTGTTCGTGGGGCTGGCGGTGATCGTGTCGCTGATCATGACCTGGTGGCCGAGCCGCAGCGCCGCCGGAGTCCCCGTCGCGGAGGCGCTCCGCTACGAGTAGCCGTGCGCTGACCTGAAGGGGAGGAGTCAGGGGCGGTTCCGCGGAGCCGCCCCTGGGGGCGGTTCCGCCTGGCCGCTTGGCGCCAGGAATTCGCTTGTAATTCGCGTGAATTATGCTACATTAGCGCCGATTGCCATTTCGGCGACCATCTGCTTCGTCTCGGGGATGGACGCTCGCCAGATACGGAATAGGGGCTTGAGGAGCGGCTAGCGGGGCTTGCCTTCCCAAGCAGAGGGCCGTGGGTTCGATCCCCATCGCCCGCTCCAATAGTAGAAGAGGGGTCGTTACGAAGGTCGTCGCAGGACGACCCTCTGCTTTCTAAGCCGGGGTTCTGAACTCACCGGAGCCCACCCAACCTCCATTGGAAGGATCACAGCGCCGGCGCTCCCAAGTGCTGACAGGGTGAATGTGGTAGACAGGGAAGGAGATGGGGCTGGCCTGGCGGCGGCGTCACTCCAGCCAGTTCTCGACGGCCAGACCGGGGACCTTCTCGAAGTGGCGGACATTCCCCGTGACGACGGTGAGGTCGCGATCCAGGGCTATCGAGGCTATACGCAGGTCGGCGTCGCCGATCGGGGTTCCCCGGCGCTCCAGCTCGGCCCTCACCTCGCCGTAGCGACGGGCGGCGGAGGCGTCGAAGGGAAGCACGGGAAGGTTGGGCAAGAGCGTCTCGTCCAGGCGCTGCAGCAGAACGCCGGCGCGCTCCTGCAGCCGGTGCGCGCCGTAGACGAGCTCTCCCAGGGTGAATCTGGCAGACGGGAGCGGCGGATGAGCGCCTGCCATGACCACGCCGGCTGATCGAGCAGCCGGACGGATAAACCACTGTCACTGGGTGGCCTGCCCCGGCTGCGGCATCGAGTTCCATCTCGCTGACAGCTATGACTTCGTTGGCGAGATCCGCCGAGCCGGGTGGGAGGTTGATTGGTCGAAAGGCGGCTGGCGCTGCCGCGATTGCCGCCGAATGGACGTAACCGGACAGAAGAGGCTGCTATGAGCCGCGACGATGACTTGCGGTTCTGCGGGATTTACAACCTTGTCGAGGTCCAAGGGACCGGCCGGATCGGCTTGTACATCGGGGGCGTCCTGTCGTCTCCCGAAGGGGGTGGCGATTGGATGGAGGTGCGATTTGAGGGCGGCGCGCACTGGCGCTACCGGCCGGAAGAGCTCAAACGTGCGAAGGGGCCGAGCCGCATTTTCGACACAGGCAGGTACGCCTTCACCAAATCGGCTCCGGCCCTGTGGCGGAGTGTCTGGCAAGAGTGGTCCGCGGAGAACGCCGTGGGCCAGCTAATGAGCACGCTGGAGATGTACTCGGCGCGGCAGCTACAGCCGGAGTGCTGGGCCGATGAAGAGGGTTTGCTCGGCGTGCTGATGGACGTGTGGTTCGAGGAGGGCGTGTACGGGCGGCTGGGACGCTACACGCGCGACCGGCTGCGCCTCGCCTGGCAGCTGGCCTTCCACGAGGATCTGGCACCCGATGAGGAGGTCGAGGCGTACCTCCGGGAGATCCGGCCGGCGGTGGAAGCAGGCCGCTGCCGCTATTTCCAGGAGCAGGACGCGCGGCGGGCCATACAGGAGCGGGAGCAACTGGCCGCCGCCGTGGCCGCCGTCAGATATAAGGACGCTCCCAGGCAGACGGCCCTGCC
>Ga0209640_10006147_pt1 | contig 10505 bp, 10 predicted proteins | sample RifCSP10_1_FD_184018 | JGI IMG/M metagenome (GOLD analysis project Ga0209640, IMG submission 184018) | Soil microbial communities from Rifle, Colorado - Rifle CSP2_sed 10_1 (SPAdes) (version 2) | ecosystem: Environmental > Terrestrial > Deep subsurface > Rock core/Sediment | place: Rifle...
GGCAAGCCCGCGGCCAAGCCCGCGGCCAAGCCCGCGGCCAAGCCGAAAAAGCGCGCCGCTGCCAGCGACGCCAAGATCGCGCGCAAGTCGAAGGTGCCGGCACAGGCGGAGTGATACGCAGGTTCTTGTCCCGGGCGCAGCGCGCGAGCGCTGCTGCGCGTGCGGGAAAAGGGGCTACCCCAAAACAACCACCTGCCGCGCTGGCAAATCGGCCGCACAAACCTTAAGTTTCGAGGATCGGAGAGCGCTTCAGGCGCCCAGGATTTTCATTGGTCAAACATCGTCCCACGCCATCCGCCTTTCCTTCCAAGGAAGAAGTCCTCGCCTTCATCGGCGAGAGCCCGGGCAAAGTCGGCGCGCGCGAGATCGCCCGCGCCTTCAACCTGAAGAACGACCGCAGAGTCGAGCTCAAGCGCTTGCTGCGGGAACTGGCCGGCGAGGGCCGCATCGAGTCCCACAGAAAGAAGCTGCATCATCCGGGCACGCTGCCCGCCGTCACGCTCGCCGACATTTCCGGCCGCGATCCCGACGGCGAGTTGATTGCGACGCCGACCGAATGGGACGAGGAGGCGCACGGCCCGGTGCCGAAAATCCGCCTTGCGCTGCCGCGCAAGCCGCGGCCGGGCGAGGTCGCCGGTGTCGGCGACCGCGCGCTGCTGCGGGTGGAGGAAACCGGCGACGAGCATGACGCCGTGCGCTATTCCGGCCGCGTCATCAAGATCATCGGCAAGGCCAAGACGCGCGCGCTCGGCATCTTCCGCGCGCTGCCGGGCGGCGGCGGCCGCCTCGTGCCGATCGACAAGAAGCAGCTCGGCCGCGAGCTTGCGATCCCGCGCGAGGCCGCAAAGGACGCCCGTGACGGCGACCTGATCTCCGTCAGCGTCGACCCGCACCGCCGGCTCGGCCTGCCGACGGCGCGGGTGGAGGAGCGGCTCGGCTCGCTCAAAAGCGAGCGCGCGGTCAGCCTGATCGCCATCCACGCCCACGAAATCCCGCACGTCTTTCCGGTCGCGGCTGAGGCCGAGGCCGACGCGGCGAAGCCCGCGACGGTCTCGGGCCGCGAGGACTGGCGCAAGCTGCCGCTTGTCACCATCGATCCGGTCGATGCCAAGGACCACGACGACGCCGTGCATGCGGCGGCCGATCCCGATCCGCGCAATCCCGGCGGGCACATCATCACCGTCGCCATCGCCGACGTCGCGCACTATGTGCGGCCGGGCTCGGCGCTCGACCGCGAGGCGCAAAAGCGCGGCAACTCGGTCTATTTCCCCGATCGCGTGGTGCCGATGCTGCCGGAGCGGATCTCCAACGATCTGTGCTCGCTTAGGCCCAACGAGGATCGCGCGGCTCTGGCGGTACGGATGATCGTAGGACGCGACGGCCGCAAGCGCGCGCACAGCTTCCACCGCGTGCTGATGCGCTCGGCCGGAAGGCTCAACTACACCCAGGTGCAGACCGCCATCGGCGGCCGCATCGACGAGGACACCGAGGCGCTGATCGAACCGGCGCTGAAGCCACTGTACGACGCCTACGAGGCGCTCAAGCGCGCGCGCGACGCCCGCGGCCCGCTCGACCTCGACCTGCCCGAGCGCAAGATCCTGCTCAAGCACGACGGCACGGTCGATCGCGTCACCACGCCGGAGCGGCTGGAGTCGCACCGGCTGATCGAGGAATTCATGATCCTCGCCAATGTCGCGGCGGCCGAGAGCCTGGAGAAGGCCCGCCTGCCGCTGGTCTACCGCGTGCACGACGAGCCCTCGCTGGAGAAGGTCGAGGCGCTGCGGCAGTTCCTCGAAACGCTGCACATCTCGCTGCCGAAGGGCGGCGCGATGAAGCCCGAGCAGTTCAACCGCATTCTCGCGCGCGTCAGAGGCCACGACACCGAGAAGCTGGTCAACGAGGTGGTGTTGCGCAGCCAGTCGCAGGCGGAATACGCGGCGGAGAACTACGGCCACTTCGGCCTCAACCTGCGCCGCTACGCCCACTTCACCTCGCCGATCCGCCGCTATGCCGATCTGATCGTGCATCGCGGCCTCGTGCGCGCACACGGCTTTGGTTCCGACGGGCTGCCCGAAAGCCAGGACCTGCGCGCGCTCGGCGAGGTCGCGGCGCAGATTTCGGCGGCCGAGCGGCGCGCGATGAAGGCCGAGCGCGAGACCGTCGATCGCCTGATCGCGCATTTTCTCGCCGATCGCATCGGCGCGAGCTTCGACGGCCACATCTCCGGCGTCACCCGCGCCGGACTGTTCGTCAAGCTCGACGAGACCGGCGCCGACGGCTTCGTGCCGGCGCGCACCATCGGGCAGGAGTATTTCCGCTACGAGGAGGCGATGCACGCCATGGTCGGCAGCCGCAGCGGCGAGAGCTACCGGCTCGGCGACCGCGTGACGGTGAAGCTCGTGGAGGCGGCGCCGGTCGCCGGCGCGCTCCGCTTCGAGCTGCTGTCGGAGGGCCGCATGACGCAAGGCTCACAGCGCCCGCCCACCGCGCGTCCGCACGGCAAGGCGCGGCACGAGCGCGCGCGCGAGAACCGCCGCCAGGGAAAGCGCCGCCGATGAACGACCTCCTGCAAAAATTCACCACTGACGCGGTGCCCGGCCATCCCAACCTGACGCCGAAGGATGCCGCGACCCTCATCCTGCTCGACCGCAGCGGCCCCTCCCCCAAGGTGCTGATGGGCCGCCGCCATCACGGTCACGTCTTTCTGCCGGGCAAGTTCGTGTTTCCCGGCGGCAGCGTCGATGCCAACGACCGGCGGATGGCGGTCGGCGCGCCGCTCGATCCGCGCGCCGAGGTCAAGCTGATGCGCCATGTGCGAAGGCCGAGCGCGGCCAAGGCACGGGCGCTTGCGCTCGCGGCCATCCGCGAGACTTTCGAGGAAACCGGCCTGCTGCTGGGCTCCCGGCGCGCCGAGCCGCCGGCGGCGGCCCCGCCGGGACCGTGGTCGGCGTTTGCCGAGGCCCGGATTCACCCCGACCTGTCGAACATGCATTTCATCGCCCGCGCCACCACCCCGCCCCGGCGGGCGCGGCGCTACGACACCCGCTTCTTCACCGCCGACGTGAGCGCCATCGCCCACCGGATCGAAGGCAAGGTCGGTCCCGATGCCGAATTGGTCGAGCTGGTCTGGCTGCCGCTCGACGAGATCAAGCAGCGCATCGAGCTCCTGGTGATCACCGAAATCGTGCTGCGCGACCTGCAGGCGCAGCTTGAGGACGGCTTCAGCCACGAGCTGCCGGTGCCGTTCTACCACGTGGTGCGCGGCAAGCGCGTGCGGGAGCTGCTGTAGCGGAACTGTCGCCGTCATTCCGGGGCGCGGGCGAGGCCGGCGATGCCGAAATGACAGAGGCGGCCTTTCCTTGGGCGGTCCTTCCTTGGGCCGCCGTTCCTTGACTTTCGCGCCGCGCGCCTTAGGTTGCGCCCCAACGCGGTTAACCTCCGAGGGACGTCATGGCCAAGGCCGTCACCACCAAGATCAAGCTGGTCTCGACTGCGGACACCGGGTTCTACTACGTGACCAAGAAGAACTCCCGCACGATGACCGAAAAGCTGAAGTTGAAGAAGTACGATCCGGTCGCCAAGAAGCACGTCGAGTTCGTGGAAGGCCGGATCAAGTAACCGCGCAGACCGCAGGCGCGAACAGAAAAGGGCGCCGCAGCGGCGCCCTTTCGCTTTCAAGATGCCTGTTTAGAGCATGATCCCGAAAAAGCCTGCCCCGGACTTGATCCGGGGTGGGAACCGGTTTTCGGAAAAGATCATGCTCAAACAAATTTCTGGAGTCTGATCCAATTCAATTGAATTGGATCAGACTCCAGTTCCAATGCGCGTCTTTGAAATGAGGTGGCCGGCCGGGAGTGATGTCATGAGGAGGCCACTCGCATCGCTCCCAGGCCGGCCGAACCCCACGGACTCAGGAGATGCGGCGGACCTGAGCATCCCGCAGGGTTTTCGATGGGTGGCTGCCGCAGTCTGAATTCTTGAAATCAACCTGTCTTCGGTCGATTTCCGGCCGCCTCCCGGATGCGCGCAACGCTATCGGATCGAACGCCGAAAGCAACGTTCAAACCCCCGATAAATGCCGGATTTTCCGTCAATCGCGCGTCAACCTAAACGATTATGCTTTACGCGCGCGGGCGGTGCGCGAAGAGCTCACAATCGGCGTCAAGAACCTGGCTGGAACGCGCTACGCGGCATCCGCGACGACGCGGTTGCGGCCGTCGCGCTTGGCGCGATAGAGCGCCTGATCGGCGCGCTTGAGAACGCTGGCGGCGTTGTCGTCGGCGGTGTCGAGCGTGGCGATGCCGATCGAGATCGTGACCTCGATCGAACCGCCGCCCTGCTGGATCGAGAACGGCTCCGAAGCGATGCGCCGGCGCAGGCGTTCGGCCACGATGGTCCCGACCGCCATGTCGGTTTCCGGCATCACCACAACGAACTCCTCGCCGCCGTAGCGGCAGGCGAGATCGATGCCGCGGATCGACTTGCGGATGCGGGTGGCGAACTCGCGCAGCACGTCGTCGCCGGCGTCGTGGCCGTGGGTGTCGTTGATCGCCTTGAAATAATCGATGTCGATCACCAGCACGGTCAGCGGCTTGCCGCGGGCGGCCGCCTGCTCGATCTGCGTGGCGAGATGGCTCTCCATGTAGCGGCGGTTGTACAGGCCGGTGAGCGGATCGGTGATCGCCATCTCGATCGACAGCTGCACGTTGTCGCGCAGCCGCTCGGTGTAGCGTTTTTTGCGGACCTGGGTCCGCACCCGCGCCTGCAGCTCGTTGCGGTCGATCGGCCGCATCAGATAGTCGTTCACGCCGATCTCGAGCCCGCGGATCATGCGCGCATTGTCCTCGCCCTCGCACACCGCCAGGATCGGCAGGTAGCGCGTGCGCTCGAGCGAGCGCAGCTGGCTGCACAGCCGCAGCGCGTCGTAGTTTTCGAGCGCAAGCGACACGATCACCATGTCGTAATCGCCCTCGGCGGCATGGAACAGGACCTCGGCCGGGTTCGTTTCGATATCGACCGTGTGCTCGTTGGCGAGCATGGCGGACAGCCGCTCGTAGGAGGAGACGCGGTCGTCGACCACCAGAATGCGCCCCGCGCGGCCGGCGTCGCCCACGGCACTGGTGTCCGGGTCGTTTATGCCGATGTCGCGTGACGTCAGTGCCCGCATGCGCAGCTCGTCGGTCATCATCTTGAGGCGGGCAAGCGAACGCACGCGCGCCACCAGCGCTACGTCGGACACCGGCTTGGTGAGAAAATCGTCGGCGCCCGCTTCCAGCCCGCGTACCCGGTCGGAGGGATGGTCGAGCGCGGTCACCATGATGACCGGGATATGATGCGTCGATGGGCTCGCCTTGAGGCGGCGGCAGACTTCGAAACCATCCATGTCGGGCATCATGACGTCGAGCAGGACGATATCGCACTCGGCCTTCTCGCACAGCGCCAGCGCCTCGGTGCCGCTCATGGCGGTGACGACGTCGAAGTACTCGGCGGACAGCCGCGCCTCCAACAGCTTCACATTGGCGGCTACGTCATCGACAACGAGAACGCGTGCGGTCACGGTCGCTGCTCCTCACGCGTTGCCGATGAAATGACGGATGGTCTCGATGAACTTGCCCACCGAGATCGGTTTCGACAGATAGGCTTCGCAGCCGCCTTCCCGGATGCGCTCCTCGTCGCCCTTCATGGCAAAGGCGGTGACGGCGACCACCGGTATCGACTTGAGCTGCGGATCGTCCTTGAGCCATTTGGTGACTTCGAGGCCGGAGACCTCGGGCAACTGGATGTCCATCAGCACGAGATCGGGATTGTGCTTGCGGGCGAGATCGAGCGCTTCGATGCCGTTGCGCGTGCCGACGGTCTGATAGCCATGCGCCTCCAACAGATCGTGGAAGAGCTTCATGTTGAGCTCGTTGTCCTCCACGATCAGGACCGTCTTGGCCATCGGCTGTCCCCGCTCTCCCCGTCGCCGCAATGGCTTGGGGCGCCCGTTTTGGGCGCGCTGGCGCCAACCCGGTCGCGATTTGGCATATGTTTAACAGGTTACTGAGGAATCGTTACGGAAAGGCAAACGCTCGCCCGGCCCCGCGGCAAACCACAGGCGTTTCGAGCGTGAAGTCGCATGGCGCGCTCTGGCGGCGTCGTCACCGGCTGGTTCCGGGGGTTTTCCACAGCTTGCGCACAGGACTGCTAAGCTGCGCGGGCCGCCAAAAGCGGCTTCCGCTAAGAGGACCCTGCCATGAAAGGCGGCGGCAGATTGCGCGACAAAGGCGGCGGCGCCCGGCGCGAGGCGGCCGAGGCGCTTGCCGTCGCGGCGCTGTCGTATCTCGCCTTCGAGCCGGAGCGGCTCGGCCGCTTTCTCGCCGCGAGCGGCATCGGGCCGGAGCGGATCCGCGAGGCCGCGCGCGAACGCAGCTTTCTCGTGGGCGTGCTAGACCATTTCGCCGGCGACGAAGAGCTTCTGCTCGCATTCGCGCAGGAGCAAGGGATCGATCCGGCCGAAGTCGAACGCGCCCGCGCCGCGCTCGGAGGCGCCTGGGAACGGGACACGCCGTGATGACCGCGTTCTGCCGCGATTGTCTCTGCGATGCCGGCAACAGCGCGCGCTGCCCGAACTGTCGCTCGCCGCGCATCCTTCGCCATCGCGAGCTTGATGCCCTCACCATCGCGCACGTCGATTGCGATGCGTTCTACGCCACGATCGAGAAGCGCGACGATCCATCGCTTGCCGACAGGCCGGTGATTATCGGCGGCGGGCGGCGCGGCGTGGTGTCCACCGCATGCTACATCGCGCGCACCTTCGGCGTGCGCTCGGCCATGCCGATGTTCGAGGCCAAGAGGCTCTGCCCGCAGGCCACCGTGATCCGGCCGAACATGGAGAAATACGCAGGCGTCAGCCGGCAGGTGCGCGCGCTGATGCTGGAGCTGACCCCGCAGGTCGAGCCGATCTCGATCGACGAGGCGTTCATGGATCTCGCCGGCACCGCACGGTTGCACGGCATGAGCGCGGCCAAGGTGCTGGCGCGCTTTGCCGCCCGCGTCGAGAGCGAGATCGGGATCACGGTTTCGATCGGGCTTGCCGCCAACAAGTTTCTCGCCAAGATCGCCTCCGACCTCGACAAGCCGCGCGGCTTCGCCGTGCTCGGACAGGCCGAGGCCGCAGCCTTCCTCGCCGACAAGCCGGTGTCGTTCATCTACGGCGTCGGCAAGGTGGCGGCGCAGCGGTTCGCCAAGGACGGCATCCGGCTGATCGCCGATCTGCAGCGGATGGACGAGCGCGAGTTGATCCGGCGCTACGGCGCCGAGGGCGAGCGGCTTTCGCGCCTTTCCCGCGGCATCGACGCCCGCCCGGTCGATCCGGTGCGCGAGCGCAAGAGCGTGTCGGCGGAGAACACCTTCGAGCGCGACATCGCCTCGTTGCGGCCGCTGGAGAAGCGGTTGTGGGCGGCGGCGGAAGAAGTCTCCGACCGGCTGAAGGAAAAGCATCTCGCCGGCGCCACCGTCACGCTCAAGCTCAAGACCGCCGACTTCCGCATTCTCACCCGGGCGCGCTCGCTGGAGAGCCCGACCCAGCTTGCGGGCAGGATCTTCGCCGCCGGGCGCGAGCTGCTCGCGCGCGAGATCGACGGCACGCGCTATCGCCTGCTGGGCGTCGGCGTGAGCGCGCTTGCCGACGCAGACGAAGCCGATCCGGCCGACCTGATCGACCGCGCGGCCGAGCGGCGCGCGGCGGCCGAGCGCGCCATCGACCGCGTGCGCGGCAAGTTCGGGCATGAAGCGGTGGTGAAGGGATTGGCGCTGGAGGAGGACAATTGAACGGGTGCGCCGGGGTGCTCGCCCCGGCCGGACGAAGCGAGACGCCAAGTTGCGGCTGCGGTTTTGTGTCCTTCATCTCGCTCGATCGGCTTGACGCCGCGACGTTTGTGCGGCGCAGCAAGCGCTTGTCTGCTCTCGTTTGGCGGACGCGGGCAAAATCCGCCTTGCCAGCCTTGGTTGAAAAATCCAATCTAATTCGCCGCCCAATTCCGGTTGCCTGGAATTTGCGAATGGAAATCAATGATGGCGCGGCCAGCCGGAAACATCCGGTGACACAAGGAATTGGAATCCGGCAAAGGCTGTTTCGCCAACGATCAAAGCCGGCTGGGCGTCGCGCGCCATGATGGAAAGGGCTATCCAATGATCAGGATCGTTAGACACTTGCACGTCCTCGCCGTGTTCGTCGGGCTCGGAATAATCGTCGCCCTGCCGGGCGATGCCGCCGCGCAGACCGCCGGTGCTCTGGCCAGCGCGCAATATTCCGCCGACCCCGATCTGCAGTGCGACTTGCTTGAAGTAAAGCGCACCAGCGGCGGAACTCTGATGATCCGCTGGCGTATCGTTAACACGACCGCAAAGAGCGGCGGTTTGACCGGAGCGAGCGGGAAGTCAATCCGCTACGCTTTTTCATGGGTCGACCTTTATTACATCGACCCGGCGGAGAACAAGAAATATCAATACCTGACCGATTCCGGCGGCAACAGAATCTTGGATATATTCGAAGGAGACCTTGCGGCGGGTGCGCAGAGACTGAATTGGGCCCGCTTCCCGGCGCCGCCGGCATCATCGACGAAAATCAGCTTCAGCATCCCGAAGTGTTCCCCGCCGTTTGACGACATCGCCATCGCCAAGTGAGGGGACAAACCATGGCGCGCCTTCGCAGATGGGCGGCGCTCGCGGCACCGCTGATCGCATTGACGCTGAACGGCGGAGCCGCCTGGTCGCAAAAATACGGACCCGACGACCCGCTGCCGCCGGATGTGAAGGCCGTCGTCCTGCCGCTCAAGGGCCAGGTCTTCGAATTGAAAGGCACGGTATTGGAATTGCGCGGCATCGCGTCGGCAATGCAGGCGCGCGTCGATCCGCTGAAGGCGGCGCTCAAGGACCTCGGCGCCAAGGTGACCGAGCGCGAGATCAAGATCGATCTTTCGGCCGACGTGCTGTTCGACTTCGACAAGGCCGAGTTGCGTCCGGCGGCGGCACCTGCGCTTGAGAAGGTCGCGGCGGTGATGAATACCTACCCCAAGGCGTCGGCGCTGATCGAGGGGCACACCGACGGCAAAGGCAGCGACCAATACAATCAGCGCCTGTCGGAGCGGCGCGCCGATTCCGTCCGGCGCTGGCTTGCGGCGGCCGGGGTCCAAACGCGAATGAGCGCGCGCGGCTGGGGCAAGAGGAAACCGGTTGCGCCGAACACACAGCCGAACGGCGCGGACGATCCCGTCGGACGGCAGAAGAACCGGCGGGTGGAGATCACGGTGCAAACGCGATAGTCGCGCCGCCGGGCGTGGGCGATGACCGTCTCCGATCAAGCTCGCGATCTGGGCCGTTGACTTTGAATATCGGCAGGCCGACGGACCGGACGCTAACCAAGCAGCAACGTCACGGACATGGCTTTGCGTCCTTCATCTCGATCGAGGTCATCTCGCCGCTCAGCACAAAATTGCCGTAGTCGAGCATCAGCGCGCGCGAGACGCCGTTCTCGTAAAGCTCGAGGGTGATGGCATAGACCGGCGTCTGCTCGCCGGTCTTTTCGCCGGCGGCGCGGTCGAAATAGCTGATCGTCACCGGCCAGCGGGTCAGCGTGGCGAACGCCGCCTGGCCGGCCACGGCGTCGGTCGGCTTGGCTTGGTTGGGCGCGATCGGCTTTCCGATCACGGTCAGCGTGTCGTAGAGCTTCTGGCCGTTGTCGGAGCCGTCGTAGACCGCAATCTGCAATAGCGACTTGCCGTCGCGCGCGGCGGCGATGATGCGCCGGACGTGCTCGGTCGGAAACACCACGTCGGTCGAAATCTGGAAGTCCTTTTCGCCCGGCTTGCTCAGCCGGACGCTCACGCCGCCGTCCGCCCGCTCAGCCTGGCCGTCGACGGTCTCGCGCTCCAGCTGGTTGAGATAATTCTGCGAATGAAACCGCAAGCGCTTGGCGGCGCCCTCCTCCCAGGAGGTCGCGCGCAAATCGCTGACCACCACCTTGCCTTCGCCGCTGTCGAGCTCCGACACCTGGCGGAATTGCAGCGAATAGCCTTCGCAGGCGCTGCCGGTAAAATCGTAGAGGATGCGGCCGCGCACCGTCTGCATCGCTTGCTTGCCGCGCGTGCTTGCGAGCTTGAGGTCGTAGACCGCGCGGTGCGAAGCCAGCGCGACCGCCGCGCCCTGGGCGTGTGTGGGCGGTGCCAGCAAGACCGTGCCGCCGGCCGCCGCAACCAATGCCACGGCGGCCAGGATCGGGCGGACGGGCGCAACGGGCCTTTTCATCACGAATCTCCTCGCGCCGCCCTCGCGGGCAAGATAGGCCGCACGCCCATGTGCCGCAACAGCGCGCCGCAACAGCGCGCCGCAACAGCGCGCCGCAACAGCGCGCCGCAACAGCGCGCCGCAACAGCGCGCCGCAACGGCGTGCCGCAACGGCGCCCCGGCGCACCGCCGCTTGCCAGCGGACCCGTGATCGGCGAAGACAAGTGCGGCAATTTGAT
>Ga0209640_10006149_pt1 | contig 10503 bp, 8 predicted proteins | sample RifCSP10_1_FD_184018 | JGI IMG/M metagenome (GOLD analysis project Ga0209640, IMG submission 184018) | Soil microbial communities from Rifle, Colorado - Rifle CSP2_sed 10_1 (SPAdes) (version 2) | ecosystem: Environmental > Terrestrial > Deep subsurface > Rock core/Sediment | place: Rifle...
TGCTGGTGGACGACCATGCCCTGTTCCGCCGGGGGATCGCCAGCATCGTGGCCGCGGAGCGTGGCTTCGAGGTGGTGGGCGAAGCCGCCAATGGCCTGGAGGCCCTCGATCGGGCCAGGGAACTCATGCCCGACGTCATTCTCATGGATATCTTCATGCCCGGGGCGAATGGCCTGGAGGCCACCCGGCGGATCAAGGAGGCCCTGCCATACGTCAAGATCGTAATGCTCACCGTGTCCGAGGAGGATCAGAACCTCTTCGAGGCCATCAAGAGCGGCGCCCAGGGGTATCTGTTGAAGAAGATCGAGCCCCAGGAACTCTTCGCCATGTTGAAGGGCGTCGTCCAGGGTGACGCGCCCATCTCCCGCGCCATGGCCGGGAAGATCCTGGGGGAATTCGCCCGCCAGGCCCGACGGGCGCCCGCGACCCCGCTGCCCGGTGCAGACCTGAGCCCTCGAGAAAAGGAGGTGCTGGAGCTGGTCACCCAGGGCAAGAGCAACAAGGAGATCGCCGGGGCCCTGGCCATCGCCGAGAACACCGTCAAGAACCACCTCAAGAACATCCTGGAGAAACTGCACCTGGAGAACCGGGTGCAGGCCGCCACCTTTGCCCTTCGCGAGGGGCTGGTCCCCACGCCGCCAGCCAAGCCAGACTAGCAGAATGGACCCTGCCTGCGCAGAGGCCTGCGCGATCTGCGCAGCATGCTGCGCACACCACCAGCCTCCTCCCCGCTTGCCCTTCGGGATCCTTGCGTGAAATCACGGTGTTGTGCCCGCCCCGATCGGCCCCGTCGTCTGGAACAAGCTTTGCCTGCCTACTTTGTCTGCGTCCCGCCTGTATGGACTGCCCTGCCCTCGCGGGGAGCTGCAAGACCGGGGACGGGGATCGCGAGGGCGATCCCCCAGAGCGGAGGAGGGTTCGATATGACTAGGCGTCTTGGGACATCCGCAATCGTCCTCGGGGGCATCGCTGCCATGATGCTGGTGGCGTTGATCCCCCAATCGGGTTACAGCCAGGCCACGGAGGAGCGCGTGATCTACCTGGCGGCGATCGAGCCGAAGGGCGGCGTCACCGTGGACAAGGAGTCGTTCCCCGCCGCTCCGCTGCCCAAGGGCGGTGGCTATGTGCTGAACGCGCCGAATCCCCAGGGCCGGTGGGAGGTGTCCGTGTACCAGTTCTCGCCCGCCACGGTCGTCGTAAGGCAGGGGGAGCGCGTGGCACTCGAAATTGTGGGGATCAACGGGGCGAAGCACAGCGTGCACATTGACAAGTATCATCCGGACCATTTCGTGGTGAAGCGGGGCGAGATCGGCCGGATCAAGTTCACGGCCGACACGCCGGGTCTGTTCAAGATCCACTGCGAGGAGCACCTGCCGAGCATGGAGGGAACCCTCGTCGTGCTCCCCCGCTGAGTGCATTGGTCGGCTTCGCGGGGGGCGCCTGACGATCGGGAGCCCCCCGCATCGTATCGCGCGCCCGAGCCATGCAGGATACCCGGGAGGCCAGCACGCGTGAACGTACGCGGGCACTGGGAACCGTCGCCACCGCCCTAGCCCTGGCGGCAACGGTCTCCCTGGCCGGCGGCACGGGGGATGTGCCGCAAGGAGAGCCCGGACTGGGTGCACTTCTCTACCGCCAGTTCTGCGCCGTCTGCCACGGGGCAACCGGTGAGGGGGATGGGGCCAACGCGCCTTACCTGGAGGACGACCGCCCGCGGGACTTGACCGACGCACGGTACATGGCCCGCTTGACCGACCGGGACCTCATCGAGGTGATCCGCGGCGGGGGCGGGGCGGTCGGCCGGTCGCGGTTCATGCCGGCGTGGGGACACACGTTCTCGGCCAGGCAGGTCGCGGATCTCGTCGCGTACATCCGGATACTCGCGGCCACGCGACCGCGGGCCACCCCATCAGCCGGCGAGCCACCGGAGGCGGCCGGGGCGCGGCTGGTGGCAGAGCTGGGTTGCACGGGGTGCCACCGGATCGGTGATCTGCCCACGACGCCGGTCGCGCCCGACCTGAGCGGGATCGGCGCCAAGCTACGACGCGCCTGGCTGGAGGCATTCCTCCGCCGCCCTCATCGGGTCCGGCCCGCCAGCTACGTGCCGCTGTCCCGGAGCCGGATGCCCGACTTTCGGCTGACGGCTGAAGAGGCCCGGCGACTGGCAACGTACCTTTCCGGTCTCCGGCCCACACAGGCACCCGCACCCGAAGGCGCACTGGCGATTGCGGGGACAGACGGCGGCATGCTGTTCCAGCGGCTGGCGTGCCGCGCCTGTCACACGTTCGCCGGACGCGGGGGACAGGCGGGACCCGACCTGTCGGCCGCAGCACAGCGCCTGCAGCCCTCATGGGTGGCGCAGTACCTTCTCGGTCCGCAGGGCCTGGACCCGCGAAGCCCCATGCCGCGCCCGGGGATCAGCCCAGGGGAGGCCTGGTCCATTACAACGTACCTGTTCGGGGGCGCACCCTCCCAGACCGTCGGGGGGACTGACGGGAGAGACAGGACTGACGGGAGAGACAGGGAGGAGGCGGCCTCGGGAACCGCCATGTTCCAGGAGCTTGCGTGCGGGGCGTGTCACCGGAGGCCAGAGGAAGAGGTCCCGGAGCGCGTGGGCCCTGATCTCACATCCATCGGGGACAAGCTGCGGCCCGGATGGCTGGCGGCCTTCCTGAAGCAACCACATCCCATTCGCCCGTGGCTCCGGGCGCGGATGCCGGGGTTTGGCCTCAGCGACACCGAGGTCGAGCAGATAACGGCCTTCCTCGCAATGCTCCGGGACACGACGCTCCCTCCGGTTCCTCATACTCCTCAGATTCTGTCCGTTGCCCCCCGCGAGTCCATCCTCGCGGGAGAGCGCCTGGCCTCGCGGGAGTACCTCTCCTGCTCGTCCTGCCATCTCGGGGGGGACCGTGAGCCCGAAGGCCCGCCAGAGGAGTGGGCACCGGACCTCCGGCTGGCAGGCAGGAGGCTCCGACCGGAGTGGATTGTCCGCTGGCTTCAGGATCCGCAGCGGATCCAACCGGGGACCAAGATGCCGAGCTTTTTCTCCGACGCGGACTCGGGCCCGAACGATATCCTGGATGGTGACGAGGAGCGGCAGATCCTCGCCCTGCGAGCTTACCTCCTGACGCTTGGGACGTCCTCGGCTGGAACAGGCCGCTGAAGGTCCCACCCCCCTGCTTGTCTCGCAAGGGAGAGGACCGGGTGCGAGGGCGGCTGACCCCTCTCCGCCGCCGATCCGTCGCGCGGGCAGAGACGGCATGGCCCGAAAGGGCCATCGGAAGATAGCCCTTTTTTCCTGTGAAAATGGCACGTATGGGGTCTGGAAAAGCTCGGCTGTCTCGCGCATGCTTTGAGGAAAAAGGCACCCCCGCCCCCGCGCCGATGATGGATCCCCGCGCCGGGAAAAGGGGAGAACGGGCTGGAGCAGACATGCGCACGCGATTTCTCAGACGCTTCTCGGCCATGAGCGCCGGACTCTGGGTGGCGGCCGCCCTGCTCCTGGGCGCAAGTATAACGTACATCATCGAGCAGCGGATGCTCGAACGGACCTCCATTGCCACGCTCGACTACTATCAGAGGCTCACCCGCTACCTCGTCACCGAAGAGGACTTCGTCCGCCCGAAGACGGGAAAGGCCTATGAGCAATTCGACGCCACCATCCGGCGGAACTTCCTGACACCGCAGGTGTTTTCCGTAAAGATCTACGATCAGGAAGGGACCCTGACCTACTACTCCTTGGACCGCGCGCAGGTTGGCCGGCGCTTCCCCGACAATCCTGATCTGCAGAAGGCGCTGGCGGGGAAGGTCGTCCTGGAGCTGTCGGATCTGCGGAAGGGCGAGAACGTGGCCGAGCGGCAGGCGGGACAGGGACGCCTCCTGGAGGTCTATATCCCGATCCTCAAAGAGGGCTCCGACGAGATCATCGGGGCGTACGAGATCTACAGCTCGGTGGATCCGCTTTTCCAAGACATCCGGTGGCTCCGCCTGTACGTCTGGAGCTCGGTCCTCTTCGGCCTGCTGCTGCTCTACCTGGCGCTCTCCTGGACGTTTCGCCGGGCGTCCCACACCATCCTCGACCAGAACCTGGCCCTGGCCCGCCAGGCGGAGGAGCTGCGCCGGGCATATGAGGACTTGAAGAACGCGCAGTCCCGGCTCGTGCAGAACGAGAAGCTTGCCTCGGCGGGCCGCCTGGCCGCTGGGGTGGTCCACGAGATCGGGAATCCCCTGACCTCGGTCCTCGGGATGGTGGATCTCCTGCTGCGCTGCCGCGGACGGGAGCGGGACCGCTTGGAGTGCCGGGAGAATCTCGGCCGTATTGCCTCGGAGATCACCCGCCTCCGGGGCATCCTGCAGGGACTGCTGGAGTATGCCAGACCGGTGGGACGCGTGCTGCGTTCCGCGAGCCTCAACGGCATCGTCGAACGGACGCTCCTTCTGGTGGCTACCCAGCCGACGTTCCGAAACATCAAGGTTGCCCAGCGCCTGCAGGACCCCGCACCGGTGGTTCGGACCGACGATCGGCTGATCCAGCAGATTCTCGTCAACATCGCGATGAACGCCGCGCAGGCCATGCCCGAGGGAGGGGAACTCACGGTCGTGACGGGGCAGGGGCCTGCCAACGGTGGCGAGGACGGCGTCACGGTAGGGCGAGCCTTTCCTCCTGGCGAGCACGTCGCCTCCATCACGGTGGCCGACACCGGACCTGGCATCGCAGAGGGCGACCTGCCGCGAATCTTCGAGCCGTTCTTCTCCACGAAGGAAACCGGCAAAGGCGTGGGGCTGGGGCTGGCCATCTGCCACAGCATCATCGAGGAGCTGGGTGGCGCCATCAGCGTCCGGAGCGCGGCGGGCCTCGGAACCACGGTCCGCATCCTCCTGCCTCCTGACGGAGCGCCTGTGTTGGAGGCGAGTGTCCATGCCCTCTGAGTCGCCCCCGCGGGAGCGCATCCTGGTGGTGGATGACGAGGAGAATGTCCTCCACTTCCTCTCCCGGCTGCTGGAGGACGAGGGGTATGCCGTGGAGACCGCGCGAACGGCCGCAGCCGTCCAGAGTCGCGACTGGGAGGTTCCCCTGGACTTGGCCATCATTGACCTCCGCCTCCAGCCCGGTGAAGACGGCATTGCCCTCCTTCAACTCATCCGGGAGCGCGCCCCGGAGACCAGTGCCATCCTGATGACCGCCTACGGCAGCATCGAGTCGGCGGTGGCTGCCATGCGGGCCGGCGCATACGATTACGTCACCAAACCCTTCCGGGCCGAGGAGATGCTCAAGGTCGTGAGCAAGGCCCTGGAGCAGCGCCGCCTCCAGCGAGAGGTGCGGCGCCTCCGTCGGGAGGTTGAGCGGCGCTATAGCTTCGCCAACCTCATCGGCAAGAGCCAGGCCATGCAGGAGGTCTTCCACCAAATCGAGCAGGTGGCCGCCTCACGCGGAACAGTGCTGATCTCGGGCGAGAGCGGCACCGGCAAGGAACTCGTGGCCAGGGCCATCCATTACAACTCGCCGCGAAGACACAACCCCTTTGTCGTCATCGACTGCGCCGCCATTCCAGAGACCTTACAGGAGAGCGAGCTGTTCGGCCACGCCAAGGGCGCCTTCACCGGCGCGGTCGGCGTGAAGCGCGGTCTCTTCGAGGAGGCGGACGAGGGCACCCTGTTTCTGGACGAGGTCGGCGAGCTCCGGCCGCCCACCCAGGCCACGCTCTTGCGGGTCCTCCAGGATGGAACATTCCGCCGCGTGGGAGACACCCGGATGCTGCGGGTGGACGTGCGGATGATCGCCGCCACAAACAAAGACCTGGCCGAGGCGGTCCGGACCGGTCAGTTCCGCGAGGACCTGTATTACCGCCTGAGGGTGGTTCCCATCCAGCTTCCACCCTTGCGCGACCGACCGGAGGACATCCCTCTCCTGGTTGATCATTTCCTCCAGTCCGCCAAAGGCGGACTGGCTCAAGGCCGCAGGGAGATTCGCCGCATCAGCCCCGAGGCCCTTGAACTGCTCCTCCGCTATCCCTGGCCGGGGAACGTCCGGGAGCTGGAGAACGCCATCGAGCGCGCCCTGCTCTTCTGCGACGGCCAGGCCCTCAGCCCCGCCCACCTGCCGCCGGAGATCCGCGACCACACCGAGACCATTCGCGTAGGCCTTCCTCCCGACTCTCTGTCCCTCCGCGAGGCCCTGAGCCATACAACGCGGGAGACGGAGCAAAGCCTCATCCGCCGGGCCCTGGATCGCGCCCGTGGCAACCGGACCCAGGCGGCCCGCCTCCTCGGTATCAGTCGCCGCGCCCTCCTGTACAAGCTGAAGGCGATGCTGGAGCCAGGGAACGGCTAGGTCAGACACCCCGTGGACCCAGCAGCCGCGACCCAGGGGGGCCGGAGCCGGGCCCACGTCGGGGCCGTCACGCTCGGTGGCCCTTGGTAATGGGCAAACCAACACACATCACCCGAATGGGCTAGGCCGGCATAGCCCTTCATTTCTCCGAAACCGTGCCGGAGGGGGGATAGACATCGCCGCGGGCCGGGGATACCTTTGCATGCAAACAGGAGGCAGCGACCCGGTCATGGCCGCTAGGCGAGACACCTTCAGAATCTTCATCGTCTTCCACCATGCCCTCTTTGCCCAGGGCATCCGCAGCCTGCTGCGGGGACGACGGGCCATCCAGGTCATCGGCATGGAGAGCGATCCGGCCAAGGCCCTCGAGGCGGTGGGTTCCCTCCGTCCCGAGGTGACCATCGTCGAGGAGTCGGATGCCGGCATCCAGTCCCCCACCCTCGCGGCCATCCTGCAGCGGCATCCTGCGGGGCGGGTGGTGGCCCTGGACCTGGATCACAACTTCGCCACGGTCTATGACCGACACCGCGTCGTGACCGCCCAGCCGGCCGACCTCGTTCGCGCCATCCGGGGCTTCCCCCGCGACCGAGGCGATCCGGCAGTCGGAGGAACGCTCGAAGGCTCGCGCGAGGGTCCCGCCCAGGGAGAGGGGCCCCCCGGATCTCACCGGCGGAAACGCCGGCAGCGGTAGGAGGAGGGGACAGCCATGAGGAGCGTGAAGCGGAAGTGGACGGCGGCGGGTGTGACGGCGGCCATCCTGCTGCTCCTCCTCGTGGCAGCGTACGCCCGGGCGGACGACGCCAGGGGCACCGCCTACACCAGCGCCAAGGTCTGCGCGGGTTGCCACGAGGATATCTACCGGATGTGGTCCCGATCGCTCCATGCCGGCTCGCTGACGGATCCCGTCTTCGACGTCGCCTACATGCAGGTGTTGAAGGCCGGCGATGCGAGGACCCGGGAATCCTGCCTGCGCTGTCATGCGCCGACCACGCGCGTCTCCCGGGACTTTCGGCTCAGATACGAGGTCACGCGGGAGGGCATTACCTGTGATTTCTGCCACACCATTTCCACGGTGACCATGGCCAACCGCGCCGAGCCGTACACCATGCGACCCGGGGCGGTGAAGTTCGGTCCCCTGGGCGACACCACGTCCCCGGGGCATCTGACCACGTTCTCGCCGGTCCACGAGACCTCGGAGCTGTGCGGGGGCTGCCACGAGCTCGTCGCCAGGAACGGGACGGTGATCATGGGGACCTACAGCGAGTGGAAAGGAAGTCCCTACGCCGCCAAAGGGGTGCAGTGCCAGGATTGCCACATGCCGACGGTCAAGGATGCCACCACCGTCAAGGCGGGTGTCAAGATATCCACGAAGCGCGTCAACAAGCATGACCTCCAGGGTGGCCACTCCGTTGACCAGCTCCAGCGTGCCGCCAAGGTGGAAATCCTCGAGGTCAGCAAGGGCTCGGATGCGGTCCTGGTCCGGGTCCGGGTGACCAACGTCGGTTCGGGCCACATGATGCCGACAGGCATTCCCTCGCGGAAGGTCCTGCTCACCGGCCGGCTGAAGGACGCCCGGGGCGGCGTCCTCCGGGAGGCCACGATCCGCTACCAGAAGATCTTGGCCGACGCCCAGCGCAAGCCCCTGGAAACGGACGCCGACATCTTCCTCAAGCCCAGCACGATCCTGGTGGATAACCGCCTGGGGCCGCAGGAGTCGCGGATCGAGCAGTTGATCTTCCCCGTCACCAAAGAGATGACCCAGGAGCAGGTCATCGGCGGCCGCACCTACCAGCGCAACCTGAGCGTGGAGGTCACGCTGACCTACAGCTACACGCCGCTCATCCTGCAGCCGGCCGACATGGTGCAGGAGATGGCCAAGGATAGCCGGCCGTTGCCTTAGGCAGGCTCAGGAGATCACGTCGATGCGCAGAGGAGCGCTGACGCTGGGGACAGGGCTGGCCCTGCTGGTCGGCCTGGCGATCGCACAGATCGTCCAGAGTGCAGGGCAGGGGCAGCCCATCGCCTTCAACCACAAAGCGCACGTCTCCCAGGGACTGGATTGCGCCATCTGCCATCGCTACGTCCGTGAGCAGGCGTTTGCCACGCTCCCCACGATCGAGATATGCCTCATGTGCCACAGCGCCAAGGTCAGCGACAACCCGGAGGAGGCAAAGATCCGAGAGTTCGCGGCGAAGAAAGAGCCCCTCAAGTGGGTTAGGCTGTACCGGCTGTCGCCGGACGCGGCGGCCTACTTCTCCCACCGGCGCCATGTGACGCTGGGCAAGATCGAGTGTGCCACCTGCCACGGGCCCATGGCGGAGCGAACGACGCCGCCCGCGAAGGCCCTGGTGAGCTTCAGCATGGATTTCTGCATCGACTGCCACGAGCAGAAAAAGGTGGCCACGACCTGCGTGAGCTGCCACCGCTGAGACGGAGATAATCACGAACTCGAAGCGTGTCCGAAAAGAAACCCAACGCCATGAGCTGGAGAGGAGATTCGCAATGAGGAGCGCCCATGGACGGATCGGCCTCGGGGCAGTCCTGCTGGTGGTCACCGCAATTGCGGGAAGTTGCGCGACGCTCGCTCGGGGGCCGGCGGAGGTGGCGGGCCCCCGCCTGTTCACGTTCCCTGGCGACTGGAACAAGGTACCTGCCAAGACGATCACGCTCTTCTACCCTGGCCAGGCCTCCTGGGAGTTCCTCACGGGACCAGGCCACCCGGGCGCCGAGCCACTCAAGGCTGGGGTGCCCTGTGGGGCGTGCCATGCCGGGCAGGAAGAGAAGCTGGGGACCAGCCTGGTGAAGCATGCCACCCTGGAGCCAGATCCCATCCCCGGCAAGCGACCCACCGTTCCCCTCACCGTCCGTGCGGCCTTCGATGCCCAGTTCATCTACTTCCGGCTCCAGTGGGATGCGCCGGATCCCGGCGTAACGCACACCCTGTGGCGCTATGACGGCAAGAAATGGGTCCGGGCGGGCGGCCCCAAGCCGGATGTGCTCAAGAAAGGCATGGCCCCGAGCTACGAAGATCGCGTGGCGGTCCTGATCGGCGATCGCGATACCATCCCGGCCTACGATGGGGCGAAAGTGACTTTCTCCCAGGCCGGCTGTTTCATCACGTGCCACAACAGCATGCGGGCCATGCCCAAGGAGCCCTCGAAGGCCGCACTGAAAGGCCATCCCTATTGGGGGGATGCGGGGAAAAAACGCGACGACATCCGCAAGTATCTGCTGATCACGCGGACGGCTCAGGACGAGGCTGGAGCGTGGGACAAGGTGAAGAGCCCGGCCGAACTGGAGCGACTCCGGCAGGCCGGCCGGTTCCTGGACCTGTGGCAGTGGCGAGCTGCCCGGTCGAACCCCCTGGGCCACGCAGGGGACGACTGGGTTTTCGACTATCGGTGGTTCGACAAGGGGAAGAACATCTTCACATCGCCCGGGGAGCCAAAGTGGATGTACGACCGGGCAAAGATGGGCTTCGCGGCCATCCCCGAAGCGAAGCTGAGGGAGATGCTGGATAGATTCCCGCTCATCATCGGCCGGAACGCCGTGCCCCTGGATCCGGGGACCCCCTTCAAAGAGGGCGACCTCGTGCCGCATCCCGTCCTTCAGGAGCCGACGGAGAGCGTGACCGACGTCATGGCCCACGGCGCCTGGCAGGGGGGCCGATGGACGGTGGATCTCCGACGCAGGCTCGATACTGGGAACCCCGACGATAAAGTACTGGTCCCGGGTAAGGTGTACGACATCGGCTTTTCGGTGTTCGAGGATCGGGTATCCAACCGGCGGCACCACGTGACGTTGCCGCCCGTCACGCTGGGTCTCGGGGTGGAGGGGGAGATCAAGGCGCTGAGGGTTGGCCCCTGAAGCCGACGCGAGCCTCTGCTCATGGAACGAAACGCTCCAATGACCAATCTCTGGGGACACCGGCGGGTTTAACCCGTTGGGCCATCAGTCCGCCTTCGGCGGAAATCCCCGGCTTGACGCTGGGGGGTGAGAGGAACGACGAAATCCCATCAGTGACAGGACAAGCAATGAACCTGACGCGACGGGGATTCTTCGGATGGGCGGGGGCCGTGGCCGCCGCGGCCGCGGGGTGCCAGCGGATTCGCGCCCTCGGCGACATCCAGGCCGCAACCTACCAGGCGGAGATGCTCCCCCAGGGGATC
>Ga0209640_10006151_pt1 | contig 10502 bp, 6 predicted proteins | sample RifCSP10_1_FD_184018 | JGI IMG/M metagenome (GOLD analysis project Ga0209640, IMG submission 184018) | Soil microbial communities from Rifle, Colorado - Rifle CSP2_sed 10_1 (SPAdes) (version 2) | ecosystem: Environmental > Terrestrial > Deep subsurface > Rock core/Sediment | place: Rifle...
CCAGGGCCACCCAGACCGGCATGCGTTTGCCGCTGCCCTGGCGGACGATCCATCCAACCGGACGTCGGATCCAGCCGAGATCATCGAACTGGCGCGCGAGCAGACCGACCGCGCCTACGCCACCGCGCCACGCTTCTTCGGCCGCCTGCCGGCCGCGAATTGCGTGGTCCTCGCGGTCGAGGAGTACCGCGAGCGCGAGTCGGCGCCGGCGTTCTACATGCCCCCCACCCTGGATGGCTCGCGGCAGGGGCAGTACTACCTGAACACGTATCAGCCTGCCGAGCGGCAGCTCCACAAGATCGCCGCGATCACCTTCCACGAAGCGACCCCCGGCCATCACTTCCAGATCGCGATCGAGATGGACCTCGAAGGCCTTCCTCGCTTCCGGACCATCGGGGCCAAGATGGCCGGCTCGGCCTACGTCGAGGGGTGGGGCCTGTACACGGAGCGACTCGCCGACGAGATGGGCCTGTACCTGACCGATGCCGAACGGATCGGGATGCTCGACGCGCAGTCCTTCCGCGCCGCCCGCCTGGTCGTCGATTCCGGGCTGCACGCCATGGGCTGGGATCGGGACCGCGCCATCACCTTCATGCACGAGCGCGGCTCGCTGCCCATGGTGGACGCCGAGATCGAGGTGGACCGATACACGATCTGGCCCGGCCAGGCGCTGTCCTACAAGATGGGCCAGCGCGAGATCGAGCGCGCTCGGGCCGATGTTGGTGCCCAGCTGGGAGAGCGGTTCGACCTGCGGGTGTTCCACGACGAGGTCCTGGCCCACGGGTCGCTGCCGCTGGCGACCCTCCGCCGCGAGATCCCCGGCTGGGTCCTGGCGGCTCTCGCCGCGCCGGCGGGAGCCTGACACCCGCCCGTTCGGAGCTGGCCATGCTCCGTCCGGAGCGGATCGTGCTCGAGGGTCGGTTCGTCCGCCTCGAGCCGCTGGACGACCGACACCGGGACGACCTGCTCGCGGCGGCAGGCGAAGATCCGGCCACGTGGCGTTACATGAGCTCCGACCTCTCGGTTGGCCCTGAGGCCTGGCCCGCCTACCTGGCCGATGCACAGCGACCCGAGTACGTGGCCTGGGCGACCGTGGAACGGTCCACCGGCGCGGCGATCGGGTCCACGCGCTTCGGGGATATCGCGCCCGAACACGAACGGGTGGAGATTGGCTGGACCTGGATCGCCCCATCGCGGCAGCGGTCCGCGGTCAATACCGAGGCCAAGCTGCTGCAACTGACCTATGCCTTCGACACGCTGGGAGCGGGCCGGGTAGCCCTCAAGACCGACCTTCGGAACGAGCGCTCGCAACGGGCCATCGAGCGATTGGGGGCGTTGCGCGAGGGCGTCCTGCGGCGCCATTTCCGGCTTCCAGACGGCCACGTCCGCGACACGGTGTACTACTCGATTCTGTCCGATGAATGGCCCGCGGTGAAGGCGCGGCTGGAAGAGCGGCTGAACCGGTCCTAGCGGGCGGCGTGAATTGCCTGGGCGGCCCGGATCCCTGACTCGAGCGCGCCCTGGATCCAGGCGTGGTGCAGCGAGCAGTGCTCGCCCGCGAAGTGGATCCGACCCTCGGGCCGAACGATATCGGCCTGCAGCTGGGTCTGCTGCTCGGGCTGAAACAAGGCGAACGCGCCGTTGGCGAAGCGATCGTTGTCCCACGCGTGAGAGGCGCCCACCTCGTACACGTCGCGAATCCGAGGATGGATGCGCGACACATCCTGGAGCGCCTCCTCCTGGCGGGTCTCCTCGTCCATGGCCCCCCATCGGGCTGCGTCCTGCGACCAGGTGTATGAGGCCAGCAGGACGCCGCGCGGGGTGCTCGGGTCAGGCGTCGGGTAGTTGATGCGGCGGATGGGGAGATCGGTCACCGTGGCGCCGCCGAAGATGCCGTCATCGGTCTCCCACACCCGTTCGCGGACCTGGAACAGGACCTTGGTCGAGGCCGAGTAGTTGAGCTGGCGCACGGCCCGCTGCTTTTCCCGGGAGAACGGGGTCAGGACCTCCACCTGGCGCAGGACCGAGAACGGAATCGCGCAGATGGCGTAGTCGCCGCGCTCGGTGTAGCGGCCGGCCTCGGTCTTGAAGTGGACCGTCACGCCATCGGAGTCCTGCTCCACCGCGAAGACTTCCGCACCGAAGCGGATCCGCTCCTGCAGCTGGGAGTAGAACGCGCGCGGCAGCAGGTCCATTCCGCCCACGATCTCCTGCATGTCCTCGAAGGCGCGGCCCAGGTCTTCTCGCAGCTCCTCAATGACGGCATTGTTCATGTCCGCTTCGACGAAATTCATGACGCCGTACATCTCGATGGCGCCCTCGGAGAAGCCCTTCAGGACGAGGAACTCGCGGAGCGAATATTGGTCGTACTGGTGCACGATCTCGTCCCAGGCCGACGGACCGTCCCGTTCCAGCATCTCCCGCAGGTCGCGGGTCGCCTCGTCCCACAGGTCGCCGAACGTCCGGCCGCGCTCGTGGTCGGCCACCTCGAACCCCAGCCGGTCGGGCTCCAGGCCGGCCTCCTCGGCGGTCATCCGCTCCCCGGCCACGTGGACCAGGCCCTTGGGGTTGCCCATCAGGAACGGCCGCAGCTCCAGGCCGAACAGGTCGCAGTAGGCGAGGGTCAGGTCGTGGACGCGTGGGATCCGCATGGCCCCCGCCTCGCCGTACAGGCCGGGAGCAAACGAGCGCATGGTGTAGACGCGGCCGCCGACACGGTTCTGGGCCTCCAGCACGATCGGCTGATGCCCCTGGCGCGCGAGCTCGAAAGCCGCCACCAGTCCGGCCATGCCGGCCCCGATCACGACCACGCGCCTGGAGGGCCCGCCGGACGGTGCCAAGCCCTCCTCGGGGACGGCCATGACCGCGGGAGACGGTGGCTCGGCTGAAGGCTCCGGCTGCTCGTCGACGTCGGGATCCAGGGGCGGGTTTGCTGCGTCCACGGGTCGCATCCTATCGGCCGCTCACCTCGGGCGAGCGCCGGACTGGCGCCACTCGCGAAACGGGTCATAGTCGGGGTCGGGTGGTTCTGGTTCCGCGCGATCCGCAGCGGGAACGTGACGCAGGTTGACCCGCACTCGCCACCAGATCGTGGACCGGCCGCGCATCGCGTCGAACAGCACGTCGTCCACGGCCAGGTGGGGCACAACAGCCGGGTGGCGAGCCTTCCAACGCTCGAGCCCGTCCTCGACCTCAGCTCGCGTCGCGGCCTGCGCAACGACCAGCAGCGGAGCGCGCGAGCGACGCCGGCCGGTGGGGGACGGGATTCCTGGGGTGGCCGGCTTGGAAGCATCGCTTTTCGCCGGCTGCCGGCGCTTGGACGGCTGGACTCGCGGTGGCTCCCCCGGCTGCTTGGCGTAGTTGGGCGGCCACGGAGCGTCGCCCAGTCCTTCGGACTCGTGACGCGCCACGAGCTCCAGCAGCGGCTCGAGCGAGAACGCCTGGGCGTCAATCCCGGCTCCCACATCCCCCAGGCGCTCCGTCCGTCCCGGAACGCTGGCCACCGTGAAGTCGGCAGGCTCGCAATCGGGCACCTCGTCCCAGGTCAGCGGCGTCGAGACGCGAGCGTCGGGGAGCGGGCGAACCGAGTAGGCCGAGGCGACGGTCCGATCCTTCGCGTTCTGGTTGTAGTCGATGAACACGCCGTGGCGCTCCTCCTTCCACCACTTGCTGGTGGCCAGCGTCGGCGCCCGGCGCTCGACCTCGCGGGCCACCGCCAGGGCGGCCCGCCGGACGTCCCCGAACCCCCACCGCCGCTCGAGCCGGACGTACACGTGCATGCCCCGCGAGCCGGACGTCTTGGGCCAGGCCGCGTAACCCAGCTCGTCGAACAGCTCGCGGATGACGATCGCGACGGATCGCACCACCGGCCACGCCACGCCGGGCCCGGGGTCGAGGTCCATCCGTAGCTCGTCTGGATGCTCCAGGTCGTCGGCGCGCACCGGGTGCGGATTGAGGTCGACGCAGCCGAGGTTGACGACCCAGGCCAGGGCGGCCGGGTTGGACACGATGACCTCGTCCGCCGTGCGGCCGGACGGGAAGGACAGCTCTACGGTCCGCACGAACGGCGGCAATTGGGCGGGGGCGCGCTTCTGGAAGAAGAAATCGCCGCCCGCCCCATTCGGGTAGCGCTTCAGGGCCATGGGCCGGTCCTGGACGCCGCGCACCGCTCCGTCGGCAACCGAAAGGTAATATCGGACCAGGTCCAGCTTGGTGATCCCGGCTTCGGCGAAGAACAGCTTTCCGGGATTGCTGACCGATACGGACTGCCCGCCGACCTCAAGGGTGACGGCTTCGGTGGGCGCCATGGCTCTCAGGGTAGCCGGAGTGGGAATGCGTGCCTTCACCGATCGGCTCAAGCAGCGCATGGCGGCCGTCAGTCGCCGGCACGCACTGATCGGGATCTGCGTGGAGGCCTATCGCGGGTTCGTCGCACACGACGCCGCGCCCCGCGCGGCAGCCATCGCCTACTACAGCGTCCTGACTCTGTTTCCCTTCGTCATGCTGGGTCTGGTGGCGGCGTCGCTGCTGATCGGTTCGGGGCCCCAGCTGGTGTCGTTCATCGGTCAGGTGGCCGATGTCTTCGATCTGGACGTCGCCACGGTGGCGTCGGCAGTGGCCAGCATTCGCGAGGCACAGGCACCCCTGGCAGTGTTGGGCGCCGGACTCCTGGTGGTCGCGGTGCTGCCCTGGGTGTCGGCCGTCCAGCGAGGGATCGCTCGAGCCTTTGGGGACCAGCCGTCCTCGCTGGCCAGGACCGGGCTTGGCAGCGTGCTCGTCCTCGCCACCGCAGGCGTGCTCATCCTGCTGTCCGGCGTCTGGTCGAGCCTGGTCGGACTCGTGGTGGGCGTGGTCGATCGGTTCGTGGCTGGCGTGCCTGTCATCGGCTTCACGGTCGGCATCGCCCTGTCCCTCCTCCCCGGCCTGGTCGTGTTCGGTGTGATGACGATCCAGCTCCGGCTCATCCCAGGCGGGAAGCAGACCCTGTCCGACGTCTGGCTGGGGTCCCTGGTAACCGCCATCGGCTTCGTCGTCCTGCGCCTCGGTTTCGATCTCTACGTCCAGCTCTTCGTGGCCGGCAGCGGGGGGCTGGCCGGCCCGTTCGGGGCCGTCCTGGTGGGCCTCCTGTACGTCGACTTCCTCGCCATCGCGATCCTCGCCGGGGCGGAGGTGGCGGGGGTCGTGTTCCGCCGTCGGCAGGAGCGTGATCGGGCGGAGGATTTGGCGCCCGAGTAGGCGGCCACGGCTCGGATCGCGTTCGGTCAGGTGCGGTCCGGAGCGGCCTGGTGTACTACGGTGTAGTACATTCGCAGCGTCGTCAAGGGTTGACGACCCGCGGTAGGATCGCCGGGCACTTCTTCCGCGGGGGCTGGATGGGGCGATGAATATTCCGTTGCACGACTTCGTGTCATGAGACGTCGGCCGCGCGTGGCCGGCATCCTCGTCGCCCTGATGGTGGTCGGGTCGACGCTGGTCGGTCTGTCTCCTGCGGACCTGGCGCGTGGCGGCGATCCGCTTTCCGAGGCACAGGCCAAGGAGCGCGAGCTGCAGGAGACGCTCGCCTCCCAGCGCCGCCAGCTCAGGGACCTGCAGGCCCTCTCTGCGACGCTCGACCAGCGGCTGAACGCCGCCATGGCCGAGTTGGCGGCCGTCAGCTCCGAGTACGAGCGTGTGGCTGGCCTCCTGGTCCAGGTCGAGGCCCAGATCGTCGAGGTCGCCGCTCGGCTCGAGACGCTTCGCGCCCGTATTGCGACGCTGGACGCCATGCTCGTCACGCTGGCCATAGAGGTCGAGCGTCAGAACCGCGACCTCGAAGCTCGCGTGACGTTGCTCCAGGAGCACTACCGGGACGCCTACGAGCGGAGCCAGACGTCCCTGCTCGAGGTCCTGCTCGCAGCTGACTCGTTCGAGGTCGTCGCCACTCAGGTCGGCTACCTGCTGACCATTTCGGAGCAGGACGCCGCCCTGGCCGACGAGATCCGGGAGATTCGGGCCACGCTGGTCCGGAACCGAGAAATCCTCCGCGAAGGGCGAGCGGAGCTCGCTTCGGCGCGCGACGTCGAAGAAGAGGAAGCCGCGCTGCTGGCCGCGCGCCAGGCCGAGCTGGCCGCCCTGCATGCGAACCTGGCCGCGCTGAAGGCCGAAGCGGAGGCCAAGCGAGCCGCCCAGGAGGCGGCGCTCAACGCGGCCCTGTCAGCCCAGGGCAATATCCAAACCCAGATCACCGCCAACCAGGAAGCCGCCAACGCGGCCGCGGCGCTGGTCACCCGGCTGCTGGCCGAATCCAACGTTCAGATCAGCTCTCGCGGCTTCCGCTGGCCAGAGGACTACTTCACGGTCACCCAGGAATGGGGCCCCACGAACTTCGTCCTCGAGCCGCCCTACACCTTCAACGGAACCTACTACCCCCATTTCCACGGCGGCATCGACATCGCCAATGGCTGCGGGACTCCGATCAAGGCGGCCGGCAACGGTGTCGTGGTCGCGTCCGGTCAGCCACTCTGGCCCTGGGACACCGGCTTCGGTGTGGTCATCGACCACGGCGGTGGCGTCCTGACGTGGTACTGGCACCTGCGGGCGCAGGTAGTCGTATATCCCGGCCAGGGCCTGTCTCTGGGCGACGTGATCGGGTACGAGGGCAACACCGGCTGGTCGACCGGCTGCCACCTCCACTTCGCGGTCAACGACCACGGGGTGTGGACCAACCCTCGCTGGTACCTCCCCTAGCCGACGCCGCGAGCTGGCTCAGCCCATGCCAGCAGTCACCTCACCGCTACCGACCACGGGCCGGTAGAGCCGATCGACGTACTCGGCCAGCGCCCGCTCCGCGCTGAAGCGGGTGAGGCCCGTCGCCAGCGCGCCCCGCATGAAGCGAGTCCAGGTCCGGGGCAGCCCTTCCGTGTCTCGGTCGAAGAAGGTTGGTACGGCCTCGGTCTCGAGGACCTGATACAGCGACGCCGCGTCCGCCGCATCGGTGTCACCCTCGAACGCGTCGGAACGGTGGCCGATGGCCCACCCGTTGACGCCGTCAAAGGCCTCGTCCCACCAACCGTCCAGGATGCTGATCGATGGCACGCCGTTGATCGCCGCCTTCATCCCGGAGGTACCCGATGCCTCGTGCGGGCGCCGCGGGCTGTTGAGCCACACGTCCACCCCGGACACGAGGAAACGGGCCACCCGCAGGTCGTAGTCCTCGATGAAGAAGATGCGGCCGGCCGTGCCCACCCGGCGGGAGGCCTCGACCACCCGCCCGAGCACGGCGCGGCCCGGCTCGTCGGCCGGATGTGCCTTGCCCGCGAAGATGATCTGCATCGGTCGATCTGGGTCCGCCAGCAGTTTGGACAGCCGACGGAGGTCATGCAGGATGAGATCCGCACGCTTGTAGGTCGCGAACCGGCGCGCGAATCCAATTGTCAGCGCATGCGGATCGAGGGCGCCTGCCAGGTCTCCCACCGATTCGGGAGCTATGCCGTGGCGTACCGCCTGCCGCGTCAGGCGTCCACCGAGAAAATCGATCATCTGCCGCTTCTGCTCGGCGTGGGCGTCCCACAGGTCTCGATCGGTGATGGCGGACAGGTCGCGGCGGGCCAGGGCGGCGCGCATCGGCTCCGCCTGCCAGGTCGCGACGTGGACGCCGTTGGTCACGGCCGGCACCTCGCGTCCGATGATTGGCTGCCACGTGTGCGTCGCGGTTCGGCCGTGGAGCTGGCTGACGGCGTTGACGGCAGCCGCGCGCCGCATTCCGAATGCGGTCAGGTCGAAGTCCTCGGGCCACACGCCATCCGGGCCACGTCCCAGCTGCAGGATCTGCTCGGGCGTGAGGTCAATGGCCGCGGCGGGGCCGGCCAGCAGCTCCGTCGCCAGCGTTGTGTCGTAGCGCTCGTTGCCGGCCGGGACCGGCGTATGCAGGGTCAGGACCACTCCCCGGCCGGCCCGGCGTAGGGCCGCCACGCCATCCTGATCCGGCTGCGCTGCTCGCGCTGCGCGCGCCCGCTCGATCAGGACCAACGCCGAATGCCCTTCGTTGAGATGCCAGACGACGGGCTCGATTCCCAGCTCGGCCAGCGCGCGAGCCGCCCCGACGCCGAGCAGCAGCTCCTGGGTCAGCCGTGTCCGCCGCTCGGCGACGTACAGCTGGTCGGTGATGCGTCGGTCATCAGGATGGTTGCCCGGCATGTCCGCGTCGAGGAGCAGGAGCGGCACCCGTCCGACCTGTGCCACCCACACTCCGAGGCGCACGGGGCGTCCCGGAAGCTCCACCGTCACCTCCAGCGGTTTTCCATCCGCACTCGCGGCCCGGCGAAGCGGGAGGTCCGAGGGATCCATGTCCGGCTCGAGGGGTTGCTGCCGACCGTCGGCATCGATGTGCTGGCGGAAATAGCCCCGGTGGTAAAAAGGCCCCACCGCCACCATCGGCAGTCGAGCATCAGATGCGGCTTTGCACAGGTCGCCGGCGAGAACGCCCAGGCCGCCGGAGTACACCGGCAGGGACTCGTGGAGCGCGAATTCCGCGCACAGGTACGCGATCGGGCCGCCCAGGTCATCACCAAGGCCCGGCGTGAGGTCATCCAGATCCTGATGCAGTCGCCCCACCATGGCCTGCGTGTCGGCCACGAAGCGCGTGTCGGCTGCCAGCGCCGACCACCGCTCGGCATCGGTCTGGCGCAGGAGGTGAATCGGGTTCCGTGTGCGGGCCCAGGTCTGCGGGTCGATCCGCGCGAAGAGGCGCAGCGCATCGGGGTGCCAGCTCCACCACAGGTTCTCCGCCAGCTCGCGGATTCCCTCCAGGCCGGGCGGGTGAGGCAGGTCCGAGCGGTCAAGGGTCGGGACCCGGACGGGGGGAGCCATTGGCGCGGGATGATATCGGTCAGACGGCCGTCGTGACTGCCCCCGACGCGGTACGCTAGGCGCCCCCCTGATGGACGGCTACTCGGTCAACGAGGCGGCGGCTGTCCTCGGCATCCCGGAGGGACGCGTTTGGGAGCTGCTCGCTCGCGGCGTCCTTGCTGGGTCGACCGAGGTTGGCGGCGACATGCGCGTAATTCTGCGCGGCAGCGCGGTGCCTGAGGCCGTCACGCCGGCTCCCGCCGCGAACGGCGGGCACGGGACCCAGGGCGGAACCAACGGTGGCAGCAATGGCGGCGAGCTCTCGGCGTTTCGGGAGCTGCTGACGGAGTTTCGCAACCTCACTGAGCGCTACGGGCAGGCGCTGCTGGCCCTGGGCGAGGCCCGCGGCGAGGTTGCTTCCCTCCGCGGCCGCGTCGAGCTGTTGGAAGCCCGCGTCGAGCTTCGCCTGCCACGCGTCGAGGCGCCGATGGCGGCGTGGGAGTCACGACCACTGCCCGAGCCCGAGCTGCGTGCCGCCGCCGAGCCGATGCCCGAGGTACCGGCGCCCGAGCTGCAGGCCGTAGTCGAGCCGATGCCCGAGCCCGAGCCCGAGCTGGCCGCGGCCGCCGAGCCGATGCCCGAGCCCGAGCCCGAGCTGGGCGCCGCCGCCGAGCCGATGCCCGAGCCCGAGCCCGAGCTGGGCGCCGCCGCCGAGCCGATGCCCGAGCTTCCGGCGCCCGAGCTCCCCGAGGCCGAAGTTTCCACATCGGACGCCATAGCAACCGCGCAAGCTCCTTCCGAGATTGCGGCGGCAAGTTCGGCCGAGCCTTCGTCCCCGCCACCCCTCGCGGCGACCCGCCAGCTCAAGCGCCGGAGTCGGCGCGGGCCGCGTTCGTCACGCCAAAAGTCTCCACGCCCCGCGTCCACGAGCCGCTCGCGATTGGCAATGTCCGGCTTTGCTGAGGCGCTCGCTCGCGCGGAGGATCCAAGCACGGCGGACGTTTTCACAGGCGACGCGCCGTTACCCGGGGCCGATGAGGCCGCTGAGGCGCTGGCGGCCTATACCGAGGAATCGGCGACCCCCGTCATGGAACAGCCAGCTTCCGAAGAATCGCCCATGGAGCCACCGCCGGCCGAGGCTCCAGTCCCGGTGACCATGCCGGTTTTCGTTCGGCCCGGCTACACGACCGAGACCCCCGAGCCAGATTGGATCGCCGAAGAAGATCTCGTCGTCCCCGTCAGCCGGGTTCCTCCGGCGGGCGAGCAGACTGAGCGGGCGGGGGCCGCCTTGGCAGTCGCCGACCGCGAGGTCGTGGACGAGCCACTCACGGTGGACGAGGAGCCCGCGGTGGAGGAGGAAGCCGCGCCGCACGACCAACAGGCCGGGGACGAGGCCGTGGACGAGGCCGCGACGGCAGAGCCGGAGGCCCCGATCGAAGAGGCAGCCGAGGCGGTAGAGGTTGTCCCCGAGGTCGTCGCGACCGAGGACGTTGAGGTCGAGGCCGTCGAGGCGGTGGAGGCGCTGGAGGGAAGTGGCGCCGTTGAGCGTCCAACCCAGCCCGCGGACCGCGGGACGTTGGGCATGCCCGTCACCGCCGACGAATGGGCGGGCTCCGAGGCGGACACGGTGCCCGAGCCGGTATCTGAGGCTGGGCCCGAGATCGCTGCCGAGCCTC
>Ga0209640_10006152_pt1 | contig 10502 bp, 7 predicted proteins | sample RifCSP10_1_FD_184018 | JGI IMG/M metagenome (GOLD analysis project Ga0209640, IMG submission 184018) | Soil microbial communities from Rifle, Colorado - Rifle CSP2_sed 10_1 (SPAdes) (version 2) | ecosystem: Environmental > Terrestrial > Deep subsurface > Rock core/Sediment | place: Rifle...
CCTGACAGTCGTCGGGCACACCGACAACGTCGGCGCCGATCAATACAACCAGCGTCTCTCGGAGCAGCGCGCACAGGCCGTGACGCAATACTTCTCCGACAAGGGCGTCATCCCGCAGCGTCTCGCCGCCGATGGCAAAGGCGAGAGCGCGCCGCGCGCAAGTAACGCAACGCCCGATGGTAGGCGATTGAACCGCCGTGTTGAGGTTTACATCGAACCGGTAGTAGCGGAATCCTAGAGCGACCAACGGCCGCCGGCTCGCCGGCGGCCGTTAGCGCGTCACGATAAGAATTGCCAGCCAGGCAAGCGCAAACGCAAACGGCGACACTAACAGATACCAGCGCGACGGGATCGCACCGAACGTGCGCACCAGCAAACGCGCTTGCGCGCGATAGCGCTCATTGGCAAGCACAGAAAATCGCGAATCGTTCGGATAACGATTTTGCAATTCCAACAACCGCGCCTGCCACAAATCCTGAAACAAGGACGTGCGCCCGATCGAAAACGTCCATATCAAATTAAAGATCATTCCGGCGACGAAGACATACCACAGCTCGGGCACGAATCCCCCCGACAAACTTACCGCCGACACCAGCAGCCCGTTGACCGCCAGTAACACTTGCAGCTTGTTCGTCTTAATTGGGTTTTCGCTTTGCCAGAGATTGAGCAGCAGCTTGTAGGTTTCATAGTCATGCTCCGTCTGGGCTTCCCCAGCGGCGACGGATTTTGTTTCGCTCGACATCGCGGCTCCGGAGGTTCGCTTGGTTCCTAGCGACAATGATACTCGACAAGTGCGTCACGTAATCAAGAGTTGACGGTACGCCGGCGATACTTACAGCAACACATCATGAACCCACAAAAACCGCACCGCAGTCACCGACGTAACCGTGTACTTGCGCGGTTTCAAAAATGAAATCGCGCTGGTCGCCTTGTCGCTGCCGCCGGCAACGAGCAACGCATCGCCATCGGCCGCTTGCAGCGCAACGGTTCCTTCGAGCAAGAACATATTCCAGGCATCCATCAAACCGATGTCGAGCAGGCGCACGCCGCGGGGGGCCGCGTACACCGGTAGTTTCTTGGAGGCCGCCGTTAGACGTTCGTCGTCGAGATCGCGAAACGGGGCGAACCCGCGCAGTGCCGCGGCATCCCGGGTGCGACGCGGTTGCTCCAACCAACGTTCCATGGGTTCGAATCGTTCCGTTTGCGTCGCCGGGCCCACCGCCAGCCGCGGTTCATCGGCGCTATCGAACTTCTCGACTTCGCCGAAAAAAACCGTCCGCGATCGGTCGCGGCGCGGTTGCACTTTACGGCCCGGGCGAACTGACACTTCGCGGTCGCCGCCACCGCGCTCCGGGGTAGTGTAGCGCTGCATCGCTTGCGTCAAGATCGTTAGCAACGGCATATGGCGACGACCGAACGAGAACATCGGCATCAAGTTCAAAACTTCGAGTACCGCTTGCGATCCATTCGGCGTCGGGCGGCCGGCGCGGCGATTCGAGTACTGATCGAGCGTCGTGCCGCGATCGTAGAGCACCGGCAAGTACACCGGTGCGTCCGCGAATTGCGGCTGACGACGCGTGCTCAATAGTTGGATGCCGCGACGGATATTCTGTTCGCAGTTTGCTGCTTGCAGTTCGGTACGACCCTGCGTCGCCGGCGCGCCGGCGGGAAATAATTGTTGCAGCGCGCGCTCTTCCAACCGCAAGGTGTCGCCTTGCGACGACGTCTGATCGACCCGACGATACACGACCCCAAGTCGATATTCGCTGGTGTCGGGATCCGCAAGATACGTCTTAAGGAGTTGCCGGATTTGCGGGCCGAGCACCTGCGTCGATGCATGGACGATACTGATCCGGCCGCGCTCGGTGTAAACACCCAATTCACCGTGCGGCGTAAGCGCATACAAGCCAACGACGTCGGTGAGCGTATCGATCGCCTTCACGTGAGCCCCATCCCCCTTGATGGGCACACGTTAGCACGTCGACAGACAGTACCGAAAACGATTGTCGCCCCGAAACGCGCGGCCGAATTTTGAACGATGGGAAACCGACGTCGCGCCAAATAGAAACGCCCGGCGAGCCGGGCGTTTGTCAGCAAGTGCTGAGAAGATTTCGAGCCTCAGTGAGGTTGCGCCACCACGCGCATATAGGGTTTCACGGTGCGCCAGCCGCCGGGAAATTTCTGCTTCGCCTGATCGTCCGGGAGCGACGGCACGATGATGACATCTTCCCCCTGCTTCCAATCGGCCGGGGTTGCGACGCTAAACTTCGCCGTCAGTTGTAGGGAATCGATGGTGCGCAGCACTTCGTGAAAATTCCGGCCGGTGCTCATGGGATAAATGAGCATCAGTTTAATTTTTTTGTCCGGCCCGATCACGAACACCGTACGTACCGTCGCGTTGTCGGCGGCGGTGCGACCCTTCGCGTCGCCGCTCGCGTTCGGATGAATCATCCCGTAGAGCTTGGCAACCTTCATATCGGTATCGCCGATCAAGGGATAGTTCGGCGCCCGGCCGGTGGCTTCCTCGATATCGTTGGACCAGCGCTGATGATCGTCCACCGAGTCGACGCTGAGGCCGATAACCTTGGCATTGCGCTTGTCGAACTCGGACTTGAGCTTCGCCACTTGGCCGAGCTCGGTGGTGCAGACCGGCGTGAAATCCTTCGGGTGCGAGAACAGCACGCCCCAACCGTCGCCGATCCAATCGTGAAATTTGATGCGACCTTGCGTGGTGTCCGCCTCGAAATCAGGGGCGACATCGCCGATTTGTAGCGTCATGTTCGTTCCTCCTTAATCAAGTGGGTGTGAATTGCGGCGACCGAAATTTCATTTTCGGCCAGCAACGCGATGAGTACGGAATCTTACCACGGCAATCCAGTCCTCGATCGGTAAGCACATACCGAGTGTGTGTATGCACGGCAAAAGACCTGGCATCACGGGATTTTCTTGGCGGCTGTTGATATCGCCGTCAATCGACCGCATGAAATAGCCATGGATTTTGCATCGGTACGATGCGCGCAAACCATGCGACGGGATCGAACCCGGGTCTGCGTCACAAAACAACGCGGCGGCTGTGAGGTAAAACCACCATGACGAACGAAACGCAGAGCAATTTAGTCACGACCCGGCTCCCGGAAGATGTGCTGATCATCCTGCCGGTGCGCAACACCGTGCTCTTTCCCGGCATGGTGTTTCCACTGACCATTGGCCGTGGGCCGTCAATCGCCGCCGCGGAGGAGGCAGCGCGCAGCGAACGGCCGATCGGCATCATCCAGCAGCGCGACCCGAGCGTCGACGTGCCCGGACCGAACGATCTGCACAAGATCGGCACGATTGCCACGGTGTTGCGTTACGTCAATTCCGTCGAAGGAACGCATCATATTATTTGCCAGGGACAGCAGCGCTTCGCGGTACTCGATTACATCGAGGGTCATCCGTTTCTGCTGGCGCGCGTCCAGGAATTGCGCACGCCTGAAACCGATAACCCGGAAATCGAAGCGCGTCTGCTGCATCTAAAACGCCAGGCGACCGAAGCTTTGGCACTGCTACCGCAAGCCCCAGCAGAGTTGAACGCAGCGGTTGAAGCGACCCGCTCGCCGTCGGTGCTGGCCGACATGATTGCCGGTTTTATGGATATCAGTCCGGCCGAGAAGCAGGAAATCTTGGAAACGCTGGACGTGCGTGCGCGTCTCGATAAAGTCGCGCGGCTGCTCGCGCACCGCATCACGGTATTAAAGCTCACCCAGGAAATCGGCGAGCAAACCAAGGAGTCGATGGATCAACGCCAGCGCGAATTTCTGCTGCGCGAACAGATGAAGACAATTCAAAAGGAGCTCGGCGAAACCGACAGCAAGTCAACCGAGATGGACGAGCTGACGAAAGCGATCGCCGATGCCAAGATGCCGCCCGAGGTCGACGAGCAAGCGAATCGCGAGCTGAAGCGGCTCGAACGCATGCCCGAGGCCGCCGGCGAGCATTCGATGTTGCGTAGCTACCTCGATTGGCTAATCGCGCTGCCGTGGTCCAAACAATCCGATGAGGCGATCGATATCGCCGCGGCGCGCAGGATTCTCGACGAGGATCACTACGGTCTCGAGAAGATCAAACGCCGTATTCTCGAGTTTCTCGCGGTGCGCAAGCTCAACCCGACCGGCAAGAGCCCGATCCTGTGCTTCATCGGACCGCCCGGCGTCGGCAAGACCTCGCTCGGGCAGTCGATCGCGCGCGCAACCAGCAGAAAGTTCGTACGCATAAGCTTGGGCGGCGTCCACGACGAGGCCGAGATCCGCGGCCACCGTCGCACCTATGTCGGCGCGCTGCCGGGCAACATCATTCAAGGGATACGCAAGGCCGACACTCGCAACCCAGTGTTCATGCTTGATGAACTGGACAAGCTCGGCGTCGGGTTTCACGGGGATCCGTCGGCGGCGCTGCTCGAAGTTCTCGACCCCGAGCAAAACGCGACGTTTCGCGACAACTACTTGGCGGTACCGTTCGATCTGTCACGCGTGATGTTCATCGGCACCGCGAACGTGCGCGATACCATCCCGGGGCCATTGCGCGACCGCATGGAGATCATCGAGCTGCCCGGTTACACCGAAGAAGAGAAGCTGCAAATCGCTCGCCGCTACTTGGTGCGGCGCCAGCTCGAGGCCAATGGCCTGAAGCCGGAACAGTGCGAAATTACCGATGACGCGCTCACCGGGATCGTGCGCGATTACACGCGCGAGGCGGGCGTGCGCAATCTCGAACGCGAGATTGGCCGAGTATTTCGCCACGCTGCCATGCGCGTCGCGGAAAATGCGGTTCAGTCGGTGCCTATCGACGGCCCCGACCTGCACGCGATTCTCGGTCCGGCCCAGTTCGAAAGCGAAGTCGCCGCGCGCACCAGCGTGCCCGGGGTCGCCACCGGCCTCGCCTGGACGCCGGTCGGTGGAGATATTCTTTTTATAGAAGCGTCGCGCGCGCCCGGAAAAGGAAATCTCATCCTGACCGGCCAACTTGGCGAGGTGATGAAGGAAAGCGCACAGGCGGCACTGTCGCTAATTAAAAGTCGGGCGCCGAGCCTGTCGCTGGACCCGAATGTCTTCGAGCGCAGCGACATTCACGTACACGTCCCGGCCGGCGCCATCCCCAAGGACGGACCGAGCGCCGGCGTGGCGATGTTCGTCGCCCTGGTGTCGTTACTCACCGGTCGGACCGTGCACGAGGACATGGCCATGACCGGCGAAATCAGCCTGCGCGGTCTCGTGTTGCCGGTCGGCGGAATCAAAGAGAAAGTGCTCGCAGCGGCACGCGCCGGCATCAAAACCGTGCTGTTGCCGAGCCGCAACCGCAAGGACGTGGAGGACATCCCCGCCTCGGCGCGGGCGCAGCTCAATCTGGTTTGGATCGAGAACGTCGATCAAGCGGTGCGCAGCGCCATTGGCGAAATCGCGAATCCCATGCGCGAGCGCGCATAGCAGGATAAACAAGAGGGTCTTTTCGTCGCCTGCGCGTCGGCAACGGCGGAAAACGTTGCGCCCGCCCGCTACCCCACCTTTCGCGTTTCGGTCGAATCGGGCGCGTCGAGATCGGGCGCGCCGGACGCCATTCATCGCGCGAAGCCCGCGGAGCCGCGCGGTGCGTCTGGAAACACTGAAACCAAAATCGGGTCAAAACCGTTGCAGTGCACAACTCACGGGCAAAACGACGCCCGGTTTGCCGCGTGCTTGACAACGGTGCTACGCGCGCGCGGCCGGCGCACGACGTTCGAATTTGCCATCGTGTGGAATGGCTATACTAAAATTGAACGGGTGCAGGGATGCATGCTCAAACCATGACAGCACAACCGAAACAATAACAACGCGGAGATCGAGAATGACGACCTAGCGACAACCGAACACAACGAGGAAACTTGCTATGCCTCAACAGACGTCCATGTTTACCGACCTAATCGAGAAGGACCGCGCGACTCGGCAAAATCTGGAATGGCGCGGCACTTTGCTGGAGTACCTCGATAAGGTCAAAGCTGAGCCGAGTATTACCAAGCTCGCCCACTCGCGCATGTACGAGGTGATCACGCGAGCCGGATTACGCGACATCGGCGATTCCGACGATCCCAAGCTCAAGCGCCTCTTCGGCGATGAGCCGCTCAAGATTTATCCTTTTTTCAACGAAGAATTTTTCGGCATCGAGCCGACCGTGGCGCAGCTCGTGCGCTACTTCCATTCGGCATCGCTCCACGGCGAGGAAAGCCGGCAAGTGCTCTACCTCATGGGGCCGGTCGGCGCCGGCAAAAGCTCCTTGGTCGAACGCCTGAAACGCGGCCTCGAACAAATTCCGCCGGTGTTCGCCATCGAAAGCTGCCCCATGGCCGAGGAGCCGCTGCATCTGATTCCAAAACATCTACGACCGAAATTCGAGAAGACTCTCGGCGTGCACATCGAAGGCGAACTCTGCCCAGTGTGCCGCTATCGACTCAAGGAAGAATTCAACGGCCGCTACGAGGACGTGCCGATCGCCACCATGACATTCTCGCGCCACGAACGACGCGGGGTCGGCGTGGTGCCGCCGGTCGATCCGAACAACCAAGATACCTCGGTGCTGATCGGCTCGGTCGATATTTCCAAGCTCGACACTTTTTCCGAAGGCGACGCGCGCGCGCTCGACTTAAACGGCGCGTTCAACGTCGGCAACCGCGGCATCACCGAGTTCATCGAAGTGTTCAAGAACGAACCGGAATACCTGCATACCATGATCACCGCGACGCAGGAAAAATTCATTCCCGCGCCCGGTCGGCACGGCACGGTGTACGTCGACACTTGCATCGTCGCGCACTCGAACGAAGCCGAGTGGCAACGCTTCCGCGGCGACCCGACCAACGAGGCGATCCTCGATCGCATCGTCGTGGTCAAGGTGCCGTACAACTTGCGCCTGTCGGAAGAAACCAAGATCTACCAAAAGCTGCTCGACCTATCGGATTTTCGCGCGCACATCGCGCCGCACACGCTCGAATTTGCCGCCATGTTCGCACTGCTGTCGCGCCTGGAACCGACCAATAAGTGTGATCTGATGACGAAGCTGCGGCTCTACAACAGCGAGGAAGTGGTCGAGAAAGGCAAGACCGCGCGCACTAACGTGCGTGAGTTGCAGGACGACACCCGGCGTGAAGGCATGTTCGGCATTAGCCCGCGCTTCGTGATGAAGGCGATCGACAACGCGCTCGCCGAGAATGCGGAAGGCATCACGCCGATCAGCGTGCGCGAGTCGCTGATTCGCATGATCAAGGCCGCCGATATCGCCGACGACACACGCAAACTGCACTTGGAATTTCTGCAAGACACCTTGCACAAGGTGTATCTTGAAATTCTGGAGAAGGAAATCACCAAGGCGTTCGTGTATTCGTTCGAAGAGCAAGCCGACACCTTGTTCCAAAATTACCTGGATCACGCCGAGGCCTACGTCAACAAGACTCGCGTCAAGGATCGCAACACCGGCGAAGAGCTACAGTCAGACGAAGGCTTTCTGAAATCGGTCGAAGAACAGATCGCGGTCGTCGGTTCCTCGGCGCAAGGATTTCGCCAGGAGGTGATGGCGTTTCTCTGGGCCAAGAGCCGGCGCGGCGAGAAGGTGAGCTACAAATCGTACGAACCCTTGAAGGAGGCGATCGAGCACAAGCTCATGAACTCGGTACGCGAGATGAGCCGCGTCATCACCAAGGCACGCACGCGCGACGAGGAGCAGGTAAAGAAGTACAGCGACCTGGTGAAAGGCCTGTTGGAGCGTGGCTACACGGAATATTCGGCCGACGTCATTCTAAAGTACGCGGCCAATAATCTATGGAAGGACTAACCGGCTAGGGACGCGACCCATGCAAAAATCCATTTTCCGTCCGTATGTCGAGGCGGAAACGCTGCGATCGGACCGCAGCGCGCGCGATCGTTCGCGCCATCGCCAAAAGGTGCGCGAATCGATACGCGAAAATATCGCGGACATCATCGCCGAGGAATCGATCATCGGCCAGAGTCGCGACAAGGTCGTCAAGATTCCAATCCGCGGGGTGCGCGAATTCCGCTTTATATACGGTGACAACGCCCCCGGGGTCGGTACCGCCAATGGCGACGTACAACCCGGCCAGAAAATCGGCGCCGCCGAACAGGAGGGCCAGCAACCCGGCGGTCCCGGACAGAAGCCCGGTGTCGACTACTACGAAACCGACATCACGCTCGAAGAGCTGGTCGATATCATGTTCGAGGATCTGAACCTACCGAATCTGGAACGCAAGAACTTGCGCGAGATCCAGGTCGAGGCCACGCGCAAACGCAAGGGATACCGCAAGGTCGGCGTGCAGACGCATCTCGACAAGCGCCGCACCGCAATGTCGCGCATCCGCCGTGCCATCGCCTCGGGCGCGCCCCCGCCGGACCCGACGACCGACGCTACCCGCTTTCCGTTTCATCGCGACGATTTGAAATATCGCCGCCTGGTGCGCGAAATCCGTCCGCAATCGAACGCCGTCGTGTTATGCATTATGGACACCTCGGGTTCGATGGACACGATGAAGAAATATCTAGCGCGCAGCTTCTTTTTTCTGCTGTATCGTTTCGTGCGCACGCGCTACAACAAGGTCGAGGTGGTTTTTATCGCGCATGACGCCGAAGCGCGCGAAGTCAGCGAGGAGGAATTCTTTACCAAGGGCGAGTCCGGCGGAACCATCATCTCCAGCGGCTACGCCAAGGCGCTCGAAATCATCCAAGCGCGCTACCACCCCGAGCACTGGAACCTCTATGCGTTCCATTGCTCCGACGGCGACAACTGGATCACCGACAACCCGCAGGCGGTACGGACCGCGCAAGAGCTGTGCGCCCTATGCAATCTTTTCGGCTACGGCGAAATCAAACCACTCAATTCCGGCTCCTACGGCAATTCCTTGATGGAAATATTCGCCCAGATTCAAGCGCCGAATTTCTTGAGCGCCGTGATCGAAAGCAAAACCGATATCTGGCCGACGTTCAAGGAATTCCTCACGCACGAGTACCTCGCCGAGACCGCCGCCTCCTAGTCATGGCGCGCACCTGGACTACCGCCGATCTGGAACAGTGGGACGAACGCATTCGCACCAAGGCGGAGGAATTCGGCCTCGCCTGCTTTACCCAAGAGTTCGAGGTCTGTGACCAAGAACAAATGCTCGGCTACATGGCCTACCACGGCATGCCGGCGCAGTACCCGCACTGGTCGTTCGGCAAGGCCTACGAAAAGCTCAAAACGCTTTACACCTACGGCGTGTCCGGCCTGCCCTACGAGATGGTGATCAACGCCAATCCGTCGCTTGCCTACTTGATGCGCGACAACTCCTTGTGCCTGCAGCTGCTCACCATCTCGCACGTCTACGGCCACAACGACTTCTTTCGCAACAACTACATGTTTCGCGACACTCGGCCGGAATCGACCATCGGACAATTTAAACTTCACGCCGACCGGATTCGCGGCTACCTGGAAGATCCATCGATCGGGCCGACCAAGGTTGAAGAAACGCTCGATGCTGCGCATGCGTTGTCGCTGCAATGCCGCCGGCACACCGCGATACGCAAGCTGTCCGCGGACGAGCAACGCGAGCGAGCGCTCGACGCCGCGCGGCCGGCAAAAGACCCCTATGCGCGAATTCATAAACCCCAGGAATACCGGGAACCGGATCTATCGAGGGTGCCGCTGGAGCCGGAGGAGGACCTGCTCGCCTTCATCGCCGCGCACAACCCGTACCTGGCCGAGTGGCAGCGCGACTTACTGCGCATCGTGCACGGGCAGTCGCAGTATTTTTTGCCGCAAATCGAAACCAAGATCATGAACGAAGGTTGGGCCTGTTACTGGCATCACAAAATCATGAGCAGCCTCGAGCTGCCGGACGATTTACACATCGAGTTCTTGGTGAATCACAACCAGGTCGTGCGCCCGCACGTCGGCAACCTCAATCCCTATCACGTCGGCTTTATCCTTTGGCACGACTTGGCCAAGCGCCATGGCGGGGACGCGGGCAGCACCGCCGCTGCGGCGCTCTTCGAGGTGCGCGAATCGGAACGTGACGTGTCGTTCCTGCGGCGTTTTCTCACGCGCGAGTTGATGGAAGAAATGCACATGTTTGAATACCAGCGCCAGGAAGACGCGCTGGTCGTATCGCGGGTTGTTGATGAAGACGACTGGGAAGCCGTCAAGCAGACGCTGCTCAAGAACATCGGTATGAACACCGTGCCGGTGATACGCGTGATCGACGCCGACTTCGGACACAACCGCACGCTACGCCTGGAACATGAACATGACGGTCGCGATCTCGATCTCGATCACATGGAACGCACGCTCAAACATGTCCACCGCTTGTGGTCCCGGCCCGTGCTGCTGGATACCCGCCTAAAGGAGGAAGCGGCTACGTTCTCGCAAACCGAAAGCGGCTTCGAGCGAATGAAAAATTAGACGGTCTAGTCTTCTGGCTAGCCCCAAAAAGACTACTATTCAGCTGGCCAAAGACA
>Ga0209640_10006153_pt1 | contig 10500 bp, 7 predicted proteins | sample RifCSP10_1_FD_184018 | JGI IMG/M metagenome (GOLD analysis project Ga0209640, IMG submission 184018) | Soil microbial communities from Rifle, Colorado - Rifle CSP2_sed 10_1 (SPAdes) (version 2) | ecosystem: Environmental > Terrestrial > Deep subsurface > Rock core/Sediment | place: Rifle...
GGGGCGGTAGCTCAGCTGGGAGAGCGCTGCGTTCGCAATGCAGAGGTCGAGGGTTCGATCCCCTTCCGCTCCACCAATTTCTCCGATTGACAGCCACCCCGGGCGCGTCCTAGCGTGATCATCGAGCGTCGCGCACAAGCGACGCGCGGCAGGTGTCAGCAACTTTCGGAGTAAATCCCAGATGGCAGCCAGAAAGAAGGCAAAAAAGGCAATGCGTCGCGGCACGAAGCGCGTCAAGCACGTGACGCGTCGCATCGCGGCAAAGCGGCGGAAAGTCACCCGCAAGGCTTCATCGGCGCGCAAGACCGTGCGCAAGGTCGCGCGCAAGGCCGCGCGGACGGCACGCAAGTCGGTGAAACAGGTCAAGCGTCAGGCGGCGAGCGCGATCAAGAGCACCGCCCGCAAGGTGCGCGCGGCGACTCGCACAGTCGAGAAGGCGACGACCCAGATGGTCAGCACGGCGGCCGACAGAGTCGAGCAGGCGACCGTTGCGGTCGAGAAGTCGATGGTCGAGCCGAAGCCGGTTGCGCCGGCACCGCTCGCGCCGGCCCAGGCCGCGTGATCGGATAGCCCGCGTCTGCAATTCACCCGTGGACCGGTCCGCTGGGGCCGGTCCTCGGGTAACATTCCGCCGCTCTTGCCCCGGTAGCTCAGTGGATAGAGCGGCCGCCTCCTAAGCGGCAGGTCGTCGGTTCAACTCCGGCCCGGGGCGCCAGCTTCCGCGCGTAAGCCGCTGAAAACCTTTCCTTTCCGTACCGGGATGGTCCGGTATAATTGCGCGGGCATGAGCCGTTCCCTGCGCGAGCTTTACGAATCGAGCCCGTTCTCGAGTGCCCAGGCGGCGTATCTCGAAGCCCAGTACGAGCGCTTCCTGTCGGACCCGGCCGCGGTCGCCCCGCAACTGCGGACATTCTTCGGCCAGCTCGGTGCCGAATCGCGCGCCCCGGCGCGCCGGACGGCCGCGCGCCCACGGCCCGGCGGCGAACCGGCCGCGGCGCCGGCGACCGACTACGGCGAGCAGCAGTCGGCGGTATCGCGGCTGATCCAGTTCTACGCCAATCGCGGCCACTTGATCGCCGACATCGATCCGCTCGGCCTGATGCAGCGGCCGATGCCGCCGGTGCTCGAGCCGGAATACGTCGGTCTCACCGATGCGGACCTGGACACCGAGTTCCATACCGGCAGCCGCACGGGCGGGGTCGAGAAGCTGATGCCGCTGCGCGAGATCCTGAAGCAGTTGCGGCACATCTATGGCGGGCGCATCGGCGCGGAATTTGCGCAGGTTTCGACGGGCGAAGAGCGCCTGTGGCTGCAGGACCGCTTCCAGGAGGGCCGGCTGCATTACCGCTTCGACCGCGAAGAGCGGCTGAACCTGCTGTGGCAACTTTCCGCCGCCGAGGGCCTCGAGCGCTATCTCCACACGCGCTACGTCGGGCAGAAGCGCTTCTCGCTGGAAGGCGCGGAGGCGCTGATCCCGCTGCTGGACGACGTGGTGCAGCGTTGCGGCGCCACGGGCGTCGAGGAGATCGTGATCGGCATGGCCCACCGCGGCCGGCTGAACGTGCTGGTCAACGTGCTCGGCAAGGCGCCTTCGATGTTGTTCTCCGAATTCGAAGGGCACGTCGATCTCGACGACCTCAAAGGTTCGGGCGACGTCAAGTATCACAAGGGCTTCTCAGCGGACCTGCGCACGACCGGCGGCAACGTGCACGTGGTGCTCGCGTTCAACCCCTCGCACCTCGAGGTCGTCAATCCCGTGGTCGAGGGATCGGTGCGCGCGCGCCAGGAGCGGCGCGGCGACACGACCGGCGGCACGGTCGTGCCGCTCCTGATACACGGCGATGCCGCCTTTGCGGGGCAGGGCGTCGTGATGGAAACCCTGCAACTTTCGCAGGCACGCGGATTCAAGACGGGGGGAACGCTGCACGTCGTGATCAACAATCAGGTCGGGTTCACGACCAGCGAGCCCGCCGACGCGCGCTCGACGCTCTATTGCAGCGACGTCGCGAAAATGATCGAGGCGCCGATCTTCCACGTGAACGCCGACGATCCCGAGGCGGTCGTGTTCGTCACGCGGCTCGCGCTCGAATACCGGATGAAGTTCCGCAAGGACGTGGTCATCGACCTCGTCTGCTACCGCCGCCACGGGCACAACGAAGCCGATGAACCGTCGGCGACACAGCCACTGATGTACCAGGCCATCCGCAAGCATTTGACTGCGCGCCAGATCTATGGTGAACGCCTCGAGCAGGATGGCATGCTCGACGATGGCCAGGCCGCGCAGATGATCGAGGACTATCGCCGCGGCCTCGACGAGGGCCGCCCGCAGGCGCGCGCCTTCGCCGGCACGACCGGCAACCGTTTCACCGTCGACTGGAGCCGACACCTGGCGGCGGACTGGTCCGAGCAGCCCGCGACCACCGTGGAACGCGGGCGCCTGGCCACGCTCGCGACGGCGCTTACGCAGCCGCCCGCGGGTTTCACGCTGCATCCGCGCGTGGCGCGCATCGTGGACGACCGCCGGCGCATGTACGCGGACGAATTGCCGCTCGACTGGGGCGCCGCGGAAACCATGGCCTATGCCACGCTCCTGACCGACGGTTACGACGTGCGCTTGACCGGGCAAGACTCGGCACGCGGCACGTTTTTCCACCGCCACACCGTCTGGCACGACCAGGCGACCGGCCGCACTCACGTGCCGCTCGAGACGATCGCGGAGGGGCATGCGCGCTTTCGCGTAATCGACTCGACGCTCTCCGAGGAGGCCGTGCTGGGATTCGAATACGGGTTCTCGACGACCGACCCGGAAACCCTGGTGATCTGGGAAGGCCAGTTCGGCGATTTCGTGAATGGCGCGCAGGTGATCGTCGACCAGTTCATCGCCTCCGGCGAGGCCAAGTGGGGCCGGGTTTCCGGCATCACGTTGTACCTGCCGCATGGCTACGAAGGACAGGGACCGGAACACAGCTCTGCGCGGCTGGAGCGCTTCCTGCAGCTCTCCGCGGAGTTGAATCACCAAGTCTGCGTGCCGTCGACGCCCGCGCAGATGTTCCACCTGCTGCGCCGCCAGATGCTGCGGGCGTTGCGCAAGCCGCTGGTGGTGATGACGCCGAAGAGCCTGCTGCGCCACAAGCAGTCGTCGTCGACCATGGATGACCTTGCAAACGGCCGGTTTCACTCTGTCATCGATGATCTGGGGCCGATCGAGCCCACGCGGGTCAAGCGGCTCGTGCTGTGCAGCGGCAAGGTGTATTACGACCTGCTGGAGCGCCGGCAGGCCGGCCCGAACGGGGACATTGCGCTCGTACGCGTCGAGCAACTCTATCCGTTCCCTGCCGAGGAGTACCGGGCGATCCTCGAACGCTATGCCAACGCCCGTGAAATCGTCTGGTGCCAGGAAGAGCCGCAGAACCAGGGCGCCTGGTACCAGATCCGCCATCGGCTGCAAGCCGCGCTCGGCCCGGCGCAAGAACTGCTGTATGCCGGCCGCGAGAGCGCCGCGGCGCCCGCGACAGGCATCCATGCCCTGCACCAGCGGGAGCAGGACACCGTGGTCGCGGCGGCGCTTTACTCGACCGCGTTCGAGGAGTCGCATGGCGCGACGCACCGGCTGACGATCGCACCCACCAGGAAGAGTTCATGACCACTGAAGTCCGCGTTCCGCAGTTGCCGGAGTCGGTCGCCGATGCAACCCTCGTCACCTGGCACAAGCAGGCCGGCGACACGGTCGCGCGCGACGAGAATCTCGCCGATCTCGAGACCGACAAGGTCGTGCTCGAGTTGCCGGCGCCGGTGGCGGGGGTCCTGAAGACCCTCAGCAAGGCCGCTGGTTCGACCGTCACGAGCGGCGAACTGCTGGCCGTGATCGACGACAAGGCGGCTGCCGCGCCGGCGGCCAAGGCGCCGTCCCGGGCGGAACCGAAGAAAGCCGCGGAGGCGAAGAAGGCGGAGCCGGCGCCGGTTGCAGCGGCCCCGCCGCGCAAGGAAGAGACCGCCGGCAAGCTCTCGCCCGCGGCGCGCCGCCTGGTCGAGGAGAACCGGCTCTCGCCCGGCCAGATCGCGGGTTCCGGCCGCGACGGCCGGATCACCAAGGGCGACGTCGCGCAGCATCTCGAAGCCGCACCCGTGCCGGTGCCGGCGGCCGGCACCCGCGTCGATCAACGCGTGCCGATGTCGCGGCTGCGCGCGCGCATCGCGCAACGCCTGGTCGAGGCGCAGACGACCCAGGCATTGCTGACGACGTTCAACGAGATCGACATGCAGGCGCTGATGGCCCTGCGTTCACGCTACAAGGAACCGTTCGAGCAGCGCCATGGCGTCCGACTCGGATTCATGTCGTTCTTCGCCAAGGCCTGCGTCGAGGCACTGCGCCGCTACCCCGTGGTCAACGCCTCGGTCGAGGGCGGCGACATCGTCTATCACGAGTACTACGACCTCGGCGTCGCCGTGTCCACCGACCGCGGGCTCATCGTCCCGGTGCTGCGGGACGCGGACCGCATGGGATTCGCCGACATCGAGAAGGCGGTGACCGGCTTCGCGGAGCGGGCGCGGAACGGCTCGATCACGATCGAGGAACTGACCGGCGGGACGTTCTCGATCACCAACGGCGGCGTTTTCGGCTCGCTGCTGTCGACACCGATCGTCAATGCGCCGCAGAGTGCGATCCTCGGGATGCACAAGATCCAGCAGCGGCCAGTGGCGGTCGGCGAGCAGGTGGTGGTGCGGCCGATGATGTACGTGGCGCTGACCTACGATCACCGCATCATCGACGGGCGCGAGGCCGTGCAGTTCCTCGTGGCGGTGAAGGAAGCGCTCGAGGACCCGGCGCGGTTGCTGTTGCAGGTCTGACAGGAAAAAACCATGAGTGACCGTTTCGACGTGATCGTCATTGGCGGCGGACCGGCGGGATATCCGGCGGCGATCCGCGCCGGCCAGAACAAGCTATCGGTCGCGTGCATCGACGAATGGAAGAACCGCGACGGCAGCACCGCCTTCGGCGGCACCTGCCTCAATGCCGGCTGCATCCCGTCGAAAGCGCTGCTCGAGTCGTCCGAGCTGTACCACCGCGCCCTGCACGAATTCGCATCGCACGGCGTCAAGCTCGAGGGCGTCGCTTTCGACGTCGCCGCCATGCAGAGGCGCAAGGCCGGCATCGTCCGGCAGAGCACGCAGGGCATCCTGACGCTCTTCAAGGGCGCCGGCGTCACGCCGCTGACCGGCCACGGTAAGCTGCTCGCCAGCCGCAAGGTCGAATTCACGGGTCATGACGGCAGCAAGCGGGCGCTGCAGGCGAAGCACGTCGTGCTGGCCTCGGGCTCGGAGCCGATGCCGTTGCGGGGCGTTGCTTTCGACGGCGAGCGCATCGTGGATTCCTGGGGCGCACTCGACTTCACCGAGGTGCCGAAGCGCCTGTGCGTGATCGGCGCCGGCGTGATCGGGCTTGAACTCGGCAGCGTCTGGCGCCGGCTCGGCGCCGAAACCGTCGTGCTGGAGGCGCTCCCGCAGTTTCTGCCGATAGCCGATGGGCAACTGGCAAAGGAAGCCGCGCGTCATTTCAAGAAGCAGGGCCTCGATATCCGGCTCGGCGCCAAGGTTTCGGGCGCCGCGATCGGGCAGGATGGTGTACGGGTCAGCTACACGGACGGGCAGGGCGCGCAAACGCTCGTGGTCGACCGCCTGATCGTCGCGATCGGCCGCCGGCCATACACGAAAGATCTGCTCGGCGAAGCCACGGGCGTCGTGCTGGACGAACGTGGCTTTATCCAGGTGGACGAGCACTGCCGCACCGGCGCCGAGGCCGTGTGGGCGGTCGGTGACTGCGTGCGCGGGCCGATGCTCGCGCACAAGGGCAAGGAGGAGGGTGTTGCCGTCGCCGACCGCATCGCGGGCCTCTACGGCGAGGTCAACTACAGGACCATTCCCTCCGTCATCTACACGGCGCCCGAAATTGCCTGGGTCGGGCAGACCGAGGAACAGGTCAAGGCGGCCGGCCGCGCCTGCAAGACCGGCAGCTTCCCGTTCGCCGCCAGCGGCCGCGCCCGCGCGATGGAGGCCGGCGCCGGCTTCTGCAAGATCGTCGCGGACGCCGGCAGCGACGAGATCCTCGGCATCCACATCATCGGGCCGATGGCCGGGGAACTGATCGCCGAAGCGGTGCTGGCGATGGAGTATTCGGCGAGCAGCGAGGACTTGCAGCGCACGATCCACGCGCATCCGACCCTGTCCGAGGCCGTGCACGAGGCAGCGCTCGCGGTCGACAAGCGCGCCATCGACATCCCCAACCGCTAAAAGGGGACGCGACCTTCCGAAAAGGGTTGCGTCCTCTCTTGCGTCCCCTTTTTATGCGCGGCGGCGGGCGCTCAGCACGCCGGGCAGCGCGGACAGCCGCGCCAGCAGCCGCGACAGTTCCTCGAGTCCGGCGACCGCGATGCGAAGCGACAGGTCGGCACTGCCTTGCGCCGGATCGCCGCGTGAGGTCAGGCGCTCGATATTGATCTTCTCCTCGGCGACCAGCGTGGTGACGTCGCGCAGCAGGGCGCGGCGATCCATCGCATGCACGATGATTTCGACCGGATAGCGCTTCGCACCCGCCTTGCCCCAATCGACCAGCAGCAGCCGCTCCGGCGCGCGCGCCGCGAGGCGCGCGAGATTGCGGCAACCGGTGCGATGCAGCGTGACGCCGCGACCCACCGTCACGTAACCCGTGATCGGTTCCGGCGGCACCGGATTGCAGCAGCGCGCGTGCGTCGACATCAGGTCGCCGACGCCCTCGACCTGCACGGCGGCCCGCGCCTCGCGCCGGGGCGCGACGATTGGCGGCAGGTCGGCGTCGGGCGCCGGGGTGCCGCGATGCCGCATGCGACGCTGGATCGCCGCGGAGACCTGCGCCAGCGTCAGGTCGCCCGAACCGAGCGCGAGATAGAGCGCCTCGGCGCCCGTGAGCGCGAATTCGCCGACCAGCTCGGACATCAGCGACTGCTCGCTGCCCAGGCGTGTGAGTTCGCGCTCGAACATGTCGCGGCCTTCCCGAAGGTTCTGACCGGCGTCGCGCTTCTTGAACCAGGCGCGCACCTTGGCCTTGCTGCGCGGCGAAGCCAGGAATCCTTCCTGTTCGATCAGCCAGTCGCGGCTCGGCTGCGCCTGCTTGCCGCCGATGATCTCGACGACTTCGCCATTGGCAAGGCGGTGATTGAGCGGCACGATCCGCCCGTTGACGCGCGCGCCGCGGCAACGATGCCCCAGGTCCGTGTGTACGTGATAGGCGAAATCGATCGGCGTCGCACCGCCCGGCAGGTCCACGACCTCGCCTTTCGGTGTCAGGGCGTAGACGCGGTCGTCGAAAAGGTCCGCGCGCACGCGGCTCAGGAAATCGCTGTCGCTCTCGGTGTCCGCGGCAGGTGCGAGGAGTTCCCGTAACCACTCGATCTTGCGGTCGTAGGCCGCATCGCGCGCGGCGCCTTCCTTGTAACGCCAGTGCGCCGCGACGCCGAGCTCCGCGTGGTCGTGCATCTCGCGCGTGCGGATCTGGATCTCGAGCGGCACGGCCGAGGGTCCGATCACCGCCGTGTGCAACGATCGGTACAGGTTGTCTTTCGGTGTCGCGATGTAGTCGTCGAACTCGCCCGGGATGTAGTGCCAGCGCCCGTGCACGACACCGAGCGCGGCATAGCAGTCGACCACCGAGTTCGTGATCACCCGCACGGCACGCACGTCGAACACCTCGTCGAAGGCGAGATTCTTGCGATGCATCTTCTTCCAGATGCTGTAAATGTGCTTGGGCCGGCCGACGACGTCGGCGGCGACGCTCGCGCGCGCCAGTTCCGCGGTGATCTCGGCGATGACCGATTCGATGTACTTCTCGCGGTCCACACGCGACTCGTTCAGCCAGCCGGCGATGCGCCGGTACTCGGCGGGCTCCAGGTAGCGGAACGCCAGATCTTCGAGTTCCCACTTGAGCTGCCAGATGCCGAGGCGGTTGGCGAGCGGCGCATAGATCTCGCGCGTCTCCCAGGCGAGATGCAGCCGCGCCGCATCGTCGAGTTCCTTCGCGCGGCGCATGCGCCGCAGTTGTTCCGCAAGCCGCACCAGGACGAGGCGCGGATCGGTGACGACGGCCAGCAGCATGCGCCGCAACGCATCGGCCTGGCCGGCCGACAGCGCCCGCTCGGGCGACCACTGCGCGCCGGCCTGGAATTCGCCGAGCCGTTCAAGCTGGATTGCGAAGGTCACTGCCGGCTGGCCGAAGACCCGGGCGGCGTCCGCCGGGTCGAGCAGGCGGCGCGCCAGCAGCGGCTGCAGCAGGGCGCCGGCGATGATTTCGCGTTCCGCGTCGAGCGCGGCGACGATTTCCGCGGTTTCGCGGCCCTGTTCGGCCGCCGCCGGCCAGCCGTCCACCGCCGCCGGCAACGTCATGAGTGTGGCGCGCAATTCGGCCAGCACGGCTGCGCCGGCCGCTGGTGCGGAGGTCGTCGTCTTCATGGCAAGCCGTTATCATAACTCCCATGGTGCGCATTCTCGGCCTCGACCCCGGGTCCAGGGTGACTGGATTTGGCGTCGTGGATGCGGGGCAGACGGGCCTGCGTTACGTCGCCAGCGGCTGCATTCGCGTCGGCAACGGGGCGATGCCGGCGCGGCTGCTGGAGATCCACCGCCACGTGACCGAACTGGTCGATACCTACGCGCCGGGAGAAATCGCCATCGAGCGGGTCTTCATGCACAAGAATCCGGACAGCGCACTGAAGCTGGGGCAGGCCCGCGGTGCCGCGCTTTGTGGCGCCTGTCATGCAGGCGCACCGGTCTTCGAGTATGCCCCCCGCGCGATCAAGCAGACCGTCACCGGCACCGGTGCCGCGGCCAAAGGCCAGGTCCAGCACATGATCCGGGCGCTGCTGACGCTGGAGGGCCGCCTCGGCGCGGATGCGGCCGACGCGCTCGCGATCGCCGTCTGCCATGCGCAGCATCGCGGCATGCCGCAGCGCCGGTCAGGCGCGCGCCGATGATCGGCCACCTGCGCGGCCGGCTGGTCCGCAAGGCGCCGCCGGCACTGATCGTCGATGTCGGCGGCGTCGGATACGAACTCGAGGCGCCGATGTCCACGTTCTACCGCCTGCCGGAAGTCGGCAGCGAAGTCGAACTGCACACGCACCTGGTCGTCCGCGACGACGCCCACTTGCTCTACGGATTCTCGACCGAGAACGAGCGACGGTTGTTCCGCGAACTGCTTCGGGTCACCGGCATCGGCCCGAAGATCGGGCTCGCGCTGCTCTCCGGCATGGATGTCGATACCTTCCTGCTGTGCGTCGAGGCGCAGGATGTCGATACGCTGACGCGAACCCCGGGTATCGGGCGCAAGACCGCCGAGCGCCTGCTGATCGAGATGCGCGACCGGATCCGCGCGCTCGGCCAGTCGCCCTCGGCCACGCCGCTGGCCCAGCCGGCCGGCGCGCAGGCCGAGGCTTTTGCCGCCCTGGTCGCGCTCGGCTACCGGCCCGGGGAAGTCACCCGGCTGCTGAAGAGCGTGGACAATGAGGGCGCCGGAACCGAGGAGCTGATCCGCCGCGCATTGCAGGCCGCGGCCCGGTAGCATCCTTGGAACCTCGGATTGACGCCCGCATGGGCGCGACCGCGGCGATTATCATCCCTGGCAAGAAGCGAGGAGCGATGTGTATCGGGATACGTGAGCGACGAGCGACGCCGCCAGGGATGATAAACGCCAGGTCCCGAAGGGTTGCGCGCTCCATGCGGGCGTCAATCCGAGGTTCCCTATGATCGAACAGGACCGGGTCACGACCGCCAGGGCCACGCGCGAGGACGAGGATCTCGCGCGCACGGTGCGACCGAAGAGCCTCGCCGAATACATCGGACAGGCAGGCGTCAAGCAACAGATGAGCATCTTCATCGAGGCCGCGCGCCGTCGCAGCGAAGCGCTCGATCACGTGTTGATCTTCGGCCCTCCCGGCCTCGGCAAGACGACGCTCGCGCACATCGTCGCGCACGAGCTCGGCGTCGGCCTGCGGCAGACTTCCGGTCCGGTGCTCGAGCGCCCGGGCGACCTGGCCGCGATCCTGACCAACCTGCAGCCGCGCGACGTGCTGTTCGTGGACGAGATCCATCGCCTGAGCCCGGTGGTCGAGGAAATCCTCTACCCGGCGCTCGAGGACTACCAGCTGGACATCATGATCGGAGAGGGCCCCGCCGCCCGCTCGATCAAGCTCGACCTGCCGCCGTTCACGCTGATCGGCGCGACGACCCGTGCGGGCCTCCTGACTTCGCCGTTGCGCGACCGCTTCGGCATCGTGCAGCGGCTCGACTTCTATGCGCAGGACGAGATTCGCCAGATCGTGCTGCGCGCCGCCGGCATTCTCGGGCTCCGGATCGACGAGGCGGGCGCCACCGGCCTCGCACAGCGCGCGCGCGGCACGCCGCGCATCGCCAACCGCCTGCTGCGACGCGTGCGCGATTTCGCCGAGGTCCGCGCCGCCGGCCACATCGATGCGGCGG
>Ga0209640_10006154_pt1 | contig 10500 bp, 8 predicted proteins | sample RifCSP10_1_FD_184018 | JGI IMG/M metagenome (GOLD analysis project Ga0209640, IMG submission 184018) | Soil microbial communities from Rifle, Colorado - Rifle CSP2_sed 10_1 (SPAdes) (version 2) | ecosystem: Environmental > Terrestrial > Deep subsurface > Rock core/Sediment | place: Rifle...
GGTCGCACGAAGTGCGCGCGCTTCTCTGGTCGTTCGCCTACTTCTTCTTCCTGCTCGCGGGTTACTACGTGCTGCGCCCGCTGCGCGACGAGATGGGCATCGCCGGCGGCGTGCGCGCGCTGCCCTGGCTTTTTACCGCGACCTTCTTCGTCCTGCTGGCGGCGATACCGCTCTACGGCGCGCTGGTGGCGCGGCTGCCGCGGCGGCTCTTCATCCCCGCTGTCTACCATTTCTTTGTCGCCAACATCGCGGTCTTCTGGTTGCTCCTCACCCTCGACATCGAGAAGGCTCACGTCGCACGGGTTTTCTTCGTCTGGATCAGCGTGTTCAACCTGTTCGTGGTGTCGGTGTTCTGGTCGTTCATGGCGGATCTCTTCGCGGCCGACCAGGGCAAGCGCCTGTTCGGGTTCATCGCCGCCGGCGGCTCGGCCGGCGCGCTGCTGGGGCCGACTGTCACGGTGGGACTTGCGGCGCCGCTGGGTCCCGTCAACCTGCTGATCGTCGCCGCACTGCTGCTGGAGGGGGCGGTGTGGTGCGTCCACCGTCTGGAGCGAGCGGCGCCGCGGCGGGAGGACGCAGGAAATGCCACTGGCGCGGCCGAGGCGATCCAGGCGCGCGCGGACGCAAACGCACTCGGCGGAAACTGGGTCGCCGGCATCGTCATGGTGTTGCGTTCGCCATACCTCGCCGGCATCGCGCTGTGGGTGGCGCTGCTGTCGCTGCTGGGAACGTTTCTTTACTTCCAGCAGGCCAACATCGTCGCCGCCGCCTCGGACGATCCCGCGGTGCGCACCCGTATCTTCGCCACCATCGACCTCGTCGTCGGAATTCTCACCATCCTCGTGCAGTTCTGCGCAACCGGGCGGCTGATCGTGCGCTTCGGCGTGGGAGCCGCCGCGGCCTTCCTGCCCCTGGTTTTCGGTTTGGGTTTCGCGGTGCTGGCGCTCGTCCCCGCGCTGGCCATGGTCATTGCCTTCCAGGCGCTCCAGCGCACCGCGAACTTCGCCCTTTCGAACCCTGCCCGTGAAATTCTCTTCACCGTGGCCGGGCGGGAGGAGAAGTACAAGGCGAAAAACGTGATCGACGGCGTCGTTTTTCGCGGCAGCGACGCAGTGGCGGGCTGGGTTTTCGAGAGCCTGCGGGCACTCGGGCTGGCCCTGCCGGCGATTTCACTCGCCGCGGTTCCGATGGCGGCGCTCTGGTTCGTTCTCGCACTGGCGCTGGGCCGCAGCCACGAGCGGCGCGCCCAACGGATATAATCGCCGTCAGCAAAAGGATTCTTCATGCGATTAGTCACTTTCTCGGATGACCGGGGCGCGCGCATCGGCGTGCATGACACGGCATCCGCCACTATCGTCGACCTCGCGGCCACCACGCGCCTGCCGCGCGAGATGACCGCCTTTGTCGCGCTCGGCAGGAAAGGCCTGCAGCGGGCGCGGCGCGCGTTGAAAAGCGGCGAGGGGCGCATCCCCGCCGCCTCGGTCACGCTGCTCGCGCCGTTTCCCCGCCCGGCGAAGAACATCCTGTGCGTTGGAAAGAACTACCACGACCACGCCCGCGAGTTTCAGGCGAGCGGCGTCGACGCGACCGGCAAGGAGACCATCCCCGAAGTGCCGATCATCTTCACCAAGTGGCCGAACTCGGTGATCGGGCCCGGCGTGCCGATCCCGGCCGGGAACGACTACACCGACTCCACCGACTACGAGGGCGAGCTCACCGTCGTGATCGGCGGGGGCGGGCGCAACATCGCGGCACGGGATGCGTTCGACCACGTCTACGGCTACACCATCGTCAACGACGTAAGCGCGCGCACGCTCCAGAACCGCCACCGGCAGTGGTTCCTCGGCAAGAGCCTCGACGGCTATTGCCCGATGGGCCCGTGCCTGCTGACTGCCGACGAAGTGAAGGAGGTGGGCGAGATGCGGCTGACGACGCGCGTCAACGGCGAGGTGCGCCAGAACGCGATGGTGAGCCAGCTGATCTTCGACATCCCGACCCTGATCGAGACGATATCGCGCGTGATGACGCTCGAACCCGGCGATATCATCGCGACCGGCACCTGCGCCGGGGTCGGCATCGGCTTCGATCCGCCGAAGTACCTGAGACGCGGCGACGTCGTGGCGGTCACGATCGACCCCATCGGCACGCTCGAAAATCCCGTAGACTGACCATGACGCAACGAGGAGGAACCATGAAACACGTTATCGCAGCGCTATTGTTATCGGCAATCGGATTTACGACGGCGGCGGCGCACGCTCAGGAGACCTATCCGGCACGCGCGATCACCATGATCATACCGTTCCCGCCAGGCGGCATCGCGGACATCACCGCGCGTCCGACCGCGCCGGCAATGGAAAAGGTGCTGAAACAGCCGGTGTCGATCGTCAACCGCCCCGGCGCGGCCGGCGCGGTGGGCAATGCCGCGGTGGCGCACGCAAAACCCGATGGCTACACCATAGGCATGGTGCTCTCCAGCATCTCGGTCATTCCGGCGGCGGACGCGCTGTTCAACCGCAAGCCCGCCTATTCGCTCGACCAGGTGGTGCCGATCGCGCTGATATCCGCCGATCCCACCATCCTCGTGGTGCACCCGTCGCTGCCGGTCAAGTCGGTGAAGGAACTGGTCGCGCTCGCCAAGGCGAAGCCCGGCGAGCTGTCGTTCTCCTCGTCCGGGATCTACGGCGCACTGCACATGCCGATGGAAATGTTCATGCACGCGGCCGGCCGGCTCAAGATGCGCCACGTGCCAACCCCCGGCGGTGGACCCGCGATCACCGCGCTCCTCGGGGGGCATGTCACGCTGACAGCGGGCGGCCCAGCGGCGATCAATGCGCACGTGAAAGCCGGAAAGATGCGGGCGCTCGCGAACTGGGGAGCGAAACGGCACCAGGCCTACCCCGACATACCGACGTTCGGCGAGCTGGGCTACAAGGACGTCGAGTACTACATCTGGGCCGGGCTGATTGCGCCGCGCGGCACGCCCGACGCTGCGCTGAAGGTATTGCGCAGCGCGGTGCGCCGGGTGGCCGAGGACGCTGAGTTCAAGGCCGCAATGGCGAAGCTCAATACGCCCATCCAGTATATGGACGCGCCCGAGTTCCGCAAGTACTGGGATGCGGATGCCAAGCGTCTGGCTGCGCTGGTCAAGGTCGTGGGCAAGGTCGAGGACAAGAAGTGACCGGGAAGGGCGTGAACCGTGACTGGTGAGGCGTGATTGGTGACTCGTGACTGGTGAATCGTGACTCGCGACTCTCAACGCTTCGATGAGCGCTGAACACCCGGGTGGCGAAGGGGCCCGCGGGGGGCTGCGCAGCGACCAGGTTTCGGGCCTGATGCTGATCGCGCTGGCGCTGTTCATCGGGTGGCAGAACCGCGCCTATCCGGTCGGCACGCTCTCCGAGCCGGGGCCGGGCTACATGCCGCTGCTGCTCGCCATCTTCCTCGGAGCCATGGGCGCGCTGATCGTTGCATGGGGCGGCCGGTCGGCCCCGCTCAAGGACCTGCGCTGGGTGGAGGCGCCGCGCGCGATGGCGATCCTGATCGCGTGCGCCGTCGCGGCGTTCGCGCTCGAGCGGCTTGGCTACCGCATCACCATCACGGCGCTGCTGATTTTTTTCCTTGGCGTCGTGGAGCGCAGGCCGCCGCTCGTCGTCGGCCTGGTGGCCGTCGGTTTCGGTCTCGCGTCGTTCTATGTCATCGGCGACCTGCTGCACGTGCCGCTGCCGCGCAGCCCGTGGGGCTTTTAGCAGTGATGAGTGCAGAGTGCAGAGTGTAAAGCGATGAGTGATGAGTTCGTAGGTTGGGCTGAGGCGTTCGCGCCGATGCCCAACACCGCCGCGATACGTGTTGGGGTTCGCCACGCTCACCCCAACCTACAATGCCGGTTACCGGTCACGAATGGCCGCCATGGGTGAGACGCTGCAGAGCCTGATGGTCGGTTTTTCGATCGCGCTGCAGCCGCAGATCCTGGTGTACGCGTTCGCCGGCTGCATCATCGGCACGCTGGTGGGCATGATGCCGGGCCTGGGCCCGCTTGCCGGCATCAGCATATTGCTGCCGGCGACCTTCGGCCTGAATCCCATCATCGCCATCGTGCTGCTCGCGGGCGTCTATTACGGCGCCATGTACGGCGGATCGACCACGTCGATACTGATGCGCATTCCGGGCGAGGCGGCTTCCGTGATGACGTGCGTGGACGGTTACGAGATGACCAAGAACGGGCGTGCCGGGCCGGCCCTCGCCATCGCCGCAATCGGTTCCTTCATCGCCGGCACACTGGGCGTGGTGGGGCTGATGCTGCTCGCGCCGACGCTCGCCGAGTTCGCCCTGCGCTTCGGGCCGCCCGAGTACACGGCGCTGCTGCTGATGGGGCTTTTCATCCTCGCCTACATGAGCGGCGGCTCGATGCTGAAGACGCTGGCGATGGCGGGATTCGGTCTTATGATTGGCATGATCGGCATCGACGTGATGAGCGGCTACACGCGGTTCAGTTTCGGTATCGTGGAGCTGGGCGACGGCATCGGGATCGTGCCCGTCGCCGTGGGGCTGTTCGGTGTGTCCGAGATCCTGTTGAGCGCCGGCCAGGCCAACCCTCCGAAGGTGCAGCGGCCGAAGCTGCGCGACCTCATGCCGTCGCGCGAGGAATTCAGGCTGTCCGTAGGGCCTATCGCGCGTGGGAGCCTGCTGGGATTCCTGATCGGCATCATTCCCGGATCGGCGCACATCATCTCATCGTTCGTTTCGTACGGCATCGAGCGGCGCCTGGCGCGCGAACCGGAGCGCTTCGGCAAGGGCGCGATCGAAGGCGTCGCCGGCCCGGAATCCGCGAACAACGCCGCGGCGAGCGGCGCCTTCGTGCCGATGCTGGCGCTCGGGATACCGACGAGCCCGGTCACCGCGGTGATGATCGCGGCCGTCATGGTGCACGGCATCTCCCCGGGCCCGATGCTGATCCAGGAGCAGCCGGAACTGTTCTGGGGATTCGTCGCCAGCATGTACGTGGGCAACGTCGTGCTGCTCATCCTCAACCTGCCGATGGTGGGCCTGTTCGTCAACCTGCTGCGCATCCCCTACGCCTATCTCTATCCGTGCATACTCGCGTTCTGCATACTGGGCACCTACTCGGTCGCCAACAGCCTGATCGACCTGTGGATCCTGCTCATCATGGGCGGCGTGGGCTACGCGCTGCGCAAGTTCGGATACGACCTCGCCCCAGTCGCGCTGGGGCTGGTGCTGGCGCCGATGCTCGAGCTGTCGCTGCGGCAGTCGCTCGCCATGAGCGCCGGGGACTACGGCATCTTTCTCGAGCGTCCGATCGCGACCACCATGCTGGTGCTCGGGCTCATCCTGTTCCTGTTCGCGTTGAGGCCGCTCATCTTCAGGGGGCGCGACTGGCGTGAAAGCGTCGGGCTCGACGAGCAGAAAAGCTGACATCCATCAGCGGGAGCGGCAATTGATGCGCGTGACGAATCTTGTCGTGGCGGTGCTGTGTTTCGCGGCGGCGGCGACGGCGGCCGCGCAGGAGGAGCGCACCGGCGGACCGTACGTGCCGACGCCCCAGTCCGTGGTCGACGAAATGCTCAGGCTCGCCGACGTGCGCGAGGAGGATTTCGTCGTCGATCTGGGCTCGGGCGACGGTCGCATCGTGCTGACGGCGGCGCGGCGCTTCCAGGCGCGCGGCATGGGGGTGGATATCGACGGCGAGCTGGTCGATCAGAGCAACGCCGCCGCGCAGCGCGAAGGGCTCGACCATCTGGTGCAGTTCGATCAGCGCGATGTGCTGCAGACCAACATCGGCGAGGCGAGCGTGCTGACGCTTTACCTGCTGCCGAACATGATGGCCTCGCTGCGCTCGAAGATACTGGCGGAACTCAAGCCGGGATCGCGCGTCGTCTCGCACGACTTCGAATTCGGCGAGTGGCAGCCGGACCGCAAGGTGACGATCGATGCGCCCGACAAGTACGGTCCCGGAGGCACCTGGACGTCGAACGTCATGCTGTGGGTGGTGCCGGCGCGGGTCGAGGGCGTGTGGCGGATTGCCATTTCCGGGAATTCCGACAAGCTCTACACGGTCACCCTCAAGCAGAAATTCCAGAAACTGGAAGGCGAGGCGCGGCAGGGTGGCCGTCGCGTCGAGATCAGGGACATGCAGCTCGAGGGCAACAGGATCCGATTCGTGCTGCAGCCGGGGGCGCCGCGCGCCGCGCCGCGTGAGTTTCGCGGCGTGATCAACGGCAACCAGATCGGCGGCGAAGTGACGATCGCCCAGGCGACCGCCAGCTGGACGGCGAAGCGCGTCGTGACCGCGGCGCAAACGCGCTGAAGCGCGGGTAGGGGCGCGCGCAGACGACGTGAGAGCGGGAGATCGGGAGGGCGGGAGAGGGAAGGCAACGCCCACCTTCGGGTTTCTGCTGGTTGTCCTGCTCGCGGGGCAGACGCTGGGCACCATGGCGACCAGCATGCTGCCGGCGGTCGCGCCCAAGGTCGCCGAAACCTATGGCGTGCATTCCTCGTTGATCGGCTACCAGATCAGCCTGCTCGCGCTGGCGATGGTGGTCTCGCTCATGTTCGGCGGCAACCTCACCGTGCGCTGGGGAGCGTGCCGGGTGACGCAGGCCGGCCTGGCGCTGCTCACGCTGGGTTCGATCGTCGCGGTGCTGCCGCACGTCTCCCTGGTATTCGCCTCGGCCATCGCTCTCGGCCTGGGCTACGGGCTGATCACGCCGTCGCACTCGCATCTCCTCGCCCGCTTTGCCCCCGGCCACAATCGTAATTTCATTTTTTCGCTCAAGCAAACCGGCGTGCCGCTGGGCGGGATCGGCGCCGCGGTGATCACGCCGCCGGTGGCGGTCGCGTTCGGCTGGCAGTGGGCGCTGATCGGCAACGCGCTCGCCATGTTCCTGCTGATCGCGCTCCTGGAACGGGCGCGCGCGTACTGGGATGAAGACCGCCAGCCCGCGGCGCGCATGGTGGGCAATCCCTTCAGCGGGGTCGGCATCATCTGGCGCAGCCCCGCGCTGCGGCTGCTGTCGATCGCCGGGGCGTGCTTCGTGATCGTGCAGATCTGCCTTTCCACCTTCACCGTGGTGTTGTTTGCCGAGGATATGCAGCTCGGGCTGGTGCAGGCGGGCATCGTCCTGATGGCGTCGCAACTGGGCGGGGTCACGGGCCGGGTGTTCTGGGGCTGGCTCGCGGATCTGACGCGCAACTGCTTCGGCATGCTCGCGATACTGGCGGTCGTGATGACCGCAGCGAGCCTCGCGTGCATCGTCATCACGCCGGCGTGGCCGATGCTCGCCTCGTGCGCGCTGTTCTTCGTCCTTGGCTCGACCGCGAGCGGCTGGAACGGCGCGTTTCTCGCCGAGGTGGCGCGGCTCAGCGAACGGCGCGACATATCGCGCGCGACCGGCGGCTCGCTGGTGGTGGTGAACAGCGGCAAGCTCGTGGGCCCGATCGCGTTCGCCAACGCCTACGCCCTCGGCGGCAGCTACGCGTTCGCCTTCACGCTGCTCGCGATTCCCGCAGCGGCCGGCCTCGCGTGCCTCCTCGCCGCGCGCGCGAGCGTGCCGCAGGTCTCGCCGGGCGAAACTCGAGCGTAGCGCGCGATAGGGCACATCGTAATAAGCACTTATCTGGACCAAATTGAAAACGAGATGCTTAGAGTTGAGTACCAAGGTTGGCCCCGCACCGATGTAGAATAGCGACCCGATCCGGTGCCGTGTCGCCGCTTGCCGCGAAGCGCTGGACGACGGCAGCGGCGCGGAGGTGCGCATGGACCTCTCGTTGCGCGCACGGGTGCGCAGTCGCGAAGTGCGGCTGCAGTTCGATTTTCCCAAGCTCTACCGCGAGCGCGACCTGCTACCACGCCATCGCGTAGGCCTCACGCCGCGGATCGGCGCCCGCGTGCAGGCGTCCCGTCGCCGGATCGCGCTTGATCGCGCACACCGCGCCGCCGGCGGTGGGGAAGGGCGGCCAGACCTGCACGTCGTGTCCGCGTTTCCTGAGTTCGTCAGCGATTTCCGGGGGCATGTGGCCGTCGAGATTGAGTCGTCCCGGGTAATACTCGTGCGGCGCGAATGAATTCGGAAAACTCGCGGTGTAAGCGCGCGGCGCTTCGATCGCCTGCTGCATTGCCATGCCGAACTGCGTAACGTTGAGGAACACCTGCAGCATCGACTGCTGTTGCACGTCGCCGCCGGGCGTGCCGAGCGTCATGAACGGTTTTCCGTCGAGCATCGCGAGCGCGGGGCTGGGCGTCAAGCGCGGACGCTTGCCGGGCTTGACCTCGGCGGGGTGACCCGGAGTGAGCCGCGACTGGCAGCCGCGAGAGGAAATTGCAAGACCCGTGCCGGGGATGGTCGGCGTATCGTCGCTGGCGTCGGAAAGCGTCGCGGAATAGGCGTTGCCGTGCCGGTCCATCGTGCAACAATAGATCGTATCGGGCGAGACGCCGTTTCTGCCGCGCGCCTGCGCGTAGACTTCGTGCGCGGCGGCCCCGGCCCTGCGGGTATTCCCGGGATCGCCGGCATCGGGCATGCGGCCGAAGGCGCGCTTCATGTCGATTCTCGCGAGCTGGCGCGCGGCGTACGTTTCCGACAGCAGCGCCGCGGTCGGCACCGTCACGAACTTCGGGTCTCCGACATAGGCCTCGCGGTCGGCAAACGCGAGGTTCAGCGCCTCGATTACGAGATGGAGGTAGTCGGGCGAGTTGTGCGCGTGTGACTTGAGATCGCAGCCTTCGAGCGTCTTCAGCGCCTGCAGCAGGGCGACACCCTGGCACCAGACGTCGCAGCTGTGCACTTCGTAGTTCTGGTAGCGCACCGAGATCGAGTTCTCGACCGGCGCTTCGAACGCTGCAAGATCGTCGCGCGTCACGAAACCGCCGTTCTCCGAGTGATAGTTCGCAATCGCATCGGCGATCGGCCCGCGATAAAAATGATCGTGCGCGGCGCGCAGTTTCTGCTGCCGGTCCCCCGGCGCCTCGCGCTCGGCCTCGATCATCGCACCAATCGTGCGGGCGAGATCCGCCTGCCGGAAGACCTCGCCGACGGCGGGCGGGCGCCCGCCCGGGAGGTAGATCGCGGCGTTCTGCGGCCAGCGGCGGATGCGCTCGGCGCGGGCGGCGAGATTATTGGCGAGCACGGGATAGACGACGTAACCGTCGCGCGCGAGCTCCATGGCCGGCGTCGCGGCCTCCTCGAACGAGATCGTGCCCCAGCGGCGCAGCGCCTCGATGTGAGTTGCGGGTGCTGCGGGCATCACCGTGCGCAGCAGACCCTCCGGGACGATGCCATCGCCTTCGCGGCGCAGCCGCTCGACATCGGTGGCGGCGGGCCACCAGCCCAGACCCGCGAGGCTTACGACACGCTCTTCGTTTTTGACGTAGATGAGCGTCGGCGCGACACCGGCAAAGCTCACGATGTCCGGCTGCAGGATTGCGAGCGCCATCGACGCGGTTACGCCGGCGTCGATCGCGTTGCCGCCGCGGTCGAGCACGCGCATCGCCGCCATGGCCCCCAGGTAATGGCCACAGGACACCGCGTGATCCTTGCCGGTCACCGTAGGCCGCAGGCTGGCCGGCGGCACCATGGGTCGCACCTTCTTCATCGACATGCGTGCTCCTTGCTACAACTGGTAATGCAGTTTGAATGCGTTCCTGGCGCCCTCGGGGATGTAATCGATCGCCTCGTAGGTGACGCCGGAAATCGATTCCGCCTTGTCCTTGACCGTGCCGGTGACCAGGATCTCCCACGCCTTCGCGGCATCCTCGCCCAGTTTGCACGCGGCGTTGACTTCGGCGCCGTAGACGTCGCTGTCGCCGATGCGCAGCAACTTGCCGTACCCGAGTCCCACGCACAGCATGATGCGTTCGGTATCGGGTTTCAACTGGTCATAGCTGTCGCAGCATTGCTGCATGGCGATCGCGCAGTTGATGGCCTGGTTCACCGTGCGGAAGATCACCATCAGGCTGTCGCCCTCGATCTTGAGGAGAATGCCGCCGTGTTCTTCTATGATGGGCACCATCAGGCGATGGGATTCATAAATCGTCTGCAGGAAGTGGATGATCCCGTATTCGGCGACGTGCCGGGAAAATCCGACGAGATCGGTGTACATGACCGCCCACTCTTCGCCGAACAGGTCCCAGATGTGCCTGTCGACTTCCTCCTTGTTGGCGTCGGGCTGCAGGCGCTGCTGGATCAGGCGTTCGAGCCGGTCCTGCGACGCGGTGGAATTGATGCGGAATGCGAAGGGCATCGTGGGGCCCGATTCAGTAGCCGACCGCCTGGCCGTCGGTGCGGCGTTCCGAGGCGGCAAAGTAGCCGTCTTCCATCCTGAAGATGAGCTGCGCGCGGCCGAAATCGGTGGACCAGCGATCCGCCTGGACCATATCGTGTCCGCGGGCCCGCAGCGCAGCCAGGGTCTCCGCGGTGACGCCCTGTTCGATCCGGACCCCCGCGCCGGCGTCCACACGCCAGCGCGCGGCGTCCGCGGCGGCCTGCG
>Ga0209640_10006155_pt1 | contig 10500 bp, 8 predicted proteins | sample RifCSP10_1_FD_184018 | JGI IMG/M metagenome (GOLD analysis project Ga0209640, IMG submission 184018) | Soil microbial communities from Rifle, Colorado - Rifle CSP2_sed 10_1 (SPAdes) (version 2) | ecosystem: Environmental > Terrestrial > Deep subsurface > Rock core/Sediment | place: Rifle...
GGCCGGGCCACCCGCCCGATGTTGCCGTAGCATCTTCCACGCGCGACCCGGATCCCGCCGCTCTCATGTTCGACAACGGATACGGCGGATTGAACGCGGCGGGCGAGTATCAGCTGTGCGTTCGGCTGCCCGACCTCGTGCCCCCGGCGCCCTGGGCGAACGTCGTCGCCAACCCCCGCGGTGGATTCCTCGTGAGCGAGCGTGGGGCCGGCTTCACCTGGACGGACAGCAGCTACTTCTTCCGGCTCACTCCCTGGCATAACGATCCGGTGAGCGACCCGGTGTCGGAGGTGCTCTACCTCCGCGACGAAGCGAACGGGGACCTGTGGAGCGCCACACCGGCGCCCCTCGGTCTGGATACGACCTACACCGTACGACATGGAGCGGGCGCCTCGACGTTCGAATGCGAACGTCACGGCATCGCTACCCGTCTTACACTTGCCATGGCGGACGACGGCCCGGTCAAACTGTCCGTGCTGCACGTCACGAACCGTGACACGATCGCCCGGCGGATCGAGGTGACGGCGTATGCGGAATGGACGCTCGGCGTGCTCCGCGAGCACACGCAGCATCAGGTTCGGACGGAATTCGTGCCGGAATTGGGTGCGATCCTGGCTCGGAACTGCTTCGATCCGCAGTTCGCCCGGCATGTGGCGTTCTGCGCGCTGAGCGCGTCCGTCACGGGGCACACTGCGGACCGCCGCGAGTTCCTCGGGCGCAACGGGAGCGTGGAGGATCCCGCGGCCCTGCGAATCGGCACCCTGGCCGGCACCACGGGTATCGGCTTCGATCCGTGCGCCGCGCTGCAGTGCGTGCTGGAGCTGGCGGTCGGCGAAACGCGGGAACTCGTTGTGGTCCTCGGCGCTGCCGAGGGCGCCGCCGAAGCGCGGCGAGCCGTGATCCGCCACCGTGACCCCAGCGCTGCCATTGCCTCTGCCGCGCGCAGCGTCGGCCAGTGGCAGCAGCGCCTCTCCGTCATCACCGTGCGGACGCCGGAGCCCTCCTTCGACGCGCTACTCAACCGCTGGACGCTGTATCAGACCCTCTCCTGCCGCATGTGGGCACGCTCCGCCCTCTATCAAAGCAGCGGCGCCTACGGCTTCCGGGACCAGCTCCAGGACGCGCTGGCCCTCGTCTACGCGGAACCCGACCTCGCCCGCGAACACATACTCCGTGCGACGGCCCGACAGTTTATCGAAGGCGACGTGCAGCACTGGTGGCACCCGCCCGGCGGGCGGGGCGTGCGCACCCGCTGTTCCGACGATTTGGTCTGGCTGCCGCATGTCGTTGACCGGTACGTGGTCCTGACGGCTGATTCGACCGTGCTCGACGAGTCCGTGCCCTTCCTCTCCATGCGCGCGCTGGAGGCGCACGAGCACGAGATCTACGACCTGCCCACGGTCACCGACGAGCACGCCAGCGTCTACGAACACTGTCTGCGCGCACTGCGCAGGGCGTGCACAACGGGGCCGCATGGCCTGCCCCTCATCGGTACCGGGGACTGGAACGACGGGATGAACCGGGTCGGCGTGGACGGGCGCGGGGAGAGCGTCTGGCTGGCGTGGTTCCTCATCGCTACGCTGCGAGGATTCGCCGTGCACGCCGCGGAGCGGAACGATCCGGGCGTGGCCGCCGACTTCCGCGCTCGCGCCGATGCCTACGCCGTGGCTGTGGAGGCACACGGATGGGACGGCGAATGGTACCGCCGCGCCTACTTCGACGATGGCACGCCGCTCGGCTCGAGCGAGAGCGACGAGTGCCGTATCGATTCCATCGCACAGAGCTGGAGCGTCATCTCCGGTGCCGGCAGGCCGGAGCGCCAGGCTCGTGCCATGCGCGCGTGGGAGCACCACCTCGTCGAACAGGACGCCCGGCTCATCGCGCTGCTCACGCCACCCTTCGACAGGACGCCACAGGATCCCGGTTACATCAAGGGATACCTTCCGGGTGTACGGGAGAACGGCGCGCAGTACACGCACGCGGCGGTCTGGGCCGTCCTCGCGACGGCGTTGCGCGGCGAGGGAGATCGCGCTTTCCAGCTGTACCAGATGCTCAATCCTCTTCTGCACAGCCGCACGCCCGCCGAGGTCGAGACCTACAGGGTCGAGCCGTACGCGGTGGCCGCGGACGTCTATTCCGCTCCTGGACACGTGGGGAGAGGGGGCTGGACCTGGTACACGGGCGCCGCCGGCTGGATGTACCGGGTGGGTCTCGAGGCGATTCTCGGCTTTACCCTGCGCGGCGACACTCTGCGCATCGAGCCGCGCGTTCCGGCAGCATGGCCGGAGTTCGCCATCGACTACCGTTTCGGTGCGGCGCTCTACACCATCACCGTGCACGAGCCCGGCCGGATCGGACGAACGGATGTGCAGGTGCTCCTCGATGGACAGCACCTCGACGGTCCGGCGATTCCGCTGGTGGACGACGGTTTGCGCCACGAAGTGGTCGTTCGCCCCGCGCCGCACGGGCCGGTGCGTGGCCGTGACAACGCGCCGTCCTGAGCTTCAGATTACCCGCAGCGCCCGACGCTGCGGCCGTGCGTCGTAATCCGGCTTCGCTCCCCCCACCGGGTGCCCCCGCGGGCCGCTCGGTGCCTTCAGGTGTCAGGGTCCTTGGGAAGGTCCCGGGATCGCGTGCGAGTGACCCCGGTCAGTATCCCGATTCCGAACAGGACGACGGAGGCGATGCAGCCGCTACCGGCCGCGGCGGGACCAGCCCCAGCCACCACCACCGATACGGGACCTGGTCGGCCGACAAGGCGTTCAAGTCATGTGATTATTGGGAGGGATGACGCGAATCGGACGAACGCGGCGATCCGCATGCGGCTGAGGCAGTCTGGCTGCGGCGGCCGGGACCAAATGCCGCGCCAGCGGCCTTGCGCAGAAGGCCATGATGCCGCGACCGGGGCCGTTTTCGATCTCCGCGAGGCGTGCCCCGCGCCGCGTCCACGGCAGCGATGGCTGCGGCAAACGCACCGCGGGTCGAGAGAGGAGCGCGCGCGAGCGCCGGCTCCAGCGTCAGCGTGTCGACCTGCTGCACGGCGGCGCTCATCACGAAGGCGAATGCGAGCGTCAGGTGCAGTTCTTCGGTGGTAGAAGTCGGGCGGGCTCGCGGCCCGATCACGCCCTCCGGGTCGGGTCCCATCGCGCCACCAGGATGCCATCGCGAACCGGGAGGATGGAAGCGGTCCAGGCGGGGTTGTCCGCGACCATCCGGGTGAAGGTGCGGATGCCCTCGGTCGCGGGTGAGCGGTCCGAGTCGTCGAAGATGCGGCCGTGCCAGATCAGGTTGTCCGCGATGAGGAGGCCGCCCGGACGGAGCTTCTGCTCGATCACCGGCAACGCTCCGGGATACCCATCCTTGTCGATGTCGTTGAAGATGAGATCGAACGGCCCGGCCAGCTCCCGCAGCGTGGCGACAGCCTCCCCGATGGTGTAGTGGACGACGTCGCCCAGATCCAACTCGCTCAAGTAGCTCCGGGCCCTCGCAGACAGCCCTGCATCCCGGACGATGTGGTGCACCACGCCGCCGCCGTTCTCCTTCACGCCCCGCGCGAACCACGCGGTCGAATAGCCGAAGCCGGAGCCCAGCTCGCAGACCCGCCTTGCGCCCGTCAGGCGCGTGAGCAGGTAGCAGAGGTTGCCACAGACCGGGCCGATGATGGGGAACCCGGTTTCCGCCGCCTCGGCCTCCATCGCCGCCAGGACCGGGGCGCGCGCGGGAACGAGGCGATCGAGCCAGACCGCGAGCTGTGGCGCATTGATGGGCTCGGTCATGCCGCTCGGTATCCTGCGCTCAGCGGTGCGGGTGCGAGCCGGCTGCGACGACGCCCCTGCGAGACACCGCTCGTCATGTCGCGGCCAGCCCGCGGACGAAGGCAACGACGCTTTCGGCATCCCAGCGGGCGGCGCCGAAATGGCGCAAGGCGATCACCCCCGTCGGGTCGAGCACGAACGTGGCCGGGATGGCCCGCCCCCGGAAGCACTCCGGCGGCTCGCCCGCGAGCGAATAGATCGGCAGCCCGATGCCGTGCTTGCCGGCGAACGCCCGCACCCTGTCGCGTTCCTTTTCGCGCGTGACGCACGCGAACTGCACGCCGAGATCCGAGGTCTTCTCGAACAGCCGGCCCAGGCTCGGCATCTCCGCCACGCACGGAGCGCACCACGTCGCCCAGAAGTTGAGCACGAGCACCTTCCCGCGGAAGCGCGCGAAATCCACGGGCGTCCCGCCCAGGTCCAGCGCATCCATCCGGTAGTCCCATGCCGCCACCGGCAGCGGCGGCGGCTGGAGCCCTTTCCCGACACGCTTCGCCATCAGGCGCGACAGCGCCACCAGAACTGCACCCACGAGTCCCAGCCCTCCGATCGCACCGACCACCACTCCGCGACCGAACGGCCCCGCGACGAGGCCGAAGCCGATCAGGGCGAGGATGACGATCCCGAGCGTGACGGCGGCGAGCCTGGCCCTTCGCTTCCGGGTGCGCTGCGGCTCAAGGCTCGACATGCGCTCCGCCTCCGCTCCATCCATCAGGCGGCCGGGCCGAAGCGGTCCGACCGCGGATCCCAGAATTCGCCCGCAAGGCCGAGTCGGGCGAAGATCTCCCGCATCTCATCCGGTTGCGGCCGCCGCGCGTTCTCCTGAAGGCGGGTCGAGTACCACGTCGTGGCCAGCGCCCAGAGCTGTGCCACGCTCACCAGCGGTCCCAGCGGCTGGCCCCGCTCCCTGCACCATTCCCTGGCCCGTTCCTCCGACCGGAAGAAGAGCATCGTGCTTCAGGTGAACCCGATATCGTCCCACCAGTGCGCGGCCGGCACCAGACAGTGGAAGAGCCAGTCCGAGTGCGCGGGGCCGTCCTGGCCGACTTCCAGGTGGAGCGGCTCGCCCGACTGCTCACAACGCGAATGGACCATGCCCGGCTGGTGCAGCGCTGCCAGAACGCCGAGCGCGTCCCACGCGCAGTTCGCGTGGTACCGGACTCCGCCCGCCTCCACGATGTGCTGCGTGGGAACGCCCGAGAACGGCGGCGCCATCAGGATCGACGAGCCGTCCGACTCCAGGACCAGCACCCGCTGTGCGCGCAGCCGGCCGTACGCGTCGATCACCGCAGCGCCATCCGCTCCCACAGCCGCCGCGATCTCGTCCGGCGCCGGCCGCCTGCCGGTCCGCGCGAAGTGCCCGTAGACCGCCAGCTTGACCTGATTGTCGAACTCCACGCTCCCCTCGAATGCGGATGCCGCCTGCCTCGATCCCGCGTCCTTACGCTACCACTTCCCACGCCCGCCCGCACTATCCTCCTCGTCGGGGGCCGTGGAGCCGGAGTGCGTGACGTCGGCGGCGGCCACCGGTCTCGCGTCGAGTGGTACCCGGACGGCTCGTACCTGAAGCTGCGCGTCGCCGATGCACGACCGTCACGTCCGCGAACGCGTACCCCTTTCCCCGCCGGCATCGCGCGGAGGTCGATCACCGATCCAGTACCGCGCCCCCGGCCCGTTCCGGGCCGCACGATCGCCCGGATTGGCCAATCGACACCGCTCCAGCGACAGACAGCCGCACCCGATGCACTCCGTGAGCCCCGCCTTCAGACGCTCCAGCTCCGCCATCCGCTCCTCAATGCGCGCTGTCCACGTGCCGGACAGCCGCGACCACTCCCGCCCGCTCGGTGTCCGGTCCGGCGGCAGCCGCGCAAGCTCCTCACCGATCTCGCCCAGCCGCAGACCGACTCGCTGCGCGAACACGATGAACGCAATCCGCCGCAGCACCGCCCGCGCGTACCGCCGGTGCCCCGAGCCGCTCCGTTCGGACCGGATCAGCCCCTGCTCCTCGTAGAACCGCAACGCCGATGCGGCCACACCGCTCCGCCGCGCCACCTCACCGATGGTGAGCAGGTCGTCCTCCTTCATGTCGCGAATCTGGTCCCGCCCGGCCTCGACATCAAGTTCACCTGGAACTTCGGGAGTGCACCGGGTAACCGGAACGAGCTCGCGGCGGGCGCGACGGCAGGACAACCGCGCTCACCCGGAATCGGGCGGCTTTGACGTCGATGCCCCCCGCCGGCATCCGGATCCCGCCGAGTCAGCAATCGAAGGCGGGATACCGATCCTGCCCGGTCCGGATTCGGTCGCCACTTGATGCTCGCCCCTTACGGTGCCAGCTTTCGATGACGCGTGTTGTATTCCCGGCGTCGGCACGACGCGTCCGCTCCGCCCCGATCCCCCCGGAGGTCCGATGAAATCGCGAATTCCAGCAGCCGCACTGCTACTCGCCTGTTGCGCGCTCGTCGCCCCGCGACACGCCGAGGGTCAGATCAGGAGCCGGGTACAGGAGGCCGCACGGAGGGCCCTCGAGGCGAAGGACAAGGCGGCGGCGGACAGCGCCAAGGCCAAAGCCGCCGCCGACAGCGCCAAGGCCAAGGCGGCTGCCGACAGTGCCAAGGCCAAGTCACCCGCGGAGGGAGGCAGTACCGGATCCCGACCGGATCCCAAGGTCTGGGATAACTACGACTTCGTGCCCGGGAACAAGGTGATCGTCTTCACAGACTTCTCGGACGACAAGGTGGGCAACTTCGCGCGGCGGCTCAAGTACGTGGGCGGTCCGATGGACGTGGTCGAGCGGGACGGGATCCGGATGCTCCGCGCCACGGGTCCGTCGACGTTCCTGATTCCGGTCGGACGGGAGCTGCCGCAACGATTCACGCTCGAGCTGGACATCATCGCGCCGGTGGGTTCGCCGAACGACGTCCTGATGTTCGAGGGAGGCCCGGAGAGGCAGCGGACCGACCAGTCTGCGGAAATCCTGTGGAACCCCGAGGGTGCGTACATCCTCGGCAGCGGCCAGAACATGGGGAACAGTCACTCCGGGATACCGGAGGCCATGCATCCGCTCATAGGAGGACATCTGGCGCACGTTCGCGTGCTGATGGACGGTGCCTATTTCAAGATGTACACGAATGAGCGGCGGATGTACAACATTCCCGAGCTCGCGTTCAAGAGGGATTCCGTGATCCGGGTCTTCCTGAAGGGGGCGGAGGAGCCCGGACAGGAAGTGTTTCTGGCTGGTGTCCGGCTCGCCGAAAGCGAAACGGATGTCCTTTACGATGCTCTGGCCGCCAACGGCCGGTGGGCTACACAGGGCATCCTCTTCGCGACCGGCAAGGCCGAGCTGCAGCCCGAATCCCGGCCCGTCCTCAAGGAGATCGCGGCCACGCTGAAGGAACATGACGACCTGAAGATCCTCATCGAGGGCCACACCGACAACGTCGGCAATGCCGCGTCGAACCTGGCCCTGAGTGATGCCCGTGCGGCCGCCGTCAAGGCGGCGCTCGTGTCGGATTTCGGGATCGATGGAGACCGGATCACGACCAAGGGCTTCGGCGACACGAAGCCGGCAGTACCGAACACGACGCCTGAGGGCAAGGCGCAGAACCGGCGGGTCGAGATCGTCAAGCGCTAGGCCGCCGGGAGGCGCCGCACGGCTTCGACCCGTGCGGCATCCCGTCCGCCGCGCCGATCCGTCAGGTGGTTGGCCCCGTCGCCGCCGCGCCGCCCGCGCTGTCCGCGGGCGGCCGCGGCGCCACCGGCATCCCTTCCGCCATCCGTTCGAGCCCGCCGACCACGACCTGCTCTCCGGCGTTCACGCCTTCCAGGATCTCGACCACTCCGCGCGACCTGGAGCCGAGCGTCACCACGCGGCGCTTCGCCGTGCCGTCGACCACTGCCCACACGACGTTGCCGGCTCTGAGCGGCTGGACCGCGTCCTCCGGAACCACGACCGCGCCGCTGCGTGACGCGATGGCGAGCTTCGCGTCGATGAACATCCCGGCCTTGAGCTGCTGATCCGGGTTGGGCGCACGCGCCTTCACGACGATCATCCGGCTCTCGGTCTGCACCACGGGGTCGATGAACTCGACGCGCGCCGTGAACACGCGGCCGGGCTCGGCCGCGACCCCGAACTCGATGGTCTGGCCCACACGCAGGTCGCCCGCGTAGCGCTCGGGCACTTCGATCACCGCATGCTGCGGGTTCGTGGTCTGGAGGGTCAGAAGCGGCGATGACGGGGTCACGTAGTCGCCGACGCTGACGAAGCGCTGCCCCACGTGACCGGCAAACGGCGCCCGCACGACGCTTCGCTCGATCTGGACCTGGAGGATGGCCAGCGCGGCATCCGCGCCGCGCGCGGCCGCTTCGGCCCGTTCCAGGTCCGCCGGCGCGGCCGCGTTCTCCGCCCGGAGGCGCTGTACCCGCTCGAGCTGCTGGTGCGCCAGGTCGCGCTCCGCGCCGGCGCGGGCGGCCTGCGCCCGCAGCAGGGCGTCGTCCAGCCGGACCAGCGGCGTCCCCGCCGCTACCGCCTGTCCCTCCCGGAACAGGAGCTCGAGCACACGGCCGGACTCGTCCGGACGAAGCTCGACGGCCTGCACGGCCTCGATCCGGCCCGTGGCGCTCAGAGCGTCGACGATGTCGCCCAGCTCCGCCACTGCCACATCGACGGGCATGGGCGGCATTTCCTGGGCTGCGGGAGCGCTTCCGGGCTCCTGTGCGCCGCCGCGCAGCGATCCGATGACGCGACCCGCGAGCGCCACGGCCACGAGGATGCCGAGGCTCGAGAAAACCACCACCGAGCCGCGCCGCCTGCCGGGCGCGAGGCCGTTCGATTCCACCGGTGTGTTCGACATGTTCTTCCCCTCCAGGTCTTCGCAGTTCCGTTTTCGGTTCCTTGCCATTCGCCCGGCCACCCGATCGGAGCCGGGTCTGCCGTCACCGGCGATCGTCATCGAACAGGCGACGGCCGAGGAGCGCCTCGATCCGCGCCAGCCCCAGCTTCGCCGCATAACGCGCCTGCACCAGCTCCGCCTCGGCTTCGCTGAGGTCGACCTGCGCCTCGAGCAGGTCGAGGATCGTCGTCGCGCCTTCGCGGTAGCGCGCCGCCTGCACCCGGTACGTCTCGGCCGCGACGGCCACACCGACGAGCGCCAGCTCGATGCCGGCGCGGGCCGTCTCATGCCCGTTCCACGCCCGCGACATGTCCTCCGCCACGCCGCGCTCGCGGTCCTCACGCGTGGCGCGGGCCACGTCCTCCTCCGCCTGCGCCCTCGCGACGGCCATCTCCCGGCGGCCGCCGTCCCACACCGGAAGCGAGACCGTCACCGCGAACTGCGTGCGCCTGAGCGCCGACGGGAAGAACTCCGAGTCGAACGCGCCCGTGATCGCGCTCAGCGTGATGTCGGGCAGGTAGCCGCCTCGTTCCGCGGCGACCACGGCGCCTGCCCGGCGCTCCGCCGCACGCGCCGCCTCCAGCTCCGGACCGCGAGCGCGCAGCTCGGCGACGGCCTCCTCGAGCGTGAGAGGCAGGGCCGCCGGTGCGGCATCGTCGAGCGGCGCCGCATCCACGGGACCGGTCAGTCCGATCTGGCGCCCGAGGCGAAGCCGGGAAACGGCCAGCGCGGAGTCCCTGCGCAGGACCTCCATCTCGGCGCGATTCGACTCCAGCAGAAGCTGGAGCGAGTCCGTGGCGATCGTCTCGCCCGCCTGGACCCGCACCCGGGCCACGCCGAGCTGCTCCCGAGCCCGACGCCGGCGGTCGGCAGCAACGCTGGACAGCTCGCGATCGGCCAGCACGGCGTAGTACGCCACGTCCGCCGCGAGCGCGGTCCGGAACCGGGCGGCCAACTCACCCGCTTCCGCGCTCGCCACCGATGCCCGCGAGCGCCTGTACCCGGCGACCTTCCCGGAGCCCAGCACCGTGTAGCTCGCCTCGACGGTCGCGCTCGTGGCGTTGGGGCTGATCGCGCCCGTTCCGAAATTGAAGAACGGATCCGAGAACCGGATGTAGCTGGTGCCGGCGGTCACGTGCGGCGTCAGGAGATCGGCCAGCGCCGCGCGGCGCTCCCAGGCCGCGGCGGCGACATCGCCCCGCGCGGCCACTGCCGCGGGGTCCACCGCCAGCGCTCGGCGCCGGGCTTCCTCCAGTGTCACCACCGCAGCGCGGTCGTCCTGCGACTGGGCCGCCAGCGCCGAGGGGAACGCCAGCGCCCCCACCGCGAGCAGCGCCACGAGCAGCGCGGTCTGCACCGCACGGCCGCCCGACCCGGCCGTTGCCGCCGCCACCGCCACCCGCCCGCGCAGCCGGTCGAGCACGACGAATACGGCCGGCACCACGAAGAGCGTGATCACCGTGGAAACCACCATTCCACCAATGATGGCGTATCCCAGCGGCCGCCGGCTGCCGGCGCCGGCGCCCAGGCCGAGCGCGATGGGAAGGGCGCCGAAGGTGGTTGCCACCGATGTCATGAGGATGGGCCGCAGCCGGATGCGCCCCGCCTCCCGCATCGCCGAAACCGCGTCCCGGCCGCGCGCTCGCATGTCGTTGGCGTACGTCACGAGCAGGATCGAGTTCTTCGACACCAGCCCGATCAGCAGGATCATGCCGACCTGGCTGTAGACGTTGAGCGTCGAGCCGGCGATCCACAGCGCCGCCAGCGCGCCCGTCACGGCCAGCGGCACGGCG
>Ga0209640_10006157_pt1 | contig 10495 bp, 9 predicted proteins | sample RifCSP10_1_FD_184018 | JGI IMG/M metagenome (GOLD analysis project Ga0209640, IMG submission 184018) | Soil microbial communities from Rifle, Colorado - Rifle CSP2_sed 10_1 (SPAdes) (version 2) | ecosystem: Environmental > Terrestrial > Deep subsurface > Rock core/Sediment | place: Rifle...
GTCTCCTTGAAGGATGGAACTGGACGCAATAAACGTGTAATTGCCCGGAGTGGGGTTAAAGGCATTGCCTTAGAATTGCGGCTGGTCCGGGTGGAGCGGCGAAGTGCAGAGCATCTGCGTTTTTTGCGGGTCGAATACCGGCGTTGGCACGGCCTATGCCGAGGCAGCCCGCCGGCTCGCGCAAGCCATTGCGGGGCGCCGACTCCGGCTGGTCTACGGCGGCGGAAGCATCGGGCTCATGGGCGTGCTGGGGGAGGCGGCGCTCGCGGCGGGCGGGCACGTGACTGGCGTCACGCCCCGGCGCCTGCTGGAGAAGGAGGTGGTGCACCGGGGGCTCACCGAGTTGCGCGTGGTCGAAACCATGCTCGAACGCAAGGCCTTGATGGCCGAGCTGTCCGATGCCTTCATCGCGCTGCCGGGCGGGCTCGGGACGCTCGACGAGCTGTTCGAGATGCTGACCTGGAGCCAGCTCGGCATCCACCGCAAGCCGTGCGCGCTCCTCGACGTCGACGACTATTACGGGAAGCTCGCTGCGTTTCTAGATCACGCGGTCGCCCAGCGCTTCATCACGCCGCAGCACCGCGCCATGCTGATCGTCGAGCGCGACCCGGAAGCCGTGCTCGACCGCCTTGCCTCCACGCCGCTGCCGGAGGTCAGCAAGTGGATGGACCGCAAGCCCGCCTGATGGCGCGGGCACGGCCTTTACCTTAGAATCCCGCCACGCGTCCGCACGCGGTCCACGGAGTGGAAACCATGGCATCCGTAGCCAAGGCATACAACATCGCCGACCTGCGCAGAATGGCGCTCAAGCGCGTGCCGAAGGGCCTGTTCGAGTTCGTGGACCGCGGCACGGAGGACGAAGTCTCGCTGCGCAACAACCGCGCCGTCTTCGAGCGCATCCGCCTGAAGCCGCGCCCCCTGGTGGACGTCTCGAAGCGCAACCAGGAGGTGTCGCTCTTCGGCAGGAAGCACAAGATGCCGATCGTGATCGCGCCGACCGGGACGGCGGGGCTGATGTGGTACGAAGGCGAGATCGCCCTCGCGCGTGCCGCGGCGGAGGCCGGCATTCCGTTCACGCTCGCCACGGGCTCGATGACGTCGATGGAAAAAGTCGCCGAGCAGGCGGGCGGGACGCTGTGGTTCCAGCTCTACATGTGGCCCGACCGCTCGCTTTCCCACAAGCTGGTCGAGCGCGCCCGGGCCGCGGGCTACGAAGCGCTGGTGGTGACGGTCGACGGCGTGGTCCCGGGCAACCGCGAGTACAACCTCCGCAACGGTTTCACCATCCCGTTCACGTTTACGCGCGGGAACATCACCGACGTGCTGCTCCACCCGCGGTGGCTGCTCGGGGTGCTCGCCCGCTACCTCCTTACCACGGGCATGCCCCGCTACCAGAACTATCCGACGGACATCAAGTACCGTATCACCGCGGGACCGATGGGGCGCTCCAGCATGCGCAACGACTCGCTCAACTGGGACGATCTGCGGGCGCTGCGCAAGCTGTGGCCGCACCGCCTGCTGGTGAAGGGATTGCTGCACCCCCAGGACGCCACGATGGCGGCGGACTGCGGCGCGGATGGCGTGATCGTCTCCAACCACGGCGGCCGCAATCTCGATACGGCGATTTCGCCGATCGAGGCGCTGCCCGAGGTGGTGGACGCGGTGGGCAAGCGCGTCACCGTGCTGGTGGACAGCGGGTTCCGGCGCGGCACCGACATCGCCAAGGCGCTTGCCATGGGCGCGCAGGCGGTCATGATCGGCCGCTCCACGCTCTATGGCGTCGCGGCGGGCGGGGAAGCGGGCGCGCGCCGCGCCATCTCGCTGTTGCGGGGCGAGATCGACCGCGTGATCGCGCTCCTCGGTTGCAATGGGGTAGCGGATCTCTCCGCGGAGCACCTGCACGCTCCGGATTTCCCGCTGCGCGCGGCGGACCCGGGGCGGCCGGGGTTGAAGCTCCTCGACACCGCACGGGCTGCGGAGAGGTAGCTCTTTGGCGTGGTGGTACCTGCTCCTGCTGGCCGCGGCCGGCGTCGTCGTCTACGCCGTCTGGAATTTCCGCAGGAAAACCGCCTCGCGTCTGGCGGCGAGCGCGGCGCGCTTCGAAAAGATGCTCAAGGGCCAGGCGGCGTCCGCCGTGAGCCCGCAGCCGCAAGCCGCCGCCCCGGCGGAACCGTCCGTTGCCGCGAACGCACCCCCGGCGACGCCGGCTGCGCCGTCCGTGGCGACTCAGCGCTTCCTGGGGCAGGCGGAATCGTTGCTGTACTACCTCCTCAAGGCGGGACTGCCGGACTTCGAGGTCTTCGCAGGCGTGTCACTCGCGCGCGTGGTCGGCGTGGCTGGAAACGGTCGTGATCGCGAGCTGCAGCTGCGCCGACTTTCCCAGTGCCAGCTCGATTTCGTCATCTGCGACAAGAGCATGAAGGTGGTGAGCGTGGTCGAGCTCGAGTCCGCCGCCGGCGCGGAGGCGGCAGGGGACCAGCGCTTTAAATCCGATCTCTTGAAGCAGGCCGGCATCAGGCTCGTCCGGGTCAACCCCGCGGCGCTCCCGCGCCGGGGGGAGGTGCGGGCCCTCATCCATGGCGAGCCGCTGCAATCGAACGGATGACGAAGCGCGCTCCCGGCATCGTGTTGCTCCTTGTCGCGGCCGTGGTGCCGGTCATTGCGACCGCGAAGACGCCGGAGCAGATCTTCCAGCAGGCGTCCCAGAGCATCGTCGTAATCCACGCTCAGGACAGCGACGGCAATCTCGTCAACCAGGGCGGCGGCGTGGTGACGGGGCGTGAGCTGGTCACGACCAATTGCCACGTCATCGAAGGGGCCGCCAGCCTCGAGGTTTTCTACCGGTACGAAGCCTATGCCGCGACCGCCGCGGCGGCGAACGAGGAGCGCGACCTGTGCCAGATCAGGGTGCCGCAGCTCGTCGCGCCGCGGGTGACGCTCAATACCGGAAGAGTGCGGGTCGGCCAGAGGGTGTACGCGATCGGCGCGCCGGAAGGGCTGGAATTGACGCTGACGGAGGGCCTGATCTCGAGCCTGCGCGAGTTCGACGGCTCGCAGTACATCCAGACTTCCGCTGCGATCTCGCAGGGGTCGAGCGGCGGCGGCCTGTTCGACACGGAGGGGCGGTTGATCGGCATCACGTCGTTCTTCGTCGGCGAAGGTTCCTACCTCAATTTCGCGCTGCCGGCCGTCTGGATCGTCGAGCTGGAGCGCGGTGGCCGTGCCCGGGCCGGTGGGCAGGAGCCGTCCGAGGCGCGATGGCTGCGCCGGATCGGGGAGGCGCGCGCGAAAAAGGACTGGCCGCGGACCGTGAGCCTGTCGCAGCAATGGGTGCGCGCCATGCCGCGCAACGCCCGCGCCTGGCGGGAGCTGGGCGATGCCTATGCGGCGACCAACCGGCCGCGGCGCGCGATTCCCGCCTACCAGCAGGCCGTGCGCTACGACGCGGAGTCGTTCGATGCCTGGCACAACCTCGGCTGGACCTATCTCGCGTTGAACCAGTACGACCGGGCGATCGAGGCCATCCAGGAGGCCCTGCGCATCACGCCCGGCCACGCGCGGGCGACCTACAACCTGGGGGCCGCGTATTACGGCCAGGGGCTGCGCGACAAGGTGCAGGAAATCCACGCGCAGCTGCGAAAATTGAATCCCACTTTGGCCGGGCAATTCGCGAAGCGCTACGTGAAACCGTGACACCGGCTCCGGGTCGCCACCAGCTTGCCAATTCCGCGCGTTGCAGGTATTGTTCGCCCCGCAGTCGTTTCAAGCGGCGTATTGCTGACCCGTAGTCCTCCGCCCGTCCGGGCGGGGCTCAGTTCTCAACCACTCGACTTGATTCGCTTGCAGGGCGCGGGCGCGAGCCCGTGATCGTTCATTTTTCGTATGGGAGTTTGCATGGCAACAGGTACTGTGAAGTGGTTCAACGATGCCAAGGGTTTCGGGTTCATCACGCCGGATGACGGCGGCGAGGAAGTGTTCGCGCATTTTTCCGAGATCCAGGGCAACGGGCACAAGTCGCTCAAGGAAAAGCAGCGCGTGAGCTTTGAAGTGACGCGCGGCCCCAAGGGCATGAAGGCCACCGGCATCAAGCCGCTGTAACCACGGCTGCTGCAGCCGGGGCGCAAGCGCCCCGGCGCGCAAAGAAAAACGGCCACCGGACGGTGGCCGTTTTCTTATTGGTGGAGGCGGCGAGAATCGAACTCGCGTCCGCAAGTCCTACACAGCCGGGACTACATGCTTAGCCAGGTCGTTTGGATCTCGCCTCGCGCCCGCCGGCCGGCAGGCTGACGCTCAGCCAGTCGCTTCGACGGATCCTCACGGCCAAGCGACCAGACCGTGGGAGAGGCTGATGTGAATGGCGCTGCACCGCTGAGCAAGCTTGACTTGCGTCTCGCTACCCCTCGGCCTAGCCCATCAGCAGGCTAGTGCAGCGTCCAGCCGGTGTTAGGCGGCTAGAGCGTAACGCTCGTCGTTGGCGTTTAGTGGTTTCCAGCGGTTTTACAAGGTGACTGGACCTTGGCATGCCCCGTACTGCTTCGTTACCTGCGTCGAAACCAGGTCGCCCCCAGGACTCCATGTTCGGGGTATCGACATTATCTCAGATATGGGCGCGGGCCCGGAGTTCAATGCAGGGGACCGGGCAATGCATTGCGCATGGCTACAGGAACTGCAGGAGGTCTCCCGGCCTTTCGATCATGCAGTCCGCCTTCCAGCGCTCCGGGTCCTGGCCGTTGAGATAGCCCCATCCCGCGATCGCCGTCTTCATGCCGGCGGCGCGCCCCGCGTCCACGTCGCGCTGGTCGTCCCCGAGATAGATGCAGGCTTGCGGATCGAGCGCGATAGCGCGGCTCGCGGCGAGCAGCGGCTCGGGGTGCGGCTTGATCCTGCCGGTGGTGTCGCCTCCTATGACGCACGCTGCGCGCCGCCGCACCTCGAGCAGTTCCAGCAACGGCATCGTGAAGCGCTCCGCCTTGTTGGTCACAACACCCCAGGGCAACGCCCGGGCTTCCAGCTGGTCGAGAAGCTCAGGAATGCCCGGGAACAGCCGGGTCTCACGGCACAGGTTGCTGGCGTAGCTTGCGAGAAACTCGTCGCGCAACGCGTCGTAGCCGGAACCACCGGGATGGACGTTGAATCCCGCTCCGATCAGCCCGCGGGCACCTTGGGACGCGTACGGGCGCGTGGCGGCGAGCGGCAGCGCCGGCAGCCCCCGCGCACGGCGCACGCAATTAAGCGCGTAATTCAGGTCGGGCGCCGTGTCGGCCAGGGTGCCGTCGAGATCGAAGAGTACCGCCTTGATCATAAATACGTGATGTGTGAAAGGTGATGACTGGACGTCATTCCCGCGACGGCGGGAATCTAGGAGGTTGTCGGTGCGGTTTGCACGAAATGTCCTGGACTCCCGCCTGCGCGGGAGCGACATCACGACTTTGTGGCATGCACAATGTAGTTGACATCTGTATCGCTGCCCAGGGAGTACCCCTTCGTGAAGGGGTTGTAGGTCATTCCCGTGACGCGCGTGACCTCCAGGCCCGCGCGCCGGCACATGCCGGCAAGCTCGGACGGCTTGATGAATTTCGCGTAGTCATGCGTGCCGCGCGGCAGGAGCTTCAGCACGTATTCGGCGCCGACCACCGCGAGGAGATACGACTTGAGATTGCGGTTGATCGTGGAGAAGAATACGTGACTCGCGGGGCGGACGAGGTCGGCGCACGCCTGCACCGTCGCCGCCGGGTCGGGCACGTGCTCGAGCAACTCCATGCAGGTGACGATATCGAAGCTGCCCGGCGCCTCGCGCGCGAGCGCTTCCGGCGCGATCAGCCGGTATTCCACCTCGAGTCCCGATTCCAGCAGGTGCAGCTGCGCGACTTTCAGCGGCTTGTCGGCAAGATCGATGCCGGTGACGCGCGCGCCGCGCGCCGCCATCGCCTCGGTCAGTATGCCGCCGCCGCAACCGACGTCGAGCACGCGCCGCCCGCTTAACCCGGCGATGCCGTCGATGTAATCGAGGCGCAGCGGATTGATGTCGTGCAGCGGCTTGAACTCGGCGCCGGGATCCCACCAGCGGTGCGCGAGCTGGCTGAATTTCTCGAGCTCGAGCGGATCGACGTTGATCATCGAGAATCAGGATTCAGGATCAAGGAATCAGCGCACGGAAGCCCCAGACTCGGATTCTACCGAATCCTGGATCCTGGAACCCGAATCCTAGCTCCTGATCTTGTCCTTCCAGTAGGCGGTCTTTGCGGCGAGCTCGGTGGTGTCGAGCCGCGTCAGGCGGCCCTTTTCGACCACCAGCTCGCCGTTCACCCACACGTGGCTGACGTGCTCCCGACCGGCCGCGTACACCAGATGCGACAGTGGGTCATAGCACGGCAACAGCTCCAGCGCACCCAGGTCGACCGCCGTCATGTCGGCGCATTTACCGGGGGCGAGCGCGCCGATGCGGTCCTCCATGCCGAGCGCGCGCGCAGCGCGCACCGTGGCCATTTCGAGCGCCGTGTGCGCGGGCAAGGCGGTCGGGTCGTCGGCCGTTCCCTTGGCGAGGAGCGCCGCCAGCCGCATCTCGGTAAACAGGTCGAGGCGGTTGTTGCTCGCGGCGCCGTCGGTGCCGAGCCCCACGTTGACGCCGGCGCGGAGGAGCCGGGCCGGCGTCGCGATGCCGCTGGCGAGCTTGAGATTCGAGCTGGGACAGTGGGCGACGTGGCAACCCTCGGCTGCAAGCAGTTTCACCTCCTGCTCGCCCAGATGGACCGCGTGGACGGCGATCAGATTGGCGTCCACCAGCCCGAGTTTCTGCAACCTCGCGAGAGGACGCTCGCGGTGGCGGGCCAGGCTCTGCTCGATCTCATCGCGGGTTTCGTGCAAGTGGATGTGCAGGGGCAGATCGAGCACGCCCTGCAGCATGGCGATGCGCTCGAACGCCTTGTCGCTCACCGTGTACGGCGCATGCGGTGCGATGCAGAACGAGAGCAGGCCCTCGTGCTTCAGCTCGTCACGGGTCGCGAGGCCTTTGCTGATGTAATCCTGGGCATCCGCCGCGTAGGCAGAAGGCATTTCGATGACGATGATGCCGAGCGCAGCCCGCATGCCGGCGGCGAGAGCGGCGCGTCCGGCGGCCTCGGGATGGAAGTACATGTCATTGAAGCAAGTGATCCCGCCGCGCAGCATTTCCGCGCAGGCGAGCAGCGTGCCATCGCGCACGAAATCGGCCGAAACGAGCCGCGTTTCAACCGGCCAGATGTGGTTCTGCAGCCAGTCCATGAGCGCCCGGTCGTCCGCGAGGCCGCGCATCAAGGCCATCGCGGCATGCGTGTGCAGGTTGACCAGTCCCGGGATCAGGACGTGGCCGGGTAGTTCAGTGCGACGCGCAGTGGGGTATCGCTCTCGCGCCAGGGTGGCGGGGAGCAGATCACGGATGCGTCCATCCACCACCACGACGGCGTGGTCCGCGAGGACCGTCTCGGGGGGATCGACCGGAATGACCCAGGCCGCTTCCACGACGCAAGGAACCGAATCAGCCAGAAGCGCCTCCGGAAACAAAAGAGCCCTGCCTCGCGGCAGGGCTCTTGAATGACTGGATTGCTCGAACTATGGTGTGGATTTCAGCGCTTCTTCGCGGCTGGCTTCTTCTTCGCGGCGGGCTTCGGCTTGAGATTGATCGCCCGGCCGACGACCTCCACGGTCACCCGGCGGTTCGGCGCCAGACACTCGATCAGCTGCTTGCGCTTCATCTTGTTGTCGCAGAACTTCGTCACCGGGATCGGCTGCTTGAAGGCCTTGCCTTCCCAGAAGATCAGCTTCTGATCGACGCCCATGCTGACCAGGTAGTCCTTGAACACGACTGCGCGGCGCTCGGAGAGGCCCATGTTGTACTTGAGGCTGCCGATGCGGTCAGTGTGTCCCGTCACGACCACGGCGCTGATGTTCACGGGTCCGCGCGCCTTGGTCGCCTTGCGCAGGCTGGCCACGAACTTGTCGAGATCGGCCTTGTTGTCAGAGGTCATCACCGCCTTGTCGAAGGGGATGCCCTGCAGCTCGACCTTCTGCTCGACGTTGAGGAAAGCCGGCTTCTTGGGCTTCGGTTTCGGCGCGGGTGCGGCCTTCGGCGCGGGCTTCGGCGCCGGCGCGGGCTTCATCATGGGTGCGGGTGCCGGCTCGGGTTTCTTCTCCGGTTCTGTCGCGCAGGCGGCCAACAGGCTGGTTGCGGCCAGTATGCCGGCGAACGTGTACATCTTGCGCAAAGCTGAATTCATGTTCTTGATCCTCCTGTTATGCGATGGTTAGGGACCCGCCGAAGTGCCGGTTAACCACTATGGAGTCTCCCCGCGGCTACTAATAACACATCGGAACGGGCAAGGCAAATTATGCGGAAATCATAGCACGGGTATCCGAGTAAATGGATGTTTGCCTGTTGCTTTTGGGTAACGGGCGCGCCCCTGGCGGGCGCGGGTACTTCATGAAGTGGACTACGGGCCGCGCCAGGCGCGCTTGCCGGAGCCGCTCGAGTGCGTCCCCGGGGCAACGGGGCACACCACTCAAGCACGCGGGGGGGGGGCGCGAGGGGAGACGAACTGATGGCCTCACACGGATCGATCTTCCAAGCGTGATGACGCCGCGCCGGGAACGGCGCCGCACCCGAAATCCGCGCTTGAGGGGGTCAGGTTTCGGGCCCTGCGCATGGTAAAATTCGGCTTTTTTACCACGCCGGAAACCGCCTCGAATTCCCTGTATTTTCATGGATCAGATCGCAAGAGAAACACTCCCCGTCAGCCTCGAAGAGGAGATGCGCCGCTCCTACCTCGATTACGCGATGAGCGTGATCGTGGGGCGGGCGCTGCCCGACGTGCGCGACGGCCTGAAGCCGGTGCACCGCCGCATTCTCTTCGCGATGCACGAGGCGAACAACGTCTGGAACCGGCCCTACGTCAAGTGCGCGCGCGTGGTGGGTGACGTGCTCGGCAAGTACCACCCCCACGGCGATGCCGCCACCTACGAGGCCCTGGTACGCATGGCGCAGGACTTCTCCATGCGCTACACGCTGATCGATGGGCAGGGGAACTTCGGCTCGGTGGACGGGGATTCCCCGGCGGCGTACCGCTACACCGAATGCCGGCTGGAGCGCATTGCCTCGGACCTGCTGGCCGATATCGACATGGAGACGGTCGATTTCGTGCCGAATTACGACGGCAAGGAGCAGGAGCCGACCACGCTGCCCACGCGCATCCCCAACCTGCTCGTGAACGGCTCCTCCGGCATTGCGGTCGGCATGGCGACGAACATTCCGCCGCACAACCTCTCCGAGGTGGTCGATGCCTGCCAGGCGATACTCGCGGACCCGGGTATCAGCATCGACGACCTGACCAAGATCGTGCCCGCGCCGGATTTCCCCACCTCCGGGGTGATCTACGGGGTGCAGGGCGTCAAGGAAGGCTACCGCACTGGGCGCGGCCGGGTGGTAATGCGCGCGCGCACCCATTTCGAGGAAGCGGAAAAGGGCGGGCGCACCGCCATCGTGGTCGACGAGCTGCCCTACCAGGTCAACAAGGCGAGCCTGTTGATGAGGATCGGCGAGATGGTGCGCGAGAAGAGGATCGAGGGCATCTCCGACATCCGCGACGAGTCCGACAAGAGCGGAATGCGGGCTGTGATCGAGCTGAAGCGCGGAGAAAACCCCGAGGTGATCCTCAACAACCTGTGGAAGGAGACGCAGCTCGAGGAAACGTTCGGCATGAATATGGTCGCGCTGGTGGACGGCCAGCCGCGGCTCTTGAACCTCAAGCAGTTCCTGGATGCCTTCCTGCGCCATCGCCGCGAGGTCGTCACGCGCCGCACCGTGTTCGAGCTGCGCAAGGCGCGCGAGCGCGGTCACGTCCTGGAGGGCCTGGCGGTGGCGCTCTCCAACGTGGACGAAGTGATCGCGCTCATCAAGGGCGCGGCTGCGCCCGCCGACGCGAAGCGCGAGTTGATGGCGCGCTTGTGGCGCTCCCGGCTCGTGGAGGCGCTGCTGGAGCGCAGCGGGGGACAGGTATCGCGCCCGGAGGGGCTGATCGCCGAATTCGGGCCGCAGAAGAATGGCTACCGCCTGTCCGACGTGCAGGCGCAGCGCATCCTCGAGATGCGGCTCCAGAGCCTGACCGCGCTCGAGCAGGACAAGCTCGCGTCGGAATACCGGGAGACCATGGACAAAATCGTGGATCTCATCGAAGTGCTCGCCGATTCCGCCCGCGTCACGAAGATCATCTCCCAGGAGCTCGCCGAGGCGAAGAAGCAGTACGGCGACGAGCGCAGGAGCGAGATCGTCACCATGACGCAGGAGCTGTCCACCGAGGACCTGATCGCGGCCGAGGACGTCGTGGTCACGCTCTCGCACAGCGGCTACATGAAGTGCCAGCCGGTCGCGGATTATCGCGCGCAGAAGCGCGGCGGGCGCGGCAGGCAGGCGACCGCGACCAAGGAGGACGATTTCGTCGAGAAGCTGTTCATCGCGAACACCCAC
>Ga0209640_10006158_pt1 | contig 10494 bp, 8 predicted proteins | sample RifCSP10_1_FD_184018 | JGI IMG/M metagenome (GOLD analysis project Ga0209640, IMG submission 184018) | Soil microbial communities from Rifle, Colorado - Rifle CSP2_sed 10_1 (SPAdes) (version 2) | ecosystem: Environmental > Terrestrial > Deep subsurface > Rock core/Sediment | place: Rifle...
GGCCCCGCGGAACCGGGCGCCGGCGCAAGCGAAGCCGACGCCTTCTTCGACGTGCTGGCCAGCCTGCCGGAGACGACGACCGTCGTCCTTATCGACGAAAACGCTTCGGCCGGCGTCCTCGAGTCGTTGCCCGAAGGCGCCGCGGTCAAGCGATTCGACGTGATGAAGACGCAGCAGTTGCGTGAGTGGGCTTCGGCGCGGGTAAAGGCGCAAGGCGCCAACTTTGCCGCGGGGGCCTTCGACCGGCTCGTATCGTTGATCGACGGTTCGCACACCGGGGAGCTTGCGGGGGAGATCGACAAGCTGGCGACCTATGCGAACGGACGCGCGATCACGATCGAGGACGTGGACGAGCTGGTCAGCGGCGCCCGCAAGTACATGTACTACGACTTGACGGATGCCGTAATCGAGGGACGCGCCGACCGCGCGCTCGGTGTGCTGCGGCGCATGGACGCGAAGGACCAGCCGCCGCAACTGCTGACCTACATGCTGGTACGGCAGTACCGTCAGCTGCTGCTGGCGCAGTCGCTTCTGCGCGAGGGCAAAAGCGCCTCGCAAATCGGCGATCAGCTCGGCATACGCAGCGACTTCCCGCTACGCAAGGTGATCGACCAGGCGAGCCGCTACCCGGCCGACGCTCTCGAGGCCGCGTTCCGGCGCCTGCTGGAGAGCGATGTCGCGGTGAAGACCGGCGTCATGGACGCGGACGCGGCGCTGGAGGTGCTGGTGGTGTCGCTGGCAGAGCTTGCGAGATCGCCGAGGCGGGCAGCGATCCGGAGATAAGAAGCCTGATCGAGACTCACGTGCTTCACGAGCTCAGCGCGAAAGCAATCAGTAACCCGGGGTCTTAGTCCTCGTTGTCTTCGTCGTCGTCCGAGGGCTGGGCGTGGTACATCGGGTTGTAGCAGGCAACGAGATGCCCGGGCTCGATGGGCGCGAGGGGCGGCGAGTCCAGTTGGCGGCATTCGTTGCGCACCTTGGGGCAGCGCGGCGCGAAGGCGCACTGATCGGGCAGCTTGGTCATGTCGGGCGGCCGGCCGTGGACCTGGCGCAGGCGTCCCGGGTCCTGGTTGTCGAGACGTGGCAGAGACTGCAGCAAGGCCCAGGTATACGGGTGACGCGGCCTGTCGAACAACATATCGACGTTACTCTCTTCGGCCAGCCGCCCTGCGTACATGACCAGAACGCGGTCGGCCATCTGCGCCACGACGCCGAGGTCGTGCGTGATCAGCAGGATCGCGACGCCCTGATTGCGCAGCTTTCGCAGCTCCTCGAGAATCTGCGCCTGCACCGTCATGTCGAGCGCGGAGGTGGGCTCGTCGGCGATAAGGATGGCGGGCTTCAGCGCCATGGCTGTGGCGATCATGACGCGCTGCGCCATGCCGCCGGATAGCTGGAAGGGATAGCGGCCCGCGAGACGCTCCGGGTCGGCCAGCCCCATGTCGGCCAGCAGCTCGGTGGCTCTGCGGCGGGCCGCGCGCCTGTCGATGCCGCTGTGGGCGGTGATGATCTCCTGCACCTGGTCGCCCACCGAGAGCACCGGGTTGAGACCGGCGACCGGGTCCTGAAAGATCATCGAGATGTCGCGGCCACGCAGGTCGCGCAGCTCGGTGCCCGACATGTCGAGCACGTTACGGCCTCGGAACATGATCCGTCCGGAATCGATTGAGCCGGGATGAGGAATGAGGTTAAGGATCGAAAGACCAAGGGTCGTCTTGCCGCAGCCGCTCTCGCCCACGAGGCCGAGGATCTCGCCGGGATAGAGGTCCAGGCTGACGCCATCGACGGCCTTCAGCACCGTCTTCTTGTCGTGGTACTGAGTGCGCAGGTCTTCGATTTTGAGGATCGGCTCCCCGTGGGGTGTAGACGAAGTTGGAGGAAGCATTTGCTTCCTCCAATTCTAGCAGTCCGAAGCGGACGTACGGCCTAGAAGCCGGCCAGTCTGTACAGCACCCTGCCCTGGACTTCCACGTCCCGGGCGTCCGCGTAGATCGGGTCCATGGCGGCGTTGGCCGGCTGCAACCGCACGCGCGGGCCCTCACGGTAGATCTTCTTGAGGGTTGTCTCCTGGCGGTCCTTGAGCCAAACCGCGACCATATCGCCGTCGTCCCAGGCAGACGTCTGCTCCATGAGGACGAGGTCGCCATCGTTGACCAGCGCATCGATCATCGAGGTGCCTTTGACGCGCAGGGCGAAGACGTTCTCCCTGCCCCTGGTCATCTGGTCTGTGACTTCGATCTCTTCCTCGAAGTCCTGCTGCCTCCACGTGTCGGCGGACGGGACAGGGATCGGCTGGCCAGCAGCGATCTGCCCAACGACGGGCACTGTGCGCATGTGGGCGCGGCCTACGATCTCGATGGCGCGCGACACCTCACGATCGCGGCGGATGTGGCCGAGACGTTCGAGTGCCTTGAGGTTGTAGTCGACGACGGAGGTCGAGCTGATGCCGCAGCCGTCCTGGATGTCACGGATGCTGGGCGGGTAATCGTGCTCGCGAATGAAGTCGCGAATGAAGCGCAAGATCGACTGCTGCTTGGCGGAGAGCGACTTACCAATAGTCATGGACGGAGACTCCTTGAAACGCCTGTTCTGACGCACAAGTGTACGAGTGGCTCCGAGAACTTGTCAACTAGTTATTAGAAGAAACTTTCTGAATTCAGTTCAGAGAGTCGTCGTCGTCGTCCTCAGCCTCCACCGCTGCCTGGCCACGCGGCAGCGACACGACGGTGCGCTCCTCGCGGCGCGTACGGCGCGGCGGCAGTGCAGCGACTGCCTCCTTGAGCTGGGAGAGGCCGGCGGCGCTGGTCATGACGCCGGCAACGCCCGCGGCTCGCAGACAGAGCAGGTCGTCGGCCGAGGCGCCGGAAGCCGTGTCGCAGAGCAGGGGACGCCGCACCAGCGCGCCCGCGCGGCTCAGCTCCACCTGGACCGACAGCGTCAAGGGCGAGCGAATTTCGCCCAGGAGCAGCGCCTCCAGCGACAGCGGCTCCAGTGAGCGCAGGAAGGTCTCCTCCGGCTGCGAGGGCAAGGCGAGCACGTAGCCGAGGTCATCGTCCAGCAACGCCGCGGCCGGCGAGCCCTCATCCACGACCAGAAAATCTATGCCCGCGGCGTGCAGCGCCTTGGCGGCCGCAGAGTCTTTGACGGCGGTCCAGGCGCCAAGGGGCAGATCGCCGGCCTGGTCGCGCAGCGCCTTCGCATCTGCACCGCTGAGGCTGCTGCCGCGCGCGTCGACGAGGACGAACTCGGCGCCGGCGTCACGTGCCTTCGACAGGTCAGCGGACGGACCGAAGAAGCCGGCCAGCATCGAAGCCCTGGGGGCGGACTTTGCCGTTCCGAAGCCCATGGGGGTCGACTCAACCCTCTGGCTGCGGCGGATGGCGTCTGCGAGCTTCGACATTGGGCTGCCTCCCGAAGTGTTCGCCGATCAGCGTATCGTCCGCCGCCGTCCTGCGTCCACCCATCCACCGGCGTGGAGGCAAAGGGCTACTGCCGGACGGAAGGCGCCTCGCCGGGGCCTCGGAACGGCCGGCGCAATGGCCGCGTAGACCTCGGCGCGGCGGGGCCGTAAACTACGTGGACGTTGCAGATTTCGCCACCCTTCTCCGAAACCACTTACAGCAAGAGACAATTCGCCAACGGCCTGCGCCTGATCACGTCGCCGATGCCACACACGCGGTCGGTGGCGATCAGCATCTACGTCGGCGCCGGCTCACGCTACGAGACGCCACGCGAGGCCGGCATATCCCACTTCCTCGAGCACCTCACCTTCAAGGGCACTGCCAAGCGGCCGGACGCCCAGGTGATCTCGGAGGCGATCGACGGCGTCGGTGGGATCATCAACGCCGCGACCGACCGCGAATACACGGTTTTCTACGCCAAGGTCGCGGGGCCGCACCTCGAGCTGGCGCTGGACGTGCTCTGCGACCTGGTGCAGGCGCCGCTGCTCGACCAGACGGAGATGGACAAGGAACGCAAGGTCGTGCTCGAAGAACTGGCGTCGGTGGCCGACTCGCCGGGGCAGCAGGTCGACCTGATGCTGGACGAGCTGCTGTGGCCGGACCAACCGCTCGGCTGGGACGTGGCCGGCACCAACGAGTCCGTGACAGGCTTAACGCGCGACATGGTCGTCGACTACGTGCGGCGCCAGTACGTCCCGAACAACATGGTCGTAGCAATCGCCGGCAACATCGTCGAAGATGAGGTTGCCTCGTTGCTGCAATCACGCCTCGGTTCGATGGCGAAGGGTAATCCGGACACCTGGTTCCCGGCCAAGAACGGCCAGTTGGAGCCACGCTGCCAGCTGATGTTCAAGCGCACGGAGCAGACGCACGTGGCCCTGGGGCTGCACGCGCTGCCTCTCGGCCACCCGGATCGTCACGCACTTGACTTGATCAGCGTCTTGTTCGGCGAGAGCATGAGCAGCCGGCTGTTCCTCGAGCTGCGCGAGCGCCAGGGACTCTGCTACGACGTCAACAGCTACGTCACTCATTTCAAAGACGCCGGCTCGTTCGGCGTCTACGCGGCGGTTGACCCGTCGAACGGGCCGAAGGCGGTCGAGGCGCTGATGCGCGAGCTGCGACGGCTGGCGGACGGCATCCCGCAGGAGGAGCTGCACAAGGCGCGCGAGCTTGCCAAGGGCCGTCTGCTGCTGCGCCTGGAGGATACGCGCGCAGTATCCGGCTGGCTGGGCGGTCAGGAGATCCTCATGGGCGAGATCCTCAGCCCGGAGGACGTGGTCGCCAGACTGGAAGCTGTGACGCCGGACGACATGACGCGCGTGGCGCGCGACCTGCTGCGGCACGACAAGCTCAACCTGGCGGTCGTGGGGCCGCATCGCTCCGACAGGCGCTTCCTGCCGTTCCTGACTCTGTAGTAACAAGCAACAAGTAACAGGTAACAAGACGGCGTCAATCAGCGACACGGGCTGGTCTTGTTACTTGCTACTTGTTACCTGTTACTGTCTTTCTCATGCCGGTCAAGAAGCGCAAAGCGCTGGTCATCCTTTACACAGGTAACGGCAAGGGCAAGACCACCGCGGCTCTCGGGATGCTGCTGCGCGCCTGGGGACGCGGCATGAAGGTCTGCATGCTCTCCTTCATCAAGGCCGAGACCTCCAACTACGGCGAGGAACGCGCGGCACGCAAGCTAGGCATCGAGCTGATACCGCTGGGTGGCGGCTTTACCTGGCTGTCGAAGGACCTCGAGAAGGACAAGACGCTGGCGCAGAAGTGCTGGCAACTGTGCAAGGAGAAGATCGCGTCTGGGGCGTACGACATTGTGGTGCTGGACGAAATCACCTACCCGATCACGTACGGCTGGCTCGACGTCGACGAGGTGATCGAGACGCTGCGCGCGCGGCCTGCGGACCTGCACGTCGTGCTCACGGGGCGCCAGGCGCACGAGAAGCTGATCGAGTTCGCGGACCTGGTGACGGAGATGCGGGAGATCAAGCACCCGTTCAACGCCGGCCTCAAGGCGCAGCCCGGTGTCGACTTCTGAGTCGGTTAAGCAATCTTTACCTCGTGCCTGCGCGCTAGGATAACCGCGTGATCCCGATAGGCGACTTCGTGCGCCGCAGTACGACTCCGTACGTCAACTGGGCGTTGATCGCGGTCAACGTGGCAGTGTTCCTTTACACGATCAGTCTGAGCACCACGCCGGACCAGGTTCTCGGCGGCTTCGAGGTCAGCCAGGCGGACCGCCTCTTCTTCGACTGGGGGTTCATGCCGCCCTGCATCGCCGATTACTTCGGCATCGCGACAAGCGCCAAACCCGGGGAGATGGCGCTCTTCTGTCCTACTGACGGCCGCGAGCCCGTGCAGGTCTTCACAGCGATGTTCATTCACGCGGGCTGGGGCCACATCATCTTCAACATGCTGTTCCTCTGGATCTTCGGCGACAACGTGGAGGACCGGCTGGGCCACCGGCGCTACCTGGCGTTCTACCTGGCGTGTGGAATCGCAGCATCCGTATTGCAGGCGGCCTTCTCGCTCAACACGCTGGTGCCGAATGTCGGCGCCTCCGGGGCGATCGCCGGCGTACTCGGCGCCTACTTCATCCTTTACCCGAAGGCGATCGTTCAGGTAATCATCCTGCCGCTGGTGTTCATCCCCTTCTTCGTCCCGGCTGTGGTGCTGATCGGCGTCTGGTTCCTGACTCAGCTGCTCTCCGGTCTTGCCGAAATCAGCCAGACCAGTGCTGGGTCAGGCGTCGCATTCTGGGCGCACGTCGGCGGCTTCGTAGCCGGGATGGTGTTGATCGTGCTGGCGCGCCCAAAGGCGCGCGCGAGCCCTGCCTGGCCCTAAGGATTGTTGAGCACTCGGTAGAGGACGTAGGGCGAGACGCGGATCGGCCCGCCGGGATACGACTTCACCAGCTGGAAGCGCTCCGGATGCTGGTCCGGGTGCAGTCCGAAGAACCAGAGGTCCCATTCAGGAAAGGTGAGCAGGTAGTCTGCGCCGACCGCGTCGAAGTAGAGCGGGAAGGTGCGGTACTCGTGATACGGGATGACGTCCGGATTGACCAGGCCAACCATGTCCAGGATCTGGAACTTGCCAAAGTAGCCGGCGGCGCCGATGTCGTGGGTCGCGAGCACCTGGTCGGGCCGGATGATCGTGTTCAGGTCGAGGGCCATCTGCTCGAGGTCCTCGTAGGTCTCGAATGACGCTTCCTTGTAATTATCTCTGTAGATCTCGTACTGCTTCCACTGCGGCACCACAACGACCGCGAACGCACCCAGGACGAGGGCCCAGACGACGTAGTCCTTCCTTCGGACTGCCAGGTCGATCAGATGCGCAGCACCGCCGGCTGCGAGCACGGCCAGCAACGGAAGCATCGGGTGCTGGTAGCGATAGAAGTAGTGACCGAAGCCGCCGGGGAACATCTCGAGGTACAACACAGCGATCGGTACCCAGAACAGGGCAAACAGCAGCGTCGCTTTGCGATTCGCCACGAAGGCCGCCAGCGGGATCAGCGTGGCGACTGTGCCCAGGAAGAGGCCCATGTTCCAACTCCAGGCGCTGACCTTGTCCGTCAGCGGCTGCTCGTCTTCCTGGAAGAAACGCCACTTGGCGCTGGCGGTGCCGCCTGCCGTACCGCTGACCAGCAGCGAGTACAGCGCCAGCGTCCCAATGGCAAACAGACCGGGCGCCACGAGTAGCACCGCGTCGTTGATGTAGTCAGGCAGCGTCTCGCCCTCGCCACGCTCCAGCCAGCGGTAGACGAGCACGGCCGGCAGCATGAACGCTCCCTCTGGACGAGTCCAGATCAGCAGTGCAATGAGAACGCCGGTGACGGCTCTGCCGAAAGCGCTCGGCAGCAGCAGGAACGACGCCATGGAAAAAGCAAGCAGCGCCATGAACAGGCTCGTCTCGAGTCCACTGCCGGAGTCGAGGGCGGCAAAGCTGGTGAAGGCGATGGCAATGGCGCCCAGGATCGCGGCGAGCTTGCTGCGGAAGACCGCCCAGGTCAGCAGGTAGACGCCGGCGGCCAGCGCCATGTGGCTGATTACTCCGATGCCGATGCTGACGCGAAACGGGTCGAAGCCGAGGGCGATCGGGATCGCCATGAGGATGACGTGCAGCGGGCTGGTGGCGCCCGTAGACCAGTGCTGACCGTCGAAGCTGAGCTTGCCGTGCTCGGCCAGGCTGCGGGCGAAGGTGAGGCTAATGTAGCTGTCGTCATAGATGGGGCGCATCGTTTCAGGCGCCAGCACGTAGATCAAAGAGGCGACCAGGCCCAGCAGCGCCGACAGCGGCACTCCGTACCAGACCAGGAGGAGCGCCGCGGCTCTGCTCTGGAGTGAGCCGGCGGGCAGCACCGGCAGCGTCAGGGGTAGGCTTCGATTCCCTTCAGCCAACTGCGGTATGCACTCCTAGCGCCGCGGGGATGCATCGATTCTAACGCACGCATGAGATGGGCACTAACGAGAAGCGGACCGTCTAAGCCGGTCCGCTTGTGTCGATGCTACAGGTAATCTCTAGCTGTTGCCCGTGCGCCAGGCCTCCAGCGTCACGGGGACAACGACCTCGCTGCCGCCTCGCACCACGGTGACCTGCACCGTGTCGCCGACCTTCTTGCTGTCAACGACGGTCGCGAGGTCTTCGTAGTTGTTGATCTTCTTGCCGTCGATGCTGGTAATCACATCGCCGTTGCCAACGCCGCCGACGAGGCCGGCACGAGCGGCCGCGGAGCCGGACGCCACGCTCATCACCATGACTCCCTGTTCGACACCCTTGATGCCGAGCGACCGGGCAAGCGACGGCGTCAGGTTCTGCAGGCTGATGCCCAGCCGTGGGTGTTCGATGTTGCGGCCGGCCAGCATGTCGGGCAGGAAACGCGACGCGATGTTGATCGGGATGGCGTAACCGATGCCGACGAACACCCGGTCACCCGACGGGTTCTCGATCGCGCTCGTGATGCCGATTACCTCGCCGCGGGCGTTGAACAGGCCGCCGCCCGAGTTGCCGGGATTGATCGCCGCATCTGACTGGATCAGCTGGCGCAGCGGCCGGCCGCCGTTGCCATCTAGCGTGCGCTGCAAGCCGCTCACGATACCCTGTGTCACGCTGCTCCCGGCTTGGATCCCGAAAGGGTTACCGACGGCAATCACCAGATCGCCTACACGCACACTGTCGGAGTCGCCGAGCTTGGCCGGCACCAGCTTGTCTGCCGGGATGTCGGCCTTGATCACGGCCATGTCGTTACCGACGTCACGGCCGACGACGCTGGCCGCGCCGGCGGTGCCGTCTGACAGCACTACGTCGAGGGCGCCGCTGCTGACGACGTGGTTGTTGGTGAGGATGTAGCCGTCCTTGTTGAGCACGATCCCCGAACCGACGCCGCCGAGGCCACCAGTGCCTGAGGAATTGATCCGGACTATCGAGGGCCGCACCTGGGCTACGAGGTCGGCCACGCTATCGAGCGTCGCTGACACGCCGCTAGTATCCGAGGGGCTGACCTTCTCCACGACGGTCGTCGACGACCCGGGTGACTCAGCACGCAACTCGTCAATGCCGACAGCAACGCCGGCGCCCAGCGCCATGGCAACGACGACGACCAATCCCCACCGCAGCTTCTCGATCATGACTACACACCTAGACTACAGCACGCAGACTTCCATCTCATGATCGGGCAGGGGTCGTTGCGGTTGTTGGAGCTCGGGTTAGCTACGTCTTAAAAGAGTGTCAAATCGCCGCTGCCAGACAGTCCGGCTGCTCTCCAGCAAGCCGCCACCTATAATCGGAACATGACAGCTAAGACCGACTTCGAAACGGGGCTGCGGGGCGTTCTGCCTCTGACGGCCGGCGTCAACGCCGCGGGCCATCTGACGATCGGCGGCTGCGACACGCTCGACCTGGCCCGCGAGTACGGCACGCCTCTCTACGTGTTCGACGAGGCCGACCTGCGGGCGCGCTGCCAGGAGCTGCAGCACGAGTTTGCCTCGCGCCTGCCCGACGTGCTGGTCCTCTATGCGTCCAAGGCCTACATCGGCAAGACGCTGGCGGGGCTGATCGCGGACGAGGGCATGGGGCTCGACGTCGTAGCGGCGGGCGAGATCGCCGTGGCGCGCGCGGCCGAGTTCCCCATGGAACGCGTCTACATGCACGGCAACAACAAGGCTCGTTCCGAGATCGAGGAAGCGATCAACGCCGGCGTGGGGCGCATCGTCGTGGACAACTTCCTCGACATCGAGAACATCGACGCGGTGGCGCGCGCGGCCGGCCGCCGACAGGCGGTGCTGCTGCGGATCACGCCGGACGTCGACCCCCACACGCACTCACACATCACCACGGGCGTGATCGATAGCAAGTTCGGCCTGCCGCTGATCGAAGGGCAGGCAGAGGCGGCGCTGCGACTCGCCATGGCCTCGCCTAGCCTCGACGTGATCGGCTTGCACTGCCACATCGGCTCGCAGCTGTTCGAGACGGAGCCCTACACGCAGGCGATCGACAAGATGATTGCGTTCGCGGCCGAGATGTCGCGCAAGCACGGCCTGCAGCTGCGTGAGTTCAGCCCGGGCGGCGGCATCGGCCTGCAGTACGTGCGCGACGAGGCGCCGCCGCCGATCTCACGCTTCGCTGAGACGATTGCGTCGGCGGTGAAGGCGGCGTGTCAGCGCCACGGCCTACAGCTACCGCGCGTTGTCCTGGAGCCGGGACGCTCTGTCGTGGGACGCGCGGGTGTCGCCCTGTACACGGTGGGTGCGCGCAAAGAAATAGCGGGCGTGCGCACCTACGTCGCGGTTGACGGCGGCATGGCCGACAACATCCGCCCCGCGATCTACGACGCGCGCTACGAGGCGCTGGCGGCAGACCGGCCGCTGGCGCCATACGAGGAGAAGGTCACGATCGCCGGCAAGTACTGCGAGTCGGGCGACATCCTGGTGCGTGACGTAGAGCTGCCGCGGCTGCAGGCCGGCGAAATCCTGGCGATACCCGCCTCGGGCGCCTACTGCCTGGCGATGGCGAGCAACTACAACGGCGCCCTGAA
>Ga0209640_10006159_pt1 | contig 10494 bp, 9 predicted proteins | sample RifCSP10_1_FD_184018 | JGI IMG/M metagenome (GOLD analysis project Ga0209640, IMG submission 184018) | Soil microbial communities from Rifle, Colorado - Rifle CSP2_sed 10_1 (SPAdes) (version 2) | ecosystem: Environmental > Terrestrial > Deep subsurface > Rock core/Sediment | place: Rifle...
GATCATCGGCGACAGGGTCATGGCCGCCACCTGCTCGCCTCGCTCGGCTCGAAGCTCGCGATTCTCGGCCCCCCCCGAATCGTCGCCGAAGTCCCCGAGCGCCTCGCCGCTGCGTGTGGGCTCTTCAGTGCATGCGGATATGTCGAGGAAGCGGTCCTGACAGACTATGTCCTGGAACGGCCTGCCCCGAGCGAGCGCGGCGACGCCGCGCGAGTCGAAGGGCCTGCCCTGAGCGAGCGCAGCGATTCCGCGCGAGTCGAAGGGTTCGTGATTCCGGTCACGATCGACGATCTCGCCGCTAACGGTCTCCTTGGAGAGGCTGATCCGCAGGTCTGCTGGCAGCGCTCGGTCGAGACCCTCACGGCAAGGAAAGACGACATCGCAGGACTCGCCGTCGCCTCCGACGAGCGAATCGAGGCTTACCTCCTTTATACAAAGGACGGAGAGATAGTGTCGCTCCACTCGTTCGTCGACGACGGTGGAGCCCGTCTGAAGCAACTGCTCGCTCAACTCCGCGCGCAAGGCATGGAGACCTTCCGGTTCTCGAAGGTCCACCCGGCCGAGATCTCGAAGGAGTTCCTGGAGACGCTCGGGTTCCGCGCCGCCGGCGGGCATCTACTCTACGTAGCGACGGCGCGGGCCAGCTCGAGGGCTCCGACCTCCAGCCGACCATCACGCGACACCTAAACAATCTCCCCTTGCGAAATCGGCTCATCAAGCCGAAGGCAAGGTCGCGGCTCTGGCGGGTGTGATATTGTCATACAGGTGTTGCCAGACAGGAGTGCCGGGATGGGCGCAAGGCGCGGCCGTGTCGCAGTGACGATCTCAATTCCGCCCGCGGTAGCCGAGGAGTACGATCGACTCGCTCGAGCAACGGCAAAGAATCGAAGTGAGCTTTTTCGGGAGATGTTCGACATCTACCGCCGCACGCGCGGCGAGGAAGTGTTCAACGAGCTCCAACGGTATGGGGCCCGGAAGGCGCGCGAGCGCGGTGTGCGGACCGAGCGCGATGTGGAGCGCCTGGTGTTCGAGGACCGATGAGTGCGTGTCGTCTTCGACACGAACGTCTACATCTCTGCCTTTGTGATTCCGGGAAGTCTCAGCGATGACGCGTACCGCCACGCGCGAATGGGCGACGTCGAGCTGTTCACCTCCGTCGCGATCCTGACCGAGCTGGCGTCGAAGCTCCGGGAGAAGTTCGACTGGAACGAAGAGCGCATCCGGGCGGCGCTCAAATCGATTAGCCGGACGGCCGACGTGGTGAAGACGACGCCACATCTCTCAATCGTTCGCGATGCCGCGGACAACCGCATCCTCGAGTGCGCGGAGAAGGTCGACGCGGATCTCATCGTGACCGGTGACCCGCATTTGCTCAGGCTCCGTCGCTTCGGCCGCGCCGGAATTGTGAGGGTGTCTGGATTCCTCCGGGTTCTCGGCCGCGCATCGCCCGCACGCGAATGAACGCACCTTCGTAGGGTCCCGCCTCCGTTTGGCTTCTCTCGCCCGGCCGATCTTCACGACGAGTACCACGAATGTCAAACTCACGTCATCGACCGGGCCTGTAACACTCCAGCAACGAGCTATTCTACCTGGCGCTCGATCTGACACTGATGAGGTCTCGCTCACCGGCGGCTCCGCGCCGCAGGTCGGCCGTCCGCAGCCGTTGTTTCAGCTGCCCGTCGCTGACGTCGTCGGATGGAGGAACCGGTTCACGCCCGACGCAGATGGCCGCATGTTTCTGATCAGCTCGGTTGACACAACCGAGCGCCCTGAGATTGTCCTCCTCGTCAACGCGCTGCGCTGACCGGCCGCTTCGCCTGGCTTCGCAGGGCTGAATCGACCTCGTTTCAGCGAACGCCGGGACCCGCCAACATCAGGTGCCGAGGACCGCGCAGGTGGAGCGATCCCGTCAGCTCCACGTCGTCCAAGGACTGTGCAGTACGCAGATGCGGCAGCCGATCGAGAAGGCCCTCGACCACGACACGTGTTTCGAGCCGGCTCAGGAAGGCGCCCAGACAGTAGTGCGGCCCGCCGCCAAACGCGATGTGGCCGCGCGGATCTCGTGCGATCGAGAACGTGTCTGGATCTGGAAAGACGGCCGGGTCGCGGTTCGCCGCGCCGATCATGACGCCTATCCTGGAGTGCGCGGGAATGGCGACGTCCGCGAGCTCCACTGACCGCGTCGTCACGCGATCGACGGTCTGCACCGGCGCGTCGTAGCGCAAGGTTTCCTCAATCGCCGCCATGACCAGGGTGCGGTCTGCCCGCAGCCGCGCGAGCTCCGCCGGATTCCTCAGAAGCGCCAGCAGCGTGTTGCCGACCAGATTGGTCGTGGTCTCATTGCCGGCGATGAGGAGGAGCCGGGCCACGCTCGCCGCCTCCTGTGCGGTGAGCGGCGGGTGTCCGCCGGAGCTGCCCACGAGGTCGCCGAGCAGGCTGCCGTCGGGCGCGGCGCGGAGGCGCGCCACGTGATCGGCCAGGAAGCGCTCCATCTCCGCGCCAGCCGCAACGATGCGTGCCCGCTCCTCCGGGCCCGGCCGGCCGCTCGCACCCATCACCACGGCATCAGACCACTGCTTCAGCCGCTCCAGGTCGTCCGTCGCCATGCCCAGGAGCCCGGCGATGACCGACACAGGGAGCGGCATGGCGACGGCGTCCACGACGTCGAATGCCGCCAGGTCCGCGAGACCATCCAACAGCTGATCAGTCCGGGCGCGGATATGGGCTTCAAGCGTCGCCATTCGCCTCTGCGCGAAGGCCTCCGCCAGGAGCTGCCGGACCCGCGAATGGCCGGGCGGATCGGCGCCCAGGAGCACGGCATCAAAGCCGCGCAGGATCGACGACGAGAAGAGCGCGGGGTCCTTGATGACGCTGATGGCTTGCGCGTGCCCGAGAACGGCCCAGAAGCCGGCGCGCTGGAGATACTGCACCGGTGACTGGGCGCGCAGCCGATGGTAATGCGGATACGGATCGCGGCGAACGTCCGGCGACGCCGGATCGAACGCCGATGCCGGCACTGTCTCCACTGTTTCCTCCGGCACGCGATTCCCGGCGACGCGGGCAAACGCCTGCAGACTGTCGTCCACACCTGGACCACCGGCGGCGATGCCCGACACGAGCAGCTGGACCTCTGTGCCGGCAATGGTCGCGGCCTCCCGGATCGCGCCTGAGAGCACGGAGTGAAGGCCGAAATCGACGAACGTCTTGAAGCCGTCGTGCAGCATCGTCCGCGCCGCGTCGGCCAGGTACGCGGGCTGCCTGAAGACCAACCACCAATGGCGCGCATCGAACAGAGCGTCCGGCAGGAGACCGCCTGCCGCGGCGGAGTAGATGGGAACGCGCGGGGTGTGGGGACGCAGGTGGCCGAGCCGCTCGGTGAAGAGTGTCTCGAGGGCATCCATGAGCGGGCTGTGCACCGCCATGCGCGTCTGAACCGGGCGCCAGCGGATGTTCCGCCTCGAGAGATCGGCGCTCACCGCCTCGATCGCGGCGGCCTCTCCCGAAAGAGCGACGTTGCCGTGGCTGTAGTGCGCCGCCAGAAACACCGTCTCCAACGCAGCGGCCAGGTATGCCTCCGCGTCGTCGCGGTTCATGCTCACCGCGATCATGGCGCCGGCGCCGACACCGCGCCCGAGCGCGTTCCCGGTGCAACACGCCACGCTCATCGCGTCCTCGAGCGACAGCGCACCGGCGACGAAGGCAGCCGCGTACTCGCCGCCGCTGGCGCCGGCGACCGCGTCCGGTTCGACGCCGCGATCGCGCCAGACTTCGGCGGCAGCGATCTGCAGCGCCGTGACGGCCGGCTCGAATTCCGCCTCCGTCAGTATTCGACGGTACGAGTGGCCATCGAACGTCAGGCCGTCTTGCAGCGACCACCCGAGCTCATCGCGAATAACGGCATCGCACCGCTCGAGCACGGCGCGGAACCGCGACTGCTCGTACATCGGTCGGTCGACCCGACAGTCGTTCGACGATCGCGGCGACAGCAGAAATACAACGCGGCAGCCAGTTTCGTCGAGCGTGCGACGCATGTGCCGCGCCATGATAGTCCCATGACCGCGTTCGCTCGCGCAGCTCGCTGCAATCCTGCACGCGTTGGTGCTCGACGCACAACGTTGTCATTTGGGACGGTCGTACGACCTCACGGCGTACGAAGGACGTACGACCAATGACGTATGACCATCGATGGGCGACGATACGCTTCACAGAATTTGCGAAATGATCGCTACTGATGACTTGGCTGAGAACATCCGCGTGATATAAGTCGCCCCGGATTCGATGCGTTCAGTTTCGACCGACTGCAACAACCCGAGCGAGTACGGACAGGTCCGCCGCATCGTCGACGAAGTCGCCAGCCGCGTGGCACCGCGCGCGCACGCCGTGTTCGTTCGCACTCCCGTCATCGATCCGGATTTCGCAGGCACCTCCGACCTCGATTTCATCGTCTTCTCCGATGTCGAGGAGCTGTACCCGGAACGTCTGGAGCCGGCCGCGGCCGACGGCGATCAGCGACGGATCGTCGATCTCACGTGGCTGCCGGCGGCATGGCTGAACGACCCGGAATTCCTGTCGGCGCACGGATTGATCGCTCATCGCCTGGCCACGTCCACATTGGTATTCGGGGCAGATGATCAGACGGCTGCGCAGGCCGCGGTCACCCGGAACTTCTACCGTCCGGACATTCAGCAGCGGCGACTCTCGGGCTTTCTCGAATTGGGCTCGCTCACCGTTCGCGAGATCGGCGTGACGTGGGACTTCCCCGCGCTCGCGCTGTTCTGGCTGCACATGGCTCATACAGCGTGCCTGGCGGCAGCGCTGGACGGCTTGCGTCGGCACTGCCCCAACGTCTACACCCGGCCGTTCGGCTATCTCGCGGAATTGGACGCGATTGCCGGCGCTGATTTCGCCAGCGAGTGGACACGCACGCTGTGCCTCGACGCCGACCCCGCGGAGGCGATCGTCGCTGTCAGGCGCGTGCGTGAAATCGTGGCGAGGCAGTTCCCGGAGCCGGCCTGGCCGGCCTCGATGCGTGCCGCCACGCGCTTCGAATACCGATACTGGCTTCGCCGCGAGGAGTCGGAGTGGCGCATCAGTGTCGCCGAGGAGATGTGCCGACACGGCCATGCCGCGGCCGCACTTCACTACCTGCGCTTTCTCGCGTACGCGCTCGCGCGGGTCCCGATGATCCACGCGCGCGCTGCGGAAGGTCGCGACGTGTCCTACCTGCGGCCGGAGAAAGCCGTCGGACCCGACCTGTCGCGGCTCTGTCCCGCCATCCTCGGGGACCTGAACACGGTCCTGGCCGGCAGGCGCGCGCCTCTGGTCACGACGGTCGAGCGCGCACTCGCCTCGTTGCACGTTTTTCGCGAGCGGGTCGTCGAGATCCTGCGCGAATGGGGAGCGCCGGTTCCGACGCTGACCCCGTGGACTCCCTATCGGCCGGCACCGCGCGATCGCAAGGAGGCGCCATGTCAGATCTGACGACCGCATGCACGACGTGTAACACCGTCGTGGACCAGATTTTCAACCCGACGACCGGAACCCGCCAGGACCAGGTGATTTCCGGCGACGTTTTTTTTCCGGACCAGTGCTTCGTCCGGGACGAAATTCGATTCCTCAACGGCGGGCGGCTGATTTTCACGCCGCGGCCGACCAGGGACAACAGGGACAAGCTGGAGTACCTCGATACCTATTACGTCATCTGCCGGCGGCTCACGATCATCGGCGGGTTCAAGGCCGGGGACAACCCCGATACCAAGTTCCTCAGGAACAACGTCATCACCTGGAAGGATCGCATTCAGTCCGCGAAGGCCGGCAACAACTTCGGCTCGGCCGCCGCCAACGGCCCATCGTTCAACGGCGCCTGGAACGATCAGGGACAGGGAAACGATGGCAAGGATGGCGGCACTGGCACCCCCGGCGCCAAGGGCAATCCAGGCGCCAACGGCCGGGATGCGCCGAAGCAGGTGGTGGTGATCGCGCTCGAAGTCGAGGTTCAGCCGTTGAGCCACCTCGTGATCGACTGGGACGGGCAGGACGGCGGCGACGGTGGGCGCGGGCAGAACGGCGGGAAGGGCGGCGCCGCGATGAACGGCCGCATCGGCCAGTCGGACACGACGTGGCCCGGCACCGGCTGCGATCGCCAGCCCGGCAACGGCGGCAACGGCGGCAATGGCGGCGACGGCGGCCCCGGAGGCGATGGCGGCAACGGCGGTCGCGCCGGCGACATCATCGTCATCAGCGCGAAAGAGCACATCACGACCGGGGCGTTCGTCAACGGCTCGGTCGACTACGTCAACGACGGCGGCGCTCCGGGCAAGTGGGGTGGAAGCGGCACCGGCGGCGCCGGCGCGCCCGTGGGCGGGTTCGCCGGGCTGCCCACAAGCGAGTGCAGCAATGCCTCAAACGGACAGGCAGGCGTCCCCGGTTCGCCATTCCCAACGCCTCCCCTTCCGGTCGACATCGATCCCAATCGCGGCGCCATGGGACTGCCGGGCAACCCGGGGAACTCGCCAAGCTTCCAGGAGATCCAGGCCGGGACGTGCGCCGACCTCCTCCCGCTGCCGATGGTGTTCGACGCGACCGGGTTGGTGCCGAACCACTTCTGCCGCGGGTTCTCGCTGCCGGCCACCGGCGATGCGTCCGTCACCGGTCAGAATTTCGCTCAGGCCACCGGCGTCACGGCGAGCCTGGCGGGCGTGACCCCCTCGATCAAGCCGCTGACCAGCACGGATACGCAGCTCGACCTGCACTTCCAGTTCGCGGGGAACTCAGGGATCGGGGCGTGCAATCTGGTGTTCACGCGCGATTTTGGTGCGAATCAGACGCTGAACAACGCCTTGACGGTCGGCAAGTTCGAACTGCTCAGCGTCACGCCGAACAACGGCAACAAAGGCAATGCCGTCAGCGTCACGATCAGCGGGAACTGCTTCGATCCGACCGCGCTCATTCAGCAGGTCCTGATCAGTGGTCTCAGCGTGAACGTCCTCAACGTCGTCGTGGTTGACGAGCACACGGTGCAGTGCGTGTTCGACATCGCCAATCTGGCGGCGAGCGGAGCACGCGACGTCACCGTGAAGACCGGCCTGTTTGTGCACACGAAAATCGGAGGATTCACAATCAACTAGCCATGTTGAACGCGGCTCTGGACAGGACGTTGGACTCGGCGATCGATCGCGGCATCGATTTTCTGCTCGCACAAGCCGAAGCGGACTTCGCGGAGGCCCGGCATGAGATGACGTTTCCGCACGCCGCGGGGTTCTCCGGAGCATGCGAGCGCCAGTCAACCGATGTCTTCGCCAGAGCCGTGCTGAGCGGAGTCATCTGCGACATCCTGGATGTCGAGGGCGGCGACGGGCGGTCGCGTGAACTGCGCCGCGTCGCGCGCCGCGAAGCCGCCTACGTCGCCGGCCGAAAGCTGGCGCACTGCGAAGGCGGGTGGAGCTACTTCCCGGATCTGCCGGAGCTTCCGCCCGATGCCGACAGTCTCGCGGCAGCGCTCTCGCTGTTCGCCAGGATCGCGCCCGCGCACGTCGAGCTCTGTCGCCGATCGGTCGACATGGTCCTCGAGGGCGCACGCCCTGACGGCTCGTTCGAAACCTGGATCATGCCTCCCGATGATGGATCCTCGTTGCGGACACACATGGAGCGGGGCGTCCGGTACTACTGGGGGTCCGGGACGGACATCGACGTGGTGGCGCATTTCTACCATGCCCTGCTCCTGGCGGATCCGATTCGCTACGCCGCGGCCATCCAGCGCGGGGCGGCGACGATTGCGAGCGCTCAGGGGCCCGACGGAGCATGGCAGTCCACCTGGTACGTCGGTCCGGCGTACGGCACCAGCCTCTGCCTCCAGTTGCTGCGTGACGCCGACCTGGGCGCGGAGGCCGCAGCGAAGGCGCACGCCGCGCTCCGCGAAACGCAGCGCGACGATGGGACGTGGGGGCTGGAAAGGCCGCTGCCGTTGGAGACGGCGGTGAGCATGTGGGCGCTGCGATGGTCGCGTGACGCCGGCGTTCGCGCGGCCGTGGCTCGCGCGGCGGACGCGCTCGTGCAGATGCAGGAGTCGGACGGGAGTTGGGAGCTGTCGCCCTGGATTTGCATGCCGATCGGCCGGGCGACGGGGCAGGTCAGGCGACTGGCCACCTATCAGAGCGTCACGATCACGTCAGCCTTCTGCCTCCGGTCACTTGTGGCGGCTCGAGAGTGGGCAGAGCCGCCGGCATAGGCCATGGCCACCCTCGTGCACTCGTCATGCGTCGAGTCGCTCGTGCGCGACTGCCGGCGGAGGCTGCTGACGGGGCTTGGCGCAGCGCCCCACGGCGACCGGCTCGTCCCCTACTTCACGCGCGGCAAGATGCTTCGCGCGGAGCTCGCATTCCTGGCGGCCGGCGCAGTGGCCGGCACTCCCTCCCACGGTATGGGCGGAGCCATCGCGATTGAGCTGCTCCACGGCGCCTCGCTCATTCACGACGACATCATCGACGAGGCGTCCGAGCGGCGCGGCTTGCCCGCCTTTCAGTGCCAGGTGGGCAGGAACGTGGCGATCGCGGTCGGCGATTACCTCGTGCTCCACGCCTTCGCGGCGCTCGGCGACGCGTGCCGGGATCAGCCGTCCGATCGGGTCGCGCGCGCGCTTGCCGCCCTGGCCCATTGGGGCAGGGAATGTTGCCGCGGCGAGGTACAGGAGCTTCGTGCGGGGCGGGTCGCCGCGCCCTGGGAGTCGTATGACGCCCTGGCGCGCCGCAAGACCGGATCGCTGTTTGCCGCCGCGGCGACGCTCGGAGCCCTGCTGGCCGGGGGCACGCAAGCCGACGTCGACGCGTTGGCCACGCTGGGCCTCTCGGTCGGCGCCGCGTATCAGATCGAGGACGATCTCGCGGACGTTCCGGACCTCGCGTCGGTGTTCGAACCTGCGACGCTGTCGGACGGCGACGTCCGCACGGTGCTGCGGACCATGCAGCAGTCGCATGTCGACGCCGCCAGGAACGCCGCCGCGACGTTGCCTCCCTCCACATACGCGGACGCGCTGATGGAGTTCATCGTCCGGCACGACGGCCGCGCGCTCGTGCCTTGACACCGCGACCCAGGACCCATTCGCCTTCACGGTCCTCGAGCGCGCGTTCGACGACCGTGAGCGCGACTTCGGACGCGATCGAGATCACAGGGACCATGACCCGAGAGAGCCATTCGTGGAGGGCCTGGAACTGCCGCGCTATCCCGAACGAGAACTCGTTTACGACGAGCGCGACAACCTCTACGAACTGAATCGCGACGACAGCCTGATGCTCTCGACCATCGGGGCCTTTCGTGTCGTCGCCGAACGGGACCTGATGGATTCTCACGACGCCGAGCGCACGCTCGATCATCTGCGTGACGAAGGGCTGATCCAGACCGTCCAGATTGGCGCCGACCAGCATGCCGACGTACTGACCGAACGCGGCTTGAGCGTGCTCGAGGCCAACCGACGCGAGCGAGATGACGACCCGCGAGACCGCGACGGTGACGACTGTCAGACGTTCCACGCCGGCGTGGCTCGCGAGCGCGAACTGCAACATGATGCCGACCTCTTTCGTGCCTATCGAGAGGTCGAAAGGGACCTCAGGGATCGCGGCGGAGATGTCGAGCGAATCGTGCTCGAAGTCGATCTCCGGCGTGAGTACCAGCAGTGGCTCCAGGAGCACAATCGGGGTCGGTCGGACAGCGATGGGCGGCCCGATCGCACCGAACGAGAGATCGCCGATTGGGCGCACGAACACGAGCTCCCGTACCGGGAGGGGTGGCGTCCAGTTCCCCGACTTCCGCATCGAGTACGAGCTGGAGGGCCGTGACAGGCACGAGGATGTCGAGGTCGTTACCGGCCACTATCGCCGGATCTCTCAATGGAGGAGGCCGAGAAAAAGTTCCGCAGCGGGCGGTACCGAGCGCTTGAACGACTCTGGCTCCAGGAGGGCTGGTGGGGGATCTCGGGCATCGATTCCCATACGCTCAAGGACAACTACCAACTCGGTCGCGGACGTGTTCAGGTGATGGTCCTACCGCACCAGTACCTGCAGCTCACCTCGCTCGTCGGAGTCGCGTGATGACGCTCAACAGCTCGAAGTGCCCTCGCTGCTGCACAGTGTGCAACGACTGGGACAGAAGAAGGGGCCGAGTCGAGCCTCGGCCCCTTCGGTGGCAAAACTATCGTCCCGGCAGTGGCGCGCCGAACCGGATGAGCGAGGTGGGCGAGCGGATGGCGAACGAAATGGGCATCGAGATCAAGAAGACGCTCCTCGACGGCAAACCCTTCCAAAAGATCCTCGACCACGCGCGCAAGACGAATCCCTGGCTCATCGTGGTAGGGCGGATCGGCGTCCACAGCCCGACCGACGAGACGGGGCTGGGAAGCAACGCGGAGAACATTCTCCGCGGCGCGCCCTGCGACGTCCTCCTGTCCACGCGCCTCGAGGTGCCGCGGCTCGACGTGCGCGCCGAGGAGACCGTCCGATGGAC
>Ga0209640_10006160_pt1 | contig 10493 bp, 11 predicted proteins | sample RifCSP10_1_FD_184018 | JGI IMG/M metagenome (GOLD analysis project Ga0209640, IMG submission 184018) | Soil microbial communities from Rifle, Colorado - Rifle CSP2_sed 10_1 (SPAdes) (version 2) | ecosystem: Environmental > Terrestrial > Deep subsurface > Rock core/Sediment | place: Rifle...
GCTCACCGGATCGTCGATCGAGGGTCGAACTCCTGCCTTGGCGGCCATGTGCACGATGCACTCGAGGTCGCCGCCGAGCCCGGCCCGCATCCCGGGGAGATCCCGGAGGTCGCACTCGACGAGCCGCCACCGTGCGTGCTGGCGGTGCGCGGCGATGTTCCGCTCCTTGATCGCTCTGCCGTAGAAGGGGTCGAAATTGTCGAGAACGGTGACGTCATGACCGTCCGCGAGCAACGAATCGACGAGGTGGCTGCCGATGAATCCAGCCCCGCCGGTCACAAGTAGGCGCATCGTCTCCTTGCATCTTACCGAAACAATGACGCTCAAGCTCTTCAAGTGCAAGCCCGGCCGTCAGATCGTCGTTATGATGGGGACATGACCATCAAGATTCGGCCACGTGTCGTTACGCTCCTCGCGCTGCTCGTGTTCTCCGGCCCGACGCGGGCCCAACAGCCGCCGACGTCCGCCGAGGCCAGCCGGGTCCGCGAGTCAATCCTTGTGTTGGACGAGGTGATGTCCACGAAGGACGCTTCGATACCAGCGTCCATCATGAACAAGGCCGAGGGCATTGCCATCTTCCCGGGCACAGTGAAGGCAGGCTTCGTCTTCGGCGGTATGCGCGGTCGCGGCATCCTGAGTGCACGCACCAAGGCAGGCTGGTCGCCGCCCACATTCATGACGCTCACCGGCGGCAGCTTCGGGCTCCAGATCGGCGGCCAGGCGACCGACATCGTCCTCATCATCATGAACCGGCGCGGACTCGAGCAGTTCGTCCGCAATCAGTTCAAGTTCGGCGCCGATGCGTCGGTGGCCGCCGGACCGGTGGGGCGTGACGCGCAAGCCAACACCGACCTCCAGCTCCGCGCCGAGATCCTGAGCTACTCGCGGGCACGTGGACTCTTCGCTGGCGTCACGATCAACGGAAGCACCGTACGCGCGGACCGTGATGCGAACGAGCGTCTCTACGGCAAGCGTCTGGACGGCGCCCAACTCGTGCTGGACGGCGCCGAGGTCGAGTCGCCAACCCCCATTCCGGAGTGGATCCAGACGCTCAGCCGGCACGCTCGACGCTAGCCGCTGCTGACGGCACTACGATGTACGCGTGACGACGGAGGTGATCCGGGTCGACCCGGACAGTCCCGACCCTGCGGCCATTGCTCGCGCCGCAGAATGCCTGCGTGCCGGGGGTCTCGTCGCGTTTCCGACGGAAACCGTCTACGGCCTGGGCGCGCATGCGCTCGATCGCGACGCCGTGCGACGACTGTTCGAGGCCAAGCAACGTCCGCCGGCCGATCCCCTGATCGTGCACGTCGCCTCCTTCGAGGATCTCGCACCGCTCGTCACGGCCGTGCCGGACTCGGCTCGGGCGCTGGCCGGTCGTTTCTGGCCCGGGCCGCTGACACTCGTGCTCTCGAGATCGCGCGACGTGCCGGACGAGGTGACGGCGGGACTATCGACCGTGGCCGTTCGAGTGCCCTCCCACGCGGTGGCACGCGCGCTCATTGCCGCTGCCGGTGTTCCCGTCGCCGCGCCGAGCGCGAACCTCTTCTCACGGCCAAGCGCGACGCAGGCGTCGCACGTGCTCGACGATCTCGGAGGGCGTATCGACATCGTGGTCGACGGCGGCCGAACCACCATTGGCGTCGAGTCCACGGTGCTCGACCTCACGCAGGATCCGCCGGTCGTGCTTCGCCCCGGCGCGGTCACCCTGGAGATGCTGCACGAGATTCTTCCGCGCGTCGAGCTTGTCACGTCGAAGGGCGATCGCGGCCCGGAGGCTCCAACCCTCGCGCCACGGGCGATGCCTTCACCGGGCCTGCTCGAGAAGCACTACTCTCCCCGGGCACCTTTGACTCTGTACCTGGGCCGCGCGGATACCGCGTTGCCCGCACTCGTTCGCGACGGCTTGGCCGCGCTGGCCGATGGCAAGTCGGTCGGCGTCGTCGCGGCGAACGAGGACCGGGTCGCGCTCGCCGCGCTCCCCCAGATGGATCGGCGAGTCGTCCTGCGCACAGTTGGATCGCGGGAATCAGCCGAGGCAGTGGCGGCGACACTCTATGCCGCGCTGCGCGAGCTGGATGCCGCCGGCGTGGACGTGATTCTGGCGCGCGGCTTTGCTGATGAGCGCGGCCTCGGCCTGGCCGTGCAGGATCGGCTTCGCCGCGCCGCGGCAGGCCGAATCGTGCGGTGCTGAACGCCGACTGCCCACCGCCGACCGCCCACTGCCGGCCTACTGCCTACTTACTGCCTACTGCCTACTGCCTACTGCTTCCTGACCGGCGTCCAGCCTTCTTCAAAGCGTGCTCGAAGGATCAGCGTGACGACCGCCCCGTAGCTGTCGATCCCTTGCTCGACTCTGTTGGCCTTCAGGTACCGGTCGTAGACCCGCCAGCTCGCGTTCCGCAGCTGTGGCACTTGTCCCTTCCGTAACCGCTCGCGGATCGCCTCGATGTCACGTCGTGGGCCCTCGGCGAGCGCCGCGGTCAACCGCTTCCGATCGGCGGCGCCGACTTCCGAGCTGATCTGCCAGTGCAGGAACAGCCAGCCGCTGTAGGCGGCCGGCCCCGCCGCACGTACGCAGGTGAGCCAGCCGACGAAGCTCGCTTCCGATTCGTCCGCGTAGCCAGCCAGGTGCGCCCATTCGTGCGCCGCCACGAAGGGGCGTTCGAATGGCAGGAGATCGGGGTTGCCGATCACCTCGAGCCCCAGAGGGTTGACCATCCCGTCGACGCTCGCCCACCGGAAGAACGGCCCGTAGATCGACCACTTCAACCGTCCCGGAACGGCCGGGTCGGCATCGGACAGGAAGCGTTGGACGGAGGCAGCCGCCTCGCGCATCCGGCGGTCGCGCCACGGAGCGGTCCGCCACCCCTCCTCATGCGCCGCCGAGTACGACGCGTTCAAGCGATCCGCGGCAGCGAGGCCAAGTGCCACGACCGCGTCGGCGGATGGCCACCCTCGATCGAGGACGAGGCGATCCGTCATGGGCACGCGGCGGTAATTGAAACCCCACGACGCCAGAAACACCAGATAGATGACAGCCGCCGCCGTTGTCAGGCGCGCCAGCGCCCGCAGAGCGACCCGCCACTTTCCTCGCCGTGCGCCCAAGGCGGCGCGCGCGAGCAGGACGAGAACAGTGGCCGCGGCCACCAGTGTCAGGACGTCGAACCAGGCGAAGGGGACGAGATTGCTGACCGGCGTCACCAGGCGCTGGATTGCCGGATAGAGCCCAGCGGAGTACCAGCGCTCGACCAGACGCGCGTCGAGCGGCGCCAGGGCGGCACCAATCGCCAGTGCGACGACGACGATGTGGAGCCAGCCAGTCATCTACTCACCGACTTACGAACTTACCGACTTACCGACTTACCGACTTGCTTTCCAACTTCGAACTTCGCACTTCGAACTTACAGAAGGGCTCCCCCGTCCCCCGAAGCCTGGCCTCCAACCGCTCGGTGCAGTCGCAATCGGAACACGCCCACGGCTCGGTGCCGTTCTCGTGACGACACTCTCGGCGGGCGTGGGCGTCCTTGACCGACAGCAGATCGAAGTAGCGCTCCCAGTAGGGGCGCTCCTCGGCCAGCGGGGTCGCGCAGAAGCAGGTCTCCACCCACTTCACCGCGCCGTCCGGTAACTGACGGGCGTGAGACATGTCGTGAAAGTACTCGTCGCCGGCAATCGACCCGGCTCCGAGCGTGCGATCGTGAATGGCCCGATCGAGCGCCGGCCGTCGGCCTGGCTTGACGCGGGCGGTCACCAGGTAGCGCATCGGATTGATGTTACTCTTTCGCCCATGCGCACGGCGTTCTTCCTCGCACTGGCCCTGCTGTTCGCGCTGCCCGCGTCCGCCCAACAGGCGCCGGATCGGTGGGAGAAGTTCGTCGCCGCCTACGAGGCGGCGGATCTCGCCTCGCCGCCGCCCAAAGGCGCAATCGTCTTCGTCGGAAGCTCGACGATGCAGCGCTGGAACGTGGCGGCATCGTTTCCCGACTTGACGATCATCAACCGCGGAATCGACGGCACCGAGCTCTCCGATGCGGTGAAGTACGTCGACCAGCTCGTTCTCAAACACGAACCGCGCCTCGTCGTGCTCTACGCCGGCGACAACGACATCCGCTACGGCAAGGTCTCCGAGCAGGTCAGCGTGGACTTCGAGCGCTTCGCGCGCGCTGTTCACGACAGGCTTCCTCGAACCCGCATCCTCTACATCGGCATCAAGCCAAGCCCTATCCGGTGGATGCAGATCGACCGGATACGGATGGCCAACCAGGTCGTCCGAGCGATCTGCGAGCGCGACGACCGTCTGGCCTTCGTCGATTTCGACGGACTGATGCTCGGCTGGGACGAGAAGCCGCGCGCCGAGCTGTTCGTCGAGGATGGCCTGCACCTGTCGCTTCAGGGCTACCAACTCTGGACGGCGCTGCTGCGGCCCTATCTGACCCTCCCGTAGACCGCACTTTGCACCTCTGTGCCCCGTGATAGCATCCGCACGGCTCCGGCGCGAGCGGAGCCTGTGGAGAGGACATGAAACGCGCTCGCACGATCGGATTCCTGGTGGCGTCGTGGCTCGTGCCATTGGCCCTCGCCGCACAGCAGGCACCCGCGCCTGGCCCGGGCGGTCGTGGGCGAATCGGAGGCATTGGTATCGGTGCGTACCCGCAGCGCACCGTCGACGACCCGGCAGCGGTCGAACGCGGAAAGGCGGCCTACAGCACCAACTGCGCGTTCTGCCACGGCGCCGACACGCGAGGCGGTGACGGAGGGCCAAGTCTGCTCCGCTCCTCCCTGGTCCTCGACGATCAGAACGGAGAGCTGATCGGACCGGTGATCAGGAGCGGCCGTTCCGATCGCGGCATGCCGTCGTTTGCGATGACCGCCGAGCAGATCTCGGACCTCGCCGCCTTCATGCACAGCTTCAGGGTTGCCGGCTACGATTCCTCCCGACAGCGGCCCGAATCGGTCCTGGTTGGTGACGCCACGGCCGGCGCCGCGATCTTCGCCAAGACGTGCGCCTCCTGTCATTCGGCCACGGGCGATCTCCAGGGTATCGGGGCACGGATTCCCGATCCCCGCACGCTCCAGCAGACGTGGCTGATGCCCGGCAGCACCGCAGGCCGAGGCGGCGGTCCGCGGCCCGCGCGGCCGCGACCGCCGAGCGTCACCGTAACGCTGCCCTCGGGGCAGAAGGTCGACGGGCAGCTCGAGCGCGTCGACGATTTCGCCGTGTCGCTGAAGACTGCCGACGGGACGCGTCGCTCGTTCCGAATCGCCCCGGGGATGCAAGTCGTCGTGGCGGATCCGCTGCAGCCGCACAAAGATCTCCTCAAGTCGTACAACGACGCAGACATCCACAACGTGACCGCCTACTTGATCACACTCAAATGACGCGCCGACGCCGCACGCTCGCACCGTCGCACCCGCGCACGTCGGCAACGCTGGTCCTCGCCTGCCTCTGCGTCACTGCCGTCCTGACTGCCCAGCAAGGCGGGCTCGATCCGGCTGTGATTCTGAAACCGCTCGCCAACTCCTGGCCCACCTACTCCGGCGACTACTCCGGACGGCGGTACAGCGCGCTGAGACAGATCAATCAGGGGAATGTGAAGAACCTCGGCCTCGCGTGGACGACGGCCATGGCGGCGGGTCCGGGAGGGCCGGCGATCGTTCCGCCCTTCGGCACGCCGCCGCCCGAGGTCATCGAAGGGGGCGTCGGCACGAATGAGTTCGTGGGGGCCACGACCATCAAGGGCTCCATCCTGTCGGTGAACGGGGTCCTCTACGTCACGGCACCCGACAACGTCTGGGCGCTCGACGCGCACGACGGCCACCTCCTCTGGCGCTTCTTCTGGCATACGCGAGGCGGCACCCACATCGGCAATCGCGGCGCGGCGATGTGGCGCAACTACCTCTTCTTCGTCACGCCGGACGACTATCTGGTGTCGCTCGACGCTCGCACTGGTCGGGAGCGCTGGCACAAGGAGATCGCGAACTTCAATCAGCAGTATTTCCTCACCTCCGCGCCGGTCGTCGTCGACGACCACGTCATCGTCGGCACGGGCAACGACCTCGATTCCCCTGGATTCCTCCAGTCCTTCGACCCGGAGACTGGCGACCTGCAGTGGCGCTTCTACACCGTGCCGATGAACCCGGGGGATCCAGGGCTCGAAACCTGGAAGGACCTCGACGCGGCGCGAAACGGCGGCGGGCATCCCTGGCTGCCAGGCGCGTACGACCCCGAGACACGTCTCTACATCGTCGGCACCGGCAATCCGACGCCGGCCTACACATCCGCCCCGCGCGGCTATGGCGACAACCTCTTTACGTGCGCGATCGTCGCCGTGCACGTCGACACAGGGAAGATGGCCTGGTACTTCCAGACCTCCCCGCATGAGACGCACGACTGGGACTCGGCGCAGACGCCCGTGCTCGTCGACGGCGACATTGGAGGGCGCCGGCGCAAGCTCGTCGTCACGGCGAGCCGGAACGGCTACTACTTCACACTCGACCGCCTGACGGGCGAACGCCTCGTGACGAGCAAGTTCTCCGACACTGTCAACTGGGCGAGCGGACTGAACGACAAGGGTCAGCCTGTTCGAATCCCGGCCAAGGATCACCACGTCGGCGGCGCCCTCGTGTCCTCGAACAACGGCGGCGCCACCAACTGGCCTCCACAGGCGTTCAGCCCCGACACGGGCCTGTTGTACGTGCCCGTCGCCGAGAACTACGCCATGTACTACCTGACCGAGCTCGACCCGCGTGGCGCCATGGGCCTGGGCGGGAAGGACGAGGTCTCGGTGGGCGGCGTCGGCAGCTACATCACGGCGATCGACTACAAAACCGGGAAGACCGTCTGGCGTCACAGGTTCCGGACGGCGACCAACGACGGCCGGGGCGGTCCTGGCCTGCTCGTGACCGCCGGCGGACTGCTGTTCGGGGGCGACGTCTCGGGCAACTTCGTCGCCTTCGACCCGGCCACTGGCAGACCGCTGTGGCATGCGCGCGTCGGCAACGTGTCCAACGCGCCGCAGACCTATCTTGTCGACGGCCGGCAGCACATGCTCGTCGCGGCGGGGGATAGACTCTACTCGTTTGCGCTGTACTAATGAACACTCGTTCACACTTCTCACTTCTCGCTGCTCAGTTCGTGTTCAAGTTCGGCGTGGCTCCAGCGGCATTCCCAGGAGCCCCGGCTCGAACAACGAATGCTGAACCACGAACTCGGAACCGAACCTGAATGTGAACACAAACCGAGCAGTGAGAAGTGAGAAGCGCGAACGACGAGGATCGAGATTATGTTGACGCGACGTGAGTTTGGAGCGCTCACTCTTTCGAGCCTTGCGCTGCCGGCGCTCGCCCGCTCCCAGACGGTTGCAGGCGTCCGTCTCGGCGTGCAGACGTACTCGTTCCGCGAGCTGCCGCGCACACCGGGCAGCGACCTGGTCGACCCGATCATCGCGGCCATGAAAGAGTGTGGCCTGACCGAGTGCGAGCTCTGGGCGCCCCAGATCGAGCCGCCACAGCCCCTCGGGCGTGGGCGGCCCACGCCGGAGCAGGCGCAGCAGACCCGGCAGGCGCTTCGCGCATGGCGGATCGAGACGCCGCTCGACCACTTCCGCGCCATCCGGAAGAAGTTCGAATCGGCCGGCATCACGCTCTACGCCTTCAACTACAGCCCCAATGCGGGCTTCAGCGACGAGGAGATCGACCGGGGCTTCGAGATGGCCAAGGCGCTGGGCGCCGAGATCATCACCGCCTCGGCCACGCTCGAGGCGGCACAGCGCATGGCGCCCTTCGCCGCGAAGCACCGGATGGTCGTGGCGATGCACAACCACTCGAACACGAAGGACCCCAACGAATTCGCCACGCCCGAGAGCTTCGCAGCCGCGATGGCGATCTCGAGCTACTTCAAGGTCAATCTCGACATCGGCCACTTCACCGCCGCCAACTTCGACGCCGTGGCATACCTCCGCGAGCATCACGCCAGCGTCACGAATCTCCACATCAAGGACCGGAAGCGGGATCAGGGCGACAACACGCCGTGGGGCACGGGGGACACGCCGATCAGAGACGTGTTGCAGCTCCTCAGTCGTGAACGCTGGCCGATTCGAGCCTACCTCGAGTACGAGCACCGGGGTGAGGCTGGAGCCGTCGAGGAAGTCAAGAAGTGCCTGGCGTTCGCCCGCAGCGCGCTCGCGTAGAACGACCAGTGAAGCGTGTGTTCACCCACACCTGAACCTGAACACGAACCGAGAACCGAGAAGCGAGAAGCGTGAACTGGGGGATCTCTTCGTGCCTGTCGTGATCAGATTGAAGCTGTCCGCCCTGATGTTCCTCCAGTATTTCGTGTGGGGAGCGTGGTCCGTCACGATGGGCACGTGGCTCGGTCAGACGCTGGGTTTCTCGGGTGAGCAGATCGGTCTGGCGGCGGGCACCACGGCGCTGGCCGCCATGATCTCGCCGTTCTTCGTCGGGATGATCGCGGACCGATTCCTCGCGACCGAGAAGATTCTCGCCGCGCTCCACGTGGCCGGCGGTGCCTTCCTCTTCTATGCCTCCACGATGACCGCGTTCGGACCGTTCTACGCGGTGCTGGTCGGCTACGCGCTCTGCTACATGCCGACGCTGGCGCTCAGCAACTCGCTGTCTTTCCACCAGATGGCGGATCCTGCGCGAGAGTTTCCGTCGATTCGCGTGCTCGGCACGATCGGCTGGATCGTGGCGGGCCTCTTCATCGGCACGCTCGGGCTCGAGGCAACGGCCGTGCCGATGCGCATCGCAGCTGGCGGCTCCGTCCTGCTCGGACTCTTCTGCATGGCGCTGCCCCACACGCCGCCAAAGCGCGGGCGCCGCGCAACCCTCGCGGATGTCCTGGGCCTCGACGCCCTCAAGCTGCTTCGCGAGCGATCCTTTGCCGTCTTCGTGATCGGGTCGTTTCTCGTGTGCATCCCGCTCCAGTTCTACTACGCGTTCGCCAATCCCTTCCTCAACGAGATCCAGGTGTCCAACGCCGCCGGCAAGATGACGCTGGGCCAGATGTCCGAGATTGGCTTCATGCTGGTGATGCCGTGGTTCTTCCGCCGGCTCGGCGTCAAGTACATGCTGCTCGTGGGGATGGCCGCCTGGACCACGCGCTATCTGCTCTTCGCGTACGGCAACAACGGATCGCTCGTGTGGATGCTCTACGGCGGCATCCTGCTGCACGGCATCTGCTACGACTTCTTCTTCGTCACCGGGCAGATCTACGTCGACCAGAAGGCGCCGCCGGACCTGCGCGCGGCAGCTCAGGGACTCATTGCCTTCGTCACTCTTGGTGTCGGGATGTTCATCGGTTCGTGGGCATCGGGCCGCATCGTCGATGCCTTCGCCGACGGGGCGGGCCACGCATGGGACCGCATCTGGATCGTGCCTGCGGCCGGGGCCGCGGCGGTGCTGGTGCTCTTCGCGCTGCTCTTCCGCTCCGAGGACGCGGCGGCCGAGCCGGGCGTACGCGCGCGGTCGGCGGCTGCGCGGTAGTCAGTCCCTAGAATTCACCCCATCGGGCATACAGCGCGGCCAGCGCGACCAGCCCCATCGCGTCCGCCCGCAGCGTTCTCCCCCCGAGTGTGATCAGCCGGCACACGGCCGATGCCTCTTCGATCTCGTCACTGGTCCAACCGCCCTCGGGGCCGACGACCACGGTCGCCGTCTTTGGAGGCTCTACGTCGAGCTCGCCGAGCGTCACCGCGTTCGTCGCGGCGCCTGGCTCGACCAGCAGCAGCGCAGGTCCGGTCACCCACGACGCCTGAAGCGTCAGTGTCAACGACTCGAAGGAGATCGGCTCCCGGACCGGCGGGACCACGGCACGGCCGCACTGCTTCGCCGAGGACACAGCCACGCGCTCCCAGCGCTCCCGCCGGCGGCCCTTCTCGAGAGCGGCCGCCCCGATCTCGGTGCGTGCGGTCACGATCGGCTGGATCGTCGTGACGCCAATCATCACCGCGTCGCGCACCACATCGTCCATCTTGTCGCCCTTGAGCACGGCTTGCGCCAGCGTCACGGCGAGGCGTGGTTCCGGCGCAGGATCGCTGGGTAGACCGACCCGCAGCTGGACTCCGTCCCGGGCCGCGGCCTCGACGACCGATTCGAACTCGTCGCCGCGCCCGTTGAAGATGCGGACGAGGTCACCGGCCTCGAGCCGCAGAACGCGCGTGTGGTCCGCTTCCTCATCGGACAGCCTGACCAGGTCGCCGGGGGTGCGGGCGTCGGGTGCAAAAAAGCGGGGAGACACGGAAGGGATTATAGAACTCAGTCGTTCACGCTTCTCACTTCTTGCTTCTCGGTTCGTGTTCACGTTCATGTTCGGTTCTGGGTTCGCCGGTTCAGCGTTCGACGTTCCGCGGCGGCTGAAGCCGCCGCTCTACGCGTTCCGGCGGGCACCGACCTCGTAGAGCGCACGCTTCAGCGTGCGCGGCGAACCTGAACGTGAACACGAACAGAGAATTGAGAACCGAGAGGCGTGA